>VYKU01000211.1_pt1 | contig 15866 bp, 4 predicted proteins | sample 5114491 | NCBI WGS metagenome assembly VYKU01 (sample SAMN12291796, study PRJNA351875) | freshwater metagenome | isolation source: freshwater lake | place: USA: Michigan, Gull Lake | collected 2011-07-05 | reverse complement strand
GACTAATCTCCGCTCGGTTTTGCTTGGAATCACAGCTAAGAGAAGGGGTAGATTATGAGTAACGATTATTCTCTATTATTTGATGGAACCGATGACTATGTAAGTATTCCCCATAGTTCAAATTTAAGTCTGACTAATTTTACCATTGAAACTTGGGTGAATCCGAGTCAAGTTAAGGGAGATTGGCAACCGCTTATTACAAAGGAAGCAAGTAATGGATACCAAAGAAATTATGGGTTATTTATTGTTCCTAATCAAATGAAAGTTCTTGCTCAATTTATAGATATTTATGGAGTTTGGCAAACTATTTATAGCGTGAGTTCTTTTAATCTTAGTCAATGGAATCATATTTCAATGACATACGATGGGTCAACATTTAGCTTTTATATAAATGGAATTTTAGATAGTATTGTTAATGTAGTAACAACCCCTCTACAAAATACTGAGCCTGTAAAAATTGGTAAAGAAATTAGTGCCTATACTCCTTTTTCTGGGAAAATGGATGAGGTTCGTATCTGGAATAAAGCCCGAACTCAAGCTGAAATTCAAGCGGATATGAATCATCAGTTAACGGGAACTGAAACAGGTTTAGTAGGTTATTGGCAGTTTAGCGAAGGAACGGGAAATACAGTAACGGATTTATCGGGGCATAATAATAACGGGATAATTAACGGCGCGACTTGGACAGAGGGATTTTTTGGTAGTAGTGTTTTATCCCTGAGTCAACCTACCTATAGTATCCGAGAAAATGGCGCAGCGAGTGTTCAAGTAACGGTTATTCGGACAGGGGGATTTAGTGGCGAAGTTAGTGCAACACTTAATTTAAGTGGAGGAACAGCGACGCTATCTCAGGATTATAGTCAGAGTTCAGTTACTGTTAGTTTTGCCAGTGGAGAAGCTCAAAAAATCGTCACGATTCCTCTGATTGATGATTTTGATATTGAAGGAGATGAGACAGTTAATTTAAGTTTAAGTAACCCAACCACTGGTGCAATTATTGGGGAACAAAGTACGGCAATATTAACAATTAATGATAATGATTTTGATTGGTATGACCCGAAAGCGTGGAGTAATGGGGTCGTTCCAGCAAATGGTAGTCAGATTGGGTTGAATTTTCCGGGTGAGAAGATTAAATATACGTTTTCCCAAGGGAATCCAAGTTTGAATGTTTTTTCTTTGTATGCGAGGGATAAAGGTGTTTTAGAGTTGCCAGGATTGACGGCTTATACAATTCCTTACTACAGCACAATTCAAGCACAAGGAACTTTAGATGTCCATGGGATTGAAGGGGGAAAACTCGATTTAAGTGGACTAGAAACTATTACTTCAGGTGCAACGGTTATTTATGCTGATGGAAATAATAGTGTTGTTGATTTATCCAATTTAACCAGTTGGAGTGATGACCAACCGGAAACTTCCAGTTTAAGTGTAGCCAATGGGGGAACTATTCTCGTTCCTAAACTAACTAATCTCTACAATGTTGACTTAAATTTAAAGGGTACAGGAACACTCGATACCAGTAGTTTTGTAACTCACAAAGCCAGCAATATTAATATTAGTAATGTTAATCCTAACTTGAGTAACTTAACCGATGTCACCAGCAGTGGTTTAACCCTCACTAACACTACTCTGGATATGAGTAAAGTAACTGAGATGAGTTGGACAAGTTGGGTACTCAATCAAGGGACAAATCTTGATTTAAGTCAAGCCAATAATATTAGTTATAGTAACTTCTGGGTCAGAGATGGTGTTAAATTCAATCTCCCTTCAGCTACCAGTTACACCTTTAGATGTCCATGGGATTGAAGGGGGAAAACTCGATTTAAGTGGACTAGAAACTATTACTTCAGGTGCAACGGTTATTTATGCTGATGGAAATAATAGTGTTGTTGATTTATCTAATTTAACCAGTTGGAGTGATGACCAACCGGAAACTTCCAGTTTAAGTGTAGCCAATGGGGGTACAGTCATCCTCGACAAATTGACTACTCTCCAAGGAATCGACCAAATCACCGCTAATACTGGTGGATACATCGACCTCAGCGACGTTACTACCCTCAATAGTAATAATACTCAAATTATCGCTGATGGAACGGGTAGCATTATCGACCTTTCTAACCTAACTAGTTTTACAGGTTTAACCTTTACCGCTACCAATGGCGGCGTTATCCGAGTTCGTCCCGTTTCCAGAGATGACGCTTACCAACTCAATGAAGATAGTACCCTCACAATTGCCGCTGCACAAGGCGTATTAGCTAACGACATTAACATTACCGGACAACCTCTCAGCGTTGAAACCGTCACCACCACCAATCATGGAACCCTCAATCTCGCTGCTGATGGTTCATTTACCTACACCCCCAATGCGGATTATGTGGGGACAGATAGCTTTACCTATCGCGTTTTTGGTGCAGATGCTTTAGTCAGTATTTCAACCGTGAATTTCACCATCAATAATGCTAATAACGACACGCCAACTAATATTAAACTAACTAATTCTAACATCAACGAAAACAGTCACAATAATACCATTATTGGACAAATTAGCGTTAGTGACCCTGATCCCAATGATACCCATACCTTGACCTTAATTGATGATGCTGGGGGACGCTTTAAACTGGTGGTAAATCAATTACAAGTCGCTAACAGTAGTTTACTTGATTATGAAACAAATACCAGTCATAACATCACCATTAAAGCCACTGATGCTGGTAATTTAAGTTTACAAAAAGACTTGACAATTAACCTAATTAATGTTAATGAATCTCCCGCAAATATCCAACTGAGTAAGACTAATATTGAGGAAAATAGTGCTAATAGTACAGTTATCGGCACATACGAAACAAATCAGAAGCATACTATCACAATTCTGACGCAAGATCAAGGCGGATTAACCTACGATAAATCTTTTGATATTAACTTAATTGATGTTGCTGATTCTAGTGTAATTGCTTTCAGTCAAGCTACCTATACAGTCAAAGAAGACGGAACACCTATCATCGAAATTACCCTAACCCGTAACATTAACACTCAGGGAGAAGTCAGCGTTACTGTGACTCCCAGCAATGGCACAGCAACCGCACCTTACGACTACAATAACGCACCTATTACGGTGACATTTTTAGATGGTGAAACCAGCAAGAAAATTGCTATACCCATTGTCAAAGACACTGCTTATGAAGGCAATGAAACCCTCAACCTAACCCTTAGCAATCCCACCAATGGCGCAACTATCGGCACACAAAAAACTGCCACCTTAACTATTGTTGACACTCCGATTACCTATTACTTAACTACAGCCACAACTTGGACAGATGCACAAGTACAAGCGCAAGCAATGGGAGGTAATTTAGTTACCATTAATGATACAGCAGAAAATCAATTTTTAGTCAATGCTTTTGGTGTATCTGAATATTTATGGATTGGTTTTACTGATGCAGCAAAAGAAGGAACTTGGCAATGGATTAATGGTGAAACAGTTACTTATACTAATTGGCAACCTGGAACCCCCGATAGTTATCAAAATCGTAATGAAGATTACGCTAATATTAATATACCATGGATGGGTATGATTGGGATTGGACTGTGGAATGATTTGACAAATGTTCCCCCTTATCCTGATTTTAATATACCCTCAGCTATACGAGGCATTGTCGAAGTTCTCAATGGAACATCTACCATTTCTATCGCTGATACAACTATTAATGAATCTGAAAATCAAGCCACTGTAACGGTTAAATTAACAGGAATTAGCCAGCAAACCTTTACCGTTGACTATAACACCAATGACGGAACAGCCAAAGCAGGAGAAGACTATACGACTGTTAGTGGAAAATTAACTTTTAATGCAGGAGAAAGCGTTAAAACTATCACTGTTCCTATCAATAATGATACAGCTTATGAAGGTAATGAAACGTTTACCCTTAACCTCTCTAATCCTACTGGTGGCGCAGTTTTAGGAACAAGTACAGCCACAATCACTATCATTGATAATGATGTCCCTAAACCTGGAACTTTAGCCTTTAGCAATACTCAATTTAGCGTTAAAGAAGACGGAACACCTGTTAATGTTGTCACCATCAATCGTACAAATGGCAGTGATGGACAAGTTAGCGCAACTATCAACCTAAATAACAACACTGCAACAACACCCAATGACTACAATAATAATCCGATTACGGTTACATTTGCTAATGGAGAAACCCAAAAAACTGTTACTATTCCGATTGTAGATGATCTTCAATTTGAAGGCAATGAAACTCTTAATTTAAGTCTAACAAATGCCACAGGTGGTGCAATTATTGGCACGCAAGATAAGGCAACTTTAACCATTGTTGACAACGAAATTAATCAGGGAATCACCCTTGATGAAGGACAAACAAAACTGATTAATAATACTGTCCTTAAAGCTGTTGAAACGAATAAACAACCCACAGACATTATTTACAACTTAACGGATTTACCTGATAATGGTCAGTTAATTCTTAGCAGTAATACCTTAAAATCAGGTAATACGTTTACTCAAGCTGATTTAGATAATGGTCTTTTAACCTATCAACATAATGGCAGTGAAACCACCTCTGATAACTTTAAATTTACCCTTGCAGATGTCAAAAATGAATTTCAGGTTAATACCTATACAACTAATAATCAAGGATTTAGCGATAACTATCATCAATCATCAATAACAGCCTTAAAAGATGGTGGCTTTGTAATCGTTTGGTCATCTCAAGGACAAGATGGCAGTGATTGGGGAATCTATGGGCAACGCTACGATACTAATAGCAATAAAATAGGTAGCGAATTTCAGATCAATACTTATACACAAAATGCTCAATATAATCCCTCAATTACAGCTTTAAATAGTGGTGGTTTTGTAATTGTTTGGGCATCTAAATTACAAGATGGAAGTGGTAATCCTATTTATGGACAACGCTATGATGCTAATGGCAATAAATTAGGCAGTGAATTTCAAATTAGTACCTATACTCAAGATACACAATGGTGGGAACCTCATGCCTCAGTTGCTACTCTTAATGATGGTGGTTTCTTTGTCACTTGGGCATCCGAATTAGGAGATGTTAATGGCAATATATATGGACAACGCTATGATGCTAATGGCAATAAAGTAGGTACTAATTTCCCAATTAATACTTATGCTTATCACGTGCAAATAGAAGCATCGGCGATAACTCTAACGAATGGTGATTTAATAGTTGCGTGGCAATCTGCTCATAGTAGTCATTGGGGTCTTTATGGGCAACGTTATGACAACAATGGTAACAAGTTAGGCACTGAATTTCAAATTCATTCTAGTCCTTATTATGATTATTCTGGACCAAAAATAGCAGCTTTATCTGATGGCGGATTTGTTGTTACTTACGAGTCTGGAGACTGGAATGGTAATGGTATTGATGGTAGTGGTTATGGTGTTCATGGACAAAAATTTGACTCCACTGGCAATAAATTAGGTGGTGAATTTCTAATTAATACCTACACTACTGGAAATCAATTTTATCAATCTGTAACTGCTTTAAGTAATGGAGGATTCTTAGAAGTTTGGCAATCCCAAAATCAAGATGGTAGTGGTTATGGTATTTATGGACAGCAATTTGATGCTAATTGTAATAAGATTGGTAATGAATTTGCTATCAATCAATACACGGCTAATAATCAATGGTTTCCTGCTATAACAACCTTAGCAGATGGAAGTTCTGTTATCATTACTTGGACATCAGAAAATCAAGATGGAAGTGGAAACGGTATCTATGCACGAAAATTCAATACTAGCGACCCACCTATATCTACTTTTAACATTACCATTAATAATGTTAATGATGCACCCACAGACTTACAAATAAGTAATACTAAAGTTGACGAAAATAGTCCCAACAATACTATTATCGGTGTTCTAAATACTACTGACTCTGACGTAAACGATACCTTCACTTACAACTTATTAGATAACGCAGATGGACGCTTTACTATTTTTGGTAATGAATTACGAGTTGCTAACAGTAACTTACTGGATGCGGAAACTAACACTAACCACAATATCACTGTTAAAGTTACAGATAAAGGCAGTTTAAATTTAGTTAAAACTTTCAATATTACTGTCAATAACCTTAACGAAAATCCTACGGCTATTCAACTGAGTAATAACAGTATCCCAGAAGATAGTATCAACGGAATAGTTATCGGCACATTAACGACTACTGACCCCGATTTAGGTGATACCCATACTTACGAATTAATTAACAATGCAGGTGGACGTTTTGCCATCAATAACAATCAATTAATCGTTGCTGATGGAACTAAATTAGACTATGAAACTAATACCATTTATCCAGTTACTATCCGCAGCAAAGATTCAGGCGGATTAACTTATGATCAATCTTTCACCATCAACCTAATTGATGTCTCTGAACCCGGAATATTAGCCTTTAGTAATGCTAATTATAGTATTAACGAAGACGGAATACCTGTTAATCAAATTAAAATAATTCGTACAGGTGGTAGTCAAGGAGAAGTTAGTACAACCATTGATTTAACCAACGGAACAGCCACCTCAGAAGATTACGATAAAACCTCTATTCCTGTCACCTTTGCCAACGGTGAAACCGAAAAATTTGTCACCATTCCTATTGCCAATGACACCTTGGTTGAGAATACGGAAACCATCAATCTCACCCTCATCAATCCCACCAATGGCGCAACATTAGGGACACAAAAAGCAGCCGTTTTATCCATCCTTGATGATGACGTGCAACTTAACTTTAATGCTGCTAACTATACCGTTCGTGAAGATGGAACCGCCGTTACTGACATCATTATAACTCGCACAGGTCGCACCACAGGCACAGTCGGCGCAACCCTTAACTTTGCTAATGGTACCGCAACAGGATGTCCTTGTCCTCCCGCTTCCGTTACCTACGACTTCTACAATGGTGCATTCGCCTTTACTCTTGGCGACAATGAGATGAGTAAAGTCATCCAGGTTGAAGATGCCAAATTAGCGGGAAGTAACGCTATCCGTATCCGCAACGACTCCAAAGTTGAAGGGGATGAATACTTTACTATCAATCTCAATAACCCCACAGGTGGCGCAACGATTGGCAATCAAAACAGTGCGACTGTCACAATCTTAGATGATGATGTTCAACTCGCATTTAGTAGTCCGACCTTTACTATACGGGAAGATGGAACAGCCATAGCTGCCGTCACCGTCAACCGCATTGGCAGACTAACAGGCGTTGTCGGTGCAACTCTTAATCTCGACGGGGGAAATGCTACCTATCCTGATGACTACACCCAAACTTCTCTTAATATCTCCTTTGCTGAGGGAGAAAATAGCAAAATTATTAATATTCCTGTCAGAAATGATATTATCTCCGAACCAGATGAAACCGTCAATTTAACCCTTGTTAACCCCACAGGTGGCGCAACTATTGGCAGTCAAAATACAGCAATTCTTACCATTGTTGACAACGGATTAACTCCTAGTTTAAGTCTTGCGATTGATAAAGATACTGTTGCTGAAAACGCAGGAAATAACGCAGCAACGGCAACTATTACCCGCAGTATTATCACTGATGAAGATTTAATTATTACCCTCAATTCTAATGATACCAGTGAGATAACCGTTCCCAATCAGGTTATTATTCCAGCTAATCAAGCATCAGCAACCTTTACCTTAAATGCAGTCGATGATAATATTACTGATGGCATCCAATCTGTTACTATTAATGCCACAGCAAACGGATTTAGTCAAGGGGTTGATACCATCAACGTTGCTGATATTAATGTCCCCGATTTGAAAATAGTTAATCTAAGTGCGTCCACACCTTTATTAACTGGAAAACAAGGCAGCTTCACCTATCGAGTTGTCAATCAAGGATTAAGTGAAGCAAAGGGTACTTGGACAGATAAAATTTATCTTTCTACTGATACCACCTTAGAAACCAACAAAGATATATTTTTAGACAACTATCAATTTTCTGGAACAATTCCCACAGGCTTATTCTACGAACGTAATCTCCCATTTTTTATCCCTAAAACTCCTGGACAATACTATTTAATCGCTCAAACCGATACAGCAAATACTGTTAAGGAAGGGATCGGATTAGGTGAAAACAATAATACCACTATTACCTCTATTAATATTACTCCTGCCTATCGTGCTACTGTTTCCACTGATACCGAAATTGGAGTAACAGGAAACAAAGTTATTTTACAGGGTAAAGCCTTCAGTAATAGTGATAACTCTGCTGTTCCCTACGAATTTGTCACCATCGCCATTAAATATAACGGGACTGTTCGCGAATTAACCGCTTTTACTGATGGAAATGGCAACTTTGTCAAGGAATTTCAACCCTTACCCGGAGAAGGGGGACAATATCAAATTAATGCCTATTTCCCTAATTACAGTAGCGAAGACAGCACCGCAGAAGATAGCTTTAAACTTTTAGGAATGCGCTTTAACACAGGCGGAGCTTACTATCAAATTAATGCTGATTCACCCTTTAATGCAACAGCGACTCTACAAAACCTGACCGATATTCCCATTACCGGAATTACCTATTCCATCGATGGTGCGCCTCAAGATTGGAACATACAAGTTAGTGCAGCCAATACCTTAGCAGGGAATAGCAATTTACCCATTACTTACACCATTACTGCACCCAATAATTCACCCATTACTCAAGACACCTTTAATATTAATCTCACCAGTGCTGAAGGAGTAAGCACAACGCTTCCTGTTACGATTAATTTACGTCGCATTGTTCCCCATTTAGTTGCTAATACTAATCTTCTCAGCAATGGGATGTTACGAGGACAACAAACTCCGATTGAATTTACAGTTACCAATAATGGTGGGATTGCAACAGGAGAAGTTCAAGTCATTCTGCCTAATGCTCCTTGGTTAAAATTAGCCTCACCTGTCAAGCTATCTTCTCTTAATCCGGGAGAATCAAGCAAAGTTACTTTATTACTCGCTCCTGATGCTAATTTACCCCTAACGGTTTATAACGGCAATCTCGTCTTAGATGTAGTCGGAAATGACGGTGATTTATCCTTACCATTCAGTTTCCGTGCGGTTTCCGATGCAGTTGGTAGCTTACAAATTACTGTTGTCGATGAGTTGACATTCTTTACCGAATCTGCACCTAAATTAAAAGATGCTACGATTATTCTCCGAGATTATATTACCGGAAACGAAGTCCGACGCATTACTACAGATGCAACAGGAATGGTATCTTGGGATAATCTCTCTGAAGGATATTATCAGTTAGAAGTTAAAGCTAAAAGCCACGATTCTTACACTCAAACAATTCAAATTAAAGCAGGAGAAACCGAGGATATAGAATCTTTCTTATCTCGTCAAACGGTTAAATATGTATGGCGAGTTGTTCCTACAGAAATTGAAGATAAATATACCATCACTATTGAAAGTGTTTTTGAAACGCACGTTCCTGCTTTAGATGGTAGTAGTGATAGTATTGCTAATCCCATTCCCACTGTAACAATTGATCCGCCATTAATTGATTTAATAAACCTGCAAGTTATTGGTCAAATGATGCAGGTTGACATGACAGTTACCAATAATGGATTAATTGCAGCGAATAATGTTCGGTTATATTTTGGTGAGCATCCTTTTTATAAAATTGAGCCATTAATTGATAATATTGGAACTTTAGGGGCAAAAAGTTCGATTACTGTTCCGGTGAGAATTACGAGGATTGGCGATTTTGAAAATCTTGAAAATAATGGATTAAAAGCTCTTGCTGCCACTGCTCAACCTAATGTTCGATGTACAATTGATGCCAAGCTTATTTATGACTACATTTGTGGTGTTGTCATAGATAAAAATGGAGAAAAATTTAATCGAAATATAGAAAAATCAAGCCCTATTGCTTTTCAAGGGGTAGAAGGAAATTGTGCATACAACCCTGTATTTTATACACCTGTAACACCTGTAACAATTGTAACGGACAATCATCAAATTGGCTCTAGCCTAAGTCCAATTCCTCAAGTAACTCTTGTATCTCCTAATACTCCAGTTATTAATTCATCTAATTGTTGTATTAAACTTGAAAAAATAGGATTAGATGTTGGAGGGGCAGTTGATATTATATTAGATCCAATGGAAGAACGCATCAACAAGTTTTTTGAAAAGTGTATTTCAGGTAATGGATTACTAAAAATCATAGGCAAATCTCTCAAAGGAATTGATCTCAGTATTGATAGCCTTAAAGCTGAAATTGGAACTTGTTGTGATCAAAATAATAAAAATGGTCTGACAATGAATGGAGAAGCAAAAGGAATCATTCGGCGAAATTTTCTTCCTTCACTAGAATATAGCACTAATGAGCTTATTTTTGAAGATGAAGATGAAATGGGTAAATTGTCTTATATCATACCTCAATCTGATTTAGAATTAAAAGGAACTCCAAGTATTTATGGATCAATTGATGTTAAAGTTGGTAAGGAATGTTATAAATCTCCTCAATTTACTGCCAGTGTTGAATTAGGTTTTGATCTTGATTACGGAATAACTGCTAACTGGCAAGTTTCTAAATTGGTAAAAACAACGGGGGCATTAGTTCCAATAGATGCGAGTTTGGTCAGATATCTTAAAGGAGGTTTAGCTGTTAAAGGGCAATATTCTAGTGCTTCTAAAAAATGGGACACTTGCTTCTATTCTAAAGGTTTATATTTTGAGGAATATACATCGATAGGAGATAAAAAATTTAGTGTATTTGATAATCTTAATACTCCTGATAAAACTGAGACAACTTTTAATATATTTCCTTCTTATGTTTATCTTGGAAATAAAAACTGTTTGCAAGACAAACAAGCTTCACTACTAGCTACCTCTTTAGAATCCGAATTAATACCATCCTTTAGCTTTGAGGAGATATTTGGTGAATCAGAGGACGAATTCTTTAGGCTATTAAATTTAGAACAAGCAGTTGAAGAACAATCTTTAACGAATCAATTGCAAGTTCAAATTAACCAATTGCTTCAAGGACGAGGTTTATCTCCAATATCATTGACTCCAGAGGATGACGGTACAACTCCACCTCCTAATCCGGGTGTCTGCGCTCAAGTAAAGCTGCAAATCAACCAAGACGCAATCATGACTCGTTCCGGATTCCTTGGAACATTAGAAATTGACAACGGAAACGACACCAATAACCTAGAAAATATCACCGTTACTATCAACATCAAAGACAGTCAAGGAAACACCGTTAACAATCTATTTGGTATCACTAACCCTACCCTTTCTAACCTTACCGCAGTTGATGGAACAGGAACACTATTAGCCAACGCTTCAGGAAGTGCAGAATGGACATTTATTCCCACAGGAAACGCTGCACCCAATGAACCTACTATTTACAGCATCGGCGGCAGCTTAAGCTATAAAGAAAATGGCAATAATATCACTGTTCCTCTGCTTTCAACTCCTGTTACTGTCTTCCCACAAGCAGAATTATACCTCGATTACTTCCATCAACGAGATGTCTTTGCTGATGATCCTTTTACTGTAGAAATTGAACCATCTGTTCCCTTCTCTCTTGGTATTTTAGTTAAAAATCAAGGCAAAGGCACAGCCAAAAACCTCCACATATCTTCGGCACAACCCAAGATTATCGACAACGAAAAAGGCTTACTGATTGACTTTAATATCATCGGTACTCAAATCGGCACAGAATCCATTACCCCGTCCTTAACCGTTAATTTCGGCAATATTGAAGCTGGAAAAACTGCTGTAGCTGATTGGTTATTCAAATCTGACTTACAAGGTAAATTTACTGACTATAAAGCCACCTTTGAACATATTAACGATCTCGGCAAACCTGAATTATCCTTAATCAAAGAAGTCAAAATTCACGAACTCACCCATCAGGTTAATGTGGATAGTGATAACTTACCTGACTTCTTAGTTAATGATATTCCTGACCCTAATTTTTACCCTGATACTCTCTACTTTAGCAACGGCGCAACTGCACCCGTAAACGTCGTTACCAATGCAACAGCAACCATCAACAATCAACAAGCACAAATTATCGTAAATGTCAATAGTGGTTGGACATATTTACACCTAACAGAGCCTAGCAATGGTAGTTTAGAAATCGCTCAAGTTTTGCGGTCTGATGGAACGTCTATTAAATTAGATAACGTCTGGACAACTGACCGAACTTTCCCCGCTACAGGTCGTCCTATCTACGAAAATATACTACATCTACTTGACTACAACGCTAATGCTGGCAACAGTAACTATACAATTATTTACACCTCTGGTGGCCCCACAGTAACAGATATTATTGATGTTACTCCCGATCCTCGTTCTACTGCGGTAAACGCAATCACTATTGATTTCTCCGAACCGATTCAAGCAAGCACTTTTGATTATACTGATCTCAGCTTAACCCTCAACAATGGGACAAATTTAATTACTAATATTGTCTCTATTATTCCTCTTTCAACTACTCGCTATCAAGTTACAGGTTTAGAAAATCTTACTAACATTGATGGAGACTATCAATTAACCGTCAACGCTAATGGAATTAAGGATTTAGACGGTAAACTGGGGACAGGTTTACTCAGTGAAACTTGGATTAAAACTGCTACTGGAAATGCAGATAATACTCCCCCCACTGTTACAGATATTCGAGACTTGCAGATTGATCCTCGCAATATTCCCGTTTCTTCCCTCGATGTCACCCTCTCGGAAGCGATTGATTTAAGTTCCTTCACTTGGGAAGATATTACCCTCACCCGTAACAGTGGCAGCAATCTAATTAATAATACCGTCACAATTACTCCAGTTAATGATACAACCTACCGGATTAATGGACTGAATAACTTAACCCAAACTGAAGGAACTTACACCCTAACAGTTAATGGAAATGAAATTAAAGATTTATCAGGAAATTTAGGCATAGGAAGTGCATCAGAAATTTGGGTAATGGATACCACTCCACCCGATGCACCTAGTAACCTTAAAGTAGGCAATAAAACTATTACCCCTAACAGTCAAAACCTAGTTAACACTACTACCCTAAACCTCACAGGAGATCTTAGCGAAACGGGTTTAAGCGTCTTCTTGATCGATCGTACTCTCAATCAAAGCTTAGGACAAGCATCCGTTAATAATACCCAATTCAGTAGCACAATTCAGTTACCTTCATCGGGAACCAGAAACTTAGATATTCAAATTATCGATCCCGCAGGTAATATTACCACAACGAACTTTAATCTCTTTGCCGATATCATTACTCCTACCTTACTTGAATTTCTCAATATTCCCCAAACTCCCATTGCTACACCAATTAATTCTATCGATCTTCGTTTCTCTGAAGCGATCAACCTCTCTACTTTTGACTATACCGACATTACCTTACAACGCAATAATGGCGAAAATCTGATTAATGATGCTGTTACTGTTGAATATCTCTCTGGTACAACTTATCGAATTAAAGGACTTACAGAGTTAACCACAACGACTGGAAACTATCAATTAACTGTCAATAGTAACACCCTTCAAGATCTCGCAGGAAATAGTGGAGATGCAGCCAAAACAGCAACTTTTGCGATCATCACACCCACTAACAATCCGCCAATCGCTCAAGATGATTCACTCGCCACCAACGAAGATACCATCGTAACTGGCAACGTGCTAATTAACAACGGAAGTGGCGCTGACAGCGATCCAGATAAAGATTCTCTCACCGTTACTGCTGTTAACAGCAATACGGCTAATGTAGGCACTCAGATTATTTTATCCTCCGGTGCGCTATTAACCCTCAACACCAATGGTACATTAACTTATAATCCCAACGGTCAATTTGAAGCCTTAAAGAACGGAGAAATTACCACCGACAGCTTCACCTACACTCTCAGCGACGGAAACGGTGGCACTGACACTGCTACAGTCACTGCCACCATCACTGGAGTTAACGACGCACCAGTAGCCAATCCAGATAGCTACATTCTCGATGAAGACAATACCTTAACGATTAATACTCCCGGAGTTAAAGGGATGCGGAAAATGATAGTTTAACAGTTAATTTAGTCAGTACGGTAGCGAAAGGAATCTTAACCCTTAATCCTGAGGGCTCTTTCAACTATACGCCTAATACTGGCTTTGTTGGAACCGATAGCTTTACTTACCAGGTTAATGATGGTTTAGCTGATTCTAATATCACTACTGTCACCCTAACAGTTAATCGAATTAACGACGCACCCGTAGCTAATCCAGATAGCTACAATACCCTCCGCAACACCACTCTCAACATTCCAGCAGCCGGAGTTTTAAACAACGATACCGATACTGAAAATCAGCCTCTAACAGCAGTTATTGAAACTAACCCCAGCAACGGAAATCTAACTCTCAATTCAGATGGCTCCTTCAGTTATACTCCTAATACTGACTTTGTTGGAACAGATAACTTTACCTATCGCGCCAATGACGGCTTGGCTGACTCCAATGGGGCTACCGTCATCCTTCATATTTTCAATCCAGTTCCTATCACTGTTCCTCCCAGTGGTGGGACCACGCAAGGCACAGAGCAAGATGACTACCTTGATGCCTCTAACCAGTCAGGCTATCAGCGCCTTGAAAGCGGCGGTGGCGACGATCTCATCATTGGTTCCAACCAACGCGATATCCTCAAAGGCGGGATCGGCAACGATAGCCTCTACGGTGGGGGAGATTTCGATAAACTGTATGGAGAAGAAGGGGATGATCTCCTCGACGGCGGCGCTGGACTGGATATCCTCTCCGGTGGCAGCGGTGCCGATCGCTTTGTCCTCGCAGCGGGGAATGGCAGCGATCGCATTCTCGACTTCAATGCTCTTGAAGGCGATCTCTTTGCCCTAAGTGGACTAAACTTCGGACAATTGAGCTTTAATAGTAATCAGATTCTTTCTGGCATTGAAGCCTTAGCTCAAGTAACAGATAATCTCGGCAATCCTGTTACGGGATTTGACGCGCATCCTCAATGGTTTGTCACTCTCTAGTTACCCACCCAAATCGAACCGATCTGACAAAGGAGTCAATTAATGAAGACTAAGCCAGCCAACTTGCTTCTGGCTGCCACGACAGCACTTTTAGCCAGCACTTTTTCCGCTCACCTGCCAGCCCAGGCACTGACCTGGACGATTAATAATGGTAGTATTAACAGCAATCCGGCTACTGCGATTACAGGAAGTTTTACCATTGATAATGAAAACAGTACGGCTCCTAATATTACTTTCAGTAACCTGATGATTGACGGACTGACTTTTACGGCGGCTGACGTAATTAATATTAGTTTGGCAACTCCTAGTGGCAGTGGAATCCAAGCAATTGACTGGTTAAATGGGTTGAATAGTCTCTCTTTAGTTTTTGACTCTCCCTTAACTACAGCAGGTGGAACAATTCTTCTCAATAATATTACCAGTGACTTTAATGGCCATGTAGTCAGTGGCTCCGTTACGGGTGTGTCGCAACCTCCTACTACTATACCCGAACCATCTACTCTCGTTGGCTTGGCGACCACTTTTAGCTCCTGTGTTTTCTTGAAGCGAAAACTGAAAGGCGAAAACCAAGAAATCATGAGCGAGGGTTAGCCATCCGTTTTAACGGATGTTCGCCCTTGCGAACAAGGGGATTTATTCGTTCTCTAATTTCTACGGCCAGAAAACAAGGTCAAAACATCCTACAAGTTTTAACTCAAGTTCTCAAGGGGGAAGTTCTGGTTTTTTCCTCATCGAAAATTTTGGGTCTGAAACCCCGTCGTTCTACGACGGCTTTACCGTTAAATACTAGCGCATTTACCAAATATATGCTAAAATGTGAGACATGGAAAAAGCCTACT
>VYKU01000574.1_pt1 | contig 15875 bp, 12 predicted proteins | sample 5114491 | NCBI WGS metagenome assembly VYKU01 (sample SAMN12291796, study PRJNA351875) | freshwater metagenome | isolation source: freshwater lake | place: USA: Michigan, Gull Lake | collected 2011-07-05 | reverse complement strand
ATCTAGATAAATGGTAATGCGTGTTTTTCCCTTAGAGGAAATGAGCGCCCCCCGTTTTCCTTTAGAAAAATCATATTCCTTTCTCATAAGTTTTTCTCTCTTGTTTTGTAGCACAACGAGCAGAAATCAAGGGAATGACTTCACCCCGCAAAATATCACACGAATCGCCTTACCTTCGCACTTAGAGGAATATTGAGGGGGAATGACAACTGTACCATGATGAAGAATCGTCTTAAATTCAATCGCTTCCATTCGTTAAGTTTAATAAAGTGCTATATCAAGTTTAACCCAATCAATCCATAAAAAAGCGATCGCTTTTTCCCGATCAAATATAATCTAGGTAGAAAATTGCCGAAAAATCGCTATGCTCAACGGGTACAAAATTATTGATGCTGATTCCCATGTCATTGAACCCCCCGCAATGTGGGGCCAATACCTAGAACCTAAATTTAGGGAATTTGCTCCTTCTGCTGACATGAAAATCAAAGGAGAACCGATTAGTCAAAAAATCTCCCCACAAGTCCAAGCAGAAGGGAATAAGCAGATGATGCAAGCTCATCCCCACGCTTATCTCAACCGCTATAACCCAGAGTCCCATGTTCAAGCAATGGTACAAATGGGGGTAGATAGGGCCTTTATTTATCCTACTTACGGACTATGGTTATTTGCCATTGATAGCCTACCCGCCGAAGTGATGGGGGCTTTTGTCCGTGCCTATAATAGATGGTTATCAGAAGAATATTGTAGCTATGACCCGGCTAGACTGAAAGGAGTCGCTGCAGTCAATCAACATGATCCCGAAGATATGGTCAAAGAGCTACACCGCAGCGCAAACTTGGGCTGGAAGGCGGTTTTTTTGCGCCCTAACCCCGTTAAAGGCAGAATTTTGAGCGATCCAGCCTATGAACCCTTTTGGGCGGCCTGCGAGGATTTAGACATGGCTGTAGGGCGTTTCTAGAATCAGGGTGTGGTTGGCTTCCCTATTGGTTATGGAAGCTTGACGAAGAATACAAAAATTTACATTGGGAAGTCCAAGATCGGGTAAAATTACTACCATCGGAATATTTTCGCCGTCAATGTTACATTGCGGTGGAACCTTCTGAACCCTATTTGCCTCAGATCATTGATTTTATCGGTTCTGATAACTTAATCTTCGGGTCTGATTATCCTCACATGGATCATCAGGCTGATGGGGTAAAAAAAGTTATAGGACTTGAAGACAACTTATCTCAGGAGATAGTCAGAAAAATCGTTTGGGAAAATCCTCAGCGATTTTATGGTTTAGCATCTTAAAGAACTTTTTTTACGGAGTTTAGCCCTCATTTAGCGTCTCTATTGTTTCAACAAATCTTCAAATCAAAGGAGTTTCTGCTCATGATTACATCTCAAAGTCTCAAGCAATTACACAGCTTTGTTGTTAGTACCCATACCAATAAAGCTTCCCATGCGTCACATTCATATGGGGGAAGGACTACACATGACTATTATAATCGACTTCTAAAACAGTGCAAAAAATTGGCTCAACTCGTAGCTATTTCTTGGCTAGAACATGAAAAGAAAGAGGCCGAACAAATACGGCGGATATTTCTCGACTTTAAGAACAATGATTTTGAACGCCAAAGTCAGACTTATATAAATATGGTAAAGTTACTAACAGGACAAAGAAAAGATTTGTTAGAACCTTGGTTTCCCGATCATAGTTTTGGAGCAATTTTTGATCAGGAAGAAATCAACTATTTTCTCATCCAAGTCAAATGGGATACCTTTGAAGGAAGTCTCCAAGAAATTCCTCAACCTTCTGTTAAACAAGAAGGGCCTTACTTTATTATGACATTGCCCTATCCTCCTAAACCCAGTGCCGAGAATATTAATTTAAATCATGTCCTACGTGCATGGTTAACAAGCAAGGTAGATGTGAACAAACCACAGGAAACAGTTAGCGATCCCTTTCCACCAGTTCCTTATCTTCCCACAACTTGTACCTGATTAAATACCGATCACAAGACCTAGCCTAGCCATAGAATAAGTGTTAAACTTTTACCATGGGCTTATACTATGGCTTACTGGGTTAAAATATTATGGTGACTAACTACCAGATCCTTGAAAAAATATATGAAAGTAGCAAAACGTTAGTTTATCGAGGAACTACACAGCCAGATAATCAACCTACTATTCTGAAAATTCTTAAAGAAAATTATCCAAGTTTTTCAGACCTTACACGCTACAAACAGGAATATGAAATTACTTCCTCTTTAAAGGTAGATAATACCATTAAGTCCTATGATTTACAAAGACATGAGAATAGTTTCGTCATGTTTTTGGAAGATTTTGGTGGGCAATCTTTAGATTTATTATTATCTCAATGTCAATTAAGTCCAGAAGAATTTTTAACCATTGCCATTCAGATAACAGAGGGATTAGCGGCCATTCATAATGCTAATATTATTCACAAAGATATTAATCCATCTAACATTGTTTATAATCGGCAAACTCAAAAAATTAAAATTATTGATTTTGGAATTGCTACTCATTTATCTCAAGAAATTCAAGCCTTTTGTTCTCCCTATCAATTAGAAGGAACATTAGCTTATATTGCCCCAGAACAAACCGGAAGAATGAATAGAAAACTCGATTATCGGAGTGATTTTTATAGTCTGGGGGTAACTTTTTATGAACTTTTAACTAATAAACGTCCATTTGAAACAACTGACCCAATGGAGTTAGTTCATTGCCATATCGCACAACATCCCTTACCCCCTCATGAAATCACTTCAGATATTTCCTTAGCAATTTCTAATATAGTTATCAAATTATTAGCGAAAACGCCAGAAGAAAGATATCAAAGTGCTTGGGGAATCAAAGCAGATTTAGAAACCTGCTTGAACCAGTTACAGTCTCAAGGACAAATATTGCCCTTTTCTCTCGGAAAACTGGAGATTTTTGAAAAGTTTCAGATTCCCCAAAAACTTTATGGTCGAGAACAAGAAATTACTCAACTGTTGACAACATTTGAGCGAGTTATTCAGGGAACAAAAGAAATAATTCTCATTTCTGGTTATTCAGGTATTGGCAAGACTGCTTTAGTCAATGAAATTCACAAACCGATTACAGAACAAAAAGGCCAGTTTATTCGGGGTAAATTTGAGCAATTACAGGGAGACATACCTTATTCAGCGATTGCTAAAGCTTTTCAAGACTTAATATATACAGTTTTGAGTGAACCGGAAGTTATTCTACAAAACTGGAAAACAAAATTGTTAGAAGCTTTAGATGGTAATGGACAAATTATTATTGAGATAATCCCCGAAGTTGCCAAAATCATTGGACAACAGCATCCCGTTGAAACACTTAGTAAAACTGAAAATCAAAATCGATTTCATAGAGTATTTAAAAGATTTATAAATGTCTTTTTAACAAAAGAGCATCCATTAGTTATTTTTATTGATGATTTACAATGGGCAGATTTACCTTCTTTGAATTTAATTGAACAATTAATTTCAGATTCAGATATTCAATATTGTCTCTTGATAGGGGCCTATCGAGATAATGAAGTCAGTTCAACTCATCCATTAAGACGGACTTTAGAAAAAATTCAGCAAGCAAAAGTCACAATTAACCAAATTATCCTTAAACACCTCAAAATAAATCATGTTAATCAATTAATTGCTGATACCCTGATTTGTTCAACAGAATTGACAAAACCTTTAGCTAAATTAATTTTCAAAAAAACAAATGGAAATCCTTTTTTCCTCAGTCAACTTCTCTATTCCTTATACCAAGAAAAGTTATTAAGATTTAACATCGGTCAATCTTTTTTAAACTCAGAAGATAATCCCCAAGGTTATTGGCAATGGGATATAAAACAAATTGAAAAGGTATCCCTCACCGATAATGTCATTGAATTGATGGTCAATAAAATCAAAGAAATAGATTATCAAACTCAACAGGTTCTCAAATTAGCTGCTTGTATTGGCTATGAATTTAACTTAAAAATTCTGGCTCTGATCAGCCAGAAATCTCAAATTCTCACGGCTAGAGAATTACAGTCTGCCCTTGATATGGGCTTGATTATTCCCCTAGACAATAACTATAAAGTTCCTTTGCTGTTAGATTTAGAAGAATTATCAAACAACCGGGCTGAAAATTCTTTATCTGTCTGTTATAAATTTTTACATGATCGAGTACAACAAGCTTCTTATTCTCTTATCTCCGAGGAAGAAAAAAGAGAAGTTCATCTAGAGATTGGCCGTCTCCTCCTCAAAAATATTCAAGAAGATGATTTACACAATCACCTTTTTGATATTGTTAATCACTTTAATAAGGGAGCTACTTTAATCACTAAACAATCAGAAAAAAATGAGTTAGCTAAATTAAATCTTCAAGCAGCGAAAAAAGCAAAAGCTTCAACCGCTTATGGAGTTGCCTTAAGATTTTTAGAAGCAAGTTTAGCGTTGTTAGGGAATAATAGCTGGAAAAATCACTATCAGTTAACGTTAGAAATTCAGATAGAATTGTTAGAAACTCTCTACCAGAATACACAGTGGGAGCGAATGAAAGAGCTATCTACAGATGTTTTAGAAAAAGTGACTAACATTTTTGATAGAGTCAAAATTTATGAACTAGAAATCTTGTCCTATTACGCTCAATTTCGGCCAGATATAGCTATTAATGTCGCACTTATTGCTTTAGAACAATTGGGAATCAAGCTTGACCAAAATCAAAAAGGTGTCACTGAGAGAAAAATCAAAAACAAAATTAAGCAACAAACCAAATCCTTGAAATTACTATTACAAGATAAAAAAGTTGAAGACTTAGTTGACTTACCGAAAATGACCGATCCTTATAAACTTGCCGCTATTTCAGTAATGCAAAAGGTTACAACTGCTTTAGCGACAACAAATTTTGCATTATTTGTTGAAGTTGTATTAATTCAGCTTAATTTTTGCCTTAATTATAACAATCCTTCTCAGGCCGCCGCTACTTATAGTCTCTATGGAGTGCTTTTATGTGGAACTATAGAAGACTTTGATTTTGGTTATCAGTTTGGAAAACTATCTATGGCCTTCTTAGAAAAGGATAATATAACGCAAATAGAGGCTTTTATTATTCATGAGTATTATGGTTTTATTATGTATTGGAAAGAGCATATTAATCAAAAAATAATCTTAGAAGACTTACTGAATAGTTTACAAAAACTTGTCAATGTGGGGAATAATGAATATGTTTCTTACCTGGCTTTAGATTATTGCTTAATCAAATTTTTCGGAGGAGGTAATTTAAAAGAATTAGAGCAAGATTATTACAAATGTAGCCAATTAATTCAATCTCTCAAACTTGATTATTCTCGTAACTATACAGAAATATGCAGCAATATGGTTGTTAATTTGATCGGTATTGATCGACCTAAATATTTTATTTTAATTGGTCAATCCCAAGATCAAGAAGCACAGTATATAGAAGATTTTACCAAAAATAATCATCAATGGTTGTTGTTTATTTACTATTTTGGCAAAATGTTTATTAATTATTTTTTAAAAGATTATGTCGAGGCTTTTAATAATAGTCAGTATGCAGATAAATATCTGATAGCGATTGTCGGCTTTATCGGCAAACCACACCATATTTTTTTCTTCTCCCTTTCTCATCTTGCCTATTATCCTAGTTGTAATAGAGAGCAACAAAAAGAATTATTTAAACAAATTAATAGAAATTTAAACCACCTGAAGAATTATATTTTATGAAAAAGCAATTCAAGGAGCAAAAAAATATGAATTTATCCATGAAGAGGCTTTAGCTTATGAACGTGCCTCTGAATTTTATTTTACTTTAGGTAGAGAAGAAATCGGGAAATTATATCTCAGAAATGCTTATCATTGTTATACGCGTTGGGGTGCAAAAGCTAAAGTTAAACAATTAGAAGAAGAATACCCTCAATATTTGTTAGGCATCAGCAATCAAAACAAATCTAAGGGATTAAGTACCACTATCTCTACCACTGGAAATGATGGAGAAGTTCTTGATTTAACCACTATTCTCAAAGCCTCGCAAGCAATTTCTGGAGAAATTAAACTGGAAAATCTCCTAACAAATTTAATGAAAATTGTCATTGAAAATGCAGGAGCTCAGAAAGGTCAAGGCACAATTGATCAAGAAACTATTAATATCTTACAGTCAATTCCCATAGAATCTATCGACCATGATAACTCAATTCCTCTTTTACCCACTAAAATTATTTATTATGTGGCTCGCACAAAAGAAACTATCGTTGTAAACGATGCCACTTTATCAGGTCAATTTACAACTGATCCTTACATTGTTGCAAAACAAACTAAATCTATTCTTTGTACTCCTTTACTCAATCAAGGTCAAATAAAAGGAATTGTTTATTTAGAAAATAATCTAACCACAGGTGCATTTACTGATGAAAGAGTAGAACTATTAAATATTTTAGCGGCTCAAGCTGCTATCTCTATTGATAACTCAAGACTCTATCAAACCTTAGAACAAAGAGTGCAAGAACGCACTAAAGAACTCACAAATACTTTAGAGGTACTGAAAGCAACTCAAGCAGAACTTATCTTTGAAAATGACCTGCTTAAAAGTGCTGAACAACCCCCCAAATTTGTCTATCAAGTGGGGGGAAGTTTACCGATGGATGCACCAAATTATGTGGTTCGACAAGCCGATCGCAATCTTTATAAAGCTCTCAAACAAGGTCTATTTTGCTATGTTTTAAATGCACGTCAAATGGGAAAATCTAGCTTAATGGTACGGATGATCAGCCAATTACAAAAGGAGGGAATTAAATGTGCAGTCATTGACTTAACTCGCCTAGGAACAGACAATATTACCTCCGAACAATGGTATAAAGGATTAGCCGTTGATCTGCTCCGCAGTTTTGGATTAATAAAACAATTGAAACCTTTTAAAGCTTGGTGGAGTGAACAATTAGACCTGCCTCCTGTACAACGATTAGGACAATTTATAGAAGAGTTTCTTCTAATTAATGACGATTTTAATCAGCGGCAATCTAGACAATCGACTGTTATATTTATTGATGAAATTGATAGCATTTTATGGTTAAAATTTGATGTCTCTGACTTTTTTGCTTTAATTCGTTCTTTTTATAACCAGAGAGCGATTCGACCTCAATTTCAAGAGCTAACTTTTGCCTTTTTTGGTGCTACCACACCTTCAGCTTTAATTACTGACCCCCAGAAAACACCTTTTAATATTGGTAACGCTATTGAATTAGCAAGTTTTAAAGAACACGAAGCCCAACCTTTATTATATGGGTTAACAGAAAAAGTTAGTAATCTTCAGACAATGCTCAAACAAGTCTTAAGCTGGACGGGAGGGCAACCTTTCTTAACTCAAAAACTCTGTCAACTGATGCGGGATAGTGAGCAGCCAATCCCCTCTAATCAAGAAGAACAATGGTTAGCTCAGTTAGTAGCAGAAAAAATTATTCAAGATTGGGAGATGCAGGATCAACCCGAACATTTAAAAACCATTCAAGATCGCCTTCTTCAAAGTCCAAACCGACCCCAATTATTAACCTTGTATCGACAAATCCTGCATCAAGAAGCAATACAGATTGATAACAATCCCTATTTACCTGAGTTATTTTTATCTGGATTAGTGGTAAAACGCCATGGTAAAATGGACGTTCATAATCGCATTTATCAGACGATATTTAATACTGATTGGCTTGAGCGATCGCTGTCTTAAACTGAACGAGTATATTGACTTCTAAAGTATTTTTGATACAACTGACAACTGACAATTGCTTGATTTTCCCTGAGTTTAATTAAACCCATACTATTAAGTTTATAAGCAATAATTGGATCGAGTATAATTGGTTGATTCCCTTGACAAATCTGTTGAAAAACATCGGCAAGTTCGGGTTGTTTTTGTAAAGTGACCCAGTGCAGCTGTAAATGAGAGGAATAAATCCCCGTTGATGTAGTTGCTGATTTGATTAAATCTTCAATCGTGATTCGCTCTTGGCTAAGATGATAAATCGCTAAATGAATCAAGGCAGGATGTCCTCCTACTAAGTCGATCAATTGTTGAATTTCGTTGGTTGCTAATTCATTTAATTGATATTTTTTTGCCAATTCTGCCACTTGTTCTTGACCAAAACCCTGTAACTCTATGGGTAATCCCACATTGAAAGGAGACTGTTCTAATCGCAGAGAAACATAAGATTCTGTGGATTGAACAATAATTAAACGTAATTTCTGCCACAGGGGAGATCGCTTAGATTCTTCATAACAAGCTCTGATTAAAGGTAAAAAATCTTCCGCTACTTTCGGATGTTCAAAGACTCGATGCACTTCGTCTAAAGCCAATACCAGTGGCTGTTTTATCTCTTGTAAAATATACTCTTCAAAATAAATTGTCCAACTCATTTTAATTCCTATATCTTCATCCCAATAAACATCTAATTTGGCTTCTAAATTCAACTGCCGAGCGCAATTACGGCAGATCCAGCGTAAGAACTTGTTAAAATCTGCGATGATGTCTTGGTCTGCTTTTTGCAAATCTAAACTAACAATTTGATAACCGAATTGTTGTTGACAAGCCTCTAAAGTTGTTAATAATAAAGACGTTTTTCCCCATTTTTTTTGTTCGTTTTAGATAATAATAAGAATTATAGGGAACAGGAGCATCGGGGTATTCTGGACGCTCATTCTGGGGATATTCATTACCGCAATACTGAAGCGATGTGGAGTTGGTACAATGAGATTGTAGTCTAGATAAAAAATTTTTCTTATTGATCGGAGAACCGATCAGTTGCGAGACTCTATGATAGAGTTCTGGGGCAACTACATTGCCAATATAGCTGCTACTATAACCGTTTTCTCGGGCAATTTCTTGATAGTTCTTTTTCTGCAAAAGTCCTCGCAATAATAATTGTTCTGTGTCATTGAGACAGCGATTCTCAAGCTTGAGCAGTTGCCGATTAAGAATCTCTTGGATTTCCTCGAATTTCATTATTTTTGTCTAAGGTAAGAAGTAGAATTGGTATATTTGACAAACAAGCTGACGAGAACCAGCAACCGACAAAATTGTGCGATGGCAACCCTGAGAGGGATTAAATTCCCCTCTTGCTAGGAAATTATAGCATTTCTTGTCAAGGTCAATTACACGGCAGCAATTATCTCTTGATAATTTCTATCAAAACCCCTAAGTCTTCAGCGTCTAACTCCTCGATAATCCTATTAAGAATTAATTCGGAAAAATCCTCACAGGAGTTGACTAGACAGGGTTTTAGCAATCAGATGTACTGCATTTAAACTGCCTATTGAGAATTTTAGTACAGTGGCTGCTCCCAATCTTCGCAACAACAGTGAACAGTTACTGTTCATCATTCAATACACTTGCTCCCAGAGCTTCTAGGGTTTCTTGCAGCATTTCAGCGCGAGAGAAATTACCCTGATCTTTCAATAATTGTAGGCCTTTTTGCCAAATCTCGATCGCCTCATTATAACTACCGAAAACTATATAAGCAACCCCTAGATTTTGGTAAATAGTGGGATTATCGGGGTTTAACTTGAGAGCTTTTTTATAAGCTTTAATCGATTCTGGTAGCCGGTGCAGTTGTTTGAGAACCAGTCCTAAATTATAGTAACCATCGGCATAGCTAGGATCAATTTCTACGGTTTTCTCAAAGATAGATAAGGCCGCTTCGTATTTTTCTGCTTCGTATAATAACCCACCTAAATTATTATAAGCACCCAGTTTTAACTTATCTAAAATTGGCTGCTTAATCGCTTTAACAAAATGATCGCCTGATTGCTTAAATTCCTCCACTGAATAATAATAATTAGCGAGATGATAATATAACTCGTATAAAATATGAGGATTAGAGCCATGGCATTTTAAACCATGTTTGAGCAGCTTAAAACCCTCTTTATCCCTGCCAATCTTCAGATATAACCCCCCCAATTTACTACACACATAGGGATCGTGGGGATGTTGCTGATAAAAACCCTCCATCGCTTTTCTTGCCCGTTCAAACTTATCTAAGCTGGCTATTTTATCGACGGTGTAACCGTAGTGAAAGATAGCAATTTCTGGCAGTTCAACTATTTTCCAACCAGGTTCTTTTTTTAATAAAATAGCCACATTATCATCAATAATTGAGTGATAGGGACGGGTAAAAGTGACCTGAGGATGTCGGCGAAATAGCCGCGAAATTAGAGAATAAGGTGATTGTACGGCTCCGATTTCATGGCGGATTAAATTAATCACTAAATTTTCCTCTTTTTCCATTGCCCGACGCATTTTCGTTACGATAGCGGGATTTAATTCCTCATCAGCATCAAGGACTAAAATCCAATCGCCAGTAACATATTTTAAAGCCTCATTTCTGGCATCGGAAAAATTACCCCGCCAATCGTAGCTAGGAACTATGGCACCGTAACTTTGAGCAATAGCAATCGTATCATCGGTCGAACCCGTATCCATAACGATCATCTCATCCACCACCCCTTTAACGCTATCCAAACAGCGCCGGAGATTTTCGGCTTCATTTTTGACAATCATGGAGAGACTAAGTTTAGGCATAACTTTACTCACTCTAGCGGTCAATCTTGAGCGATGGCGGCCAATCAATAACCCACTGATTACCGCTCACCGATTATCGATCATCCTCTGAGTCTACCTTAAACCGTTCTACCGAAGAAAGCAGCTCCCGGGAGATACTCACCAGTTTTTGCAGAGAACCGGCCACCCGTTGGGATTCTTGGGAAGTTTCCTGAGCGGTTAACTCCACCGACTGCATAACTTGGGCGACATTGAGGGAATTTTCCCGTTGTTTGACCGTATCGGCGGTAATCGATCGCACCAGCGTATCGATGCGGTTAGAAACTTGGATAATATCTTCTAGGGACTTCTTCGCCTGTTCCGAGCGCTCGGTGACATCGATCACCTGTTGAATCCCTTCCTCCATCGCCGTCATTACCGAACCCGTTTCCGATTGGATATGTAAAACGATCTGTTCAATTTCCTTAAGAGATTTAGCGGCTCTATCGGCCAACTGACGCACCTCATCGGCCACAACCGCAAAACCGCGGCCCGCCGCTCCTGCTCGCGCCGCTTGAATCGAGGCATTAAGAGCCAATAAATTGGTCCGCGAGGCAATCTGAGAGACTACCGCGACAATTTTCGAGATTTCCTGGGAAGCTTCCGCCAAACGCTTGACTTTTCGCGCCGTTTCTGATACGGTCTCGCGGATTTGCAGAATTCCCGCCACGGTTCTTTCTACGGAATCGCCCCCCTTCAGGGCGGTAATCGAGGAAGTGCGGGCGACTTCTTCGGCTTCTCTGGCGTTTTCTGCCACCCGTTGAATTGAGTCGGTCATCATCTGTACCGAATTAAGGGTGACGGCCAATTCCTCCGCCATCCGCAGGGCATCGCTAGACTGATTGCGGGCGAAAGATTCACTATTGGTACTGCCTTGATTCACCTGTTTTGCCGCTTTTTTCACCTGTCGGACAATTTCGCGCAGGTTTTGGATAGTCAAATTAAAAGCATCGGCCACCGCCCCTAAAACATCGGCGCTTACCTCCGCTTCCACGGTCAGATCTCCCCGAGCCGCTCCTTCCACATCATCGAGAAGTCGAATCACTTGCCGTTGTAAGTCTTCCCGTTCCCGTTCCGTTTCGGCGGCGCGGCGTTGGGCTTCCGTGGTGGTAACTACCACCACCCGAGCCATCTGATTGAAACGATTGGCCAGTTGACCGAATTCATCTTCCGAGTAGATCGTCGCTTTAGCGTTAAAATTACCTTCCGAGAGATGATCGAATTGGCTTTGCAGATCGTTGAGACTGCGCTTAATCTGACTAATTAGCAACTGTAGGCCTAGCCAAGTCAGGGCCAGGGTTCCCAGTCCGGTTAATAACATCATGGTTAGTACCGGTTGACTGAAGGGGGAAAGACTGGCTGAGGCTGGCGGTTTTGGGGCCGGTTTGGGGGCAACCTTTTCGGTTTTTGCCCGGCTATTCGGGGCTGGTTTGGCAGCCAAGAGCGTAGAAAGCCAAGAGGTGGTACTAACGGCAAAAATTATGATCACAGGGGCAATACCCGCTAAAGCCGCTAGGATTAGTTGTTTTTTGCCTAAAGAAGCGTTGACAAAAAAGCCTAATTTGTCCGGAGCGACTTCCACCACTGGCTTGAGCAAGCGCTCGGAAGCATGGGTAAGATGACTATCTCTTTTGTCATTGGGGGTTTTTAGACGAGAAGGATTAAAACTAGGCTCTCCCACACCAGAACTGGCATTAAGGCGCGCACTGGGTTCGGGGAGAAAACCACCACTTAAAGCTTCCCCCCCCGAAGGGGTAAATAGCTCCCAGTCCCCCAGTCCTTGAACCGTATCCGTCAGAGCCAGTGGGGAAAAACCGTCTAAATCCTCATCATTGAGTTCTGGTTCCCCAAAATCTCCAGTGTCTTCCTCCTCGTATCTTTTTTGAGTGACTCTGCCCTAGGGTATCCCTATAGGATAACTCCTGATCTCTACCGGTGAGGGGATTTCCCCCCAGATCAGAGGAAACCATAAAAGTGGCTTCTCCCGTTGACCCTAACTCACCGTCCCACCCTTCCTCCAGCGAGTCAATCTCCGCCGCTTCTAAAAAGGGGAAAGGGGCTTCCCCCTCCGCCGAATCGCTAGACCACTGGGAACCGTGAGAGCCAGGGCCCAGCAGGGTAAGGGAACTAAAGGCGGTTTCCTCCGATTCCTCAAAATCATCGTCATAGGAATGGACTTTACTTACCGTAGGCTCGCCGGGATCCTCCTCATTGAAAAGACTACTATTCCAATCCAGCTCTTTATTTTGTCCATCGGGGTCAGCCCCTGGCGACTTCCAGGAGCGAGAATGGTTAAAACCTTGACCTAGATCGAAAGCTGCCTCGCTGTAGGCAATGCTTTCCGTAGCAGCGATCGTAAAATCTCCCTCCTCGGCTTCAAAACGAAATTGCCGAATCTGATCGAGACCACGCTGGGCATAATCGACTAGATCGGAGCCATTGGGAGAATTTTTAGCCAATTGCATCACTGTTTCGTAACGTTCCTCAGCCAATCTGTATTGTTGTAGTCCTAGATGAATGTGACCCTGTAAAAGCATGACATTGGCATCCTCGGGATACTTGCTGATCATCTCTTTGACAATGACGGCGGCATCCTCAAGGTTGCCCTGGCAATAGGCGGTGTTAGCCTTTCTATAGAGTTTTGCGTATTCTGTCCCTGACGGCATTTGCCCCTCCCCTAGTAAAGTTAAATGAAGTAGTTAGTAGTTTCAAGAAAGAATTCCTATAAATCCTATTCTGCTATTTTTTTCAGGTTTTAAGCCGCCCAACGGGCAAAACGGAGTATGGCCAGATGATCGAGTAGTCTTAAGGTTTTTTTTGATTCTTGGCCCAGAATCCACTCTCCCTGCACATAGAGGGCGATCTGATCGGGAATACTGGCCGCACTACCTAGTTTATCTGGGTCGAGCCATTCCATATCTCCCAAACGTTCCACCGCTAAACCGAGGATCGTTTCCTCTTCTTTGATCGCAATTATGGGAATTTCGGCTCGATCGGTGTTTAAGCGGCTGCTATCCCCCAAAAATTGCCCGAGATCCGCCACCCAGATCACTTGACCCCGGAGATTGATCGTGCCGAGGAGCAAGGGTGAAGCATTGGGAATGGGGGTAATGCGATCGAGTGGTTGCTGTATTACCTCGCAAATTCCCACGGCACTAAGGGCAAACTCGTCCTGAGAGGGTAGATAAAATCGCAAGTACAGTTCACCGACGGGAGTTTGTAATTCCTGATTGTCGGGGGCGATATTTTGAGCGTTACCAGCAAAAAAATCGGCGTTGTTAAGCATGAGTTTAGTTCTCTTGCAACTAATAATTCGGGCGGCGTTTTTAGCTGTCTTGACCTATGCCATAGCTAGACTGTCCCCGGTGAGGGCGATTTTATCGGCGCAACAGTTGTTTAATGGTATAAATGAACTCAATCGGTTCAAAGGGCTTGACAATGTAGGCATCGGCTCCGATTTTCATGCCCCAATAGCGATCAAAGACTTCCCCTTTCAAGGAACAAATGACCACCGGGACATTTTTGGTTTTTGGATCCGACTTGAGACGACGACACACCTCATAACCATTCATGCGGGGCATGACGATATCGAGGAGGACGAGATCCGGATTGGCTCTCTGAATATGTTCGAGGGCTTCCACCCCATCCGTGGCGATCGTGACCTTAATGCCGCTATTGCGGAGTAAATCACAGATCAGTTCCCGTTGCGCTTGGCTGTCTTCTACCAGCAATATTTCGCTCATAACTCCCTACCTAGCTAGGCTGCCAAGAACAACAATGGCAAAAGATGCCCGATAATAGTCCCCGTTGACCGGATGCTCCGAAATTTCTCTCATTTTTGCCTCCAACGCAATCTGAAATTTATCAGGGGGTTCCCTCTAAACAAGGACTTGATTCACCCTTTCGGGTTTCATCTCTATAGTTCCCAATTCCACCGTTAAAAACCACCAGCCAAGAGATTTTTGTTCGGGTTTGGGGGTTGGGTGTGAGGTTTTAGGGTGTTGGGTTTTAGGATTTTAGGATTTTAGTTGAAATTCCTCAGTAAAATACTGCGAATCTCGATCTAATTGCAGCTTCCTTCCATAATTTCTCGGAATCTCCCCCAATAGACCCTATTTCTTTTAGTCTAGGAGAAGCATTTATCTTACTTGTGAGGTACAAAGTCTCGGGTTTTGGGGAAGGCCGGAACTGGGGAAGGCTGGAGCAGTAGCTGGTCGTCTGGGGATGATGCCAAATGCCTTCATACTTCATCTTGATGAGAAACGCTCTCTTAGACCAAATCCGTTTTTAATAGTGTGATTAACTCTCAAGTTATCAATTGTTTCTCCCTGCTCCCCACTCCAGCTCCAGCGCTCCCTTCTCCCCACACCCCACACCCCACTCTCCTATACCTTTTAAACAGGATTTAGTATTACCTCCTCTTGTCACTAATAATAAATCTGATAAGCTAATTATGTAACATATTTTTCAGTAAGCTTTACTGAATTTAAACCAGCCCTAGAGATTTTTAGTACAAAAGTTCTAGCTCCCTGTCTTTGCTTGTAGCTCTCATGCCGTCTTAACCGATAATTTAGATGTGTAGTCAGCTTATTCACAGCAGCCAGAGGTAAAAAGGGTCAGAAAACACGAGCCGATTTATGAGATTGACTGCCGAATTTTTTGAGACTAGGACAGTACATTTGCGCTGAAAAATCTCCAAAAATTTTCCAGTGGGGAAGAGGAAAAATTGAGAACAAATGTATGAATCAAAAAGAAAAACTCGAATGATAGAAATTAAAAAATTTTTGGGATCGGATGGTTACACTGAAACCATAGACGGGCCGCTCCTGGCCTTGATCGCCAACTCTCTCTAAAACGGCGTTGTCAGATGTAAAGATGAATCAAGCAAAAGTGTAGGGAACTGGAACATCCTTAAACTTAAGGTAATGAATTAGAAGCGGTAGGGAATTTTCGGTTCTTCGTTACTTGGTATGGTTCGATCAGGGGGCATAAATCGACTAAATCCTTATCTGGCAAGAGACTTAATTGATTAGCTCGTTCTAGATCGAAAACAATTGGCAAAAATCGCAGCAATGTCTTTCTATATAAGGGTTTCATCCCTTATAGCCCCCGTCCATTGCATAACACAAACCGAAGAACCGAATTGGCTCTTCGGTAATTTTTATGCCAATAATTAACTTAAAATAAAATTCGATGAGAGTGCCTACGCCTAAAAGTAGCTGAAATCTATACAGGGAGACACTTACGGCACAAATAGGTTAATACCAAAAGATAGACAATTG
>VYKU01000171.1_pt1 | contig 16119 bp, 10 predicted proteins | sample 5114491 | NCBI WGS metagenome assembly VYKU01 (sample SAMN12291796, study PRJNA351875) | freshwater metagenome | isolation source: freshwater lake | place: USA: Michigan, Gull Lake | collected 2011-07-05 | reverse complement strand
TCCACCATCAACCTCCCCCCCGTCGCCGTCGTCGTCAGCCGGTACAACGCCACGATCACCGACGCACTCCTGGCCGGCGCAATCGAGGAGTACCTCGCCGCCGGCGGCGACCGCATGCACCTCAACATCCTCGACGCCCCCGGCACCTTCGAGCTTGTAACCATCGCCGACGCCGCCGCCGCCAGCAACCGATACGCCGGCGTCGTCTGCCTCGGCTGCATCGTCAAAGGCCAAACACGCCACGACGAGGTCCTCGCCCACGCCGTCGCACAAGGTCTGGTCAACTGCTCCCTCAAGCACCAAACCCCCATCACCCTCGGCGTCCTGACCGTTAACAACAACAACCAGGCCCGCGCACGCGCAGGCGGCAAACTCGGCAACAAAGGCAGCGAGGCCATGGAGGCCCTCCTCATGACCCTCGTCACCCTCGCCGGCCTCGGCGCCATGAAACAAACACACCCCGCAACGCACACCATCACACACACCCCACGACCCGACAAACTCGCCCAAAAAACCAAACGCACAGCACGCACAAAGACCGGCAAATGACCGACCCAGCCACCACCTCCACACCCACCCCACGCGAAATCCGCCGGCTCGCCTTCCAGGCACTCTTCCAACTCGATATCCACGAGGGCAGCGACGTAACAGGCCTCCAGCACACCCTCGGCCAAGAGAGCGGCATGACCGCCGCCCGCATCGACTCGGCCTTCAAGCTCGCCATCGCCGCCTTCGTCGACCGCAAGGCCGCCGACGCCATGATGACCGGCCTGGCCCCCAACTGGCCCGCCTACCGCCAGGCCACCGTCGACCGCGCGATTCTCCGCCTGGCCCACTACGAACTGACCCACAACCTCGGCCCCGGCGCCGTCATCATCAACGACGCCGTCGGCCTCGCCCAAGAGTTCAGCACCGACAAAAGCCCCGCCTTCGTCAACGCCCTCCTGGACAAAGCCTGGAAAAACATCCAACCCCAAACCCCACAAACTTAAGAGCGTCAACTACAATGACAATCGGAGGTTGCGGTGGCAGGTCAGTACACACCCAAGCGTGAGGAACGCCCGATGGATGTCGGCGTGCCGTTCGTAGCGGACGCGCAGTCGTCAGAACTGGCGCAGCAAGGGGAGCTGTCAGAGCCACCGAATCGTGCAAAGAGCCTAGCTACGTCAAACGCGTGAACAAGGAGGCCGTGGTCCGCAAGGGCCACGGCCTCTAGCATCTCTTCGCCTCAATCGGGCGCGTCAAGGCGTCGTGTTAGGCACCCACTTCGTCGGGTCGCAGCCGCAGCCTGTAGTGCAAGGTGTGCCAGGGTTGTTTGGATCCCAGATGTAATCGTTCGGATTGATCGTGTCGCCGTAGCAACGTCGGATGCAATCGATCAGTTTCTTCTGCATGAAAGGATCGGTGTGCCAAGGCGGTGGCTCGAAGAAAGGCTTTGGACGCTCGTTGGGCGGGACCAGCCGCCACTTTACGGGTTTGTTGTGGTCGTAGTCCCCGCCTGGGCAAGGAGTTAGGAACACCCTAGGATCAGGGGTCGAGCTAGCCGGGTAAGGCCCCTTGATTTCTCCCGTCTGTGGCTCGATGATGTAGTAATAGTCGCCAATTTTGATATAGACCACCGAATGACCCAGCGGATTGCCGTTGCAGTCGGTCCACTCAAACCACAGATTGTACCCTTCCATGTTTGGATACATACCGCGCAGGTGGTGCAACAACCACGCGAGCATCGCATCGGAGAAGTCATCGCAATCGAAGCCCGGGGCAAAGTAGTCATACCAAAGCCACCCATCAACCGCCGTGTCTTTGGTGTACAGGCATCGGGGCACACAGCCCCGATCGGACCCGGGAGAACCCCAGCCGAGCCTGCTCTTCTTTACCCACTCCAGAAGGCATTCTAGGATTTCCGGACGGGCGGGTGTTGGAAGCGGGGTTCCCGGCGCGATGACCGCAAGGTCCCCAAGGTAGACGGTCGAGGCGACAACGCTGACCTTGGTGTCAAACCTCAGTTCGTTTCCCACGACAAAGTCGTTTCCGTCGGCAAAGTAGAGGGTCGAGGCGACAACGCTGATCTTGGTGTCAGACTTCAGGTCGTTTCCCTCGGCAAGTATGAACGAAGTCTCAAGCAAAACGCCGTCAGCCTGTTCACCAAAGAGCCCGCTCAAGGCAAGCTCGACGTGCTTGCCCAGCGCGGTCGCATCGGCATCGAATTGAGTTTTCAACTCACCAGTGATCGTGTAGTTTCTGAATGCTTGGAGAATCGTGGGATCATCTCTCAGGAGGTCGCCAAAGGTGTAGTAGCCGGGAAGTCGCGGATCGGGTTGCAGGCGGTGTTGGTAGATCTTTCCGAACACATCGAAAGCGTCTGCGAATGGAACCCAGTTTGCCGGGATCTCCTCCGGGCGAGAGAACATCGGACCCTGCGCCCAGGCGGGGCGCTGACCGGTGTCCATGAACTCCCAATAGGCCCTGGCCCAAGTCCGAATCTCCAGCCGTGTCTGTTCGCTCATCACTTGGCCGGGTTGCTTTTGCCGGCCGAGTGGAAACTCGGGCCAGCCCACCTGCCCTACGGCCGAGCGAGCGCCCAGAACGCACACCAAACTGACCGCGATGACAATCAATAGCCTTTTCATCAAGTCGAATCCTTGAAATGTAAGGTGACTAGGTTAGATAACTCTACGGTTGCGTAATGGCAAACGTCAACGTGTCCTTCAGCCCTGCGCCAGCGAACCATCCGCCGTTGCCCTCGCGGGCATCATCACACCAATCAACGACCATTGTGATTTCGCCCGTCGTGCTAGGGAGTTCGGCCGTCAAACGAAGGCGCCCACCGCCGGGGCGGGGCTGCTGGTACTCTGTGTTGCCTTGAAAGGCGACGCTCCCTGGGTTCGCCACGCCCGATACCACCGTGCCTTGCACAGTTATGCTTAACTCAGTAAATGGCAGTGGCTCAGGGCCCGCTGGAACGGGTGCCAGCTTCCAATGACCTTGGATTTTTGTCAGCTGTGCCGCGCTCGCAGCGGACGGGGACGGCCCAACCGTGGGCTTCGGCGAACGGCTACATGATGAGGCATTACACACTAAGCTCAATGTTAGCAAGATGTACAGGTATCTGGCCACGCGCCGATTGTACCAACTGATCGCTGCGAGGAGGCAAATGTGTCCAAGGCGATCCTCCGTCAGGAGGTGGAGTGATGCGGACTGAGTTGGGTCCAGCAGGTCGTGGTCAGTTACTCGCTTCGCGCACCGAGAGTGCCCGCCTACTGCCAGGCCACCGTCGACCGCGCGATCCTCCGCCTGGCCCACTACGAACTGACCCACAACCTCGGCCCCGGCGCCGTCATCATCAACGACGCCGTCGGCCTCGCCCAAGAGTTCAGCACCGACAAAAGTCCCGCCTTCGTCAACGCCCTCCTGGACAAAGCCTGGAAAAACATCCAGCCCACCTGACCCGGGTACCACCACGCTCCGCGTGGTGCCGCCCTCGCCTGTGCTTTCCTGTATCCCTCCCACTGATCACCACGCGGAGCGTGGTGCTACCCACCCCCCGCCGTCTTATTCCCGCCTCGGGTACCACCACGCTCCGCGTGGTGCCGCCCTCGCCTGTGCTTTCCTACGTCCCTCCCACTCATCACCACGCGGAGCGTGGTGCTACCCAATACCCGCTGTCTTATTCCCGCCTCGGGTACCACCACGCTCCGCGTGGTGCCACTCCCGCCTGTGCCTCCGCACGTCCCTCCAATCCATCACCACGCAGAGCCTGGTGGTACCCAATACCCGCCACCACGCGGAGCGTGGTGGTACCCGTCTAACCTCACCCATGGACCTCCTGGCGGGCCTCAACGACGCGCAGCGCCAAGCCGTCCTCCACGACGCCGGCCCACTGGCCGTCCTCGCCGGCCCCGGCACCGGCAAGACCAAACTCATCGTCCACCGCCTCGCGCACATGATCGTCGAGCGCAACATCGACCCCGCCACCATCGCCGCGCTCACCTTCACCGTCAAGGCCGCCGCCGAGATGCGCCAACGCCTCGCCGACCTGCTCATCCAATGCGGCCACGAGCACGCCCCCAAGGCCGGCCTTGTCAACGTCCACACCTACCACGGCCTCGGGCGCCTCATCACCTGGCGCTTCGCCGACCGCCTCAAACTCCCCGCCAACCTCCGCCTGGCCGATGCACCCACACTCCACCGCCTCGCCCGCGAGGTCATCACGCACAACAACCTCATGGGCCTGACGATGGGCCAAGGCGCCGACGCCGCCGCCGCGGCCGTCATCGCCCAGGCCGCAGCCATGAGCAACGCCGCCGTCACCATCGACCACGCCCGCGCCTTCATCAACCAGACCACACGCGACCTCAAAGGCCAGACCACCCCCGAGGCCCTCGGCAAGCTCGCCGAGTGCCAACTCTTCGCCCAGACCACCGACGCCGTCGCCGCCCTCCGCGCCGAGCAGGCACGCCTGGGCTACATCGGCTTCGACGAACTCATCACCCTCCCCATCGACCTGCTCACCGGCGACCACCTCGCCCGCGACGTCCTGCGCGGCGAGCTCCGACACGCCGTCGTCGATGAGTTCCAAGACGTCAACACCTCCACCATCGTCCTGCTCGCCCACCTCTTCCCCCACAACCCATCCACCCCCACCGACCTCTGCGTCGTCGGCGACGACGATCAAGCGATCTACGCCTTCCGCGGCGCCGACGAGCACGCCTTCGCACGCTTCGCCCACGCCTGGCCCGGCGCACGCACCATCACGCTCGATGAAAACTACCGCAGCGCCCAGCCCGTCCTCGCCGCCGCCTCGCGCACCATCTCCCTTGCCACCTCGCGCGCCGCCCCCGACAAATCCCTCCGCGCAGCCACTTCACGCCCACCCGACCACCCCTCCAGCACCGTCCGCATCATCCACACCAAGGACGACGCCGAGGTCGCCGAGGCCATCGCCGCCACCCTCATCACTTCCCGCGCCGCCGAGCCCGCACTCCCCTGGTCCAGTTACGCCGTCCTCGCCCGCACCCGCAGCGAGCTTGACCGCGTCCACGCCGCGCTCGAACTCGAAGGTATCCCCGTCCGCCGACGCCGACGCGCAGGCACCATGACCGACGACGGCGTGCAAGACCTCCTCGCCTGGTCCCAACTCCTCATCGACCCCACCGACTCCCCAGCTGCACGCCGACTCCTCCAACGCCCACCCATCGGCATCGACCCTCCCACCATCATCGAGCTCGAACCACGCTACCGCGCGCTCGTCCGCCGACACCGCCTGGACACACAAGAGCCAGACTCAGAAACAACAACAGAACAAGCCCCCCTCCCACCCTACCTCCACTGGCTCACCACCCAGCGCCCCGACGACGCACGCCTCGCCCGCGCACGCCAGACCTTCGACCACTTCCACCACCAGGCCACCACCACGCGCGCCGATCAACTCATCTACGACCTGGCCATCCACACCGGCGTCGTCCACGCCGACCTCCTCCCCCCCGCCCAACGCGCCGCCCGGCTCGACGCCGTCGTCCAACTCGTCCGCTTCGCACAACAGCGCCAGCCCACCCTCCCCAAGCCCGGCGACCTGGCCCAACTCCTTGACCTCCTCTCCGACTTTGACGACAACGACGAACTCGGCATCCCCCCATCCGACCGCGTCGACGACGACCCCAACAACCCCGACAACCCCGACGACACAGCAGACGACGCCGTCGTCCTCCTGACCGCACACGCCAGCAAGGGACTCGAGTTCGACACCGTCATCCTCCCGCGCGTCAGCCCACCCCACGGCTACCCAAACTCCAAGGGCCCCAACGCCCCCTCACCCATCCCCGCAGCCCTGCACGCGGGCCTGCACCCCAACCAACCACCCGCCGACCACTCCGCCGCCGCACGCCAACGCGAAGAACGCCGAATCTTTTACGTCGCCTGCACCCGCGCCAAACGCCGGCTGATCCTCGTGGGCAAAAAGCCACCCAAAAAATCCGACGCCGTCCAGTTCACCGCCGAGCTGCTCACCCACCCACCCGCCGCCCCCGACCCGATCACCGCCGACGCGCTGCTCTCGACGGCCCCGACCAGCACCGGCGAACTCCGCCGGCAACTCGCCGGGGGCAAGGCCCTCCTCGCCCGGCACGCCCTCACCGCCGAGCTCGCCGCAGGCACACGCGCCAGCGCCGCCGCCGCCCTCGCCAGCGTCGAGTCCCCGACCACCACCCCCGACCAACTCGACGCCGCCACCACCTCACTCCGCCGCGCCGCCGAGCGCCTCGCCCTCATCACCACCCTCGCCCAGGGCCTCCCCGCACCCACCTGGGCCAATGCCGACGACATCGCCGATATCAACAAACGCCTGGGCCCACAACCCGCCGCCTCACCCTCGGCCACACCAACCACCCGCGCCCGCAAACGCACACCCCCGCTGCACCTCTCGTTCACCAAACTCGACGCATACCTCCGCTGCCCAGCCTGTTACTTCTGCCGGTACGAACTCGGCCTCGAAGAGCCAACCTCCGCCGAGCTCTCCACAGGCGACCTGGTCCACAAAGCCATGGAACGCTTCGGCAAGCTCTGCCAGCACGCCGACGCCGAGGGCAACGCACGCCCACCGCTCCCCCTGCTGCACAAAGTCGCCCGCGACCTGCTCTTGGCCACCACCCCAGGCACCCTCACCGGCGAGGCCGCACTGCTCGCCCAACTCACGGCCCAACTCACCAGCGCACACACCCTCATGCACCGCAGGCCCGCCAACATCCTCCTCGTCGAGCAGAAGGTCAACACACCCTACACCCACGCCGGCGAACACACACTGTCAGCCAAGCTCGACCGCGTCGACCAACTCCCCGACGGCACCTTCTGCATCATCGACTACAAAACCGGCAAGCCGTGGAGCAAACTCATCGAACCAGAAACCGACGACCTGCAACTGGGCATCTACGCCCTGAGCCTCCAGCACCACTTGAGCGCCGACGAACCCCTGCCGGGCCTGGCCGAGTACCAACTCCTGGCCACCACGCAGGTGGGCGCGATCAACCTGGCCGACCTCGACCTCCACGCCGTGCGCGCGACGATCAACGGCGTTATCGACAACCTCCTCGCCGGGAACTTCGACCGCAAACCCAACTGCCAAGGCCCCTGCCGGATGCTCGCCTCTTCATAACCCCTCCCCCGAGGGGAGGGGCAGGGGTGGGGTTTTCTAATAGCCAAATTGCCAAATCAAACACCACATTTGCCCATTTGCCCATTTGGCCATTTCTCCTCACCCCCTCCCCCGCACCGCAAACACCAACCACTCCGCCGACAACAGCACCGCCGCGGCCAGCACAAACCACGGCCAGACCTCCCTCGGCGTCCTCCCCTCACCCCGCGCGCTCCCCACACCACGCGCCCCCACCGTCAACGTCTGCCGAGTCTCCAAACCCGATTCCCCAGCGTCCAGCAAATTCACGCACACCGGCGATTCACCCACACGCGCGCCCACCACCTCATACACACCCACACGCTCGGGCACACCCATCGGCACAACCACCGGCTGGCCCTCACCACCCACCTCGACTGCCGGCACCGCAAACCACCTCGTCCCCGCGCCCGGCACATCAACAGGCCCGCGCAACCCCACCTGGGCCGTCCCCGCATCCGCAAGCACACGCACCACCTGGCTCGTCGTCGTCCACCTCCCCGCGCGACCCTGCCCCTTGAGCGTCAGCCAGTCCAGCGCGTTGCTCATAAAGACCACAAACCCAACGTCCGACCCCCAACCCGTCCGCGACAGGTCCACCGCGCTGACCACACGCCGAACCGCGCCGGTCGTCAACGCCACCATCAACGCCCCATCCACGCCCTCGGCCAAAACCGTCGCCCCATCACCCGCCTCAAGCCTCCCTGCGCCAACCAACTCGATCGCCGACAAATCCACATCCCGCAACACCGGCAACTCACGCCGCCACGACACCACACGCGTGCGCCGATCATCCACGCCGCGCTTGAGCACCACCCCAGGCCCACCCGCACCCAGCGACAGCGTCGCCACCGCAGGCCACCGCGACGGCTCGACACGATCGAGCACCACCAGGTCCACACCCGCAAACCCATCCCGCACGCCCAACCTCCGCTCCATCTCACCTGGCCCGATCACCTCCAAAGGCTCCGCGCTGGCCACGAGCAAAAAACTCCGCACAAATGCGTCCGCCGAAGACCCATCCTCCCCAGGCCCCACCAGCACCACCCTCGGCAGCGCTGCCCCATCGAGCACCAACTGCACACGGTCATCACTCGCCAGCGCATCACCGCCGCCCAACTCCAACACCAAAACCCCACCACCCCGATCCCGAACCGTCAAGTTCACCACCACCTCCGAAACCCCTCCCCCAAGCGCAGCGATGGCCCTCTCAGAAACCCCTCCCCCGAGGGGAGGGGCAGGGGTGGGGCTATCGCTAGCACTGGCACTCTCTGCAGTTCTCCGCTCACTAGCCCCCGGCACCCGCACCACCACGCTCCCCACATCCCGCCCATCGATCGTCGCCCGCAGCGTCCGCACCACCTCCCCAGGCGCGTTGCTCACCACCCGCGCCGTCGCACGCACGCTCAGTGGATCATCCGCATCGCGCCGAGTGCTCACTGACACAATCCCCTGATTGCTCACGCCCGCATCACCGGCACCCGGCCCGACACGCAAGAACCGCAGGTCCACACCCCCCGGCACGCCGGGCGCTTCGCCGCCGATGAACCCGCCATCGCTCAGCACATACGCCGTTGCCACGCGCGCACCCTCACCACCCTCGCCGGTGGCATCGGGCGCGAGCAGCGCCAGCACGTCCATCGCCGAGCGCAGCGAGCCTGGCTGGTCCGTCGGCGTGACCCCCTCGACCTGCTCGCGCAGCGTCGCGCGGTCGTGCGTCCAACTCGTCAAAATGCCCGCCGAGCCGGCAAAGCTCCCCACCGCCACCTCATCCATATCACTCGCCCATGCCGAGTCGATCAACTCCAGCGCGCGGCTCTTTGCCGCGTCCAGCCGCGACCGCAGCTCGCCCCCATCGCCGGGGATGTCTACTGCGCTCATGCTCGCCGAGCGGTCGATGAGGATCACCATCCGCCCCGCCCCCGCGCCGGGCATGTTCAGCGCAGGCCGGCCGAGCGCCACGCACAGGCAGAGCAGCCCGAGCAGTTGCAGGATCAACATCCAGCTCGCCCTGGGCCAGCGCCACGGGATGTTGACCTCCAGGTCCCGTGCCGCACGCGACCAGAGCATCGTGCTGCCAACACGCACGCTCGTCCGCCGCAGTTTCAGAAAGTACAACACCAGCAGCACCGGCACGCCGACGCACGCGGCGATCAACGCGGGGATGGGAGCTAAGAGCGTCAACGCTCACACTCCCCCGCTCGCCCACCCGGGCCTGGGCGCAGGGCGTTTGGGCGCAAGGCCCGCATCCCGTGGCACCCGCTGCGCGTGCGCGGCTGGCCCCTGGTACATCTGCGCGATGATAAACATCTCCCGGCTGACCTGCCGCGTCGCCACAGGCTTGAGCCCCTTGGCCGAGCCAAATAGCCGTTGCGTCTCGCTCAACAAGTCCGGGTAGGCCAACCCCTCAAAGACCTTCATCACCAAACCCCCGCCCGGCTTGAGGACCATCGGCAAAAGTTCCAGCACACGCCGGCAGAGGCGCACGCTCTGGTGATGGTCCCCCCCCGGGTCGCCGGTGGTGTTGGGCGCCATGTCCGAGAGAACGACATCCGCCGGGCCGCCGAGCAGACGCAGGCAGTCCTCGGCCGTGAGTGTAAAAACATCCCCAACGACAGCCCGGCAGCACTCGGGCAACTCGATCGAGACGGGCTGCAAGTCCACCCCCAGCACCCGGCCATCCTCGCTTGCGTTCCCCCAGTCGCGCCCGCGACTGGGCCGGCCGACGATCTGCCCGGCGACTTGCATCCAACTCCCCGGCGCGCACCCAAGGTCCAGCACCCACATCCCCGCACGCAGCAAACCGTGCCGCTCTTGAATCTCCTTGAGTTTGTACGCCGAGCGCGCGGCATACCCCTCGGCCTTCGCCTTCTTGAAGAACTGATCGTGCAGCTTCCGTTCCTTGGGCACGCTAGAGGATAGATGCGGAGTGGCAGAGTGGCGGAGTGGCACAGTGGCAGAGTGGTGCCCCAGCCCCCGGCGCGCAAGAGTGTGGAGATCCATGACCTTCTGCCGGGCCACACCCGCCACGATGCCCCCGGCGGGGGTTTGCGTGCGTTTACAGGCGAGGGGTCCGGGGTGGACCAACGGGTCCAAACTTCCCTCGGCGTGGTTTATAGAGCATCGTGGCGCATCGACGTTTTTGCGCGCATTGCGGCGGCGATGTGGCAGAACATTGGGCGCACGATGGCCGTATAGTTGCCAATCGGCCTGCGGGCGGGGGTGCTTGCGGTGCGCGATCAGCAGGGCAGAGGCGACGGGGTGTGTTGACGAAGGCCGAGCATGAGTGCAAAGTGGATTCGCTCTAAGCAATGGGACCGTCAGCACCTCACCGGCTGGCTTACGCCCGTGCGAATCGTGCTGCACGCGTTTAGCACTGTTTGGATGGCCGTGGTGCTGCTGGGGCTGCTGGCGGTGTATGGGATTTTGGCCAGCATCCCGATCGGGATGCTGGCGCTGATCCCGACGGTTGCGGTCTATGCCTTGACGCTTGTGCTCGCGGTGCTGGTTGTGGCGGTGGTGCCGACGTGGTTGCTCTGGCGTGCGGTGCGCTCGGCCGGCGGTGGGTTTGCGACGCGCTTTGCCGTGGGGCTGCCGGTGTTGATCGCGCTGCTGGCGGTTGCGGGTGCGGGGTGGTACTGGTACGTCTGGCCTGTGCTGCACTACGACCCGATCACGGGTGGCGGGGTGCGTTTCTTCGCGGGGTTTGTCGAGCAGTACAAGGCCGAGACGCTCCGCCGGCTGCCGGTGCTGGAGATGAGCGAACTGGAGTTTTACGCCTGGTGGCCCGTCGAGCTGCTGCTGGTGCTGTTCATCATCAACATGGTGGTTACGACGGTCCGCCGGATCGAGTTTTCGTTCGTCAACATCGGCGTGCTGACGGTGCACACCGGGATCGTCGCCATCGCGATCGGGTCGGTCTATTACGCATCGTTCAAGCAGGAGGGGGACACGCTCTTGCTGGCCGGGGTGATAGACCCGGCGACGGGGCGCCCGGGCGTTGGCCCGGTCGAGAACGGGTTTTATGACAACACCAAAACCGTCCTGCGCGTGCGGCAAATACGCACGGCCCAGCAGAAGATCGACCGCGGGCAGTTGCCCGGGGCGGAGTGGGAGCAGCGGCTGCTGCCCGGCGTGCCGAGGTACAACGCGTACAACCTCGGTGCCGTCGAGAGCGCAGTGACGCCCGGCGGTGTGGACCTTGGCGACCAACTTGGTGACCAAGGCCGGCGTTTGTCGCTGGAGGTCCCTTCGCCTGCGCGGGATGGTCTGCCGGGGCTGGTTGATGAGGATATAGAACTGCGCGTCGTCGGGTATGCGCCGTACGCGGAACTCGTCGAGAGCTGGCGTCCCGGGGGGGATGGTTCGTTTATCAACCCGGTGCGCTTTGTCGAGCTGCTCAGCGGCGTCGGCGGCGATGGGTCCCTGCGGCGGATCGAGGCGTTTGGCCTGGCCTCGCGATTGCCGGCGCAGCGCGTGGGGAGTTTGGGTGATGCGATCTCGATCGAGAGCTTTGAGCGCTTGCCGAAGGAGCGGTGGGAGGAGTTGCTCGCGCCGCTCCCGGCCGGGGCGCAGCACGGGTTGATCGTGGAGGTGCCCGGGGCGGGGCTTTCGCGTGTGTATGGCGTCGCGCCGGGGCAGACGATCGAGATCGGCGGGTACACACTGGTGGTCGAGGCGTTGTCGCCCGAGCCGCCGCTGCCGATCATCACGCCGGGGTATCGGGGGGCAACGAGCAGCGTGGCGGTGGTGCGTGTGCGCACGCCGGGGGGCGAGGTTTTTAGCCGGTATGTCTATTCGAGGCTGCCGGAGTTGAACCAGGACTTGGTGGCGCAGGGTGCGGGTGCTGATGGGCAGGCGCTGCCGCCCAAGCGGCGGGTGGCGGAGGGGTCGATTCGGCTGGCGTACATCGATGGCTCGCGTGTGCAGGTCTATCTGGATGAGACGGGGGAAGTCGATGACAAGGGCAACGCGATCGTGCGCGGGTTGGTGCGCGTGCCCGGCCGGCCCGCGGCGGCGCAGGAAAGGCTCATCGAGGGGGACCGGATCGACCTTGGGCCGATGGCGGCGGTGCGGATCGGGGGGAGGTTGGCCAGTGCCGAGCGCGTTGGTGTGCCCAGGGTTGTGCCGGCGGGTAAGCAGGAGAAGGACAACATCGGCACACACCGGCAGGCGAAGTTGGCGGTGCAGGTGCGCGTGCCTGCCAAGCCTGGCAGCAAGGAGTGGAGCCGGACGCTCTGGGTGCCGTTCCAGCAATATTCGGGGCTGGGTGGTGGTGGGCCTGAGGGGGCGGTGGTTCGGCTTGAGGATGGGCGGGAGCTTGAGATTGTCTTTGGCCGGCTGTGGCGTGCGTTGCCCGGTATGGGGCTGGCGCTGAAGGACTTTGAGATGATCCCGTACGCGCACAGCGAGCAGCCGAGGGATTTTCGCAGTGATCTGATCGTGCACAAGTTTGGCCCGGGTGGGACGATCGTGCAGGAGGAGGCGATGACGAGCCTCAACGAGCCGCTCTTGGAAAGCCCGTTCACCTGGCGGGATGAGAACGGCTTGTGGCGGAACGTGGCGGGTTGGTTGGCAACGAAGCTCGGCCCGGCGCAGTACAAGTTCAGCCAGAACGGTTGGGACCCGACGGGTTGGAACCAGAGCAAGGAGCAATTGGCTGGGGGGCAGGGCACGCCGAGCGCGCGGTTTACGATTTTGGGTGTTGGGAACAACCCGGGGATTTATGTCATTGCGATGGGTGGGATTTTGATGAGCCTGGGGATCCCGTGGGCGTTTTATGGCAAGCCGTGGTTGGTGCGGCGGAAGAAGGCCCGGCTGATGGCGGAGCTGGCGGCGGGTGGGAAGTTGCCCGGGCAAAGAGGGGGCCAGGGGGGTGGCACCAAGAATGGTTCGAGGGTCGTTGATGGTGGTGTGAGTGGTGGGGAGCCGGTCAGTGCGCCGGCGGAGGTGGTGCGATGAGCGTGCGCAGCATGATGTTGGTCGTGGTGCTTGTGTTTGCAGGCGTCGCCGGGGCGCAGACGCCCCCGGCTGGGAACCAGTATGAGCAAGCCCACAGCTCTAGCGGCGTGCAGGTTGGCAGCCCGTTTGGGAAGCCTGCCGAGGTGGCCGGGAGCACCGAGAGCAAGATCGAGTTGGCGCAGGGGGTGAACCTTGCGGGGTTGCGGGACTTGGCGTTGTACCACAACGGGCGCGTGAAGATCCTCGGCACGCTGGCCAACGAGACGATGTTTGAGATTCTGGGGCGTAGGGATTACATCGACTTTGTGCCCGAGGGGACGCCCCCGGCGGTGCGTTTGCGGAAGGTGCACTATGAGCCGGTGTTTACGTTTTTGGATATGGTGATTGATCCGAGGTATTACTACGACAAGCCGTTGATCGGTGTGAACTATCTGCCGCTGCGTGAGGCGATTTTAGAGCGTGTGTTCCCCGGGCAGGACCCGGCGGCGGTGGAGGCGCGGGAGCGGTGGAAGAAGGTGGGGAGGTTGACGCCGGGGATGATCGGCGAGCACGGGCCGGCGTTGTTTAACAGTGGTACGACGGACCAGCAGGTTGGCCGGGGGTTGAATGATATAAATGTGGCGGTCTCGCTGTATGTGCGCAGCGGCGGTGGGCTGGCGCTGGTGCCTGCCAGTGAGAGGGATAAGCCGTGGGAGGGGCTTGAGTCGTTGCCTGCCGGTTCACCGATACGCGTGGCGGCGGAGGAACTCGGTGCGGGTTGGCGTGCGGGGGATGTTGCGCGCGTGAACGCGGCGATCGCGGTTTTGGCCAGTGAGCTCCCGAAGGTCAACGCGGCGGTCTACCCGACATCGCGGCGGTCGCTGGAGGCGTTCTACAACCATGCGAACCTCTTTGAGTGGGGGATGTGGGCGTATGCGGTTGCAACGTTGACGCTGCTGTTGGCGTTTGGGACCGGGCGGGCGTGGTTGCGGTTTGCGGGTGTGGGGGTGCTGGTGCTGGCGGTGGTGCTGCACGCGGTGGGCTTTGGGCTGCGGAGTTATATCGCCGAGCGGTACGCGATACAGAACCAGTTTGAGAGCATGACGGGCGTGAGCCTTTTCGCGGCGGTCATCGGGCTGGTGTTGCTGCTCGGCAAGCGGCAGATGATCTTTGCCGCGGCGGCGGCGGGGACGGGGTTCTTGGTGCTGGTGGTGGCGACGCAGATGGGGATACCGGGCAAGGACGTCAACCGCGAGGCGGCGATCCTGAACACGAGCATCCTGCTCAAGTACCATGTCAGCACGGTGCTGCTCAGTTACGGGCTGATCACGCTGGGGATGGTCGTGAGTTTGTTCTACCTCGGCACGTACTACGCGGCGCGCGTGCGCGGGAAGGCCGGCGAGCCGGCGGTTGCGGGGGCCGGTGGTGGTGGGGGAGGTGGTCAAGCCAGCGGGACGGTCTCGGCGGCTGCGCTGGGCTTGGAGCACGGGCCCGATGCGCCGCCGGTCGGTGGGATCGCGCGCGTGCTGGGCGACCTGGACCGGGCGCAGATGACGATTTTGCAGCTGGCGTTCTGGACGCTGGGCGTGGGGATCTTGCTCGGTGCGTGGTGGGCCGACCACAGCTGGGGGAGGTGGTGGGCCTTTGACCCCAAGGAGTTGTGGGCGCTGGTTACGTGGATCATCTATCTGATCGTGATTCATGTGCGCAAGGCGGGCGTGAAGAACCCGGGGTTGACGACGGCGTGGCTGAGTTTGCTGGGGTTTGTGGTGATGTTGTGGTGCTACTTTGGGGTGAACTTGCTGTTGCCGGGGTTGCACGCGTATGCGTAGTGGGGGGAACGATGGTGGTGTGGGGGACGTATAGTGCGTTGTTATGATGCAGAACACGGCACCAGATTGGGCATCGGTGAGGCGGCGCAGCCGGGCGTTTGCGCCGGCGGCGTTTGTGTTTGTCCAGCACGGTTTGGCGCACACAGCCGGGGTGATTCACGGCACCGAGGTGGTGGCGGTGCAGGGTGCGCGTGGGGGTGTTGATCGGCAGCCACAGCATATAACGGGGCAGCAGTTGTGCATGGGCCTGCGCGACCTGGCGATCGAGCGGTACGGGCTTTTGGCCCGGACGGTGCTGGAGCATTGGGGTGTGCGGAGCACGCAGGACTTTGGTGTGCTGGTCTATGCGCTGATAGATCGGGGTGAGTTGCGGGCGAGCAGCCAGGATCGGCTGGAGGATTTTTTCGCGGTGTATGAGTTTGCCGAGGCGTTTGGGTCGGTGCAGGTGGGGGTGGGTTGAGGTAAGGTGCCCGGCCCGGAGGTCCGGGGTACCCGAGTGCGGGGTACCCAGATTTGGGTAGCCCGGACCTCCGGGCCGGGGGGCTTGGGTGTCCGTAGGATTGTGCCCTGTTCTTGCACCCTTCTATTTTGGGTTTGGGTCTGCTGGCCGCGGGGGTGCCGGTGTTGATTCATTTGCTTTTGCGGCGACGCAAGCCGCCGATGGCGTGGGGGGCGATGCGGTTTGTGTTGCAGGCGTATCGGCGGACGCGCCGGCGGAGTGTGGAGCGGTGGTTGCTGCTGGCGGCGCGGGTGTTGATATTGGTGCTAGCCGGGGTGGTGCTGGCGCGGCCGGTGGTTGGGCGGGGCGGTGGTGGCGGCGCGGCGGGTGGGGCGCGTGTGCTGTGGATTGTGCTCGATGACTCGATCACCTCGCGTGCGATGGTCAGTGGCTCGGCTGAACTGGCCGGGTTGATCCAGGGTGCGCAGCGGGCGGTCGATGCGATGGCCCCTGGCGACCGCGTGGGTGTGGTGCTGGCATCTCGGCCGGCGCGGGCATTGGTGGCGCCGGCGAGCGCGGATTTGGCGGGTGTGCGCTCGGCGTTGTCGCGTGTGCAGGCGACGGACGCGTCGGCGGACTGGGCGGGGGCGTTGGGGGTTGTGAACACTGAACTGGCCGGGGAGCCTGGGGTGCGGGGGAGTGTGCTGCTGGCGAGTGCGTGGCGTGCGGGTTCGCTGGTGGAG
>VYKU01000184.1_pt1 | contig 16231 bp, 18 predicted proteins | sample 5114491 | NCBI WGS metagenome assembly VYKU01 (sample SAMN12291796, study PRJNA351875) | freshwater metagenome | isolation source: freshwater lake | place: USA: Michigan, Gull Lake | collected 2011-07-05 | reverse complement strand
GGTGGAATTAAACCGATGCTCCGCGGTTGATATTCTGGTCGGATTTCATCCCCCGCAAAGCTGAGTATCTTGTCGAAAAATGTAGCGGGGGCATTCATCCGACATTTTAGGTAAGCTCATTTTAAGGGGAAATGGTTAATATCAGGTAAAAAGAGACTATAAAGAGATTTTGAGGCCATTATCGGCCATTTTTTTCTGGTCAGTGGTCGGACAAATTTCTTGTCTTTGATTCCCTGACCCCTAGTTTAAGAGAATTGAGGGCCGCTGACAGCTTCAGGCTATATCCTAAAATTAGGGATAAAGTGACAGTAGGAGGCGAACCGATGATCTATCACATCACTACAGAAAGAGGTTGGCAAATAGCTCGTGAAATGGGGGAATATCGGGCGTATTCCCTAAAAAATGAGGGATTTATCCATTGCTCCACCTTAGAACAAATTCCGAAAGTTGTGGCCGCTTTTTATCAAAATCAGCCAGATTTGCTGGTTTTAGCCATTTCTCTCGAACAATTGCAGTCCCCAGTCAAATGGGAGCAGCCCCAACATCCTAACCCAGAAAATGCCACTTTAGAGCTAGAAAAAGAGACCTTTCCCCATATTTACGGTGCTATCAACCTAGAATCGGTGGTTTTTGTCAAACCCTTACAGGATTTGATCAATTCCTAGAACTAAATCATCTAACTCTTGGTAATCGGGGAGAGTAGTATCGATGCTCAACCCGCGCCGAATCACGAGGCGATCCCACTGTGGTCGCGATAATAGCTCGCTAAAGTAGCGAGCCTTGAAAATTAACAAATTTGCCTCTAGACCCGTCTTAATGCGCCCTAAATGGGGCAATCCGAGCAGATTTGCTGGTGTGAGGGTGACACTATTTACCCAGTCAGCGTAGGGTGCATCGAGATGGGCAATCCGCACCGCTTGGGTAAAGACTTCTAAACCATCGTGATCCCCAAAACCATAAAAGGGATCGCGACAGTTATCGCTGGCAAAAGCAACTGGAATTCCCGCTTTTTTCATCTCTTTTACCTTAGTTGTCCCGCGCCAAAAAGGGGTTTTTTCCTCTTGACGATCCTGTAGGTAGAGATTGCACATCGGCAAGCTAACCATAGCAATGCCCGCATTTTTGACTAAATTTAGGGTTTCTTGGATTATTTCAGGGGATTGTACCGCTAAACTGCAACAGTGACCACAGATGATTTGTCCGTCAAATTGCTCTTTGATGGCAGTACGAGCGATCGCTGCTAAACAGGTAGAATCGGGATCGCCGTTTTCATCCAGATGAAAATCGAGATTTAAACCCCTTTCTTGGGCTAATTTGAAGGTAATATCAATTTGTGCCTGTAAATCGGCATTTGTGTAGGCTACTCCCCCTAATATGCCCCCAAATTCGGCAATTTTATCGGCTAAGGCCACTCCCTCGGAGGTTTGATAGTAGTCAAGGGAAACTAGAGAAACCGCTTGCAGGGTGATTTTACCGGCCCATTGTCGTTGCAATTCTCCCAAAGCGGTTAAGCTAATCTGTGCCTGTTGACCAAAAGAGTCGATATGAGTGCGAATAGCGGCGGTTCCGTGGGCATAACTGCATTTAACGCCGAATTCCATGCGACGATACACATCCTCTAAGCGCCACTCCCGTCGAGAATCCTCTAAGGCCATTTTTAAGGCGCTGTCAAAAGTGCCATCATGGTTAGGACAACGATGCCAACTATGACCTTTATCGAGATGGGTGTGCATATCGACAAAGCAAGGAAAAATAATCTTTTTTTTGAGGTCAATAACGGGAATATTGTCTTCGGGGGGGATTGTGGAGGTGATGCGATTAATGTAACCGTCATTAATTTCCAGATTAACTAAGGTTAATCCCTCGGCGGTTTGGGGAGAAAAACTCTCATTTTCTAGGATGGAAACGGGAATATGAGCATTTTTGAGCCAGTAGCGCTCGTTTGAGGGAATCATAAGACCTCTGGTAAAAATCAAAAATTGTTGTTAGGGTTAGGAGTCGGTCGTCGGTGCATCTCACATTTGCAGGAATACCGACAGTCAGCAATTATCAGTAACTCTTATAGCGGTTCTCACACCTGTGTGGCACAGTTAAACCTTTGCTAATTAAGCTTTTCAACATCAATAATGTACCTCTTGCGAATAGGAAACGCTATAGATAATTACAAATGTATCAGCAGCTGCGTGTAAGCATCCCACCGAAAAACTAATGCGCTCCGGGGTTTGGGGGCGGCGCCACGCTCCCAACGGGGGGTTTGGGGGGTAGAACCCCCCAAAAGCTTGGATTGAGTGATAAAATCGGAAGTAATGCCCGATCTTAGCCGAGAGTTTCCCCGTAAAAATCCCAATTGGTAGATTTACAAAAATGAGATGCAGCCTCGGTCGTCGGTTGTCAGGAGAATTAAGAATGAATAATAATCAATTAAGCGGTATTAAGTAAGTAGTGTTAAATGGCATTAACAGTGCTATCTTTTCACTGATTACTGATTACTGATTACTGATAAACCGGTAGTCGCGCCTTTAATTCCCAGCCATAAACTGCTAAAAATTCCTTTAATTTATCGGGGTGTAAATGGAGGTAATCGGGATTAACTTCATCGATAATGCCAATACCGCCTAAATCCCGCGCTCCTGCCGCTAAACAATCCAAGAGAAAAAGAGGATCGGGTACTAAATTCGGGGGGATTTGAATGACAATATCTGGGGGCAAAATTTCCCTGGCTTGCCTAACCAGATCGGGTAATTTTTGCAGATCAAAAGGATTATTTTGCCACCGTTCCCTTTTGCCCGGATTATAGGGTTGTAGGATCACTTCTTGAATATGTCCCCAACGTTGATGAATAGTGGCAATAGTTTCTAAGGTTACTAAGCGATCGCATTCTGTTTCACCAATTCCTAATAATAACCCCGTGGTAAAAGGAATTCCTAATTCTCCCGCCCATTGTAACTGCTCTAAGCGCAGGGATGGCACTTTACTGGGGGCATGACGATGGACAGTATTTAATAAAGTCACCGTCATTTGTTCTAACATTATGCCCATAGATAGATTGACATTTTTCAGTTTTTCCATCTCGGCAAAAGTTAAAATCCCCGCATTGGTATGGGGATAAAAACCCATATTTAAAGCCAATTCTCCTAAATTATAAATATGGCGAAACCATAACTCTCGATTGGCTGCTAAAGGATGAACTTCCCCGCTAAGAATTAAAATTTCCGTAATTTCCGAACCCTGCAAAGCAGCTAAAATCTCTTTGGCCTTGTCTAGACTTAACCAGCCATCAGTGCCTAAATCCCTGCGAAAATTACAATAACTGCAACGATTGAAACACTCGTAGGTAGGTACAAGGGTATGAGAGGGACTATAGGTGACAATTCTTGACATTTTTTTCGGAATTGGAGTTCATTACGAGCATTCAAGGGCGATAAAATTTGCTATCGTGGGAAGAATTGCTATTTTATTCACTTAAAAACGCTCTCCCTTTTCGCTTCCTCCTATGATTTTCGATCCTGCCAGTCTTCCCTCCCATCGTCAAACGATTCGTCCGATTAGCGCCACGGCCCTGCACGGAATTGTATTTCAAGATGACAAATTAATCGCTATCGACGCAAAAAACGGCTATTTATACCAAATTGCCCTCGATACTGGTCATACAACCGTACTTAATTCCCATCGCTGGCAAGAATTCGTCGGGACGACGGGATTGGCAATCGATGATCAAAATAACCTCTGGTTTACTACCCGCGAAAATCTCTACTGCTGCACTCTCGAAGATTTTACCCCGAAATTTTTTACCCGTCTTCCCTACACCGCTAACGGAGTCGCCGTAACTGGTAACACAATTTATGTCACTTGTCAACGTTCTGGACAAATCTTTATATTTGATCGCCAATCGGGACAGGAAATTACTCGTTTGTACGCGCCGGGTATCGGCATCGAAAATATCACCATTCGCGGGGAAGAACTTTGGTTAACGGATACCCTAGAACAAACGGTTTACTGTCTTGATCGCGCCACGGGAGAACAGCTTTTTAGCATGATAACTCCTTTTGAATCGCCGACGGGATTAGCATTTTATCGCGATGCGAACAGTGGCAAGGATATCTTATATGTGGCCTATGCTTTCCAAGAACCCTTTATCCGCGATAATCCCAATTCCGAACAGGTTTACGAACTTAGTTATCGTCCGCGTACTTTTGTCCATCCTCTATATTTTCACTACGATCCCGCTAAAAAATACACCCTTTCTAACGGTTATCTGATTGAATTATCCTACGTCGAGGAATTGGAACCTCTCTATAATATCGAACTAAAAGATGTGGAATGGCGCATCGCTTTACCCCTAGAAACACCGCGGCAAAAAATTCGCAGCGTCGAAGCGGTGGGATTGCCTTTTATTGAAGAAATTCAAGACGGGCAGCGGGTGGCAGTATTTAAGTTCAAGCAAATAACCGCCAAACAACGTCATATTTTTGGTTGGAAAGTGGTCTTAGAAGTGTGGGGAATTAAATACCAAATTACTCCCAAAGATTGCGAAGATTTACCCCCCTTACCCGCCGATTTTCCCGATCGCTATTTGATCGATAATGATGATCTGGCTATGAATACAGAAATTATCCTCAATGCTGCCCAAGAAGCGATCGGTCGGGAAACCAATATACTCAGAAAAGTTTATAGTATTCGTAACTACGTCTATGATCAGCTTTCCTACGGCATCAAACCCAACATCGACACCCCCGATATTGCCCTGCGGCGCGGAGTGGGTTCCTGTGGCGAATATGTGGGTTTATTATTGGCTTTGTGTCGTCTCAATGGTATTGCCTGTCGTACGGTAGGACGTTATAAATGCCCACCCCATCCCCTCGAAAGTAATTTACCCCTCGAACCAGATTACAATCACGTCTGGATGGAATTTTATCTCCCCTCTATCGGTTGGGTTCCCATGGAGTCCAATCCCGATGATATCTTTGAAGGTGGTCCCTATCCCAATCGTTTCTTTATGGGTTTAGCTTGGTATCACACGGAAATTGCCAAAGATATCCCCTTTGAACGAATGCTCAGTGAAGGACAACCGGTGTTAAAAACCCAAGTTCCCATCGGCGATTTAGCGATTAATCACGTTCAATTCATCATTCTTGAGGAATTAGCCCCAAAAGACTAGAATTTTGACCCATCATCTAGGATGCCCATTTCTCTATCTCTGGCTTCTTTGAGTTCTTTGACCATTTGCAAACCCGCGCCCACACAGAAGCCCAGGGTTGCCCCAGCACCGGCAAAATAACGTCCATAGATGATTTGATAGCTATAGGGATTTTTATAGTTGACTTGGCTGGGATTGCGTTCAATGCGGCTAATGCCATAACCGATACCTGCCCCGACTAAAGCCGTCACTAGGCCTGAAAATAGAACTAGACGAAAGTTCATGATCTTATCTCCCGATGGACTCTGACTTTAGATTATCGCTGAAAATTAGTCAATGGCAAGCGATCGCAATAATTCGTTAAGTAGTCGTGCCAAATCAATTTCCCTTGAGATGTGTAATTAATTTTGCTTAGGTACTTATTAAGTAAATAAACTGGCATCAACCCGAAAATATGACCCCAAAGACCTAGCTTCTGACTGATTGATACTGCGTTGTCCATTAATTATTTGCTCCACCGCATCAGGGGAACCCAAAATAGTAATTAGCTCTGGATATTCTATCTCGTTAGCTTCTATAAGATGCTGTAAGGTTGCTAAAGGATTTCTGTCAGGAATTGGATAATTATCTGCCTCGAACCTTTCGATCAAACTAATCAATAACTCCAGTAAAGCTTCCTCCTCTAAACTAAGTTCCGAGCGATGTTCCAACTCTTGAGCAATTGCGATCACTCGCTCGTTTTCCACCTCTGTGGTGATTGCTTTTGGTTGATAGTGAGCGAGTAATTCTCCATAGGTTTTAGAATTAAAAGTAAGCATCATATTTCCAATTTCCTTTATCGTACTCGGCGTGGGTAAGAATATATTTAATATAGATAGTCTGTCGGCTATAAACTAGATCTACAATTAGACGATAGTGATTTCCTTTAATATTAAAAACAGTGAAGTTACCAACAGATTCAGCACTTTTATAAGTGGCTTGCACATCGATTAGATTTTGCCATGCTGCTTTACTAGCGACTCTATACCAATCATAGAGAGACTCGCAGGAATTAGCATTAGTGATACAGAAATCGCGAAGTATTCGACGGCTAATTACCCGCATAATACAAATATACCTCTGGCAGTTTCTGTCAATAGCAATTATACCTCAACATCTAGGCTAACTCAAGGCGGTGGGTTGATTTGCCCACACTTTACATTGCGTAAAATGGTAGCACTTCCCACCAATGGGGACGTTTTCCCGCTTACCAATTCAGATAGGCTAAATCGAGAATATCAGGAGAATTGATGCCTAAAGGGAGAGAAAATGTATTAGGCTAAAAACTAAACTATTTTGGCAAGATTTCTTTGAAGACCTCCTCAGCCTACTTATTGGTTTTCCACGGTAGTCGCGATCCGCGTCCAGCCATGGCGGTGACACGATTAGCAGCCTTAGTTCAAGAAAAAATTAGTCAACCCGCCGAAAGATTAGCGAGTAAATCGGAGTTTAGCCCATCTCTAGCGGTTCTAGAAGCAGATAATCGGGTATTAGTAGGGACTGCCGCCCTAGAATTAGTGATAACACCTCTCCATCAACAAATAGAAGCTTTTGCCCAACAAGCACAAAGCCAAGGATGTAGCCGGTTGCAGATTATCCCCCTGTTTCTCCTGTCGGGGGTTCACGTTAAAGAAGATATTCCCGCGGCCGTGGCCAAAGTGCGATCGCCGATTGAGCTAGAGTTAAAGCCCCATTTAGGCAGTTATCAGGGCATAAAATCGCTGTTATCGCGACAATTTGCTGATTTAAGCCCCCAAGACCGCATTTTACTGTCCCACGGTAGTCGTCGCCCCGGGGGTAATCGGGAAGTGGAAAGTCTAGCGGCGTTTTTTCGGGCAATTACAGCTTATTGGTCGATAGAACCGAGTTTATCCCAACAAATCGAGAGTTTAATCGCTCAAGGTAGCCAAACAATTGCTATACTGCCCTATTTCCTCTTTGCTGGTGGAATTACCGCCGCGATCGAAGCCCAAGTTTTTGAACTATCACAAAAGCATCCAAATGTCAATATATCTTTAGGTAAATCTTTGGGGGCGACGGGGGAATTAGCCGAGATTATTGTGGAGGAAGGATGGGGATGAAGCGAGCAGCGATCGCTTTGGGCGGTAATTTAGGGGATTCAGGGACAATTTTAGGGCAAGCTTTAGGGGAATTAGAGCGAGTCAAAGGAATTAAACTAGAAGCTCATTCCCAATGGTATCAAACCACAGCCGTGGGTCCTCCTCAGCCCGACTATCTCAACGGTTGCGCCATTGTGCAAGTGGATTTATCGCCCTTAGATTTACTGCATAAATTATTAGAAATCGAGCAGTTATTCGGGAGAGTCCGACGGGAAAGATGGGGACCGCGTACCCTCGATTTAGACTTAATATTTTATGATGACCTGATCTTAGAAACGCCCGAATTACAGATACCCCATCCCCGCTGCCGAGAACGCACCTTCGTGCTGCTTCCCCTGGCAGAAATTGCCCCCGATTGGCGAGATCCGGTCACTGGAAAAACTATCCTTCAGCTATTGGGGCAATTGGGATTGGCGGAGTAGGATGTTAGGTGTTAGGGTTTTAGTTGAAAACTTCGCTAATTTCTTTTCACTGATTACTGGTTACTGTTCACTGATCACTGAAAAGTCTTCCCCTAAACCCAAATAAGCGCGTCTCAGTTACCGCCCCGAAACTCTACAATAAAGGCAGCAGCATCAATAAACAGTAAAGAAAATCAACCGTGACCAAGACCCCATCGCTCGAGGAAACTCATTACAATCAGGCTAAAGCTAGTTTACAACAGGCCTTAACTTGGTATGCCAGTTTTCGCCGCCATTGGAATTATCCCCCCGATCCCCAACTTCAGGCCGCCGTTAAACAGGATTTGCAGTCCCTCAAATCGGCCTTGGATAAACTGGATGAAACGGTGATTCGGGTGGCAGCCTTCGGGTTAGTCAGTCGCGGTAAATCCTCGGTGGTAAACGCTTTAGTCGGTCAAAAAGTCCTGACAACTGGACCCCTGCACGGGGTGACACGCTGGCCGCGAGCGGTGCGTTGGACACCAGCCACGGGTAAAATCCAGATAGAATTAATCGACACCCCCGGATTGGATGAGATTGAAGGGGAAGCGCGGGCGAATATGGCCAGAGAAGTCGCTAAAAGTGCCGATTTAATTTTATTTATCGTCGCGGGGGATATTACCCGGACTGAATACGAGGCCTTGGCAGAATTGCGCCGGGCCAAAAAACCGCTCATTTTGGTGTTTAATAAGATTGATCTCTATCCGGAAGCCGATCGCCGCCAGATTTTTCAGCAGTTACAGAGATTAGGAACCAATCGGGACGAAAAAACGTTAGAAGATTTGTTAACTAGCGATGAGATAGTTATGGTAGCCGCCGAACCGCAACCGATTCCCGTCCGGGTGGAATACCCCGATGGGCGCGTGGTGACTGAGTGGGAAACCCCTCCCCCCCAAATTGAGGAGCTGCAAGATAAACTCTTAACGATTTTAAATCGGGAAGGGCGATCGCTACTGGCCTTAAATGCTTTAGTGCAAGGCCAAGAAGCGGAGGAAAATATCGCTAGAAAAACCCTAGAACTGCGGGACAGTCAAGCGGAGGAAATTATCTGGCAATACGCGAAATATAAGGCTTTAGCGATTGCGGCCAATCCGATCGCTATTTTAGACCTCCTAGGGGCTTCAATCGTCGATTTGACTCTAGTTCGGGCTTTAGCTCGTTTGTACGGCTTGCCGATTACCAGTCACCAAGCTGGTCAACTCTGGCGGACTCTACTTTTGAGTAGTGCGGGGTTGCTGGTGGGGGAAATCCTCAGCACTGTGATTATCGGTTTGGGCAAAACGGCAGCGGCAGCGGCGAGTATTTTTGAAAATCCCACCTCTTTAACCCTCTACGGTAGCACCGCTCTCCTACAGGGAGCAATTGCCGCTTATGGAACCTATATCATCGGGAAAGCCGCTAAAATCTATCTAGAACGCGGTTGTAGTTGGGGGGCATCCGGACCGAGTACGGTGATCAATCAAATTCTCGCTCAAGTTCATCCGCAAACTATTTTATATCGTTTACGTCTAGAACTAGAACAGTGATTTTAAAGGAAAAAGGAAAAAAGGCAACAGTTATCAATTAAATATTTCCTACTGACTACTGATGACCGACTCCTAATTTTAGAAACTTAATTTTTGACAACGACAACTAGCTAGAAATATTGAGAGAAAATCATGTCTGCTGCCCATAAGTCCTATGTTCCCGTTCCCATTCCTCGCCAAAAAAGCCAAGGGAGTCAACGTCGTCCCCAGTCGCGGATAACTTCCCCCAACCCCACTACTAAACCAGTTACTCAATCCTCCCCGACTGCCACCGTCAAACCGACGACTAAATCGGTGGCGAGAGTTCCCGTGGCCCCGACACAAAAACAATTAGCCTCGCGTCAATTACGTTCCCTTTGCCTCCTAGAAAGAATAGTGGCCGTGATTACTTTTTGTCTGTTGGGTTCGACTCTGGGAATATATGCTTGGACGGTATATATTCCCAAGGTTTGGGACAAAGAATTTGGTAAACTGGAAACACTGCAACGTCACGAGCGCCATCTTTTGTCCACCAATGAAACCCTTAAACATCAACTAGCTCAACAAGCAGAAAAACCCGAAACTGGATTAACTCATCCCCAACCCTTCCAAACTATCTTTTTACAGCGTAAATCTGCCCCGAACCTGAAACCGGCCACCGCTTCTCAACCCCAATCTACCGTCAATTCTCGACCGAGAAGTGCCTATTAACAGTTATCAGTTAACAGTTATCAGTGGGTAAGTTAACAGTTATCAGATGTGAGTTTTTAAGTGTGCAGTATTAAATAGAAGTTTCCTACTGTCTTTTTACTGATTACTGATTACTGATTACTGATTACTGTTTACTGCTTACTGCTTACTGTTCACTGCTTACTGCTCACTGATAACTGAAAGATACTGCTCATGACTGACACAAAAAGACCCAGATTTAGAGGTAAAAAAACTCGATCGCCCTCTGGCAGTATCCGGGACAGAAAGTCCTATTTAAACGCCAAAAAACGGCAACAACAGTTTAAAAAATTGCCTTTGAGTAACGGGCGATTGGTGGCGGTGTGGTTGATTTTAGTCATGGGTATTGTGGGTTTAGCTTGGCGATTGTACCAATTACAAATAGTACAAGGACAGGAATTGCAAAAAAGAGCCAGACAACAGCAAACTACCAGTATTAGACCCTATATTCCCCGACGGGCGATCGTCGATAGTAATGGTAATGTTTTGGCGACCGATCGCTTGATTTACACTCTTTATGTACACCCAAAACTGTTTGCTATTCCGCCGGCAGAAGTGGCTGATAAATTAGCTCCTTTATTAAATATTCCCACTAATCAACTGATTCAAAAATTTAAAGAAAAAGAAACAGGAATTCGTTTAGCCAATCAATTAACCGAATCCGTGGCTAGGGGATTAAAACAATTATCTCTTGACGGTGTAGAATTAGAGGAAAAGTACGCTCGTTATTATCCCCAAGACGATGTGGCAGCCGACGTGATTGGCTATGTAGATAAAGAACATCGTGGTCAAGCAGGATTAGAGAGAGGTTCCAGTCAGTTATTAGAAAGAGATCCTTTTTCTGTCAATACAAGACGCATGGGAGACGGGCGAATTTTACCCGCTTTTGTTCCCGATGGTATCTTTCAATTTGATGAATTACAGTTAGAAGTAACCCTCGATTTAAAACTACAAAGAGCCGCCAGGACGGCCCTACGAGAACAGCTAAAGAAATTTAATGCTAAACGGGGAGCCGTCATCGTTATGGACTCCCTTGATGGTTCTCTTTTAGCCCTAGTTTGTGAGCCAACTTTTAACCCCAATGAATATTATAAAGCCCATGTGGCTCTATTTAAAAATTGGACCGTAGCCGATCAGTACGAACCGGGGTCAACTTTTAAACCAATTATTGTCGCCATGGCCATGGAAGCAGGGGCAATTAAAGCTAGTACGGTAGTCAATGATCCGGGGGCAATTACTGTCGGTCCCTGGACGATTAAAAATGCCTCTAAACAGGGTTATGGGGCGCTAGATATGGCCAGAGTTCTGCAAACCTCTAGTAACGTGGCCATGGTGCAAATTGCCCAAAAAATGGGGCGAGTTGATTTCTATAAAAGTTTATTAGGATTGGAAATAAATCAAAGGGTTGGTGTAGATTTACCCGGAGAAGTGGCAGGATATCTCAAACCCGAACAAGAATTTCTGGATAATGCCATTGAATCGGCCACCGCTTCCTTTGGTCAAGGTTTATCCCTAACGCCTTTAAAATTAGTACAGTTGCACGGTGCGCTGGCCAATGGTGGCACCCTGGTGACTCCCCATGTGATCAAAGGATTAGCCGACGACCGCGGCCGTTTGCACTGGCAGCCGGATTATCCCAGCAAAAAAGTCTTTTCTCCCACCGTGGCCCGGCAAGTGGTGGAAATGATGGAAACCGTCGTCAGCAAGGGGACGGGGGTAGCGGCCCAAATCCCCGGTTATCGCATCGGAGGCAAAACGGGAACCGCACAAAAAGCTAGTCCGACGGGGGGTTATCTACCTAACGCTAAAATTACCAGTTTTGTGGCGATTTTACCGATCGAATCGCCCCGTTATGTGGTTTTGGTGGTAGTGGATGAACCCAAGGGTGCGAATACTTTTGGCTCCACTGTTGCCGCTCCTGTGGCAAAAACGGTGATGAATACGCTCATTTCCCTCAAGGGTATCCCCCCCACCTCCAAGGTCGTTCCGGCGGGTTCTGCGACCAATAAACCCCCGCGGCACGATTAATTTAAGTCTTTTTGCAAGAGGCTTTATCTAACAAAGTACAGAGAAATATTATGGGGCTGTCAATCCCATCTGGAGCCATAGTTCTCTCAAATCGCATATAACTCCTGTAACCATCTCAAAAAATTTGCCGATTGGGGATGGGATTGATTAAGTATTCTTTGTTTTACTGCATCGTGAAGTTGTTTCCCCGGCGGATCTTGCCAAGCTAAATAGGTATGAATATTAGCCTTATCTAGATGATAATCTCTATAGGTTGCCCCTTGTTTTTTTGCCTCTATCACCTTGTTTTGTGTATATTGCCAAAGATTATTATCGGGAACTAAATAGGCTAAAAAAGTCTCTAACATCCCTCTAGATTGATTATCTGGCATCATCCACACACCGAATTTTATCCCCGATTCTAGAGTTATAATTAATCCCTCTGCTGGTAAATTTTGAGGTAAGCTAGGTATATTTGGTAAACAGGCATTATACAAACTTTTCCAACGATTATTAGGTTCTTCGTCCGCATCTATGACAATTCCTAAATGAGTTAGTCCGTTAGGAGTTTTTAGTTGTGTAGAGATGTATTTAGGTTTTAGTAAATTTTCAACACCATCACAATTTATGATATTTAATGGTTCTTCCCCTCTATTCCAAGTAACTCCATTTGCTGCCATTAATTGGGGAATAACTCTCAATTCCTCTGCACCTTCCACTAATAACTTTTTTGTCTCTATTTTAGGCATTGTTAACGCACCTCAAGATTACTTTTAGCGGCAATAACAATTTCTTCTGGATCAAAGATAACAGATTGGCTTTTTTCCCTATCTATCCTTTGAATAGTAATATCGTTATCAGTAATTTTTTCTTCGGTAATTAATTCGGCTAAACTTTGCCAACAATCGCGGCTGTGAGTGGTGGCAAATACCTGAATATTGAGTTTTTTGGCGGTTTCCCAGACTACTTTCCACATATCAGTCATGACAGTAAAATGCAATCCACTATCAATTTCATCAACTAATAAAATTCCATTTTCAAGATTAACCATCGCTAAAACTAATCCTAACATTCGCCAAAATCCATCGCCTAAACTGCCAATAGGGATAGGTTGATCATGATTTTTAATTTTGATTAAAAACCCACCTCTAACACCTAGGTTATTTGAAGTTAAATACTTGCCAGAACCAACACTGGCTATCCTTTCAATTTTTGGCTCAATAATTTTCAAAGATTCAATAATTAAATCTTCTAAAGGAGAGAGAACAATGTTATCAAAAAGTGCTGCCATATCAGAACTTGTTAGAGAAAATGGTGTTAAGAACTTCAATTCAATTTTATTATCAATACCTATTTTATGGGAAATTCTGCTTAAACTAGCTATTCTTCTTATAGAATCTCTGGCAAGAGTACCGTTGGCAAGAAGTTCCATTTCAATAGGTTTTTGTGAGCCAATCCATCCAATACTTAAAAGAAGTTTACCCCATTCCTCATTGTCGAAATTGTGATCATTATTTTGATTTAGATCATCATTTTTGTCTGAAAATAAAGATAGTTGTATAGGAATGCTTTCAACAGAAATGGTAACACTTGCTAGACAGGATTTGCCATATCCACTGATGATAATTTTTTTACTTGGGATGATTTCATGCCCATGAAATAAATGACAAATTTCAAAAACTTTATTGCGACTAGGTAGATTACTTTCTGACCAACCAAACTCACCTCTATAGCTAATAGTTTCAAGAAATATATCTATATTATTCTGAGCATACAAAAACTGAATCGCTTCTAAAATAGAAGTTTTACCGCTATTATTTTTACCCACTAAGAGATTAATTCGACCAAGATTGGCCATCTCAAAACTCTGAAACCCGCGAAAGCCTTCAATTTTTAGGGATTGTAACATGAGTGATTACCCCGGATTTTCAGTTATTAAATCTAGTTTATCTCAACCCCAGTAGCCAAAGCCCCCGACGAGACTAGATAGCGCAGACTCACCTTACCATCGCGGATTAACTCAATCAGCGCTTTTAGTCCCTTTTCACCTTTCGAGCATTATAGTTGGTTTCGGCGCAGAAAACCAGCAAAAACATGACTACAGAGGGAATCGCTGACTCTAGAGATTAATGACATCAGATAATAAGGTTAGCGATAAATTCCGATCTTTGACAACAGTTAAGTTTTTTTGTTCTTCAATATTCTGAATGACTTGTTGAGTTTTTTGGTTAAAATCGCTTATCGTATAAGTCCCTTCTGCAATTCGTCGTTCTTTTTCCTCTAATTCGAGACAAAGTTCCATACCTTCTTGAATATTGCTCAAAGTTTTTTCGAGATTATGTCCTTCACTAATACAACCGGGGAGAGAAGGAACAGAAAGATTATAATCTCCTTCCTCGCTTGGTTCTAAAATAACATTTACTTTCATATTGGCTCAGGGTAATAATAAGATAACTATATTATAAGTGATGTTGCCGGGGACTTACTCAAATTCTTCTAATTGCGATCGCACCAATTCTAGGGGAAGTTTTAAAGCTCTAGTAATTTGTTCGATAGTTAATCCTTCTTTGATTAATTCGGGAATAGTTTCTAATTTAGCTTGTTGATAAATATTAGATGAGTGTAAATTATTTTCTATTTTCTCTTGACAATCATTTCCCTTATTAATTTGGACAACATCTCTGATTTTACTAGAATAAAAAACATTAGAATGATAATATCTTTGTAAACTAGATTTTAAATTTGATTTACTGACTTCCTCTCCTAATATTTCTGATAAGGTTTTCCATAACTTACCTGCTGTTTCCTTGATATATTTCTGAGAAAGATGATTTTTTTGGGCGATTTCGGCGTATTTTTGATGATTGACGACTCCCTCTAAGATTTCATGCTGAAGATCGTCTAAATGCTCTCCTGTATGGGAGAAAACAAGCTCATCAATAGTTATTATAAAAGATTGAATATCGAATGAGTTCATAGGATGATTTTAAACAGGGAGTTAAGTCAGGATTGCCTGATATTATAGCGCAAAATGCAAATTTGGTGTCTTTATATTTCTTTATAGGGCTTTTATGGGTCTTGAAAGTTAACTTTAGGGTGTTTATGGTTGGGAGAGGTCAAAATGAAATTCGTAAGAGGTTATTTCCCATGAACACTTTTCGTTCATATTTAAACAAAATATCGGTTCTATTAATTGCGCTACCAGTCAGTTTAATTTATGCAAATGCTGCGAATGCTGTGGCAGCAACAGGTATATCAGCCGGCACATCTAATCTTTCTCGGAAAGTGGCAGGGGGCATTGTTACTGTAGGTGGAGGAGTCGCAACTGCTGGCATTACTAAAGAAAGTTGGCTTGGGACTTTAGGCGGAATTTTAATTGCAGGAGGTGGGGTTGCCCTTGGTATAACTGACCCTCCAGCAGCAACTTTTTACTCTGGTACTTTTTATTTTCATTATGATAGTAAACTTATGAAAGTATTAAATTTTGGATGGCTTGGTTCTTGGGGAGAAAATCCAAGTTTACTAGCACCTCCAGTAGACCCTAATTTATGGGATGGAGTAAGTGGAGAAGGAACTACTGTCGCACTTCAAAACCCTAATCAAAGCCTTTCAGTAAATATTATAGATGATGATATAAATGGACTGCAAACAGTATCCTTTGACTGGGGTACTAATGGATATTCAGCAGATTCTACAGAACCATTTAACTTTTTTGCCACTGCCTTTGAATTTAAAAGAGATGTGATACTCAAGTATTTGGGCGATTTTGCTCAACCCCCTTCTGAGGCAAACTTTTATGTTTCTACTCCAGGAATTCAATGTACTTTACCTCCCGATGAGACGATAATTCAGACTTGTGGTGAACCTATAACTTCGTATTATATTGTGAGTCAAGTTCCCGAACCCACATCAATTTTAGGACTCTTTTCTCTAGGAATACTCGGTGCTGGTGCAACCATAAAACGCCAAGTAAAACGCAATCATTCTATCGAAAAAGAAACCACAGAAATAGGCTAAATTCCCTGTTAATATAACCCATACCCCTTAATTATACAGAATTGGGGGGTATTTTTATGGGCTATAATTTGAGTCAACTGGGTTGGTTAGGTAATCCCTTGTTTTTAGGAAAAAAATCAAGATTTGACATCCTCGCCGCCGTAAAACGGACGGCGATTCCTCACCACGCCACTTTTTTAGGGTGGTCGCTGAATGGGGTTGACGCAGATAGCGAAAAACGCTTAATTGCTTAAGTCT
>VYKU01000170.1_pt1 | contig 16368 bp, 12 predicted proteins | sample 5114491 | NCBI WGS metagenome assembly VYKU01 (sample SAMN12291796, study PRJNA351875) | freshwater metagenome | isolation source: freshwater lake | place: USA: Michigan, Gull Lake | collected 2011-07-05 | reverse complement strand
CAGAACTTCCGCCGCCTGTGCATCCGCTATGAGAAGTCCACCGCGCTCTTCCAGGGCTTCCTCCACCTGGGATGCTCGATCATCCTTCTCAAACAGGTTTACGGATAGCCTCTACTCGTCGTCGTCGTGGATCATGCGTGTGGGGGGGCCGTCGAGGTCGTCGAGTTGGCCTGCGCGGGCGGACCAGATAAAGGCGCCGACGGCGGCTGCGGCGAGGATGATGGCCGCGGGCAGGACGATGTAGATCACCGACATGGTGGGCCTCCGAACGTGCGGGACTTGAAGGCGAGCGTTAGCACCGTCAGCGAACTGATGGGCATGAGTACGGCGGCGATGATGGGGCTGAGCAGGCCCGTCATTGCGAGTGTCGCGGCGATGGCGTTGTAGAAGATCGACACGCCCAGGCCCAGACGGATGGTGCCCATCGTCCGGCGCGATGCGCCGGCGAGCATGACGATCGGCCAGAGGCCCGGGCGTGTGAGGTAGACGTCGGCGGCGGCGAGGCTGGCCTCAGCGCCGCCACGCACGGCAATGCCGACGGTTGCGCCCGCGAGGGCGGCAGCATCGTTGACGCCGTCGCCGACCATCACAACGGGGGCGGCGGGGGAGAGTTTGGCCATGTCGGCTACGCGGCGGAGTTTTTCTTCGGGCGTTACGCCACCCTCGGCGTGGTCGGTGGGGAGGCCGAGCTGGCGGGCGATGCCAGCGACGACGGCGGGGTGGTCGCCTGAGAGGATGCGGACGACCCAGCCGATTCGTTGCAGCGCGGCGACGGCCTGGGGGGCCTCTTCGCGCAGGGCGTCGCCGAGGGCGGCGGCGGCGGCGATGCGGCCGTCGATGGCGATGAGGATGGGGGTGTGCCCGAGCGCAGCCGAGTGCGCGGCAAACTCGGCGATCCCCGAGGCCGAGGTGTGGGCGAGGGCCTGCACAAAGGACGGGGAACCGACGACGATGCGCTGGCCCCCCACTACCGCCTGGATACCGCCGCCGGGGGTGTGGAGGACCTGCGTGGGTTCGCGGGTGTGCGGGTCGTGTGTGAGGTCGCGGACGAGGGCGTGGGCGATGGGGTGCGTGGAGTGTGCTTCGATGGCGGCGACGAGGGGTTTGAGTTCTTCTGGGCCGAGCCAGTCGAGCAGGGCCATGCGGGCGTGTGTGAGGGTTCCGGTTTTGTCGAGGAAGATGGTGCCACGACCGGCGAGGGCTTGCAGGGCATCGCCCCCTTTGATGAGGATGCCGAGTTTGGCGGCACGGCCGATGGCGACGGTCATGGCCAGGGGGGTTGCCAGGCCGAGTGCGCAGGGGCAGGTAACGATGAGCAGGGCGGCGGCGTTGTCGATGGCACGTGCGGGGTCGATGAAGGCCCAGATGACGGCGGTGATCAGCGAGAGCAGGAGCATGCCGAGGACGAACCAGGAGGCGAACCTGTCAGCGAGGCGGACGATGGGTGCCCGGCGGCGGGCTCCCTCTTGGACCATCTTCATCAGCCGGCCGACGCGTGTGGCCTCGCCTGTGGCCAGGACGCGGATGCGGAGGAGTGCGGTCTGGTTGACAGCGCCTGCGTGGATGGAGTCGCCTGGGGAGATGGGGGTGGGTGTTGATTCGCCGGTCAGGAGTGATTGGTCGATGGTGGAGGTGCCGAGTTCGACGGTGCCGTCGGCGGGGATGGACTCGCCTGGGTGGACCTCGACGAGGTCGCCGATGGTGAGGGCCTCGATGGGGACGTCGGTGGTGGTGTCGCCCTGGACGCGGCGGGCGGAGGTGGGTGTGAGTGAGAAGAGCAGTTCGACGGCGTCTGCCGACCAGCGCTGCTGGCGTTGCTGGATGGCCCGGCCGACGAGGAGTGCAAAGACGAGGACGGAGAGGGAGTCGAAGTAGATTTCGCCGGTGCCGCGGATGGTGTTGAGGACGCTCCAAACGAGGCCCGCGCCCATGCCCAGTGCGATGGGCAGGTCGAGGTTGGGTGTGCGTGTGCGGATGGAGGCGAGCGCGCCGCGGAAGAAGATGCTGCCGGGCCAGGCGACGGCGACGAGGCTCAGGGCCATGCTGACCCAGCGGAAGAGGTGCAGGTATTCAGGCTCCATCGTTGCGAAGGCCCCGGCGTAGAGGGCCAGGGCCAGGAGCATGACGTTGCCAGCGCACGCGCCGGCGACGGCGATGCGGATGAGTGTGCGTCGGTCTTCGATCTGGCGGGCCTTGCGTGCGCCGGCCTGGCGTGCGGGGTGGGGTGGGTAGCCGAGGGAGTCGAGCGTGCGGGCGATGGTGGAGAGGGGGAGGCGTGCTGGGTCCCAAGTGATGCGGACGAGGGCCTCGCGCGGCTGCAGGCGTGCCTCGATGACGCCGGGCAGGAGTGTGGGGAGGCGTTCGACAAGCCAAACGCAGGCGGCGCAGTGGACGCTTTCGAGATAGAACTCGACGGAAGCATGACCGGGGGTGTGGGTGTGGATGTAGAGCGTGGCGAAGAGGGGGTCATCGAGTTCGCTGTATCGCCGGCCGGTGGGCTTGATGGGTGTGGGTGTGGCTTGGGCCTGGTCGCGGACGTGGTAGTAGCGTTCGAGGCCGCAGGCGCGGATGACGGCGTGGGCGGTTCGGCAGCCGTGGCAGCAGAACTGATCGGTGGTGAGTGGGTCTAGGTCGCCGGTGGGGACGGGAAGGGCGCAGTGCGCGCAGGGCGTTGGTGCCGAGTGGTCGGCTGTGGGTGTGGCCGGGATGGGCAGTGTGCTAATGCTCACGGGCGCATACTGGTGGTGGGGTGATGATCTTGCCTGGGTGTTGTGTGCTCATCTGCACGGCGGCGGCGGGGGCGAGGGTGGGCATGGTGGCGCGGCCGGCGAGTGTCCAGAGGCCGACGCAGACGAGCAGGAGGGAGGTGGCCAGGGGGAGATGCCTGCGGAGCCGGCCGGTGAGGGTTTGGATGCCGATCCCGAGGCCGACCATCATCGGGAGTGTGCCGAGCCAGAAGACGGCCATAGTCAACATGCCGAGGGTGGGGCTGGCGGTGCCTGCGGCGGTGATGACGAATGCGTAGAGCCAGCCGCAGGGGAGCAGGGTTGTCAGCAGCCCGACGGCCCAGGCGCGGTAGACGGGCGGGAGGGCGGCGGCGGCGCGGTGGCCGCGTGTGGCGAGGCTCTGGAGCGTACCAGGCACGGGGATGCGACCGACGCGCAGGCCCGAGGCGCGCATGATCGCGGCGATGCCGAAGGCGACCATCATCGTTCCCGCGAGCAGGGCGGCGAGGCGTTGGAGGCCGACGACTGAGCCGCCAAGGTTGAGTGCTGCACCGAGGAGGCCTGCGACGACGCCGAGGGTGAGGTACGTCATCAGCCGGCCGGTGTTGTACGCGGCGTGGAGCGCGGCTTTGGTTGGTGCGCTCTGATTGGCGTCGCCTGCGACGGCGAAGGCGAGGAATGCGCCGCACATGCCGGCGCAGTGCGTGCTGCCCAGGAGGCTGGCGATAAAGACTGCGCCGATGAGGGGGATCACGGGTGCGGCTCCGTTGCGAGCGGCGGGGTTTGTGGGGCGAGTGTGCGTGTGAGGGTTTGGGTGAGGGTTTGGGGCCCGCGCTGGACGGTGAAGTGGAACTCCCACAGGCCGGGGGTGGTGGCGGCGAAGGTGCCGGTGTATTGACCGGGGGACGTGGGGGTGAGGGTGGTGGTAACTTTGTCGCGTGCGTGGGCGTGGTGGAAGGCCTCGGCGGTGATAGTGGCGGAATCGAGGGGGCGCCCGGCGGCGTCGGTGATGGTTACGGCGAGGGTGCCGGCGTCGGCGCGGTCGATGGTGATGGTCCAGGCGAGTCTTTGATTTTGGCGGAGTTGCTGGGCGGTTTCTTCCCAGCGCAGGGCCTTGCGGTCGTAATCAGGCTCGATGGCGAAGGAGGATGGGTTGCGCCCGGCGGCGATAACGGTGATGGCAACGATGCAGAAGTTCAGGCCGATGAACAGGAAGATGATGCCCGGAAAGACGATGGATTTGGTGGGTCGTTGGTTCACTTGTGGCCGTCCTGTTTTTCGTCGTGCTTCTCGGCGGTGTGCGCGCGGTGCTGGCCCTTGCCTATGACCGTGAAGTTCAGGTGCTGGACAAAGGGCTCGGCACCGGCGGGGGCGTTGGCCTGGGTAACGGTGAGTTTCGCGGCGGGGTGGTCCCCCGCCAGGGCGCTCGGTTGTGCGGCGATCATTCCCGTGATGGTTTTGCTCTCGCCCGGGCCGAGGTGGATCGGGTTTTCTTGGATCGTCAGGTGCATGGCTTTGGTGTCGGCCAGTTCGATGAAGTACTTGGCGGGGGTGTCGGTGCGGTTGGTGATTTTGATTTTGATGGGGTTGCCGATCTCACCGCCGGGCAAGTCGACGAAGGGTCGGCCGATGCCTCGGAGGATGGTGATTTCGGCAGGCCCTTGGTTGCTGAGCGTGATGACGAAGGCGGCGGCGACGGCCAGGAAAATGGCCGGGTAGATGACGACGCGCGGGCGCAGGAGGCTGGGTTTTTCGCCAGCGATGAGGGCCTGGGAGCTGTAGCGGATGAGTCCGCGTGGGCGGTTGAGTTTGGTCATCACGGCGTTGCAGGCGTCTATGCACTGGGTGCAGTTGACGCACTCCATCTGCAGGCCGTTGCGGATATCGATGCCTGTGGGGCAGGTGGCGACGCAGAGGCCGCAGTCGACGCAGTCACCGACGGGTGGGGAGGGCTCGCCGACGACCTTGAGGGAGACGTCCGCCTGCGGGCGTGTGGCCTTGCCACGCGGCTCGCCTCGGCGGGGGTCGTAGGTAACGATGAGTGAGTTGCGGTCGAGCATCGCGGACTGGAAGCGGCCGTAGGGGCAGGCGATGATGCAGAGCTGCTCGCGGAAGAAGCCGAAGTTAAAGAGCATCAGGCCCGTAACGACGAGCACGACCAGAAACGGGGCGGGGTGGTTGAGCGGGGAGCTGGTGATCCAGTGGCGCAGGTTCTCAACGCCGACGAAATAGGCGAGGAAGGTGTGCGCGAGGTACATGGAGATGAGGAGATAGAGGATGATCTTGGCGGGCTTGCTGAAGGGCTTGCCGGCGAGGGGGCCTTTTTTACTGCGACCGGGCGCGCCTTCGAAGAGGCGTTCGATGGGACGAAAGACGAACTCCATATAGACGGTCTGCGGGCATGCCCACCCGCACCAGACGCGCCCGAAGAGCGCCGAGAGCAGAAAGATGAGCACGAAGATGCCCACGAGCAGGAGCGCCAGCAGGAGCGTGTCGGTGGGGAGGAAGGTTTTGCCAAAGATGGTGAAGTGGCGTGTGGTCAGGTCGAGCAGGACCAGGGGCTTGCCGTTGAGGGATATGTAGGGGATGGTGGTGAAGAGGAGGATGAGGAAATAGGCCAGCGCTCGGCGGCGGTTGAGCAGCCGGCCATGTGAGAGCCTGGGCTTGATCCACCGGCGCGAACCATCCTGGTTAAGCGTGGAGAGGACGGGCTGCTGTTGTGCGGGTTCTTCGTGCACGGACGGCATGGGGGCTCATTTGTGGCTACAAGCTGGAGGGGGGCTTGGGTGCGGGGGGTTTGGCTGCGGGTGTGGTTGGTGGTAAGGCTGATGCGGCCGGCCAGGGTGGGATGACCTCACCCTCGGCGGCACGGCCCGGGAGGTTTTTGCCGCGGAGTGTTGCGACGTACGCCGCGAGGATGACCATCTCGTTTCGTGAGAGTTTTTGTTCCCACGCGGGCATGGCGCCGAGGTTGGCACCCTTGGCGATGACTGCGTAGAGGTCGTCGATTTTTGTGATGTTTTTGTAGGCGTTGTCGGTGAGGTTGACGCCGTTGATCCCGCCGCCGTCCTTGGCGTGGCAGAGGGCGCAGTTGCCGGTGAAGATGCTGCTGGCGACGGCGAGCATCTGCTCGTTGCCCATCATGGCCAGGATGGTGGGCTGGTCGGGCTGCAGGTCGCCGACGGTGCCGAAGATGCGTTTGTACTCTGCGACCTGGTTCTGCTTCCAGGTGTCGTCTTCGGACCAGGCCCAGACGGAGAAGTGCCAGAAGACGAAGTAGAAGAGCGAGAGGACAACGGTGGCTAGGAAGATGATGTGCCACCAGGCGGGGGTGGGGTTGTCATACTCGCGGATGCCGTCGTACTCGTGCTGGAGCAGTGGTGGTTCGTTCGGCTTGCTCATGGTTTGCTCCCCGTGGGGGTGGGGGTGGGGGTGGGTGCCGTGTCGATGTCGGCGTCGTCGTGCAGCGGGAGGGAGGCGGCGCGTTCGAACTCACCCTTGCGTGCGCGGGCAAAGACCCGCGCGCCCAGTACGGCAAAGACGGCCAAGAAGATGACCAGGGCGACCTGCGGGTATGCCGAGAGTTCAAGCCGGCCCATGATGTCGCTCAATCGCATGGTCAGTTCCCCTTGCCTTGCAGGTTGGCCGGGGCGTTTGCGCTCGCGGCGGGTGCGGGTGGTGTGTTAGCCCCCGGGGCGAAGTCGGCGTAGGGGTCCCAGTCTGGGGCCTGCTTGAGGTCGGTGCCCAGGCGCTGGAGATAGGCGACCAGGGCGATGATCTTTTTATCTTCCAGGCCCGGGTACCCACCCTGCTTGACCAGATCGCTGGCGATTTTTGTCGCCTGCAGGCGTGCGACGCGCTCGGCCTGGCCTGGCTTGACGAGCTGCCCGTAGGGAACGCCAAGCATCGCCATGGCGTTGACGCGGGCGGCGACGGCGGGGAACTCGATGTTGTCTGTTAGCAGGTGCTTGTAGCCGGGCATGATCGACTGGGCAACGAGTTGGCGCGGGTTTTCAAGGTGCCGGACGTGCCAGTCGTGCGAGCGCAGGCCACCCTCGCGTTGCAGGTCCGGGCCGATGCGTCGTGAGCCCCACTGGAAAGGGTGGTCGTAGACAAACTCGCCGGGCTTGCTGTACTCCCCGAAACGCTTGGTCTCGGCCCAGATCGGGCGGATCATCTGCGAGTGGCAGTTGTAACAACCCTCGGAGATGTACGTATCGCGCCCGACCAGTTCCAGCGGTGTGTAGGGTTTAACGGAGGTGATCGTCGGCACGTTGCTGCGGATCAGGAACAGCGGGATCATCTCAAAGAGCGAGGCCACGACCACGGCGATGATCACCCAGAGCGTAAACCGCAGCGGCAGACGCTCCCACCGGCGGTGCCAGGCACCCTGGAGGAAGACGTCGGCCTTGTGGCCGAGTTCGATGTTGGCGTCCAGGCGGGAGGCCGGGGGGGTTGGTTCGTGGGCTAGGGGGCGGAGCGCGGGGGCGGAGTGGACAGGCTCGGCGTAGACGGCCGGGCGTGTGGACCAGGTTTTGTAGAAGTTATACGCGCCCAGCAGAGCGCCGACGAAATAGAGCGTGCCGCCGACGATGCGTATCCAGTACATCGGCATCAGCGCGATGACGGTCTCGACGAAGTCGGGGTACTGGAGGCTGCCGGTCTGGTCAAAGGCGCGCCACATGAGGCCCTGTGTTACGCCGGCGGTGTAGATGGACAGGACGTAGAGGAGGATGCCGACGGTGGCGAGCCAGAAGTGCGTGGTGGCGAGTTTGGTGCTGTAGAGCTTGGTCTGGAAGAGGCGTGGGAGGAGCCAGTACATCATGCCAAAGGCGAGGAAACCGTTCCAACCGAGCGCCCCGCCGTGGACGTGTGCGATGATCCAGTCGGTGTAGTGTGTGAGTGCGTTGATACTCTTGATCGAGAGCATGGGGCCTTCGAAGGTGGACATGCCGTAGAAGGTGATGCCGACGACGAAGAACTTCAGGACAGGATCGGCAGAGACCTTGTGCCACGCGCCGCGGAGGGTGAGCAGGCCGTTGATCATGCCGCCCCAGGATGGCATCCAAAGCATCAGCGAGAAGAGCATGCCCAGAGTGCTGGCCCATGCGGGCAGGGCGGTGTAGTGCAGGTGGTGCGGGCCGGCCCAGATATAGAGGAAGACCAAGGACCAGAAGTGGATGATCGAGAGGCGGTAGCTGTAGACGGGCCGCTCGGCGGCCTTGGGCAGGAAGTAGTACATCATCCCCAAGAAGGGCGTTGTGAGGAAGAAGGCAACGGCGTTGTGCCCGTACCACCACTGCATGAAGGCGTCTTGCACGCCAGCGTAGACGGGGTAGCTCTTGAGGAACGCTGCCGGCGAGAGCATTTGGCCGGTAGTAACGAGGTGTACCAGCCCGACGGGGACCCAGAGGTTGTTAAAGACGTGCAGGACCGCGACGGTAACGATCGTGGCGATATAGAACCAGAGCGCGACATACATGTGCCGCTCGCGCCGGCGGGCGAGTGTGCCGAAGAAATTGACCGCGAAAAACCCGACCCAGACGACCGCGATGAGCAGGTCGATGGGCCACTCAAGCTCGGCATACTCCTTGGACTGGGTGATGCCCAAGGGGAGCGTCAACGCCGCACTGACGATGATCAACTGCCAACCCCAAAAGTGCAGGTTGCTGAGCCGGTCGCTGAACATGCGGGCCTTGCACAGACGCTGGGTGGAGTAATAGATACCCGCAAAGACCGCGTTGCCGGCAAAGGCGAAGATCGCCGCGTTGGTGTGCAGCGGGCGCAGCCGGCCGAAGTTCAGGAACGAGGTCTCAAAGACGACCGAAAGCCAAGCCAAAGGGCGTGAGGAACCGATCTGCCACTGCGCCGCCTGTGGGGCGACCAGTTGCAACGCGATGATCAGCCCGACCAGGAAAGCAACCAAGGCCCAGACCATCATCGCCAGCAGGAACTTGCGGACGATCGCGTCGTCGTACGTAAACCGCTCCAACGCCCCGGCCTGGCCCACGTGTGCCTGCAGGCCTGGATCGGTCGCCTGAGCATGCGGGTCGGCCATTGGGAAAACTCCTGGGTGCTGGGCCTGCTAAAGGCCCGCCGGGGTGGTTGGTTGGGGCAGAGAAACAAACTACAAAGGATACGTGTATCTTTTATTTGATTCTTGCCTACTCCTCGGCGGAGTCAACCTTCGGGGGCGAAATTTCGCCGTGCCAAGTGTGTGTAGAGGTCCGTAGCGACGCGGGTGGGCTATTTCAGGATCACGTCCTCTAACTCCTCAAGCCCGGCGGTGAGGACCTTTGGGCCCGCAGCTGTGATGAGCACGTCGTGCTCGTAGTGCACGCTCATGCTCCCGTCGGCCGTGCGCACGGGCCACTGGCCGCTGGTCGAGAGCACCTTGTGCGTGCCCGCGGCGATCATCGGCTCGACGGCGACGAGCACGCCCTCGATCCAACGCTCCCTGGCCTCGGCCCACTGATCGGCGGGCGAGGGGATGACGTTGGAGACGTACGGCGGCTGGTGCAGCGTGCGCCCAATGCCGTGCCCGCCTAGGCCGCGGACGAGGTGGAAGCCGCACTCATCCTCAACGTGCCCCTGCACGGCCTTGGCCCACTCGATGAGTTGCTTGCCGGGGTGCATCTGGGCGATCCCGCGTCGGAGTGATTCCTTGCCGCACTCGGTCAGCCTGTGGACCTCGGGCGATGGCGTGCCGAAGATATAGGTCCACGCGGCATCGCCGATATACCCCCGGTAGGTTGCGCCGATATCGATCTTGAGCACGTCGCCATGTTTGAGGGGTGCGAGGTGGCTTGCGGCGGTGCCGTGGACGACGCAGTCGTTGACGCTCAGGCACGCGTGGCTTGGGAAGGGGGGCGTGCGGCCTTGTTTGTACCCGCGGAAGCAGCTCTTGCACCCGAGCGAGTCGAGGGTTTTGGCGACGAAGGTATCGATCTCGCCGAGCGTCAGGCCTGTGCGCAGGAAGGGGACGAGGGCCTGGTGGGTGCGGACGACGCGCTCGGCCGCGCTCAGGGCGAGGTGGATGTCGGCCGGGTTGATAGTGGGCAATGGCGCGCTGGTCTTGGGCACGCTTCGAGAATAGGTACGGGGGGTTGGGGTGTCGAGGGGGGCGTGGCCGTCGGGCTTGGGCCGGGGTTGGGGGTGGCTTCTACAGTGGGCGGATGTCTCTATCAACCACGTCTGCGCCCGCCACGCCCCCCACTGCTGTTGAGGGCGTGCACCGCTTTGAGGTCTTTGCGCGTACTGGTCATGCCGACCCGGTCAGCGCGGCGGTAACGCGCGATGCCCTGCAACTGCTGGGCATAAAGGCCCCGCTCCTGAGCGTGCACGCCAAGCACGTCTATCTGGTGCAGGGTGCGCTCTCAGCTGGGCAGCGCGGGTGGATCGCCGAGGCTTTGCTCGCCGATGCGATCACCGAGCAGGGTGTTGTCGGTACCTCGGCGATCCCCGGCGGGTCGCGGGTCGTCGAGGTTCACCCCCTGCCAGGCGTGATGGACCCGGTGGCCCTCTCGGTGGAACTGGCGATCCGCGAGGGGATCGGCCAGCGCGTGCGTGTGATGACAGGGTGGCGGTATGACATCACCGGGGCCGACGCCGAGCAGGTGCAAACGCTGGCGGGGAAACTCTTGGCCAACCCAGTGATCCAGCGCGTCAGTTTTGAGCCGTACACGCCGGGGGCATTCCCGGTCGGGCAGGGGCACGACCAGGTGGTGCGGTCGGTGCCTGTAACGACGCTGGGGGATGAGGAACTTGTGCGGCTGAGCCGGGATGCACACCTGTTCTTGTCGCTAGAAGAGATGCGTGCGATCCGCGGGCACTATCAGGCCCTGGGGCGTGAGCCGAGGGATATTGAACTAGAGACGCTGGCGCAGACCTGGTCTGAGCACTGCGTGCACAAAACGCTCAAGAGCGCGGTGCACTACGCCGGCCCGCCGGGCGATGCCGTCGCCCTGCGCACGCGACCGGGCACGACGGCCAAGCCGGACGGCTCGGCGGTGATCGACAACCTGCTCAAGCGGACGGTCGCGGCGGCGACGCACGAGCTGATAGCCGAGGGCGTCGATTGGACGCTCAGTGTGTTTAAGGACAACTCGGGTGTGATCGCGCTGGATGAGAACCTGGGTGTCTGTATCAAGGTCGAGACGCACAACCGCCCGAGCGCCATCGAGCCGTATGGCGGGGCGGCCACGGGTGCCGGGGGGTGCATCCGCGACGTCATCGGCACGGGGCTAGGGGCGAGGCCGATCGCCAACACGGACGTGTTCTGCGTCGCTGACCCATCCGGCTTTGCCCCCGGCGACCTGCCGCCCGGCACGCTGCACCCCAGGCGTGTGCTCACGCAGGTAGTCGCGGGGGTGCGCGACTATGGGAACCGGATGGGGATACCGACTGTTTCCGGCGCGGTCTCATTTGATGACCGGTACATCGGCAACCCGCTGGTCTTCTGCGGGTGCGTGGGGTTGATCCCGCGCCACCTGGTGCACGGGCAGGCACGCGCGGGCGACCGGATCATCGCCCTGGGCGGCCGCACGGGGCGCGACGGCGTGCACGGGGCGACGTTCAGCTCGGCGCAGCTGGAGCAGAACGCCGCGGATGAGTTTGGGCATGCCGTGCAGATCGGCAACGCGATCACGGAGAAGCAGGTGCTCGACGCGATCTTGCGGGCCCGGGATGCACGACCCGCGCACGCCGGGGGGCCGCTCTACACGGGCATGACCGACTGCGGTGCGGGTGGGTTTTCCTCGGCCATCGGCGAGATGGGTGCAAAGTTGGGCGCAGAGGTGCACCTTGAGAACGCCCCGCTGAAGTATGCCGGGCTGAGTTACACGGAGATTTGGATCAGCGAAGCGCAGGAGCGGATGGTGCTGGCCGTGCCGCCGAGGGATATTGAGGCCCTGCGAGCGATCTGCGAGCAAGAGGGCGTCGAGATGGCCGACCTCGGGCACTTTGGCACCGAGAAGGCCGAGCTGGTGTTGAAGTTCCACGGCAGCGAGGTCGGGCGCCTCTCGATGCACCTGCTGCACGAGGGAATCCCGATGCCCACGCGGGAGGCGAGGTGGGCGGCGCCAGTTGCGAAGGCCACGCCTGCGGGCACGCCCGCCCCGCACGTCAAGGACGCGCTGCTGGCACTGCTCGCCACGCCGACGATCGCCAGCAAGCACTGGATCATCAGGCAGTATGACCACGAGGTGCAGGGGATGGGCGTCATCAAGCCCCTGGTCGGCCCTGGTATGCGTGGGCCGAGCGACGCCTCGGTCCTTGAGCCCGTCCCAGGCACGGGGCTTGGCATTGCCATCGGTTGCGGCCTGCAAACACCCATCGGCGACCCGGCCCTGGGCGGCGACCCCTATCAGATGGCCCTGGCCGCGATTGATGAGTGCGTGCGCAACCTCGTCTGCGTCGGTGCCGACCCGGCGCGCTCGGCGATCCTGGACAACTTCTCCTGGCCCAGCTGCAACAAACCCGAGAACATGGGCGCGCTCGTCCGCGCTTGCTGGGGGTGCTACGACGGGGCGAAGGCCTACCGCACGCCGTTTGTCTCGGGCAAGGACTCGCTGAACAACCAGTTGCAATACACCGACCCGGCCACGGGCGCGGTGCGGGTCATCGAGGTCCCCTTTACGCTGCTTGTAACAGGCCTGGGGATCGTCCATGACCTTGCACACGCGATCACCATGGACGCCAAAGCGCCGGGCAACTCGCTGCTGCTTGTTGGGCAAACCCCAGAGACACTCGGCGGCACGCACTACCAGCTCAAGTTTGGTCCATCACTTGCCCCCGGCATGCGCGCCATCCCGCAGACGGACCTGGCCCGCGGCCCGGTCTGCGCTCGGGCCGTCAGTTCAGTGATCCGCGCCGGCCTTGTCCGCTCGGCGCACGATGTATCCGACGGAGGGCTGCTCTGCTGCATCTCCGAGATGCTCATCGCAGGCAGCACGGCCGGTGCGCCCATCGGCGCACGCGTGGACCTGACCGCTGCGCACCGTGATCCGCTGTTGGCAGCCTTTGCCGAGGGCTCGTCGCGGTACGTGCTCGAGGTGGCCCCGCAGCACGAGGCCGGGGTGCTCGGCAAGCTCGACGAGGCCGGCGTGCCGTGCGTTCGCATCGGGCAACTGGACGCCTCGGGCGTGCTGACGGATCTGAGCGGGGTGCTCTCGGTTGTCGTCAACGACTTGGCGGGGGCGTGGCTCGCGCCGCTGGACTGGTAGACACGGCAGCGCCAGCACCCGCCCAAACCGTTATCTGTTCTTGCATCAAACCCCTCCCACGAGGGGAGGGGCAGGGGTGGGGTTGGCTCTCGCTGGAAGACCTGAAAAAACAAAGCACGCGCACGATGGTCGGCTCGGAGAGCCGACCTACCCAAGGCACGATGGTCGGCTCGGAGAGCCGACCTACCCAAGGCTTCAAACCATCTTGCGCAGTTCCCGCCGAAGGACTTTGCCCGTTGGCCCGCGTGGCATCTCAGCCAGCACGCGCACCTCTGCGGGGACCTTGTACCCGGCGAGTTTTCCCCGGCAGTAACTGACGGCCTGCGCCGGGTCGATCGTCATACCTTCCTTGGCTTGCACAAAGGCCAGGGGCACCTCGCCACGCATCGGGTCCTTGAGGCCGACGACGCCCGAATCCCGCACGGCCGGGTGCGCGTTGAGGACCTCTTCGATCTCACGTGGGAAGACGTTCTCGCCGCCGATGATGAGCATGTCCTTGAGGCGGCCGGTGATGTACAGGTGCCCGTCGTCGTCGAAGCGCCCGATGTCCCCGGTGCGGAAGTAGCCACGCTCATCAAACGCGGCGGCGGTCTCGGCCGGGAGGTTGAAGTACCCCTGCATGACGTTCGGCCCACGCAGGCGCACCTCACCGTCGGCATTTGGACCCAGCAGCCTGCCCGACTCGATATCGACGATGTGCGCATCCATCCCGCTGAGCATCGTCCCGACGGACCCCCGGCGGTAGTCCTGAGGCCGGCACCAACTGGCCGTCGAACTCGTCTCGGTCAGGCCGTACCCCTCGTTGATGCGGATGTTGAAGCGTTCCATGAAACCATCGGCCACGGCCTGCGGCAACGGTTCACCCCCAGAGACGCAGAAGGCCAGGCTCGCCATATCCGCCGGGGATGCGTCCTTGACGTGCAGCAACGCGTTGTACATGCTCGGTATGGCGATGACAACCGACGGGCGGTGCTCGCGGATGAGCCGGACGATCCGCTGGGGCACAAACCTTGGGGCGTAGACGACAGTGCACCCGACCGTCAGGGGCAGCAGCGTCAGCACCGTCAGCCCGAAACTGTGGAACTGCGGCAGCACGCCGAGCATCTTTTCCTTGCTGGTAAATTCGATGTGCCGTCGGCATTGAGCGACGTTGGCCGAGAGGTTCCCGTGCGTGAGCATCACACCCTTTGGCTTGCCGCTGGTGCCGCTGGTATACAGCAGCACGGCCAGCTCGTCGCCCTTGGCCTGCGCGGGGATGTTCCACTCAGGCACGCGCTTGAGCGTGAGCTTGTTCATCTCGATCAGGTTGGCCCGCTGGGGGCGGTAGCCGAGGTACTCGAGCATCGGCGTTGCGGTGATGATCGTGTCGGGCTTGCAGTCGTCGATGACGTACTGCAGCTCGTCCTGCTTGAGCAGGAAGTTCAAGGGGACGACGACGCGACCGGCCATCCACCCGGCCAGGGCCGCGATCGGGAACGCCGCGGAACTCGGGAGCATGACGCCGACAGTTCGGCTGGACGAGACCCGGGCCAGGTCCTCGGCCAGGTTGGCCGCCGCCACCAGGACCTGGATGCGTTTGTAGACGCCCGTGTCGTCGACCACGGCCGTGCCGAGGGGGCGACGCAGGCAGGTGCGGATGATCGGCCAGTGGACGCTCATAGGGTGCCTCGGTTAAGTCAGGAGAGTAAACTCAAGCCGGACCCTCGTTTCTGGTCCGGCCGGGGGGGGCGTGTCGATAAGCCCGACGGTATCAACCCAAAGGCACGCACGCACCCCAGGTGGGTTGCCTGTGCCATCGGAGTCCCTAGCAATGCCCACCCGGCCAGCGAACAACAGACTGCTGCTCTGGCTCTCCTTGACGCTCGTCCTAGCGGGGCTTCCCCAGGCCGGGTGCAAAACGCAAAAGCCCGAGATGACCTACTTGCAGGCGTACGACCAGAAGCTTTATGCCCAGGCCCTGAGCAAGGCGACCCCGATTGCCCAGGCCGCCAACGCGCCCGACCGCGAGACCGCGGCACTGGTAGCCGGGATGTCCGCGCACGCCCTGGGCCAGCCCCAACAAGCCCGGCAGTTCCTCACGCCCCTGAAGAACAGCCCCAACAACGAGATCGCCGGCAAGGCCCGCACCACGCTGGGCCTGGTCGCGCAGAGCCAGGGGCAGAACCAAGAGGCCAGCCTGCTGCTCAAGAGCGGGTCAGACAAACTTGACGGCAACGATGCCGCACGCGCCAAACTGCACGCGGGCTCGTCGATGGAAAAGATCGGCCTGGGCGAACTGGCGCGTCAGCAGTACAAGGCCGGCGTGAGCGAGGCGGACGACCCCAAGCTCAAGTCTCTGCTGAGCGAGCGGACCAAGCCCGTGAGGGTCTACGTGCAGACAGGCGCGTACGCCAGCCGGGCCTCAGCCGACGCACAGGCGAAACTCATCACCCGTGCGGCGATTCGTGCCGGGCAGCCGACGCCGCTGGTGGTTGTTACGACATCTGCATCTGGGGGGACGCTCTACAGCGTGCAGATCGGGCCGTACAAGGACGCCGAGTCGGCTAAGACGGGCGTTGCGATGCTGCAACGAGCGGGAGTCAAGGGCGCAACGATCACCAGCCGGCGCGACGGCTGAGGTGCATGCACACCGTTTGGCTTTGTGCCCGTTTCCTCTCAGTTTGGGCGTTGTTGCTGGGTCTGCTCGGCGGCAAAGACCGGCGGTGTGCTGTAGAGGTTGTCCTTACGCGTGCCGGCCTTCTGGTCCATCCCGCCGGAGTAGAAGTAGGGGCGGTTGTTCGGGCAGTACCCCTCGTCGGAGTCGAAGCGGTCCAGAAAATCCTCGGCATTGGAGATCAATGACAGCCGGGTGAAGTTGGTCGGGGTGCCGGCAACATCGATCGCCTCTGGGCTGCCACCCTCGACCGGGAATCGCCCGTGGAAGGCGGGGTGCACAAATCTGATCGGCTGCCCCCAGGCATCGACGACAAAGATCACCGAGTTGTCCCCCGTCCCGGGTGCTGTGGCGTCGCCTGTAACTTGGACCTTGTTGCCCACAACGGTCAGCTCTCCACGGCGGATGAACTCCGGCGGGATCTGGTTGAGCAGCACCTTGCACTCGGGCACGTCCTGCATCACCAGGATTGCCAGGGCCAGGCTCGGGACAAGACCCCCGTCCGCACCACTCGGGCCACCCGACCCAGCGGTGGTCCGGGCATCAACGAGCGGGAACTTGTTCCCCGCCCGGTCGGTGTAAAACTCCGGCGGCTTGGCGTTTTTGACCGCGATGTACGTGCTCAGCGTCTGGTCGAGCACCTGCAGAACGTTCTGCGTCGCCCGCTCGCCACGCGATTGTAAAACCGACCGCCCGACCCCGATGGAGAGGGCGATCAAAACCGCGATGATCAAAAACACCGAGATCAACTCGACAAGGGAGAACC
>VYKU01000169.1_pt1 | contig 16572 bp, 16 predicted proteins | sample 5114491 | NCBI WGS metagenome assembly VYKU01 (sample SAMN12291796, study PRJNA351875) | freshwater metagenome | isolation source: freshwater lake | place: USA: Michigan, Gull Lake | collected 2011-07-05 | reverse complement strand
CTGCAGCGACACAAGCGGGCTAGCCGGCCGGTTGGCAAGGGCTGCCGGCGGCGCATAGAACGGCCATTCGCCCTGGGCGATCTGGTCGAGGCTCGTGGTCGGCTGGCCCAGACGCTCGGAATACATCCAATAGGAATAGAGCAGGCGCGCGATGAAATGCCGCGTTTCGGCCGCAGGCAGGCTCTCGAGGAACAGCAGCGCGTCTTCGCGCTTCTCGCCGCGATTGTCTTGCAGCCGCTTCCAGCGCGTGAGATTGCCGATCCCGCCATTGTAGGCGGCAGCCAAGCGCACAAGCTCGCCGCCGATCAGCGGCTCGTCGATCAAATGGCGCAGATAGCGCTGGCCGAGTGTCACGTTGATTTCGGGATCGAGCAGCAATTCGGCGCGGCCGCGGAAGCTGCGCGTGTCCATGGCGGCCGCCGTTGCCGGCATCAGCTGCATGAGGCCGCGCGCCCCCGCCGGGCTCACGGCCGAAGGGTTGAACGCGGATTCAAGCCGCATGAACGCAAAGACCAGGGCCGGATCGACGTCGTAGCCGCCGACCGGCTGCCAATGCGGGATCGGATAGAACGCACCGTCGAAGCGCCGTCCATCGACATCGGCGATCTCGCGTGCAAGGCGCATCGACAGGCCCGGCATGTTGGCGCGCATCGACACGGCCAGAATGGCGCGGTTGGCCGACCCGCCGCTTTGCGCCGAAATACGGCGCAATTCGACCTCGGCCCGGCGGTCTTGGCCCACTTGCAGCAATGCAAACACGCGTGCCGCCCCGCCGAAGCGCTGCAGCTGGTCAAGCTCGACCTGGCTCAAAGGCGGCGGGTTCCAATTCACGCCGGGCTCCACGCCCAGCACGCGTGCGGCCATGAGCCCGTAGAAAGTGCGCGGATGCTCGGCCGCCAACGCCATCCATTCGTTGTAGCGCTCGGGCCGCTCGGCGCGCAGATGCGTGCGCGCGGCCCAAAAAGCACCGGCCGCCATGTCCCAGGGCTGGCCTTGCGGCAGCCGGGCCAAAGCTTCGAAATAGGCGGCCGCTTGCGCGTAGTCTTCCTGGCGGAAGCGGGCAAGCCCCGCGATCCAATAGGCGCGGGGTACGGCCGCACCCGAACGCTTCAGGGCGGGCTCCGCCAACGCAAGGGCGCGCGCATCGTCGCCGCGCGCAAACCAGCCCGCCGCCAGCATGGCGCGCAGATGGTCGATCTCGCCGGCATTGAGGGCGGCTTGCGTTTCGCGCGACGCAAGGCTGCGCTCGACCGCGTCGAAATGCCCGTCGCCGATCTGGTCGCGCAGGCGGTTGCGCAAACCGGCCGCCGCCGGGCTGCCCGGCGGCATCGGCCGGGTCAGCGACGGCCCCAGATCGTCGGCCGCTGCACGCTCCTGGAACGAGGCTTCTTCGCGCGGGCGCGTCAACGCATTGGCGCGCACGCCCGGGCGCCGAAGCGCCAAATTGAAGATGGCACGCGCATCCGGGTGGGCGGCATTGTCTTTGAGCCAAGCGGCCAGCTCGTCGCCCGTGGGACGATAATGGCGGCCGAGATAGCGGTCGGCCAGCACATGGCCCACCAGCGTGCGGTCGCGCAGCTTGGCCAAAAGCTGGTCGGCCGCCGGGATGGCGCCGCGCGCTTGGAGCTGGAAAATCTCGCGATAGGCGACGACATCGGCGGCCGACAAAGGCTGCGGCAGCTCGGTCGCCCGGTCGATCAGAGCGTCGAATCGCGGCAGCGACGCCGTCTGGACCCGGCGCTCGGCAGGCTCTGCGGTTCGCGTTTGACTCGAAACAAAAGACGTAAGTCCAACTGTCAGCACACAAAAGCTGCTGACAGCTAATACTGCGACCCGCGAAATATAGTTGGCTGGCTGGCGCATGACGGCAAAGTCATAGTGCAATACATCCTGCCCCAGCAAGCAGAATTATCAAGTTTTCCACATGCTTAGACTGAAGACGAGAGGCTTTATTCATGCCGTTCTATATTTATAGTTCAGCGATCTTTTGTTTGATTGACAATAAATCGTTCCATGAATCCCGTTTTTGCAGCGGCTGCTTCAACAAATACCAGGGATGATATGTTGCCAGAACGTTAATTGGGGCAGGCAAGGCCGGATCTTCGTAGCTCTTCCAGCGCCCGCGCAGCTTGATGATGCCTTCGCTGGTGCCGAGCAGGCTGCGCGCGGCAAGCTCGCCGAACAGCACCAGCAATTTTGGCCGGGCAAGCGCGATGTGGCGGCGCGCAAAGGGCAGGCAGGCGGCGATTTCGGCCGCCGTCGGCTGGCGGTCGCCGGAGGGGCGCCAGGGGATCGCGTTGGCGATATACACGCCGCTGCGGTCGAGCCCGATCGCGGCCAGCATGCGGTCGAGCAGCTTGCCGATGTCGCCCGAAAACGGCGTGCCGGTGCGGTCGTCGTCGGCGCGCGGGGCATCGCCCATCAGCATGAGCGGTGCGGCCGGGTTGCCGTCGGCAAAAACCAGGTTGGTCGCGGTGGCTTTGAGCGCGCAGCCCTCGAACGCCGCCAAGGCGGCCTGCAATTCGGCCAAGCTCTGGGCGGCGGCGGCGGCCGTCCGGGCGGCGAGCTCGGCTTGGGCTGCCGGCTGCGGGGCGGCCAGCGTGGGAGCGGCAATTTGCGGGGGGGCTGCAAGGGGCGGTGCAGCGCGCGCCGGTGCGCGTGCGGCCGGGGCTGCGACCGGCGGCGGCGGGGGCAGGGCTGCAAACCGGTCGAGCGGGGTTTCGCCGATCGCTTCGTCGGCCCCGGCCTCGACCAGCCAGCGCAAGGCGGCAAGATCGTCCATCGGCCGGGACCCTATCACGACCGCCCCCGGATCGGGTAAGAGGGGAGTCTTGGCACAACCTCCTTGGAAGAGCATTTCGGCATGACCGCTCGTACCGACCGCGAACGCATGGATTACGACGTCGTCATCGTGGGTGCCGGCCCCGCAGGGCTTGCCTGCGCCATTCGCCTGAAGCAATTGGCGACGCAAGGCGGGCGCGATCTGTCGGTCTGCGTGCTCGAAAAAGGCTCCGAGGTGGGCGCGCATATTCTGTCGGGTGCGGTGATGGAGCCGCGCGCCCTCGACGAATTGCTGCCCGACTGGAAGGCGCTCGGGGCACCGTTGAATACGCCCGTCGTCGAAGACCGGTTTTTGTATCTGACCGCGTCGCGCGCGATCCAGCTGCCCACGCCGCCGCAGATGCACAATGAAGGCAATTACATTGTGAGCCTCGGCAATGTGGCGCGTTGGCTTGCCCAGCAGGCCGAAGGTTTGGGTGTGGAAGTGTTCGCAGGCTTTGCGGCCGCCGAAGTGCTCTATGCCGAAGACGGAGCGGTCGCCGGTGTTGCGACCGGCGACATGGGGATCGGCAAAGACGGGCAACGCACCGCCAATTTCACGCCGGGTGTCGAGATCTACGGCCGAGCGACCGTGTTTGCCGAGGGCGTGCGCGGCTCGCTTGCCAAGACGTTGTTCGAGCGGTTCGATCTGCGCAAAGCGGCAAGCCCGCAGACTTTCGGCATCGGCATCAAGGAACTGTGGGAGGTCGAGCCGGCCAAACACAAGCCCGGCCACGTCGTGCACACGATCGGCTGGCCGCTCGATTGGGAAACCTACGGCGGTTCGTTCCTCTACCATCTCGAGAACAACCAGGTCGCCGTCGGCTACGTGGTCGGACTCGACTACAAGAATCCGTATCTCTCGCCGTTCGAAGAATTCCAGCGCTTCAAGACGCATCCCAAAATCCGCGATTTGTTCGAAGGCGGGCGGCGCATCGCCTATGGGGCCCGCGCCATCAACGAGGGCGGCTTGCAGGCGATCCCGGAGCTGGTGTTTCCTGGCGGCGCCTTGATCGGCTGCTCGGCGGGTTTTTTGAACGTGCCCAAGATCAAAGGCAGCCACACGGCGATGAAGTCCGGCATGGTCTGCGCCGAAGCGCTGTTCGAAGCGCTGGCAGGCGAGGGCCGCATCGGCACGCTCGACGCCTATCCGGCCGCCCTCAAAAAATCCTGGGTCTATGAAGAGCTTTCGGCCGTGCGCAATATCCGCCCGGCCTTCGCCAAGGGGCTTGCGGTCGGCCTCGCCTATTCAGCACTCGAAACCTATTTGCTGCGTGGGCGCGCACCCTGGACGTTCAAGCACCATCCCGACAACGAAAGCCTGCGCCCGGCAGCAGCCTCGATCCCCATCGACTATCCCAAGCCCGACGGCAAGGTGAGCTTCGACCGGCTTTCTTCCGTGTTCTTGTCGAACACCAACCACGAAGAAAACCAGCCGGCCCATCTGACGCTCAAAGACGCAAGCGTGCCGATCGCCTACAACCTCGCAAGATACGACGCGCCCGAGCAGCGTTACTGCCCGGCCGGCGTTTACGAGATCGTGCGCGACACGAACGGCGCCAATCCGCGCCTGCAGATCAACGCGCAGAACTGCGTCCACTGCAAAACCTGCGACATCAAGGACCCGACCCAGAACATCAACTGGGTCGTCCCCGAAGGCGGCGGCGGCCCGAACTATCCGAATATGTAAGGCGGCGGCGTTTCGCCGACCTCACTCGAACGCGAGGGGCCTTAAGCTCATCAGCCGGAAGCGGTGCACGCTGAGCGTGCCGTCTTGGGCGGCAAACGGGATTTGCACGGTGGGGGCCCCCGCGTTGTTGGGGTCGTTGCGCGCGAGGAATGCGAGCGCGATTTTGAGCATGGCGGCGTTGCGCGCGTCGATGGTGCCGCTTTGCGCGAGCGCATCGAGCGTTTCGCCGGCCCCGGCAATGCGCAACGTGCCTGCCCCTAACGGCCGGTTCTGTTCGTCGAGTGCCAGCGTTGCGTCGCCTTGCAAGCGCAACGCACCCCATTCGAGGGCGAGTGTGGTTACCTGAATGGCGCCCCCTGCGTCCCGCCATTCGGCGAGCGCTTGGGCGAGATTTGCCCCGCGCACCGGACCTTCGAGACGTCCTTCGATGTCGAAGCGTTTGACGTCGCGGCCCAGCACGGCCGCCGCCGCAACGGGGGCGGGCAGGCGCAAGGCATCGATGGTTGCTTTGAGATCCAGCATGTCGCTTGCGGTCGTCGGCGCTTCGGGGCGGTGCGGTGCCAGCACGACAGCAACGCGGCGGGCTTGCCACGGCGCGTTCGTGCCCACCTGCAATTCGACCGTCTCGAGGTCGAGCTTGAGTTCGGCGACGCGGCCTTGGCCGTCGAAGCGCAGATGTCCAAACGGCGAGCCCGCGCGCAGATCGACCGCGACGGCAAGATCGCCGCTGCCCAGATTGAGTTTCTGTTCGCCCGGCAGGCGGAACGAAACTTGGCCGAGATCGCGCGGATCGAGGCTCGCCACGAGCCGGTCGCCCGACCAGCGCCAGCCGGCGGGACCTGCCCCGGACGCGTTCGGGCGCGCAAGCTCGAGCCGCCAGCCGAATGGCCAGCCTTTGAGCGTGCCCGCGTGCCAATCGAGCGTCACGCCGGCTGCCGCTTGCTCTTGCTGCCAACGCGCCAGGCGCGTTTCGATCTGGCGGGCGGCGTAGAGCCACACGCCTGTCCATAGCGCCAGTGCGGCAAAGAAGACGCCGCCCGCAATCCACAAAATTTTTCTCATGGCTGGGTTTATAGCGCAGCCTCGGCTATTCTCAGCCTCAGAACTTGCACATGGTCAGACCGAACCCAACCCAATCGTCCTCGCCCAGCGCTTTGTGGATTGCCGCCGCCCCCGCCGTTTTTGTGCTGCTGTGGTCGACGGGGTTCATCTTTTCCAAACTCGGCATGCCCTACACGCAGCCGCTGACGTTTCTCGTCGTGCGCTTTGCGATCGTCGTGGCGCTGTTTGGCGCTTTTTGCGCAATCGTGCGCGCCCCTTTTCCGCCCCGCGCACAATGGCCGCACGTCGCGGTCGTCGGCATTGCGTTGCACGGGCTTTATTTGGGCGGCGTGTTCGTGTCGATCGATTGGGGGTTGCCGGCCGGCATTTCGGCCCTCGTCGTGGGGTTGCAGCCCTTGTTGACCGGGGCCGTCGTCGGCCGCCTGCTCGGCGAGCGTGTGGGTATCCGCCAATGGCTCGGCCTGTGGCTGGGGCTCGCCGGCGTGCTCGCCGTGCTGTGGGAAAAGCTGGCGCTCGAGGGTGTCGCAACGGCTGCCGTATGGCCGTCGGTGGTGGGCTTGTTCGGCATTACGGTGGGTACACTTTACCAGAAGCGCTATTGCCCGAACGTGGACGTGCGCAGCGGGGCCGTGCTGCAATACGGGGCGGCTTTGGCCGTGCTGCTGCCCGTGGCTTTGATTTTCGAGCCGATGACGGTAGTCTGGAGCACCAATATGGTGATCGCGATGGGATGGCTCGTCGTCGTCCTGTCGGTGGGAGCGGTAAGCCTGCTGATGGTTCTTGTGCGCCAAGGGGCGGCTGCAAAAGTCGCCAGCCTGTTCTATCTGGTGCCGCCGACGACGGCCGTGTTCGCATGGCTGCTGTTCGGCGAAACGCTGGGCACGCTTGCATTGGTCGGCATGGCCGTGGCGGCAGTCGGCGTTGCCCTCGTGCAGAAAGGCTAGGGCCCGGCTTATGTCCGATTCCAACAAGCCCGACTTCAAAAACGCAACAGGCCGCCTCACGCCGTGCGAGGGCTGCCCGCCGCCGCCCGATTCGCGCGAATTCTGGGTTTTCGCCTACGGCTCGCTGATCTGGGATCCGGGCTTCCCTTACGAAGAAGCGCGGCCCGCACGGCTCATGGGGTTCCACCGCGCCTTTTGCGTGCGCTCCACGCGCTATCGCGGCACGCCCGAGCGCCCGGGCCTGGTGCTCGGGCTCGACAAAGGCGGATCGTGCCGCGGCATTGCCTATCGCGTGGCCCCGCGCGAGGGTACCCGCACGATGGAATATCTGTGGGAGCGCGAGATGCTGAACAGCTCCTACCATTGCATGGATCTGCGCGTGACCTTGCTGGACGGGCGCGAAGTCGTGGCGCGCACCTTCGTGGTCGATCGCACGCAATCGGGCTATGTCGGCAAGCTCGGCATGGGCGAAACCGCCGACCGCATCCGCCATTCGGTCGGCCAGCGCGGGGCGAACCGCACCTATCTCGAAAACACGGTCGAGCATCTCGACCGGCTCGGCATTCGCGACCGCGGGCTCTCGCAATTGCTGGCAGCCGTCAAGGCCGCCCCATGAAGGTGGGCCCATGAAGCTGCTCGAATCCTACCGCGCCCCCAGCGAGGACGAGCTCAAGAAATTTTCGCTGGCCGAAGCCGAAACGCTCGACGCGCTCAACAAAGAGATCCATCTGCGCAACCGCCTGCTCGTGCACAATGCGCGCGCGATCCTGCAGGAGATCGATCCGGCCGCCAAATTGCTGCGCGAGATCGAAGCGCCGGCCCCGCCGCTCGTCTATACGCGCGTGGTCCAGCTGCTGGGCCAGCGCGGTGCGGCCGGGGCCACGGCCTTTGCCGCCGCATCCGGCAAAAAACCGACGCCATGACGCTCGACCCCGCTTCCCGCACGCGCCTGGTCGACAGCATCCACCAGCTGCGCGGTTCGGTTGTAGGAAGCGTGATGGCGCGCGGGCGCGAAGAAGATCTCGCCGAATACGGCCTGTCGCTGATGCGCTCGGGCCTGCTCAGCGACTCGCCCGAATTGCCGACCCACGCCTATGCCCTCGATCCAGCATTGCTGCCGCCGCCCAAACGCAAATTCGGAAGGAAACCGCCAATGCCAACGCAAGATTGGGCGCCGCCGGAAGACGTCGTGAAGATGCTCGCCTATCTCGAAAAATCGGTGCGGCTCGTCAATCGCGAGATCATCCACGCGCAGATCCCCGGCCTCACGCGCGAGCGCTTCATCGAGTTCGCGGCGGCCGTGGCCAAATTGCGCGCGGACTATCTCAATTCGGCGATGGCCTGTTTCCTCGACGACGCCAGCGAGGCTGCCGACCTTGCCGCCTTGCGCCAGAAGCGCGCTTTGTTCGAAGAAGGCGTGAAGGCCTACGAAGCGCTGCACCGCGCCCTCGAGCGCGGCTATATCGACCCGCAGGAAACCGGCAAGGCCTGAGGCGGCCCTAACTCTTTTTGGTCAGATTCGTCAGCCGCGCTTGCATTTCTTCGAGCTGGCGGCGCAGTTCGTCGAGCGATTCGTCGCCCTTGATGTTCGCCCCTGGCTCGGGCGAAGCGGTCGGTGCGGCACTCGCACCCGCACCGCCTTCGAAGCCGAAGGGCGACCACATTTTGAGCGCGTTCTGCATCAGCGCCATGTTCTGTTTGCCGATCTCTTCGATCGACCCCAAAGGCGAGCCCAAGGGCGTGCCGCCCAGCGTCGAGGCAAACGGGAAAATGCCGCCGAAGGCCTGCTGCATGGCCGTGCGCATCTGCTCCTGGTTGCGCGCGAAGGCCGCCATCGAGCTTTCGAGATAACGGGGCACCAGCGCTTGCAGATTGTCGCCGTAGAACGAGATGAGCTGGCGCAGGAACGCCACCGGCAGCATGTTCTGCCCGCCCTTGCTCTCTTCTTCGACGATGATCTGGGTCAGCACGCTGCGCGTGATGTCTTCGCCGGTTTTGGCGTCGTGCACGACGAAGTCGGTGTTCTGCTTCACCATCGCGCACAGATGCTCGAGCGTGACGTAGCTCGACGTCGCCGTATTGTAGAGGCGCCGATTGGCGTATTTCTTGATCTTTACAGGCTCTTTGCCGGAATCCGCTGCCGTATTCGGCGCGGTGGCGTTCGGGGCGGCGGCGGCGCCGGGCGGGGGCGGGGGATTTGTCGTATCGGTCATGGGGATAGCCTTGCATGTGCGCTGCGATTTCGCAAGCGCACGCGCGCAATGCGGCAAGCCCCTGCCGCCAGTCGCGAGGCTCTGCTAAACTGGTCCTTATGAGCGACAAACCGCCCCCCCTCGAAGGTCTGGCCCTCGACGAGCTTGCCAAGCGCTATCTCGATCTGTGGCAAGACCAGATCGCGGCCGTCGCTGCCGATCCGGACATGGCGCACACAATGGGCCGCTACGCGCAGATCTGGGCCGCCATGGGGCCGGCGGGTCTCGCCGGCATTTGGGCGGCCGCCGCCGACGGGCTGAAGGGCGGCAACTTGAACGAAACAGGTCAAGCTGCGAATGTCTTCGCGCATGGCGCCTTCAAAGAGTTCTACGGCAAAGACTTCTTCGCCCAAAAACCTGCCGCGCGTGGGCCCGCGCCCGCTGGCGCTGCACGCGACGATCGCGGCGACGAGCTGGCTCAGCTGCGCCGCCGCGTTGCCGAGCTTGAAGCAAAACTTGCCGCAGAAGCTGCCGCTCCAATGGCACAAAAGCCTCGAGCCCCGCGCAAACGCGCTGGAAAGCGAACGCCTAAAGCACCCTGAAGCGGCGTTCCGCACGGCCCTTGGCGACGAGATCAAGCGCCGCCTGGCCGAGTTCCACGACGGGCTCGTGCGCTACCGCAAAGCCGCCTATCGCCGCGACGTGCCGGCCGCCAAAATCGCGTGGCAGGAAGGGACGACCACGCTTTACGACTACGCGCCCGACGCAAGCGCAACCGCGCGGCCCGTGCTGCTGGTCCCGTCGCTCATCAACCGCGCCTATATTCTCGACCTCGCGACCGACAATTCGTTGGTGCGGTTTTTGGCCACCCAAGGTTTCCGCCCGTTTCTGGTCGATTGGGCGGCACCCGGCGAAATCGAGCGCGGCTTCGGCCTCACGCATTACATCGACCGCCGCTTGGCGGCGATGCTGACCTGCGTGGAAAAAACGGCGAGCACCGTGGGCGGCAAGCCTGCCGTGCTGGGCTATTGCATGGGCGGCTTGCTGGCCTTGGGGCTCGCGATGCGCCACCAAACACGCTTGAGCGGGCTTGCGTTGCTGGCGGCACCTTGGGACTTCCACACCGAGCGCGTCGATTTGGCGCAAGGGATCGGCGAAGCCTTCGAGCCGTGGTGGCCGTGGATCGACAAGGTCGGCGAAATGCCGGTCGATGTGCTGCAGGGTCTGTTCACGGCCCTCGATCCGTTTTTGGCAGCGCGCAAATTCCGCGCTTTGGCGGGCGTTTCCGAGGACAACCCGAAGTTCAAAGCCTTTGTCGCACTCGAAGATTGGCTCAACGACGGGGTTGCCCTGGCTGCCCCCGTCGCGCGCGAAACCTTGGTCGGCTGGTACGGCGAAAACAACCCCATGCGCGGGCGCTGGACCTTGGGCGGGCGCGCGGTTTTGCCGCAGGCGATCGAATTGCCGAGCCTGTGCGTGATCCCGGCGCAAGACCGCATCGTGCCGCCGGCCAGCGCAACGGCCCTTGCCGACAGGCTTTCCAAGGCCGAGCGGCTGGCACCACCTTTGGGCCATATCGGCATGGTGGTGGGCGGGCGCGGGCGTGCGGAATTGTGGGCCCCGCTCGCGGCGTGGCTGGCGCGCTTGCCCGCGACCAAGCGGGGCAGGTAGAGTGCCCGCCAAGATCGTTTCAAAAACCTGGGAGAAAACCATGACCGATATCGTGATCGCCGCCGCCGCCCGCACGCCGGTCGGCAGCTTCAACGGCGCCCTGTCCGGCGTGTCGGCGCATTATCTGGGCCAGATCGCGATCGTCGAAGCCATGAAGCGCGCGGGCGTTGCGCCGGCGGAAGTCGACGAGGCCATCATGGGCCAGATCCTCACGGCCGCCCAAGGCCAGAACCCGGCCCGCCAAGCGGCCGTCGCCGCAGGTATTCCGGTCGAAAAAACCGCCTACGGCATCAACCAGCTGTGCGGCTCGGGGCTTCGTGCCGTGGCGCTCGGCTTCCAGGCGATCCGCAACGGCGACAGCAACATCGTCGTCGCCGGCGGCCAGGAAAGCATGAGCCAGGCGCCGCACGCGATGAACCTGCGCAACGGCACCAAGATGGGCACGGCCGAAATGGTCGATACGATGCTCAAAGACGGTCTGTGGGACGCGTTCCACGGCTACCACATGGGCAACACGGCCGAGAACGTCGCGCAGAAATGGCAGATCACGCGCGAAGAGCAGGACAAGTTCGCGATGGCCTCGCAGAACAAGGCCGAAGCAGCGCAGAAGGCCGGCAAGTTCAAAGACGAAATCGCCCCCGTCACGATCAAGGGCCGCAAGGGCGACGTGGTCGTGGCCGACGACGAATATCCGAAACACGGCACCACGCTCGACACGCTCGGCAAGCTGCGCCCGGCCTTCGACAAAAACGGCACGGTCACAGCCGGCAACGCGTCCGGCATCAACGACGGTGCGGCCGTGCTCGTGCTGATGACCGCCAAGGAAGCCGCGCGACGCGGCTTGACCCCGCTCGCGCGCATCGCGTCGTGGGCGACCGCAGGCGTCGAGCCTGCTTTGATGGGATCGGGCCCGATCCCGGCCTCGCGTCTCGCTTTGTCGAAAGCGGGCTGGAAGCACGAAGATCTCGATCTCGTCGAAGCCAACGAGGCATTTGCCGCCCAAGCGATCGCGGTCAACAAGGATCTCGGCTGGGACACAGGCAAGGTCAACGTCAATGGCGGCGCGATCGCGATCGGCCATCCGGTGGGGGCTTCGGGTGCGCGCGTGCTCACCACGCTGCTCTACGAAATGGGCCGCCGCAACGCCAAGAAGGGCCTTGCGACGCTTTGCATCGGCGGTGGCATGGGCATTGCCATGTGCGTCGAGCGATAAGCGTCGAGCGATAAGCGTTGAGCGATAAAACACGCGGATAAAAACGAACTTCAAAAAACACAAAACGGGAGGCGAGCATGACGGGTCGGGTAGCGATCGTGACGGGCGGAACGCGCGGCATCGGCGAGGCGATTTGCGTCGGCCTCAAGGACGCAGGCTACAAGGTTGCGGCCAACTACGGCGGCAACGACGATGCGGCCAAGGATTTCACCGCGCGCACGGGCATCCCGGCCTTCAAGTGGGACGTCTCGAAATACGAAGCGTGCGTGGCGGGCGTCAAGCAAGTGGCCGAGACGCTCGGTCCCGTCGACGTGCTCGTGAACAATGCCGGCATCACGCGCGACGGCACCATGCACAAGATGACGTTCGAGCAATGGGACGCCGTGATTCAGACCAATCTGGGTTCGTGCTTCAACATGAGCCGCGCCGTCATCGAAGGCATGCGCACGCGCAAATTCGGGCGCATCGTCAATATCGGGTCCGTGAACGGCCAGGCGGGCCAGTACGGCCAGGTCAACTACGCGGCGGCGAAGTCGGGCATCCACGGCTTCACCAAAGCGCTTGCCCAAGAGGGCGCATCGGCCGGCATCACCGTGAACGCGATCGCACCGGGCTATATCGACACCGACATGGTGCGCGCGGTCCCGCCCAACGTGCTCGAAAAGATCGTGGCGCGCATTCCGGTCGGGCGCTTGGGCAAAGCGTCGGAAATCGCGCGCGGGGTCCTGTTCCTCGTCGCCGACGAAGGCGGCTTCGTCACGGGTTCGACCATGTCGATCAATGGCGGCCAGCATATGTATTGAGCCTGCGCACAAGCGTCGTCTCGAAATCCCAAGGCTCCCGGCCGCAAGGCCGGGGGCTTTTTTCTTCGCAATGTTTTCTGGAGCAGCCGCCATGCCGCACGTGAAGCCCGTCGAATACGAAGATGCCGGCCCGGAAGTGAAAGCCGTCTACGACGACATCAAAGCGTCGCGCAAAATCAGCTGGATCAACAATTTCTGGAAGGTGCTTGCAAGCCATCCGCCGACCTTGAAGCGCACCTGGGAAGCTTTGCGCGACGTGATGAAGCCCGGTGCGCTCGACGTCAAAACCAAAGAGATGCTGTTTTTGGCCGTGTCGGTCGCCAACAATTGCGAATACTGCATCGCAAGCCACATGGCGTCGGCACGCGCGCACGGCGTGAGCGAGGCCGAACTTGGCGAACTGATGGCCGTCATCTCGATGGCGGCGCAGACCAACCGCTTCGCGCAAGGCTACCAGCCCGCCATCGATCCGCAGTTCAAGCCCAAGGGCGGCTGATTTGGCGGGGGCATCGAACGCTGCGGCAACGCGCGCTGCAACCCTCGTCGGGTTCGGCGCCATTCTGCTGTGGGCGAGCCTTGCGTTGCTGACCACGATCGCCGAACCGCCGCCGTTTCTGGGCGTGGCGGTGGCGTTCAGCGTGGCGGCTTCCATCGGCATCGGCAAACGGCTTTACGCGCGCGAGCCCGTCTTTGCACCGTGGCGCCAGCCGCTTGCGGCGTGGGCGCTGGGGCTTGCAGGTTTGTTCGGCTACCACGCCTGCTATTTTGCGGCACTGTCGTTGGCCCCGCCGGTCGAAGCGACGCTCGTCAATTACCTGTGGCCGTTGCTGATCGTGCTGTTCGCAGGGCTCTTGCCGGGCGAGCGTCTGCGCTGGTTCCATCTGGCGGGTGCCGCACTGGGGCTCGTCGGCTGCGTTCTGATCGTGGCCCCCGCCCTCGATGCACCGGCCTCGGCCGCAAGCAACCCGCTCCTGGGTTACGCGTTTGCGGCAGCGGCTGCGTTTTTGTGGGCGGGCTATTCGGTTTTGTCGCGCCGCTTGGCCGACGTGCCGAGCGATGCGGTCGCGGGATTTTGTGCGGGCACGGCAGCGCTTGCCTGGGCGTGCCACTTTTTGTTCGAGCCGCCTTTTGCGGGCGATGCCGTCGCCTGGGCCATCATGGCCGCGATGGGGCTGGGGCCGGTGGGGCTTGCGTTCTATCTGTGGGACGTCGGCATGAAGCGCGGCGACATCAAAGCGCTGGGGGCCGCCTCGTATCTGACGCCGCTCCTGTCGACCGGCCTGCTGCTGCTCGCGGGCCGCGGCGAACCCAGCCTCACGCTTGCGATCGCCGCCGCATTGATCGTCGGCGGTGCTGTGCTCGCATCCAAAGACATGCTGCGGCGATAGCGCCAGCGCGCCTTCAGCCGGCGGCGTGGCGCAGGATGTCGGCGTCGTTGGGTTCGGGTGCGGGCTGGCTTTCGGCGTTGGCGCAGAGTTTGCCGATTGCGTCGGTGCTGAGCGGATGGCCGAACAGATAGCCCTGGCCGTAGCGGCAGCCCATTTGGCGCAGCAGCAGCGCTTGCGACTCGCGCTCGATGCCTTCGGCCACCGTCACCATGCCGAGCGCATTGGCAAGGCCCACGATGATGCGCACGATCTCGAAACATTCGCTTTCGCTGTCCATGCGGCCGACGAAGGCGCGGTCGATCTTGATCTTGCTGATCGGCATGCGCGGCAGCTGCGACAGCGACGAATGCCCGGTGCCGAAATCGTCGATCGACAGCGCCACCCCTTGGCCGACGACCGCGCGCAAAACGTCGCGCCCGGCATCGGCATTCTGCACGACCGTCGATTCGGTGAGCTCGAGCTCGAGATGGCGCGGCGCCAGTCCCGTCTCGGCCAGGACGGTTCGTATCAAGGCCGGCACGTCGTCGCGGTCGAGCTGGCGGGCCGAGAGATTGACGGACACGTAGCCGGGAGCGGCCGTGCCGAAATCGCGGCGCCATTGGGCCATCTGCGCGCAGGCCCGGCGCAGCACGAAGGCGCCGATCTCGACGATCAGGCCCGATTCTTCCGCGATCGGAATGAACACGGACGGCGATATGTCGACGCCGCCGCGGTTCCAGCGCAGCAGCGCCTCGACCCCGCACAGGCGGCCGTTGGCAAGCGCCACGATGGGCTGGTAGACGAGGTTGAACGCGTCCGCGCGCAGCGCGTCGCGCATGGCAAGCTCGAGCTCGAGCAAGCCCAAGGCTTCGCCGTGGCGGGCGGGTTCGAAAATCTCGATGCGCCGCCCGCCGGTGCGCTTGGCGCGCAGCATCGCAATGTCGGCGTTCGAGAGCAGGCTTTGGGGCGTGTCTTGCGCGCCCGCACCGGCAAAGGCGAGCCCGATCGACGCACCTGTCGAAAGCTTGCGCCCGGCGAGCGCAAACGTGTCGGCGAACACGCCGAGCGCGCGTTCGGCTGCAACCGCGATGTCGGCCTCGCGCGCGGCATCGGCGACCAGCAGGCCGAACTCGTCGCCGCCGATGCGGGCGAGCGACACGCCCGTGCCGAATTCGGCGGCAAGGCGTGCTGCGACTTGGCGCAGCAGCGCGTCGCCTTCGGCGAAACCCAGCGATTCGTTCACGGATTTGAAGCGGTCGATGCCGAGGCACGCGACACCCAGCGCCTTGCCGGGTGCCGGGCCGGCGGCGGCGCGTTGCGCCAAGGCCGTGCTGATCTGTTCGAGGAACAAAGCGCGCGTGGCAAGGCCGGTCAGCGGGTCGCGCAGGCTGTGCGCGGCAAGGCGCCGTTCGGCTTCGTTCCGGTCGCTGTGGTCGCGCACCGTCACGACATGCAACGGCGCTCGGCCGTCGCCGCCTGCGGCCACCGACAGTTGCACCGGCAAGATGCGGCCGTCGCGCGTGCGGGCGTCGGCCTCGAAGCTGCCGAGCGCCAAGCTTCGGTGCGCGCGTTCGCCCAGTGCCGGCACCAAAGCGGCCAAGTCCGTGTCGTCGAGCGTTTGGCGGTCGGCCGCGAACAGGGCGCACGCCGATTGGTTGGCGAACATGATCTTGCGGTGCCGATCGACCACGAACACGGGGTGCGCGATCGCGTCGATCAATGCGAACGGATCGGCCTCGGTCAAACTCGGTGCGGCGACATTCCCCATGTCGCCTTTATCGGCCCCGATTGGTTTAGATTGGGTTAACCCTGTACCGCGCTTTCAGGTGTCGCCGCGCAGGGCCGAGAGGCCGGTCTGCACGATCGTGCGGTCGAGGGCCGCGTCGTCGGCCGTCGCTTGCCGCTTGGTCCAGCCGCGCATCGCCACGACCGGCCCGTTGGGGCCGCACAGCACGACATGCACGTTGGCGTCTTGGGATCGCGGATCTTGCGGCGGCAGCGTGCCGGCACAGAGGCCTGCGAAATTCGGGCGGCTTTCCGGCAGCACGTCGAACACGTAGACGAGCGAAAACGGATTGCGGGTTTTGGCCGCATCGGTTTCGAGCTGCAGCCACGGATCGGCAATGCCGCCGCGCAGTTTTTCGACCACGCGCGCATTGAGCGCTGCTTCGTCCATCCCCAGCGCCCCGCCCACCGTGCGCACGACGAGCGGCCCCTCGACCGATGCGGCGCGCAAGAGATCGCGCGCATTGATGGGTGCTCCAAACACAAGCTGGCTCTTGGCGAAACGGTCGTAGCCGATATAGCCGAGAATGGCGGCGATCAGCCCCATGGCAAGGACCAGAAGTTTGAGGTTGGCGGGCAAGGTCCGGCCGTCAGCCGAGTTTGATGGCCGTGCCGTTGGCCGCGACCATCAGCAGGGTTTTGCTGTCGCCGCCGACGGTCTGGTAGTCGAGATCGATGCCCACGATCGCGTCGGCGCCCAAGGCGGCCGCCTGTTTCTGCAGCTCGGCCAAAGCTTCGGCCTTGGCGTCGGCGAAGACTTTTTCGTAGCTGCCCACGCGCCCGCCGACCCAGTCGCGCACGGACGCGAAAAAATCGCGGAACATGTTCGAGCCCAGCACCACGTCGGCCGAAACGATGCCGAGATAGGCGGCCGTGGGCCGGCCTTGGATGCTGTCGGTCGTGGTCATGATCATGATGCGGGCGGCTCCGTCTGGGGGGCGGGAAGGAAGCGGCGAAAAACCTATCAGGCAGTCTGCACTTTGTCGCCGCTTCCTTCCCGCCCCCCAGACGGAGCCGCCCGCATC
>VYKU01000290.1_pt1 | contig 16601 bp, 8 predicted proteins | sample 5114491 | NCBI WGS metagenome assembly VYKU01 (sample SAMN12291796, study PRJNA351875) | freshwater metagenome | isolation source: freshwater lake | place: USA: Michigan, Gull Lake | collected 2011-07-05 | reverse complement strand
ATCCCGGTTAATAGGTTAACAAAATGCCCTGATAGTTGCTCAATTGTGCTTTGATTAAATAAATCTGTATTATATTCCCAAATTGCAGTTAATCCAGCTTCTTTTACCTGTATAGATAAACTTAAATCAAACTTAGCCGTCTTAGATTCTAAAGGCTGAATAGTAGCTTTTATTCCCTCTAAATCTATTTGATTGAGAACTTGAGTATCTAGGCCAAACATTACCTGAAATAAAGGAGTATAACTCATGTTTCTTTCAGGTTGTATGGCCTCTACTAACATCTCAAAAGGTAAATCTTGATGGTCGTAAGCATCCGTTGCTGTCTCTCGTACCTGTTTTAATAACTCGCTAAAACTGGTATTTACTGCTAAATCTGTTCTTAAGACTAAGGTATTGACAAAAAAGCCGATTAACCCAGCTAATTCGCTACGAGTACGGTTAGCGATGGGAGTACCGACTAAAATGTCTGTTTGTCCCGTGTAACGATAGAGTAGGACCTTAAATGCGGTCAACAGGGTCATAAATAAGGTGACACCTTTTTCCCGACTTAGCTTATTTAAACCTTGACTAAGTTCTGGAGAAAGGATACATTTGAGCCGATCTCCCTGAAAACTTTGTTCTAGAGGACGGGGATAATCCGTGGGTAGATGTAATAAGGCGGGTGCTGCTACTAACTGTTTTTGCCAGTAATTTAACTGATTTTGTCGGATTTCTCCCTGTAAATATTCCCTTTGCCAAATTGCAAAGTCGGCATACTGAATCGGTAACTCTGGTAAAAGAGGTTCTAAGCCTTTAGTATAGGCATTATAAAGGGTTGTCAATTCCTGAATAAATACCCCCATTGACCAACCATCAGAGACAACATGGTGCAGACAAATCAGCAAGAAATGTTCTGTGTCTGATAATTTCAGTAGTGTGGCTCTAATTAGGGAATCATTGGCTAAATCAAAGGGTTGATGGCTGTGAATTTCTAGCCATTTTTTTATTTCCTGATCTTCTCGATATTTTGGGCTGTCTTTCCCATTGACAAGCGTTAACCGCCAATTACTTTCTGGTTTAATTACTTGTACAGGATTTCCCTCAATAGTGGCGAAATTTGTGCGGAGGGACTCATGGCGCTGAATAATTTCTTGTAGGCTTTTTTCGAGGACATCTACTTGGAGATTTCCTGCTAAATGCAAGGCCAGGGAAATATTATAAAAGGGACTGTTGGGTTCTAATTGATCCAAGAACCATAAACGCTGTTGAGCATAAGATAGGGGCAATTCTTCGTAATTCATTTTCTTTTTCTTGGTAAAATGGCGGGAACAATGGAATCTGGTTTTTTCTGTTTTAACTGTTCAATTTCTTGGGCTAATTCTGCTAGGGTGGCTGAGTTGAATAACTGACGTAAGGGAAGTTCAACTTTCAAGCGATCGCGTATCTGTGCTACTAATTTAGTGGCTAGTAGGGAATGACCTCCCAGTTCAAAGAAGTTATCATTTATACCGACTTTCTCGACTTTTAGAACTTCTGACCAAACATTTACTAATATATCCTCAATTGGGTTACGCGGAGCAGCATATTTGTCTGATGGTTCACTACTAGATTCTGGTGGAGGTAAAGCTCGACGATCTGGGTAATTTAGCTTTCAGAAATTGCCGTATTTCGTTAATGGTAATCGTTTTTTCCGATTGTGGCACAATGTAGGCCACAAGACGCTTATCTCCTGTTGTATCATCCCTCACTATTACTACTGTTTCCCAAATCTGGGGATGAGATGCTAATAATGCTTCGATTTCCCCCAACTCAATCCGAAAACCCCGAATCTTAACTTGATTGTCAATGCGTCCTAAATATTCTAATTCTCCCTTAGGTAAATAACGGGCTAAATCTCCCGTTTTATACAATTTGTTGGAATTTTCAAAAGGACTAGGAATAAACCTTTCTGTTGTTAATTCAGGACGATTGAGATAACCTTTTGTTACTCCTGCACCCCCCACATACATCTCCCCGGGTACACCAACCGGTACAAGTTGTAAATATTGGTCTAGTAAATATACCTGTAAGTCGGGAATGGGACAACCAATCACACTAGCTGTACTATCCAAGTCGGTCATACTTAATGGTCGATAGGTGACATGAACGGTAGTTTCCGTAATTCCGTACATATTAACTAATTGGGGGCATTGGTCGCCATGTCGGTTAAACCAAGGCTGTAAACTGTTAATTTCTAAAGCTTCTCCTCCAAAAATAACTAAACGTAAGCTTAAATCGTTATCTGTTGTCGATGAACGATCCCCCCTAACCCCCCTTGATAAGGGGGGAAAACTTCCTTTTAAGGATTCTTCAACTTGAATTAACTGACGGAAAGCGGTAGGAGTTTGATTGAGAATTGTGACTTTTTCTTGACATAATAGCTGATAAAATGCTTCGGGAGAACGAGTCACTAAGTAGGGGACAACTACTAAGCGTCCACCATATAACAAAGCTCCCCACATTTCCCACACCGAAAAGTCAAAAGCGTAGGAATGAAATAGAGTCCAGACATCTTGACTATTGAAATTATACCAAGTGTCTGTGTAGATAACATAAGCTAAGTTATCTGGGGTGACGGTGTTTTCTGGATTTGACTGGCTGTTTTCGGCAATTTTTTCCCAGTCGGTATCTAAGCAAATAATCGAAGCTTGATGTTGGGGTAGAGTTTCTCCTAACTTTTGTTGCGTTAACAGCACTGATAATTGAGAATCTTCTAACATGAAGCTTAACCGTTCAATCGGATATTCCGGGTCAAGAGGGACATAAGCACCACCCGCTTTTAATATCCCCAATAACCCCACAATCATCTCTAAAGAACGTTCAAGACAAATCCCCACTAATTGATCAGGTTTTACTCCCAAAGATTGCAAATAATGCGCTAATTGATTAGCTTGATGATCTAACTCATTATAGGTTAATTGTTCACCTGAACATACCACCGCTACAGCATCAGGAGTACGTTTTACTTGTTCCTCAAATAACTGGTGAAGACACTTAGTAACTGGGTAATCAACCTGCGGATTATGACCGTCTATTAATAATTGGCTTTTCTCAAATTCTGTCAGCAAAGGTAATTGAGAAACTTGCGCTTCTGGATTGGCGACAATTCCCTCCAGTAAGGTTTGAAAATGCCCCAGTAGGCGAGTAATTGTTCCATCATCAAATCGGTTAGTATCATAGCTAATTCTCACCTGTAATTGATCCCCAGGGAGCGCAATTAGGGTTAGAGGATAATTAGTTTGTTGAGAAACCTGAATATTTTCCAGACAAAAACTATCATTTCCTAAGACCGCAGTAGCGTCAACTGGATAATTCTCAAAAACAACTATACTGTCAAATAAAGATGCACCTCTAGGGATTTCACTCCAGGTTTGAATCTCTGCTAATGAACTATATGAGTATTGATTAGACTCAACTAACTGAGCTTGTAAATCTTTCAATAAAGTCAGTGCTGGGGTATCTGGCGCAACTTTAATTCGCATTGGTAAGGTATTAACAAATAATCCCACCATTGCTTCAATACCAGCAATAGATGTCTCACGACCAGATACAGTCGCACCAAATACTACGTCTATTTCTTGGCTGTAGCGCGATAGCAATAATCCCCAAGTTGCTTGCACTAAATTATTGAGTGTCAAGCGATTTTGCCTAACAAAAGACTGGAAGGCAGCTGTTGTTGAAGTTGAGAACTGAATTTGCTGTTTTTTATAGACGTTGCTATTTTTTGAATTTGATGATCTTTCTATTACCAAAGGAGTAGGAGCAGTAAAACCTTGCAGTTTTTGTTGCCAAAATTCTTCGGCTGGTTTTTGTTCCTGTTGCTGTAGCCAAGCAATATATTGGCGATAGCTGACAACAGGTTGATCAACACTAACCTGATTTTGAGAAATTTCTTGATGAATCTTTAAAAAATCTTTAATCACTAAAGATAAAGACCAACCATCAAGTAATAAATGATGACTACTCCAAACAAATTGATAGGTATTTTTGTCTAATTTTATCAGATGTAGGCGCATCAATGGAGCTTCAGACAATTGTAGTGATTTTTGCCGATCAATTTCCAAAAAAGCCGCTAATTCCTGTTCTTGTTGTTGTGCGTTTAAATGTTGCCAGTCGTAGGTAGCGACTCTCACAGTTACTTGTCGATACACTACTTGTACAGGTTGGCTCAATGATTCCCAAATAAAAGCTGTACGGAAAACGACATACTTTTCTACTAACCTTTGCCAAGCTTGCTCGAATATTGTTGTATCGACATTGCCCTTTAAATTACAACTAAATTGGACGAAATATACATCTGCATCTGGCTCATACAAGCTATGAAACAACATCCCCTGTTGCATCGGCGATAGGGGATAAATATCGGCTACATTTTGTCTATTTGTGCTATTCATCTGGGAGTTCATCGTTACAGTTGAGCTAATATTTGTTCTAGTTCTATTTGGTCGATTTCTAATAAGGGGAAATCTTGGGCGGTGTAATCTCCAGTATCCGCTTCAGGCGGCGGAGGATTCACTATTTCTGGTTCTATTTGTGACTCGGTGATTCTTTTTGCGACTGTGGCTAATTCGGCGATATTTTGATGGGTAAATAATTGTTTGGGTGTTAACTCTAATCCTGCTTTTCTCGCTCTAGTGATGATTTGAATAGTCAGGATGGAATCGCCCCCCAGTTCAAAGAAGTTATCATAGATACCTACTGGCTCTACTCGCAAAACTTGTGACCAGATTTTAGCTAATATTTCTTCTTCTGGGCTACGAGGAGCGACAAAATTCAATTCTATCTCCCCACGCAATTTGGGTTCAGGTAAAGCACGATGGTCTAATTTGCCATTGGGGGTTAAAGGTAAGGCTTCTAAGGTAACAAAAGCACTAGGAATCATGTAATCTGGGAGCCTAGCTTTGAGAAATTGCCGCAGTTCATTTGTGATTGGGGTGACATTTTTGGACGGCACGATGTAAGCAACTAGGCGTTTTATTCCTGGACTATCTTCACGGGCGGTGACACAAGTTGTTTCTACATAATTATGCTGACTCAGAACCGCTTCAATTTCTCCTAATTCAATGCGAAAACCCCGTATTTTAACCTGGTTATCAATACGCCCTAAGTATTCGATATTGCCATCCGGTAAATAACGAGCTAAATCTCCTGTTTTATATAATCTGCTTTCTGTTGTCTGATGGAAGGGATGAGGAATAAATTTCTCGGACGTTAACTCTGGACGATTTAGATAACCTCGTGCTAAAGATGCACCACCAATATACAGTTCTCCTTGTACACCAATTGGGACTGGTTGAAGATTTTGGTCTAGGAGATAAATTTGTGTGTTCGCTAAGGGACGACCGAGAGGAACATTTTGTGTAGAGGAATCTCTCTGAGATGGCGATATTGATTGAGAGTCCATAGCAAAGGTCAGCACACCAACAGTGGCTTCTGTTGGGCCGTAATGGTTGAATATTTGGCACTGGGGGGCATGAATTAGCACTTTCTCGGCTAAATTCCAAGTGGTAGTTTCACCCCCTAAAATTAATTTTTGCCAGGGTAATCTTGTTTCCGGTTGAGCAGCAGATAATAAAGCCGCCAAGTGAGAAGGAACGATTTTCAGATAATCAAAGGGATGTTGTTGGCAATATTCTAAAAAGGCATTTGAATCAGTTGTTCTAGCCTCTGATAATATGTGCAGACATCCACCATTAATTAAACTAGGAAAAATCACTGTATTTCCTAAATCAGCCGCAAATGTGGAGACTAAAGCAAATTGTTCCCCGGGTTTCGACAAGCATCTTTCCTGAATGCCATTGAGATAGTTGAGTAATTGCCTGTGTTCTATGGCGACACCTTTAGCTTTACCAGTTGAACCAGAAGTAAAAATTGTGTAAATTAAGTTCTTGGCAGTTGTTGTATTTTCTGGATTCTCTTCTTCAAATTCAGCTATCTTCTGCCAGTCAGAGTCTAAATAAACGACAGGTACATCATGCTGAGTGAATCTCGCCGCTAGTGAAGATTGGGTTAATAGAACCTGTGCCTCACTTTCTCCTAGCATAAAATCTAGCCGTTCTTGGGGATAAGCTGGCTCTAAAGGTACATAACCTCCACCCGCTTTCAAGATACCTAGCAGTCCTACTATCATTTCTAGCGAACGCTCGACACAAATTCCCACGAACACATCTGGTCCTCCCCCCAACTTTTGCAGGTAATGAGCCAACTGGTTCGCTCTAGCATTCAACTCCCGATAGGTCAACTGCTGGTCTTCAAATACTACCGCCACATTATCAGGAGTCCGTTCCACCTGTTCCTCAAACAATTGATGAATACATTTATCTAATGGATAGTCAGCCTGAGTATTATTCCACTCAAAAAGTAACTGCTGCTGCTCAACTTCTGTGAGCATTGGTAATTGGGAAATGGGCTGCTGTGGGTTAAGCACAATAGAGTCGAGCAGTCTGACAAAATGCTTGGCCATACGCTCAATGGTAGCAGTATCAAATAAGTCGGTGTTATATTGCCAACATGGTTCTAAGACTCCCTGAGCTTCTCTCACCATTAAACTCAAATCCAAGTGTGCGCCCCGTTGTCCTAATAAGTATGGCTCCATTTGCATCACTGATTTTTGCAAATGCAAGGAATTATTTTTGGCTTCACACCAAGTTTGTGCTTGCCAAGCAAAACTCACTTGACATAAAGGCGAACGGCTAGTATCTCGTTGTGGCTGAAGTTTATCTGCTAACAAAGAAAATGGGTAATCTTGATGCTTTTGGGCTTGTCTAACTATTTTGCCAACTTGAGCCAGAAGTTCTGTAAATGTGGCATTCTCCTGAATAGAAACTCTTAAAACGGTTAGGTTGGAAAAGTAACCAACAATCTCTTTAAATTCTTTAGCCGTCCGACCTCTCATCGGACTACCTATAAGAATATCTGTTTGATTAGTGTAGCGGTAAAGTTGCACGTAAAATGCTGTGAGCAGAATCTGATAAAGGCTGGTGTTCGAGGTTAAAGCTAGATGCCTAAGTTTTTCAGTTAACTGTTCATCTAGCTTGACAATGTATGAGGCTCCCTCATAAGTCTTGACTGGGGGGCGAGGTTTGTCTGGGAGCAAATTCAAAATTGGCAATTCGCCAGCTAATTGTTGTTGCCAATATTGCCACAGTTTTTCTCCCCTGGAACCAGATAGCATTTCTGCTTGCCATTGGATAAAATTTGCATAGGTTTTATTTTCATTCAAAGAATCTGGGGCTGTTTCTGTCTGCTGTTGACTAACTTGCTCCACTTCTCCGGGATATAAAGCTTGAAATTCCCTCAGCAGTAAATCATAAGACCACATATCACTAGCAATGTGGTGCATTGTCAGCAAGAGAATATGTTCTTCATCTGAACGATTAAATAAATTCACTCGCAAAACTGAATCTTTTTCTAAGTTAAAAGGGCGGTCAGCAATAGCATAGATTTTTTCTACTAATTGGTCTTCGCTCCAGTCGCTGGCATCTATTACCTCAACCTTAAAATTCTCTTGTTGGTTAACCTGCTGCACTGGTTTGCCCTCATAACTGGTATATGTGGTTCTCAGAATCGGGTGCTTTTCAATAATTTTTTGCCAGACACGATTGACAACAGCAATCTTTAAATGTGCATGAATTTTTGCAGTAATAAATATATTATAAGCAACGCTCTCTGGGGCAATTTGGCAGATTAACCACATTGCTTCTTGACCTGGTGAAAGTGGGTAAATTGTTTTCATATTTATACTCATGAGTCTCCCGCATTTGTGATCAATGTTATCGCTTTGAGGGAACGGGGAACAGGAAACGGGGAAGAAAATCGGCGCACCTCATTGCTTTGAAACCTGTATCCTGAAATCTTATCATAGAAAAAAAATTTGTCATGGTCAACGAAATTCGGTAATATGTGGTAGTCTGAGAAGCGCTCACTAGCTTTAGCTATCAAAACAATGGTTACTTGTAGTAAGATAACGAGGGTTAAAAAAGCAGTAGCAGGGGTGGCTGAGAAAGCCATCTCTTTATACTGACAGATAAAGCGAAGTATGTTAGCACAACTCAAGCACAATAACCTTAAAATTGTCGGGGAGCTTTATATTTTCGCCAATTGCCTTCTACACAGGGGAAGGTTTCTCCTGAAACTAGAACCCAACAGACAACCCCAGAATAAACTCCGCCAATCCAGCCAAAATCTAAAATCATTCCAGCAAAATGTCCACAACTCAAATATAAATGCTATATGTCCGCCAAAGTCTCTCAAGATCGATCGACGACTAATATTATCTCCGATGTCAGCAAATTTTGGCACAGTGTCAAGCTGATCGCTGCTCCCTATTGGTATCCTACTGAATCGGGGGGAAGGACTTTTGCCGATGTGATTCAAGCTTGGGCAATGCTCATCCTACTAATCGGGGTAATCCTAGGGGTTGTAGGCTTAAATGCCTTCAATAGCTTTGTTAGTAATTACTTAGTTGATGTCATTCTTGAAAAAAATGATTTTGATAAATTTGTCAAAACTTTGGTAGTTTTCGCGGTTGGACTGCTCTTTGTCACCCTTTTGGTTGGCTTGCTTAAATTTCTTAGGAAAAGAATCGCCCTGGATTGGTATGCTTGGCTCAATGACTGGATTCTCACAAAATATTTGCATAATCGCGCCTATTACAGAATTAATTTTAAATCCGATATCGACAACCCAGATCAGCGTTTATCCCAGGAAATTGAGCCGATTACCAGTAAAGCTCTCTCCTTTTTTGCAGTTTCCCTAGAAAATGTCCTAGATATGATCACTTTTTTAGTGATTCTCTGGTCAATTTCTTCCTCTGTCGCCATTATTTTAGTCGTTTGGACAATTCTCGGTAACGTCATTGCTATCTATTTTAACCAAGCTCTAAATAAAATTACTCAAGAAGAATTAGAACTTAAGGCTAACTACAATTATGCTCTAACCCACATTCGTAATCATGCGGAGTCGATCGCTTTCTTTGAGGGAGAAAATCAGGAATTAAATATTATTCAGCGGAGATTTAATAAACTCTTAGACAGTGCTAAACGTAAAATTGATTGGGAGAGAGGCACAGAAATTTTTAGTCGGGGCTATCAGGCGGCAATTCAAGTATTTACTTTTGTCATTTTGGGTCCTTTGTATATCAATAGTGAGGGCATTAGTTTCGGACAGGTCGGGCAAGCCTGTTTAGCGGCTAATTTGTTTGCTACGGCGCTGGCGCAATTAATTAGTGAATTTGGCACTTCGGCACAATTTAGCAGTTATGTTGAACGTCTATCGCAATTTTCCGAAGCCTTAGAAGAAGTCATTAAACAACCGGAAAATTTAAGCACGATTAAAACCATCGAAGAAACCCAATTTTCCTTTGAAGATGTCACCTTGCAAACCCCCGATTATGAACAGGTAATTGTCGAAAACCTCTCCCTTTCTGTTCAGCCTGGACAAGGTTTATTAATTGTCGGTCCGAGTGGTCGGGGTAAAAGTTCCTTGCTACGTGCGATTGCCGGTTTATGGAATGCAGGAACCGGCCGATTAGTGCGCCCCCCCCTAGAAGAAGTATTGTTTCTGCCCCAACGTCCCTATATAATATTAGGAACCTTGCGAGAACAGTTACTCTATCCCAATCGTAATCAAGAAACCAATGAGATAAAATTAAGGGAAGTTTTGCAAGAAGTCAATCTCCAAAATTTACTAAATCGAGTCAATAGCTTTGATACAGAAGAGCCTTGGGAAAACATTTTGTCCCTGGGAGAACAACAACGTTTGGCTTTTGCTAGGGTATTAATTACCCGTCCCAGTTTTACTATCCTAGATGAAGCCACAAGTGCTTTGGACTTAAACAATGAGGAAAATTTATATCGGCAATTGCAAAAAACTCACACAACTTTTATTAGTGTTGGACATCGGGAAAGTCTCTTTAACTACCATCAATGGGTTTTAGAACTCTCTAGTAATTCCCATTGGCAACTGCTTACAGTGGAGGAATATCGCCGACAAAAAGCGAAAGAAATTATTAATATTTCTGTCGATAATTCTCAAACTAGACTTGAAGATTTACCGAATCAGGAAACCGAGGTCAATCCTAAAATCAATTCTGCCAAGGAACAACCCCCCGAATCGCCAACGACAACAATCTTAACAGAAGTCGAAGAAGGACTTTCCCATGCACAAATGAAGGAATTAAGCGACTATTCTCTCAGTAGCATTAGAAGCAAAGCCAGTCAGGGAAAATCAATTACGGGGAAAGATGGACTGACCTATCGCTATGACAAAGACCCTAAAATCTTAAAATGGCTAAGAGTTTAGCCGATGAGAGATGGTTCAAAAAACAACGTTAAAACATTACACCAACTTAGCTACAAAAAAAATGAATCAAATCCTGGTTAATCAACAACAGTTGTTCCAAGAAATCGTCCAAGATATCCAGCAAAATAAAATTGCAATTGCGGCGAAAAAACTGCGTCAACAGGAAGCAGATAACTGTGAAATTCCGGCTCAGTGGCTTCTGAAAACAGCAGAGGCTTTAGAAACCGATGACTGGAGCATTTTATCAGAAGATTTCATTAATCTGAATTTTATCGATAAAAATGGTTATTTTCTGATGATTGCTCCCTATAGCATCAATCGTCAGGGGAAGCAACAAGTCACTTTGAGTGCGATTTACGGAAAAATTCATAAAAATAGTGAACCTTCTATTGAACAACTAGAAAGCTTAATTCGTGAAAAATTTGGCAGTTTAGGACAACCGATTCCCAGAAATTTGTCCTTTACTGAAATTGCTAGTTGTGGTACAGTTAGCGGAGAAAAGGGGGAGGCTTTTATCGTTCCCCATAGGTGGACTTTTCCCAATAGTGTTCAGGGGCCAGCTTTAAATAATGCCAGTGAGCAAAAAAGACGCTTTTCTGGTTCTAGCTACGAATGTATCCGAAAAATTTTTGAGCCAGAAACGGCCGATTTACTATTAGGACCCCTAGAGGATCAAATTAATGGTGAACGCTATCGCCATCTCGATACCCAATTCCATGAAGCAGGTCATGCTAGTGGGTTGGGATTTGACTTGAAACTCAAAAATAAACTGTTTCAAAACTATACCTATGCCGGAGTCGAGGAGTGGCGCTCAGATAGTTTAGGCTTTGAATTTGCCGACTGTGCTTTACCTGCCGAAGAAGCGGGAAAATTAGTCGCTGTTAATTTCTGCATTCGCTTTGGTTTAGATGCTCACCGTTTAGGGGGTTTAGAAAAAGATGTGGATGTCCACGCTAGTTTGATCAGTTTGGAATATCTCTTGCAAAATGATGCTATTTATCTCACAAAAAATGGTCAATTGGCCCTGCGTAATGTCAGTTATACAGGCTTACTAAAAGCGGTGGAAATGCACCGAACAAAAGCTTTATCTCTAACGCGAAGGGAGTTAAATCTAAATAGTCCAACAGGTCTTTTTGCTCTGTATAAAGTAGAGATTCATCCCGCAACCCAATTAATTTTTCAGGGACTAATTGTAGAGCGCTGCCGAGGAATTTGGTCAGAGTTACAATAAGTACCTAGGGTTTGCTGATAACCGTCCCGGGGAGGGATGTCAGTCAGCCATGTGCATCCCTCCAATTACTAGGTCTCTACTACTTGATGGCGATAGGGATTGGGGTCAACTCCTCTGAGTTTCTCGCCACAGCAAGTGCCGGCCCTGGAATATTAGTCGTTGACTCCTACACATTTATTTATATATATCACTAGATAACTAAAATGTGTTAAGCTAGGCGGTAGCATTCTGGGAAATCACGACCGATAAATCAGTCTCTTATTAGTCAGAATCCCTGAACCCCTGATTACCTCTTTCTCCCCTAGGTGATTACAAAACCAATGGCTGAACAACGCTCTGTACTAAAATTTAATGGCATCGATGATCACATGGAGCTATCCCACGGATTTCTTGACATCGATCAGAGTATTACCATTACATTTTGGGCAAAAGGGGAAAATAATTTATCCACAGAAACCACTCTTTTAGAAGCTGTTAATCAGGAAAATAACCGCGTTCTACATATTACCTTGCCCTGGGGCGATCCCGTGAAACCTGCGATTTTTTGGGACGCGGGAAATGAAGAAGGTTTCGATCGAATTGAAAAAAAAGTCAAGCTTAAAGATTATAGTGATTGGACTCACTGGGCCTTTGTCAAAAATGCGACCACAGGCCGAATGTTGATCTATCGCAATGGGATCATTTGGCATCGTGGCAACGGTCATAACCGGGCCTTAACGGGGATTGAAAAAATCATCTTGGGAGCCTCTGTTAATCTCTCCCATTATTGGCAAGGTTGTCTTGCAGAACTTTCTGTTTGGAATCAAGCGCGTAGCCAAGAAGAAATCCAAGAAGCGATGTATCAATCTCCCTTAGTTGATGACCTTGGTTTAGTCACTTATTTATCACTCAATGGCAGTGCCGAGGATCAAACAAGTTATAGCAATCATGGTATTCTTTATGGGACAACCTGGCAACTAGATAGTCTTCCCTCCAAACCGACCTCGATCCCTAAATCAAAAACTCAGACTAGCAGTAAAGCTATAAGGAGTGCGAAAAGGATAACAATGGTCAACGAAATTTTTAACTCCCTTGAAGAAGAAGAAGTGATTGAACAGGATGCTCCATCTGAAAATCAAGAACCTTCCCGGGAAGATAATTCAGAATCAATTATAATTGCCGAAGAAGCTGCCCTTGCCAGCAATGAAATTGAGGAGATTACTGAAACAGCAATTTCTCAACCAGATAGCCTCACTTATTCAAACCAGAAAAAACGGTTAATTATTTGTTGTGATGGTTCTTGGGAAGACTCTGCCAGTGCTTACCCCACCAATGTGGTTAAATTCGCCGAATCTATTAAGTATATTGCCGAGGATCAAACCCCCCAAATCGTCTTTCTGTCAGGTTCTGGCAGCCCCGAAGATAACGAATTTATTAAAAGTTTAGGGAATGAAACTTTTGGCTGGGGCCTCGATCGAATGATTCAAGATGCCTATCGTTTTCTTGTCCTTAACTACAATCCCACAACCGAGGATGAAATTTATTTGTTAGGTTTTAGTCGAGGAGCATATATCGTTCGATGTTTGGCCAGTTTTATCGATAAATGTGGAATCCTAAAACGCTCTAAGATTAAAGAAATTCCCCTAGCTTATCAACTCTATCGAGACCACACCGTTAGTTCCGATAGTGCCAAAGCTCAACAATTTCGTGCCGCTAATGCTAAAAAAATTGAGACAGAAAAGGAAGATTTTCAAGATCGTATTCCAGTCAAGATGTTAGGTTGTTGGGATACAGTTGGCAATTTTGGTATTCCCGATTTAACTCCCTGGTTTCCCCTGGCTAAGTTTTATCATAAAAAATATGAATTTAGTAATACAAAACTAAGTCCGATTATCCAGAATGCTTTTCATGCTGTTGCCATTGATGAAAAACGTAAAAACTTCCCTTCCACTCCGATCAAAGCCAATCCCGAAAATCCTGAACAAGTTGTCAAAGAAGTTTTATTTGTCGGTGAACATACCTGTCTAGGTGGTGGCAAAAAAGAATATCAAGGACTTTCCGACTACCCGTTACAATGGATGATTAATCAAGCCAAAAAATTGGGATTAGAGTTTAATTCAACTACCTCTGAATCCGAGGAATTCCAAATTAAACCAGACCCGACCATCAAGTTCGATAATACTGTTAAAGGATTGTCGGCCTTGGGAGGTGAGCAATGGCGATATTTCAATACAAAAGTTGTCACTGTTCATCACAGTGTGGTAAAACGATTAAAGGCCTTTTCCGATTATCGTCCCAAAAGTCTTGAACCTTTTCTTAAAGCTTTACTTGACGACGATCAACAGACAGAGTAACCTTGCTTTAAAATTAAACTAATCCTTCGCTAGAAATTTGAGGTGATTTTTATGGAACTCGATAACATTATCAAAAAAGTGGCAGGTACTTATTTAGCTTCGGCTATTATTGCTGTCATCGTGCTAATTTTCACCCTCGGACAACCCTTTGTAGTTTTTCTGGGTATCGGAGCGATGGGGTTGGTTACTGTCCTAGGAGATGCGATCGCCGAGTACGGAATTGAAGCGGTTCTGAATGCTTTTTACACTGAGCGAAGTAAAAAAGAATCCCTGGAAACACTTTTGGCTGAAATTGATGCTTTACCTCTGACTGATGACCTGAAATTAAAAACCAAAAAATACTTGACTGACCATCAAGAACAGACAGTAAAGCAGCAAGAAACGGTAACTGAGCCAACGACTGAAAGTCCTCAAACAGTTGTTATTGAAAATGAACCAGTTATTGAAAATGAACCAGTTATTGAAAATGAACCAGTTATTGAAAATGAACCAGTTATTGAAAATGAACCGGTTGTTGTCGAAGTTGAAAATGTTTAATTAGGTATTGCTCCCTCTTGCAAGAGATGGGGGCAGCGGATGATTATTGCTAAGTATTGAGGAATTTTTTGGTCTAAGATAGCTATGCTAAATAGGAACTCTCAACATCTGATGACCTATAAAAAAATTGCCATTTATGAGCAAAGCTATCAACTTCCTGTTTTTAAAAATAGATACTTAAAAAATTTTCAGAAAATCATCAAGGAACGTCGGAAATTAATTCAAGAAGGAGTTCGCTACCATTACTATTTTGGTAAGATTATTAAACGAAAAGAAAAAATTACTCAACAAGAAATCTTGATCGAGACTCAGTTATTAATTAAAGACTATAATTTATTAATTAATGGACTAGAAATCTATCAAGACGGATATTATCGTTTTTTACTCCAACTCAGTGACAATCTCAAAATTTTATTTTCCCAAAAATATCAAGAATTGAAAATCTTAGACTACGAGAGAATAAAGTTAGAAATTAAAAATAATAATAATCAAAATATTCTCAATCAACTCAAGCTAGAAAAACAGGAAAATTTTCGGTCAATTTTGCTACTGGGAAAAACATCTTTTTTGATGTTGAGAAAAACTAAATTACTAGGGGAAGGAGTTCAGAAATTAGCCGAGGATACTCAAAAGCAGAAAAAAATTGTGCAAGCAATTATTCAAGAACTCAAAATTTATGAGGAATTAAATCATTATCAACTCAAATCTCAACGAGTTCGCCAAGAAATTGCTGATCTTGCCCAAAATGCGATTAATTTTGAAAACTACTTACAGGACTATTTTGCTCCTTTTCAATTATTAATAGAAGAAGTGATTAAGGTGGATGAAGAATTTTATGCAACAGTTGGAGAAATTAAGTATTTGGTAGATAATATTTTCCCACCTCAGCCTGCTCTCTTAGAAACGTCAGATTCAGCAATAAATTCTGAGTTTTTGCTAAATTTTCTGGCGACTGGTTACGAGAAAGAAGCAAGGTTAAAAGAGGCTTTTTCCTCTGATCAATTTAATGATTACTTATTCAATGAAAGTGAATGGTCAGAACAATTTATTTCCCTAGAAAAAACCATCAATAAATTATCTGCTCATTTAGCAGAACAAGAGGCTTGTCAAAAAGACACTATCCCCAAAACTCCCCTGGCAATAGTTGTCTCTCAATTCACTCAAAACAATATTCACAAATCTTCTAGTTCTAAAAATCCCCAGACTTCCCCAAATATCTTAACTCAAGAATCGGCTGATATTGATTATAATCAATTACAAGATTTGTTAAGAAAGCAACAGTGGCAAGCGGCTGATCGCCAAACAACCAAGCTACTATTGAAAATCTTGCGTAAGACCTACTGGAATGAGGTTTATCCTCAAGATATTGCTCAATTACCTTGTTCGGATCTGAAAAAAATTGATCAACTTTGGCTTCATTATAGTAATGGTCATTTCGGTTTTAGTATTCAGCAAGCCATTTTCTCTAGTCTCGGTGGTTTAGTGGATTATGAAACCCAAAAGAAACTTGGCGATCGCCTAGGTTGGCGGAAGGAAGGTCAATGGCTCAATTATGAGCAACTAAACTTTGAATTAGAGCCGAATTCTCCCCTCGGTCATTTACCCGTTCATTGGTTGATTTTTGAAGAAAATCTTTGTTACCCATCTGCGGAAGCTTCTGACAATCAAAACTCCCTGGCTTTCTGGAGAGTTGGCAATTGGTTATTGTGGCAACTTCACCTCGTTTTAAGCAAAATTCAAGCCTGTGGAATTATTCCTCTGTCTGACTTTTAAAGCGATTATCTAAGCTGTTGACTATCTAAATTACTCGTTAATTGACATACTCCCACCGTCAAGCTACGCTGTGACGGGGGATTCTTGACCCATCGCTGTTAGAAATTCCGGCGTTGCTGATTTGAGATATGAATCTTCTTTTGTGGGATTTTTAAAACCTAGACCTAAACTAACTTTTGGATGGGTGCAAGATTGTCATTCATACCTTGATTCAGCAACGCCGAAATTCCTTGTTCAACGAGACAGCTTAGATTCTCAATGTCTCCACTGAAAATCTTTCTTGCCGGACTCTTCCAAGGCGTTTGGGTCGGTTTCTGTTTGCCCAACAGTACCGTTGAGATGATTTCCCAAATATTTCAACCCTTTTTTAAGAATATTTATTGCTGCATTATGATCCCTATCTAAGA
>VYKU01000167.1_pt1 | contig 16726 bp, 10 predicted proteins | sample 5114491 | NCBI WGS metagenome assembly VYKU01 (sample SAMN12291796, study PRJNA351875) | freshwater metagenome | isolation source: freshwater lake | place: USA: Michigan, Gull Lake | collected 2011-07-05 | reverse complement strand
GGGTTGGGGGTGGTAAGGGGGGGCAAGCGAGGGAGATGTTGGTGGTGTTTCGGCGGGGTGCGTTGGCGCACCTGGATGTGGCTGTAGCCGAGCGGTCGGGTGCGCTGGAGGAGGGTGCGGCGCGTCTGGACACGGTGGCGATGGGGATGCTTGCGCGGGTGCGCAAGGGAGAAGGGCAGCGGGGTGGGCCGGATGCGGGGGTGCTGAAGGTGCTGGATTTTTCAACGTGGCGGCAGGTGCCGTTGCGGCTGGTGCCCGGGATGGGGTTGATGCCGCTTGTGGGCCCGCGCCCGCAGATGGCCTGGCGCGGGGTGGTGGGGGCAAGGGGAGAGGTGTGGTCGTTGTGGGCGTGGTCGCCGGGTGCGGAGGGAACGCCTGGGGAGGATGTGGGCAAGGCGCTGGCTGGTGGTGGTGGTGATGGGAGGGCGTATCTGCTGCGGCTGCGTGCAAGGCCGAATGACGGGATGGGTGGGTTGCCGGCGGCGATTGCGCTGCCGTTTGCGGATGTTGGGGTGGTGCACGATGTAGAGCTGGATGTGTGGCGAGAGGGTGGGCGTGCGCGTGCGGAGTGTGTGGTGGAGTGGGGAAGGCCCGGTGAGGAGGTTGAGGGCAAGTGAGCTACGCTGGGCCTATGCCCGGCACGCTCCCGCTGCGTCAATACGACCTGGTGATCTGCGACATCGATGGGTGCCTGGTCAGCGAGGGGCAGGAGTCCTTTGACGTAGAGGCATTGTCGAAGGTTGCGGCGTACAACCGCCTTGCTGTGGAGCGTGGGGATAGGCCTTTGATAACGCTGTGCACGGGGAGGCCGCAGCCGTTTGCGGAGGCTGTGTGTCGGTTGATTGGGAATGTGCACGTGCCGTGTGTGTGTGAGATGGGGGTGTGGTTGTATGACCCGGGTACGAACGAGTATGAGATGGACCCTGGGATCACGGGTGGGGACTTGTCGGCGGTGCGTGCGTTGAGCGCGTGGTGCGAGCAGGAGTGGGGGCGTGGGGTGGGCGGTGGTGTGAGCCAGCAGCCGGGTAAGAACGCGAGCGTAACGCTGTGGCACCGGGACACGGCGTATCTGCGGACGCTGGTGCCGAGGGTGGAGGGCAAGTGCCGGGAGATGGGGTGGCCGTTCCGGGTGAGCATGACGTGGTTTTACATCAACTGTGATTTGAGGCATGTGAGCAAGGGGACGGGGCTGGACCGCCTGAGCGCGAGGCTGCGGATACCGAAGGAGCGATTGGCGGGGATCGGGGACACGGCCAGCGACAAGTGCATCGCCGAGCGTGTGGGGTTCTTCGCATGCCCGAGCAACGCGGCGGCAGCGATCAAGGAGCATGCGCACTATGTTGCGAAGGGGGCGGAGGCGGTGGGGGTGGTGGAGATTTTGGAGAGGTTGGTGGGGTGATGTGGGTTCAAGGCTACCCGATCACGATGCGAACTGATCAAATTTGTCCACGCAGCCCTTGCCCAGTCCTTGGGGCGTGCCTAACATCTTGACCTAACCCAAGCCGTCGGGGGGCGTAACCCCGGCACCGAGTTTACCACTTCCCTGTCTGGGGCACCCTTCCAAGGCCCCGGATCGCGGCTGACGCCGTCGGGGTCGTGGGAGGTGGAGCCCACATGGCAAAGAAGGAAGTCAAAGAGATATTCAAGATGATGGCGCCCGGTGGCACGGCTACGCCTGCGCCGCCGTTGGGCCCGGTGCTGGGTGCAAAGGGTGTCAACCCCGGGCAGTTCATCCAGCAGTTCAACGCCAAGACCGCGGCTCTGAAGGGCAAGGTGGTGGGTGTTGTTGTTACGGTCTTTACCGACAAGAGCTTTACCTTTGAGATCAAGGCCTCGCCGGCGAGCGTGCTGATCAAGGAGAAGGCGAAGGTTGAGAAGGGGTCGGGGGAGCCGAACAAGAAGAAGGTTGGCAAGATCAAGAAGGCTGATTTGGAAGCTATCGCCAAGGAAAAGATGGCTGACCTGAACGCCGGGTCTATGGAAGCGGCAATCCGGATCATCGAAGGTCAGGCGCGCTCGATGGGCGTCGTGGTGGAGGGCTAAAGCAATGGCAAGCAAACTCTCAAAGCGCATGAAGGCGAACGTTGAGGCGCAGCCGGTCGAGGCGTTGGAGCCCGCGGCGGCGATCTCGGCGATCAAGAAGTTCAAGGGCCCCAAGTTTGACCAGACGGTCAACATCGCGTTGCTGCTGAACATGGACCCGGCACAGACCGAGCAGGGGATCCGCGGGTCGGTCTCGCTGCCCAAGGGGATCGGCAAGAGCAAGAAGGTGGTGGCGTTCTGCTCGGCTGATAAGGTGGCCGAGGCGAAGGCGGCGGGGGCGATCGAGGCCGGCGGGGATGACCTGGTGGCCAAGATCGAGGGTGGTTGGATGGAGTTTGATGTGGCGGTGGCAACGCCGGACATGATGCGGATCATCGCCAAGCTTGGCAAGGTGCTCGGGCCCAAGGGTTTGATGCCCTCGCCCAAGACCGGGGCGGTTACGCCCAAGGTGATCGACGCGGTGCGTGAGTTTTCGGCCGGTAAGGTTGAGTTCCGCAACGACAAGGCCGGGAACGTGCACGCGATCTTGGGGAAGATGAGCTTTGCCGAGGGGGACCTGGCGGCGAACCTCAGCGCGTTCATTGATGCGATTGAGAAGTTGCGTCCGAGCACGACCAAGGGTGGGTTTATCAAGAAGGTCGTCATCAGCGGTTGCATGACGCCGGGGGTTGTTGTGAAGTACACGTCAGAGTTGCCCGAGGCGAAGTAAGCCCGCAGAGAAAGCATGAACGCGCCGGCCCGGCAGGGGCGCGAGGCGTGTTGAGAGGACAGCCATGTCAAAGACAGTCAAATCGATGATCATGCGGGACTACACCACCCGCGTCGGGGACGTCAAGGACGGGATGCTCATCAGCATCCGCGGCCTCAAGGCGATCGACACGACCAAGCTGCGCAACAACCTGGCCAAGCACAAGGTCAAGGTAACCGTCATCCGCAACAGCCTGGCCAAGAAGCAGTTCAAGGGGACGAGTTTCGAGAAGCTTGAAACCCTCCTGACGGGTCCCTCGGCACTGGTGCTGAGCCAGACGAGCGTGGTCGAGGCGGCGCGGAGCATCGTCGGGATGCTCAAGGACTTCCCGACGCTCGAACTCAAGGGTGCGATCCTGGACGGGACGCTCTTTGAGGGCAAGAAGGGTGTTGAGGAACTGAGCAAATACCCGACGCGCGAGGAGGCGATCGGCCAGGCTGTTACGCTGATCGTGTCGCCTGGCAAGAAGTTGCTGGCGCAGGTCAAGGGTCCTGGGTCGAACGTGGCGGGGATCATCAAGGCGATTGAGGCGAAACTGGAGAAGGGTGAGGCGATCGCAAAGGTGTAAGTTTGGATCGGGGTGGTGAGGGCCACCCGGCGCAGTTCACCGGCCGTGATGGGCGTGTGGGCTGCGTAAGCAAATGGATACTTGGCCGGCCACTGGCCCTTGGGCGTAAGCCTGGGTTAAAGAGCAGGATGTCCTGCCCCTCTGGCCGGAAGTTTAGGGACCCGCGTGTGCGGGTACCGGTTTGAGAATGGAAGTATTTATGTCGAACATTGCAGAACTCGGCGACAAGTTGGCAGCGTTGACCCTGAAGGATGCTGTTGAGCTTGGCAAGTACATGAAGGAAACCTACGGCATCGAGGCCGCCGCGGGCGGTGGTGTCGCGGTGGCGGCTGCCCCGGCAGCGGCCGCGGCCCCGGCGGAGGAGAAGACGAGCTTCGACGTTACGCTCAAGGCAGCGGGCGAGAAGAAGATCGACGTCATCAAGGTGGTGCGCGAGGTTACGGGCCTGGGGCTGAAGGAAGCCAAGGACCTTGTCGACGGCGCACCGAAGAAGGTCAAGGAGGGCCTGCCCAAGGCCGACGCCGAGGCTCTCAAGAAGAAGCTCGAGGCCGTCGGGGCGCAGGTTGTTTTGGACTAAGGCAGATCGGGCGTGCGGGCAGGGGTTCCTGCTGGCACGTCCGTCAAGAGATTTGCCGAGCGCTGGCCCAGCGGCCCGCGCCCGGCCTTATTGACGCCCTGCATGCCCGCGGCTGACCGGACTAGTCGCGTGGCGAAAGGGCTGTACGCCTTTGTCCGGGTTGCCTATGATGTTTGTATCGTCGTCCCCGCGTACATGAACACCCAAGCGTAAAGACGCCCTGAGCGATGGCCAGACCGCCCCTGCGCGGTCCTTCTTTGCTTTTGTATTTGATTCCCGGACCCGTCCAGCAGACACGCCACCCGCCTGCCCGCACACAATCAGAAATTAGAGGTCAATACCTATGGCAGACACCAAGACGACCCTCGAGAACAAGGCCGCACCGCACGGGGCATTTGCCGCGCACGGCTCGGCTGAGAACCGCCCCGTCCGCGACTATGCCAAGCGTGGCGACGGGATGAGCGTGCCGGACTTGACGAAGATTCAGTCCGACTCGTATGAGCGGTTTTTGCAGTTGACCAAAGGGCCTCAGGAGCGCGACAAGATGCTCGGCCTGGAGGCGCTGATGCGCGAGGTCTTCCCGATCGAGAGTTACGACGGGACGATGGCTCTGGAATATCTGCACTATCAACTGGAGGACCCGCGGTACACCAGCGACGAGTGCCGGGAGTTGCGTTTGACGTTCGGGATGCCGTTTAAGGTCGGCGTGCGTCTTCGGCGTGAGGGGCAGACGGAGGTTGCCGAGGAGGAGATTTATCTCGGCGAGTTTCCCAAGATGATCGGCGGCGGTGAGTTCATCGTCAACGGTGCCGAGCGTGTGATCGTCAGCCAGTTGCACCGCTCGCCGGGGGTGGACTTTTCGATCACCAGCAGCGAGGCCGACCGCCCGCTGCACTCGGCACGGATCATCCCCGAGCGCGGCTCGTGGATCGAGCTGGAGGTGACCAAGAAGGACGTGCTGGCGATGCGGATCGACCAGAGCACCAAACTCGCGGCGACAACGTTCCTGCGGTGTCTTGACGAGAGCATCAGCACCACCGAGCGGCTGCTGGGGCTGTTCTATGAGATCAGCGAGGTCAAGGGTGAGGCCGTGCGTGCGGACATGTACGCCGCGGCGGCGATTGTGGATACCGAGAGCGGCGAGGAGCTCGTGGGCGTCGGGCGGATCATCGGCGAGGAGGCCGCGGCTGCGATCGTCGCCAGCAAGCTCAAGAGCGTGCGTGTGATCATCAACCCGAGCGACACGCTGATCCTCAACACGGTGGCCGAGGAGAAGCTCGACCAGTTTGCGGAGTTTGCGGGCACCGAGTATGAGCGTGCGCTGCTGAAGGTGTATAGCAAGTTGCGCCCCGGCAACCCGCCGCAGATCGAGAAGGCCAAAGCGTTGTTCGTTGAGAAGTTCTTTGACGACAACCGCTACCGCCTGGGGCGTGTTGGTCGCTTCCGGATCAACCGCAAGTTTGACCTGAAGGTGCCCGAGGACCAGATGTTCATCCGTGCCGAGGATTTTCTGAAGGTTGTTAGCTACCTGCTGGACCTGCGGAGCAAGCGGATCGACGCCGACACGGGCGCCCCGGCGGCGCACGTTGACGACATCGACCACCTGGGCAACCGGCGTCTGCGGACGCTGGATGAGTTGGCGGTCGAGGAGTTGCGGAAGGGGTTTTTGAAGTTGCGTCGGACGGTTCAGGAGCGGATGAGCGTCAAGGACCCGACCGAGACGCTCAAGATCGCCGACCTGGTCAACAGCAAGAGCATCAGCAGCGCGATCGACTTTTTCTTTGGCCGTAGCGAGCTGAGCCAGGTTGTCGACCAGACGAACCCTTTGAGCAGCCAGGTGCACGAGCGGCGTCTGTCGGCGCTCGGGCCCGGTGGCCTCAACCGCAAGCGTGCAGGCTTTGAGGTGCGCGACGTGCACATCAGCCACTACGGGCGTATCTGCCCGATCGAGACGCCCGAGGGTACCAACATCGGCCTGATCGCCTCGATGGGGATTTACAGCACCATCGACGACTATGGGTTCATCCGGACGCCCTATCGCGTGGTCAAGGACGGCAGGGTTACCGACAAGATCATCCACCTGCGTGCCGATGAGGAGATGAAGGCCGTGCTCGCGCCGACGGACGCGATGGACCTGGTCGGCAAGCTCAAGGAGGGTGCGATCTTGGCGCGGGTGAACGGCGAGCTGGCGGAGGTTTCCAGCGAGTTGGTGAACTTCCTGGATATTGCCCCCAAGCAGGTGGTGGGCATCTCGGCGGCGTTGATCCCGTTCCTGGAGCACGACGACGCCAACCGCGCGTTGATGGGCAGCAACATGCAGCGGCAGGCGGTGCCGCTGGTGAAGGTTGACCCGCCGATCATCGCCACGGGTTTGGAGAAGGACTGCGGGCGCAACTCGGGGATGATCGTCCGCGCCAAGAACAGCGGCACGGTAACAGCGGTTGACGCCAGCAAGATCATCATCGACAACAGCGATGAGTATGCCCTGCGCAAGTTCGTCGGCCTCAACGAGCGGACGTGCCAGAACCAGCGACCGATCGTCAAGCTCGGGCAGAAGATCAAGAAGGGGGACGTTTTGGCCGACGGTGCCAGCACGCGCAATGGTGAGCTGGCCATCGGCAAGAACGTGCTCGTCGCGTTCAACACCTTCGACGGGTACAACTTCGAGGACGCCATTGTCATCAACGAGCGGATCGTCAAGGAGGACGTCTTTACGTCCATCCACATCGACGCCTACGAGGTCGAGGTGCGCGAGACGAAGCTCGGGCGTGAGGAGTTCACGCGCGACATCCCCAACGTCAGCGAGAAGATGCTGCGGAACCTTGACGACAACGGCGTCATCCGCCTTGGCGCACGCGTTGGGCCTGGGGACATCCTGGTGGGCAAGGTGAGCCCCAAGAGCAAGACGGAGCTGACACCCGAGGAAAAACTGCTGCACGCGATCTTCGGTCGTGCGGGCGAGGACGTCAAGAATGATTCATTGGAGGTGCCGGCCGGGGTCGAGGGGATCGTCATCGGTGCCAAGCGGTTCAGCCGGCGTCTGCACATGAGCGAGGAGCAGAAGCGTCAGCTCAAGCAGCAGCTGGACGAATACTCCGCGCGGATGGACGCCGAGGCTATCGGAATCTTCAAGCAGATGGTCTCGCAGATCAACGACATCCTCGGCACGCCGATGGTTGACCCGACGACGCGTCAGAAGGTGGGCGCGTCGGACATCACCGAGGTGCTCATCGAGCAGATCGCGGGTTTTAGCGACAAGTGGATGAGGGGGAGCAAAGAGGCCAAGGACAAGGCCGAGGTTGTGTATCGGCAGTTCTGGCCGCGTGTGCAGGGTGTGCAGAAGGAGAAGGAGCGCAAGGTCGGGCACATGAAGCGTGGGGATGAGTTGCCGACGGGCGTGCTGGAGATGGTGAAGGTCTACATCGCCACCAAGCGGACGCTGAGCGTCGGCGACAAGATGGCCGGCCGCCACGGCAACAAGGGTGTGATCGCCCGGATTGTCCCCGAGCAGGACATGCCGTTCATGTCCGACGGGAGCACGGTGGACATCCTGCTCAACCCGCTGGGGGTGCCCTCGCGGATGAACGTGGGGCAGATTCTTGAGACGCACCTTGGGTGGGCCGCACGGGTGCTGGGCTTCCAGGCCGTGACGCCCGTCTTCGACGGCGCGACGGAGGATGAGATCCACCGCGCGATCGAGGAGGCCAACACCCACGTAACTAAGCGCAGCGACGAGATCGAAAAGAGCGGCATCGCGCCGCACTGGAAAGAGGTGCTCGTTAAGATGCCACGCGGCGGCAAGATACAGCTCCACGACGGCCGCACGGGCGAGCCGTTCGGGCAGAAGACCACCGTCGGGGTTATGTACCTGCTCAAGCTGCACCACCTTGTCGATGACAAGATTCACGCACGCGCGACAGGCCCCTACAGCCTCATCACGCAGCAGCCACTGGGCGGCAAGGCCCGCACCGGCGGCCAGCGGTTCGGCGAGATGGAGGTCTGGGCCCTTGAGGCCTACGGCGCGGCGTACATCCTGCAGGAACTCCTGACCGTCAAGAGCGACGACGTCGAGGGGCGCACCAAGATTTACGAGAGCATGGTCAAGGGGACCAACACCCTCGAGGCGGGCATGCCCGTCGCGTTTGACGTTCTCTGCTCTGAGCTTAAGGGCCTGGGCATGAACGTGAGCCTTGAGAAGAAGGCGACGGCCGCGGGGAGCCTGCTCTAAACCCCCACGTATCGCCGCTGATGCCGCTTTGTTTGCCCCGTCTTTGTTGGACCCGTCCTGTTCCCTGATCGATTCGAAACAACCCTGCCCGCACCCGCGAGCAGCCCACTGAGCACCGGTTTGACCACCCACCGCTCCCGGAGATTACCATGGCCGCTGATGCCGTCTACGACCGCGTGAACGACTTTGCCGCAGTCAAGATCACACTCGCCTCGCCCAACGACATCCGCTCGTGGAGCTATGGCGAGGTGAAGAAGCCCGAGACGATCAACTACCGCACCTACCGCCCTGAGAAGGACGGCCTGTTCTGTGAGCGTATCTTCGGGCCTGAGCGGGATTATGAGTGCGCGTGCGGCAAGTATCGCGGGACCAAGTACAAGGGGATCATCTGCGAGCGTTGCGGTGTCAAGGTAACGCACAGCCGCGTCCGCCGCAAGCGCTTCGGGCACATCAACCTGGCGGCCCCAAGCGTGCACATCTGGTTCTTCAAGGCCGTGCCCAGCCGGCTGGGGAACCTCTTGGCGATGAAGACCAGCGACCTTGAGAAGGTCATCTATTACCAGGACTATGTCGTCGTCGATCCGGGGGATACCGAGCTGACGTTCAAGCAGATCCTTACCGAGGACGAGTTCCGCGTCGCGATGGAGAAGCACGGCTCGGCCTTCCGCGCGCTCATGGGCGCGGAGGCGATCCGCGAGCTCATCGAGAAGACGGACCTGAACAAGACGGCCGAGGAAATCCGCGCCGAGCTGCGCGAGACCAAGAGCAAGCAGAAGATCAAGGACCTTTCCAAGCGGCTTAAGATCGTCGAGCAGCTCCGTGGCAGCGAGAACGATGCATCCTGGCTGATCCAGGACGTGATCCCCGTGATCCCGCCGGATTTGCGCCCGCTGGTGCTGCTGGAGAGCGGCAACTTTGCCACCAGCGACCTCAACGACCTGTATCGGCGGATCATCAACCGCAACAACCGGCTGAAGAAGCTCATGGACCTCAACGCGCCGGAGGTGATCATCCGCAACGAGAAGCGGATGCTCCAGCAGGCCGTCGATGCGCTGTATGACAACGGCCGGTGCCGGCGGCCTGTGCTCGGCAGCAGCAACCGCCCGCTCAAGAGCATCACGGACATGATCAAGGGCAAGCAGGGGCGTTTCCGCGAGAACCTGCTCGGCAAGCGGGTGGATTATTCCGCACGCTCGGTCATCGTTGTCGGTCCTGAACTGAAGCTTTATCAGTGCGGGCTGCCCAAGAAGATCGCGTTGGAACTTTTCCAGCCGTTCATCATCCGCAAGCTCAAGGAGCACGGCCTAGCCGACACCATCAAGTCTGCCAAGCGGATGCTCGAACGCCGCGACCCGGAGGTGTGGGATGTTCTTGAGGAGGTCATCTACCAGCACCCGGTGCTGCTCAACCGCGCGCCGACGCTGCACCGCATGGGCATCCAGGCCTTTGAGCCGACGCTGGTCGAGGGCAACGCCATCCGCCTGCACCCCTTGGTCTGCGGCGGTTTCAACGCCGACTTTGACGGCGACCAGATGGCCGTGCACCTGCCGCTGAGCGTTGAGGCGCAGGCCGAGGCGCACGTGCTGATGATGAGCACGCACAACATCTTCTCGCCGGCGAGCGGCAAGCCGATCATCTCGCCGAGCCAGGACATCGTCATGGGCGTCTACTACATCACCGTCATGGTGGCCGACGACCGCCCGACGAGCAAGCTGCATGTGTTTAAGGACCGCAAGGACGCGCTGCTGGCCCTGGAGCACAAGCAGGTGGGCATCCACGAGCGGATCGTCGTGCGACTGGACGGCTTTGAGCAGTCCGTTGACGAGCAGGGTGGGGCCGTCAAGAAACTGCCCGACAATAAGCGGATCGTTACCACCGCCGGGCGCGTGATGTTCAACGAGATCGTCGCCCCGGGCATGCCGTTCTACAACTGCGGTCTGGGCAAGAAGGGTTGCGCACGCGTCATCGACGACTGCTACGCCTTCGCCGGCCGCGGCGCGACGATCGACTTCCTCGACCGCCTCAAGGAGATCGGCTTTAAGCAGAGCACGCTGGCGGGCCTGAGCTTTGGCGTAACCGACCTGCGCATCCCCAAGGAGAAGCAGCAGATCCTTGACGACAGCCAGAAGAAGGTCGATCGCGTCGAGAAGATGTACCAGCGCGGCGTCATCACCGCACGCGAGCGTTACAACCAGCTGCTGGATATCTGGGCACACTGCCGCGAGCAGATCACCAAGGCCCTCCAGGCGACGCTCAAGGTCGACCGCCGCGACACCGACGGCAACGAGGTGCCCAACGACAGCAAGCAGGGGAGCCTCTACCTCAACCCGGTCTATCTGATGAGCGACTCGGGCGCACGCGGCAACGTCTCGCAGCTGATGCAGTTGGCGGGCATGCGCGGCCTGATGGCCAAGCCGAGCGGCGAGATCATCGAGACGCCCATCCGCAGCAACTTCCGCGAGGGGCTGACGATCCTGGAATACTTCTCCAGCACCCACGGCGCACGCAAGGGCCTGGCCGACACGGCACTCAAGACCGCCGACGCCGGGTACCTCACACGCAAGCTCTGCGACGTGGCCCAGTCGGTCATCGTTACCGAGCACGACTGCCGCAGCAGGCGTGGCGTCGTCAAGCGGGCGATCTACAAGGGTGAGCAGGTCGATGTTCCCCTGCGTGAGATGATCTTCGGGCGCGTCTGCCGGACAGACATTGCCGACCCACGCACCGGCGAGGTTGTCGTTCGTGAGAACGAGATGATCTCCGCCGAGGCGGCCAAGAAGATCGAGGACCTTGGGATCAAGGAGGTCGTCGTTCGTTCCGCCCTTACCAGCGAGAGCCGCACGGGCTGCTCGGTGCTGGACTATGGCATGGACATGAGCACGGGCCGGATGGTTGAGCCGGGCATGGCCGTGGGCATCATCGCGGCACAGTCCATCGGCGAGCCGGGCACGCAGTTGACGATGCGCACGTTCCACACCGGTGGCATCGGCTCGCTGTCGATTCTTGATAGCGAGATCCGTGCCGGCAACGCGGGGATCATCCTGCTGCGCGACGTGCGTGAGGTGCCGACCAAGGACGAGGACGGCAACGATGTAATGATCGCCCTCAAGCGCAACGGCGAGATCGCCGTCATGGACCCCAAGGGCCGCGAACTCGAGAAGCACAAGGTCCCCTACGGCGCGTTCCTGCTCATCAAGAGCGGCGTCGAGGTCAAGAAGGGGGACAAAGTGCTCCGCTGGGACCCGCACCGCACGCCTGTGCTCGCGGAGAAGGGTGGTATCGTCCGCTTCGTCGATATCGAAGTCGGCGAGACCGTGCGCGAGGAAGAAGCCAAGGGGAGCAAGGGCAAGGACCTTGTCGTCGTCGAGCACAAGGGTGAGAAGCACCCCCAGATTCAGATCGTTGACGAGGCCGGGAGCATCCTGGACTTCCACTTCCTCCCGGCTAAGGCGCGCGTCGAGGTGAAAGACGGTCAGAAGATCGACGCCGGGCAGATGCTCGCGCGTTTGCCGCGCGGCGCATCGGGCACGCAGGACATCGTCGGTGGTCTGCCCCGAGTGACCGAGATCTTTGAGGCCCGCAAGCCACGCGACCCGGCCATCATGGCCGAGATCTCCGGCAAGGTCGAGCTGCACAGCGACAAACGCAAGGGGAAGATGACCATCCGCGTCGTCTCTGACTCGGGCATCGAAAAGGACCACCACGTCCCGCAGGACCGCCACCTGCTCGTGCACGCCGGCGATTACGTCTCGGCCGGCGACCCGCTCATCGAGGGCCCGCTGGTGCCGCACGACATCCTGCGTATCAAGGGTGAGGAGGCGCTCTACACCTATATGCTCGACGAGGTGCAGAACGTCTACCGCGCTCAGGGGGTGGTCATCAACGACAAGCACATCGAGGTGATCCTGGCGCAGATGCTCCGCAAGATCCGCGTCGAGGACCCGGGCGACACGATCCTGCTGCCCTATGACGTCGTCGATAAGTACGAGTTCAAGACCAAGAACGCGCAGGTCGCCGAGATGGTCCGCATCGTCGATGCCGGGGGCACCGACCTGCCCGTTGACGGACTGGTCTCCAAGGCCGAGGTCCGCGAGGCCAACGCCCGAGCAGAGGCTGCGGGTAAGGAAGGGTGCAAGGTCAAACGCGCCCGCCCGGCCAAGGGTCGCACGCTGCTGCTGGGGATCACCAAGGCGAGCCTCCAGAGCGAGTCGTTCCTCTCGGGCGCATCGTTCCAGGAGACGACCAAGGTCCTCACCGAGGCCTCGATGCGCGGCGCGACAGACACGCTCATCGGGCTGAAGGAGAACGTCCTGCTCGGGCACCTGATCCCGGCGGGTACGGGCTTCCGCCCCTATCAGGGCCTCAAGGTTGCCAGCCATGGCCAGGCCGTGGTCATCGAGCAGGACGACGAGGAGATGCTCGCAGAGGCGGCAGTCGCCGCAGAGCGTCTGGGCGCACTGGCGAACGAACCCTTGGGCATCCCCCAGGTCAACACCTCCGGCATGATGATGGGTGAAGGCACCGTTAACAGCTGATAACTACAGACGCCCACTCACCCGGCGACATCTTCTACCCCCTCCCCCAGAACAATCTGGCGGGAGGGCATGGGCGCGGTTCGCCCACGAAGCACGCACCATGGAACACCCACCAAACCACACCTTCAACGCATACAACAGACCAGCCACACTAACCTCCATCCTACCTTTGCCCCTTCAGCTTGTGAGTAATTCCCCCTCCTGCAGGCCCCGCACACCGCCGCACAGGAACACCCAAACACAATCCTGCGGATAGACCAGACCCCCACGACCCACCCCCACGACCCACCACCAGACCGATCACGGAAGCTTTGCAACACGACGCTGTCCCTCATCGACACGACCCGCAAGCGGGGTTACGCTTCTCCCACGCATGGCACGCTCACGCAAGAAACTCGGCGAGATACTCATCGGCTGGGGGACCATCAACGCCGGGCAGGTCGATAACGCCGTCGCCAAGGCGAAAACCTCCGGCAAGCGCATCGGCGACACCCTCGTCGAGCTCGGCTTCGCCACCGAAGAGATGATCGCCAAGGCGTTGGCCAACCAGTTCAGCATCGAGTATGTGGACCTTGAGGCCAGCGGTATCGCCGCGCAGGTCGATACCAAGCTCATCCCCGACGAGCTGATCAAAAAGCACCTCGTCCTGCCCCTGGCCCGCTCCAACGGGCGCCTGACGCTGATCATCCACGACCCGCTGAACCTGGAGCTGCAAGACATGCTCCGCTTCCGCCTCAACGCCGAGATCGACCCGCGCATCGCCCCCCGCGCGCAGATCAAAAAGTTCATCGAGGGTAAGCTCGCCGCCCCCAAGGAAGCCAACCCCAACGCAACGCTCGTAACCGCCTCGATCGACAAGTCCGTCGACCGCTCGGTCGACCGCTCGGTTGACAAGTCCATCGACATCACCGGCGAGGACGCGCCGATCGTCCGCCTCGTGCACCGCATGCTCTCTGAGGCCGTCAACATGCGGGCCAGCGATATCCACATGGAGCCCTTCGGCGACCGCGTCCGCCTCCGCTACCGCATCGACGGCGTCTGCTCCCTGCGCGACAACCTGCCCAAGCGCATGCAGAACGCCATCCTCAGCCGGCTCAAGCTCATGAGCGGGATGAACATCGCCGAGAAACGCATCCCCCAGGACGGGCGCATCAAGCTCAACATGACCGACAAGACGGTCGACTTCCGCGTCTCGGCCTGCCCCTGTTACCACGGCGAGAGCGTCGTCCTGCGCATCCTCCGCCCCGACTCCGTCAAGATCGGGCTGATGAACCTGGGCTTCGAGGAAGACAACTTTATCATCTTCAACAAGATCATCCGCCGGCCCAACGGCATCTTCCTTGTAACCGGCCCGACCGGGTCCGGCAAAACCACCACCCTCTACTCTGCGCTGGAGGTCCTCAACCGGCCCGACAAGAAGATCATCACCGCCGAGGACCCCATCGAGTACAACTTCCGCGGCATCAACCAGTGTCAGGTCCGCGACAAGATCGGCTTTTCGTTTGCCACGATCCTCAAAACGATGCTTCGGCAAGCGCCCAACATCATCCTCATCGGTGAGATCCGCGACCGCGAGGTCGCCGAGATTGCCATCCAGGCCGCCCTTACGGGCCACCTTGTTTTTAGCACCCTGCACACCAACGACGCGCCCAGCGCGATCACCCGGCTCAACGACATGGGCGTCAAGCCCTTCCTGGTCGCCAGCGCGATCCAGGCCGTCATGGCCCAGCGCCTTGCCCGCGTTCTCTGCCCGCAGTGCAAGCGCATCGCCGAGAACCCCGACCACAAGTACCTCAAGCTCTGCAACATCACACCCGAGGAGGCCGTCGGCAAGGTCCACGAGCCTGTCGGGTGCGACAACTGCAACAAGACCGGCTATCGAGGCCGCAAGGCGCTCTTTGAGATGATGCTCATGAACTCGCAGATCCGTGAGATGGCCTTTGCGATGGAGCCGGTGAGCAAGATCCGCGTCGCCGCGCTGGCCGCGGGCATGCGTCCGCTCGTGGAGGATGGGAAGATCAAGGTCCTTAAAGGGATCACCACCCCCGACGAGGTCGCACGGATGACGCAGGTCGAAGGGGTCGAGTGAGGGGTAGGTTTCAGGTATTAGGTATTAGGTATTAGGTGTTAGGTTGTAAGTTCGAGTTCCCAGGCCGCACACACCGGAGTTGACCCATGCAGATGGACCGTTTGCTCGACACCATCGTCCAGACCGGCGCAAGCGACCTGCACCTGACCGTCGGCCGCCCCCCGACGGTGCGCCTGCACGGGCACCTGCAGAACCTCAAGACCAAGGACCTCGAGAGCGACGACATGGTCGCCCTTATGAAGGCCATCACGCCTGAGAACAAGCAGGCCGAGCTCTCCGAGCAGGGGGGCACCGACTTCGGCTTCTCCTACGGCGACCGGGCCCGCTTCCGCGTCTCGATCTTCAAGCAGCGTGCCGACATCGCCATGGTCCTCCGCCTCATCCCCAGCAGGCTTCTCTCCTTCGAGCAGATCGGCCTGCCGGACATCGTCAAGGAACTCATCCGCGCCCCCCGCGGCATGTTCCTCATCACCGGCCCCACCGGCTCTGGCAAAACCACGTCGCTGGCGACGATGATTGACTACGTCAACATGAACTACGACCGGCACATCGTTACGATGGAAGACCCGATCGAGTACCACCACAAGCACAAAAAATCGATCATCAACCAGCGTGAGATCGGCACCGACGTCAAGACTTTCTCCGAGGCCCTCCGCCGCGTTCTGCGCTCGGACCCCGACGTCATCCTCGTCGGTGAAATGCGCGACCTGGAGACGATGGAAGCCGCCATCCGCGCCGCCGAGACGGGCCACCTGGTCTTCGGCACGCTCCACACCACCGGTGCGGCCAAAACGATCGACCGTATCGTCGACGCCTTCCCCGTCAGCCAGCAGAACCAGATCCGCGTCCAGCTGAGCACCGTCCTTATCGCCGTGCTCAGCCAGGCGTTGCTGCCCCGCGTGGACCAGAAGGGCGTCATCGCCGCCTACGAGTTCCTGGTCATGACCCCCGCCATCAGCAACCTCATCCGCGAGGGGAAGACCTTCCGCATCGACTCGATGATCCAGACCGGCCGCAAGTGGGGGATGCAGCTGCTTGACGACCACCTCTGGCAGCACTACATGAACGGCAAAATCTCCGCCGAGGAGATGGTCGACAGGGCCAAAAACCGCGGCGAACTCCGCGATAAGGTCCACAAGATGGGACGCTCCGTCGGCCGGGCAGACTTGGATATCGAAGACGGCGACCGCAGCGGCGGCTGATACCTCACACGCCTCGCCGAGGTTTCTCTTCCTGAACCCCTCCCCCGAGGTGAGGGGTAGGGGTGGGTTTGATCACTTCGGACACACCACATTCGGCGGTGATCCACATAACAGGATGTTTCAGAAATCCAAAGCACTGGCTGGAAGCCCCTGCCACCGCTCTCAAGCCGCTCGGGCCTACAAAATCTCCATGATCTCAAACCGCGTGCTCCCACGCGGCGTGCGCACCGTGATCGTCTCACCCACCCGCGCTTTCATCATCGCCTCGCCCATAGGGCTTGAGGCGGTAACCTCAAAGACGTCCCCCGCCACGCTCCCGGTCGCCTCGCCGACAAGCTTGAACAGCTCATCCTCCTTGGTCCCCACCTCGCGCATCCGCACCGTCGCGCCCAAGAAGATGATGCCCGACGCCTTGTTCCCATCGTCGACCACCGACGCACCGGCCAGACGCTCGCTCAGCCGGCGTATCTCCGCCTCCTCTATCCCCTGCTGCTCCCGTGCGGCGTGGTAATCACCGTTCTCACGCAGGTCCCCCAACTCCCGCGCCTCGGCGATCCGCTTGCTCATCACCGGACGGTTGGCGATCAGTGCGTTCAGCCGCGCCTCGATCCCGTCCCGCTCGGCCTGTGTGAACATCTCCATACTGCGATCCTCCGAACAACCCCGCAAGCCCACCCCGCCTCGCCCCGCCCCCACACCGGCCCCACACCGGCCCCACACGGGCCCATGTTTGTTG
>VYKU01000166.1_pt1 | contig 16763 bp, 14 predicted proteins | sample 5114491 | NCBI WGS metagenome assembly VYKU01 (sample SAMN12291796, study PRJNA351875) | freshwater metagenome | isolation source: freshwater lake | place: USA: Michigan, Gull Lake | collected 2011-07-05 | reverse complement strand
TTGGTGGGGTTTTGGGGGGAGGGAACCCCACCCCTGCCCCTCCCCTCGGGGGAGGGGTTCTGATGTTGAAACATTGGCGATCGGTATTGCGTTCAGGAGGGTCGGCTCGGAGAGCCGACCTACCCGTTAGCAGCCGAGGTAGGCCTTGCGGACGGCGTCGCTTTTGGCGAGTTCGCTGGCTGGGCCGGTCATGGCGATCGAGCCGGTTTCTAAGACCACGGCGTGGTGGGCGACCTGGAGGGCCATGTGGGCGTTTTGTTCGACGAGGAGGATAGTTACGCCTTGTTCGTTGATCTCGCGGATGATTTTGAAGATGGTTTGGACGAGTTGGGGGGCGAGGCCGAGGCTGGGTTCGTCGAGGAGGAGGAGTTTGGGGCGGGCGAGGAGTGCGCGGGCGATGGCGAGCATTTGTTGTTCGCCGCCGGAGAGGGTGCCGGCGTTTTGTTTGAGGCGTTCTTTGATGCGTGGGAAGAGGGTGAACATGCTTTGCATGTCGTGGTGTATTTGTTCGTTGTCGTGGCGGGTGAAGGTGCCGAGCTCGAGGTTTTCTTGGACCGTCATGTTGCTGAAGATGCCGCGGCCTTCGGGGCAGTGGACGAGGCCCTGGCGGAGGAGGATGTCCGGGCGTGTGCCGGTGATGTTGTGGCCGTTGAAGTGGACGGAGCCGGTGGGTTTGAGCATGCCGCTGACGGCGCGGAGGGTTGTGGTTTTGCCTGCGCCGTTGGCGCCGATGAGCGTGAGGATTTCGCCCTGCTCGATGGAGAAGGAGATATCGGTAACGGCGCGGATGGAGCCGTAGCGGACGCTGAGGTTCTCGACCTTGAGGAGTGGCATGGTTAGGTGCCTGCGGGTGTGGGGGTTGGCTCGCCGAGGTAGGCCTCGCGGACGCGTGGGTCGGATTGGATTTGCGATGGGGTGCCGTGTGCGATGGTGCAGCCGTGGTCGAGGACGGTGATCTGCTCGCAGACTTGCATGACGAGGCTCATATCGTGCTCGATGAGCAGGACGGCGAGGTTGAACTGTGCTTTGACGGTCTGGATGAGTTTGGCGAGTGCTTGTTTTTCGCTGGGGTTGAGGCCGGCGGCGGGTTCGTCGAGCAGGAGGACGCGGGGCTCGGTGGCGAGGGCGCGGCAGATTTCAAGGCGGCGTTGGTCGCCGTAGGGGAGGGACTTGGCCTGGGCGTGGGCGGCGGGGGCGAGGGCGAAGAGGTCAAGCAGGTGCATGGCCCGGCGGCGCATGGCCTGCTCTTGGGCGAGGAAGGTGGGGCTGCGGAAGAGGGTGGCGACGATCGAGTGGTGGCCGCGGCAGTGGGAGGCGAGCATGACGTTGTCGAGGACGGAGAGCTCGCCGAAGAGGCGGATGTTCTGGAACGTTCGGCTGAGGCCGGCCTTGGCGATGAGGTGGGGCTGGAGGCCCATGAGGTTTTGGGCGTTGAGGGTCATGGAGCCGGTTTGTGGTTTGTAGACGCCGGTGAGGAGGTTGAAGGCGGTGGTTTTGCCTGCGCCGTTGGGGCCGATGAGGCCGTGGAGAGCGTTGGGTGGGATTTGGAGTGTGAGTGCCTGGACGGCCTTGAGGCCGCCGAAGCTGATGCCGAGGTTTTGTGCGTCCAGGAGGAAGGTGCTCATGGTGTGGCACCTGGTTTTGTTTGGGCTGCACGGCGTGGGAGGATGTTCCAGATTTCGCGCACGCCGAAGAGGCCCTTGGGGCGCAGGAGCATCATGGAGATGAGCAGGAGGGCGAAGATGACGAGGCGGTAGTCTTTGATTGGATGGAGCACCTGGGGCAGGAGGACGAAGACGATGGCGGCGAGGACTGCGCCGCTGATGGAGCCGAGGCCGCCGAGGACGACGACGATGATGATCTCGAAGGAGCGTTGGAAGCCGGCGTCGATGGGGGAGGTGGTAACGCCGGCGTGTGCGAGGAGGCCGCCGGCGATGCCGGCGAAGAAGGCGGCCAGGACGAAGGCGCGGACTTTGTATTTGGTGAGGTTGATGCCCATGGCTCGTGCGGCGATTTCGTCCTCGCGGATGCTGAGGAACGCGCGGCCACTGCTGCTTTCTTTGATGCGATAGGCGGCCAGGCAGGTGATGCCAACAAAGGTCCAGATCCAGAGGTTTGTGGCGTAGGCGGGTACGCCCTCAAAGCCGAGTGCGCCGTTGAGGGGAATGCGTGCGAGGGTGCGTAGGGGTGCGTCGGTGAAGGCGGCGATCTCGGCGGGGTCTTTGCCGTTGACTTGCGGGCTGGTCTGCTGGAGCAGGACGCGGACGATCTCGCCGAAGCCGAGGGTGACGATGGCGAGGTAATCGCCTCGGAGGCGGAGGGAGGGGAGGCCGACGAGGTAGCCGAGTGCGGCGGCGACGAGTGCGCCGGCGAGGAGGCCGACGAGCATGAGCACGTGGCCGAAGTTGAAGAGGCCGGGCTGGAGCTCGGCGGTGTTGAAGTGCAGGAGTGAGCCGTAGTAGGTGGTTGCGGCGGCGACGTAGGCGCCAACGGCCATGAACCCGGCGTGCCCCATGGAGAACTGCCCTGTGAGGCCGTTGACAATGTTGAGTGAGACGGCGGCGATGGCGAAGATGCCGACCTGCTGCATGAGGGTCTCCTGGTATGAACCCAGGAAGCGACCGAGCATGAGCATCGCCAGGCCGAGGAGCGCGCAGGCGAGCCAGGGGAGTGTGATCAGCGGCAGGTTGGGCCTGCGTAGTTGGGCGTTGGTGGTGGCGTCGAGGGCGCTGGGCATGTCCTAGACCTTCTCCTTGACGGGTGAGCCGAGCAGGCCGTTGGGCTTGACGAGGAGGACGAGGATGAGGATGGAGAAGACATAGACATCGGCCAGGCTTGTGCCGAGGCCTGGGCGAGCGCCGAGGGAGATGAAGAGTTTGTCGCCGTAGAGGGTGCCGAAGAACTCGATACCGGCGATGAGGAAGCCGCCGAGGACCGCGCCGCGGATGTTGCCGATGCCACCGACGACGGCGGCGATGAAGGCCTTGAGGCCGAGGAGGACCCAGATCTGGTGTGCGGGCTGGTTGAGGCCGGGGTATTTGAGGGGGTAGAGGAAGGCGGCAGCGGCGGCGAGGGCGGTGCCGAGGACGAAGGTGAAGCTGATGACGGCGTTGACGTTGATGCCCATGAGGGCGGCGTTCTCGATGTTGAAGCTCAGGGCTCGCATGGCGCGGCCGAGGCGGGTGCGGAAGACGAGGAACTCAAGGCCGAGCATGAGGGTGATGGCGACGGCGACGATGACGACATCGACGAGCATGATCGGCACGCGCGGCGAGCGGATGAGGGAATAGGGGAGGCCGTCAACCTCGGCGGGGGATCGGCGGGGCTGGGTGGCGAGGTCGGTGCCGGGGGGGAAGGTGCCTGCTGGTGCGGTGAGGGCGAGGACCTCTCGGCGAGGCTGGCCGTCGGCGGTGCGTGTGAACTCGATGCGGTAGGTGCGACCATCGAGCATGGTCAGGGGTTGGTCGAGTTTGACAAGCCCGCGTTGGGTGCCGCCGGCGAGCGTGCCTTGGGAGAGGACGGTTTCGTTGAGGACGATGTCCGGCAGCAGCGGGGGCATGCTTCGTGGGGTGGAGCCGAAGGGGAGCGTGGCGGTGGGGCGGCCGTCCTTGTCGGTGGCGACGGTTACGCGGCCGTTGAGTTGCCCGAGGTTTTGCAGCAGGAGGCTGACGCCGATGGCGGTGATGAGGACGTTGAGCCTTGGTGCTTTGCGGAGCGGTCGGTAGGCGAAGCGTTCGATGAGGTATCCGACGGTCGCGCAGACGGCGATGGTGAGCAGGAGGATGAGGACGGCGCCCCACCAGGGTGATTGGGTGGGGTTGATGCCGAGCCTGTCGGTGAGGACGTTTGCGGCGGTGAAGGTGGTCCAGGCACCGAGGACAAAGATGTCGGAGTGCGCGAAGTTGATGAACTTGAGGACGCCGTAGACGAGGGTGTAGCCGAGGGCGAGCAGCGCGTAGAGCGACCCGACGGCGATGGTGGTGGTGAGCGTTTGCAGCAGTTCAGTCAAGGGCGGTCCTTGCCCGATGGGCCAGGGCGTGTTGCGGCTTGCTGGTGTCTTCCTCGGCCCTCGGCCCTGAAACCTCGGCCCTTTGGGTTACCTGGGGGCGACGGTGGTTACGTACTTGGGCTGTGGGGGGTCGCCGGCCAACTCGACGACGACGCAGGCCTTCTCGGCGTCGCGGTCTTTGTTGAGTGTGATGTTGCCGGTTACGCCTGGGAAGTCTTTGGTGGCGGCGATGGCGGCGCGGAGGTCTGGGCCTGCGAGGGACTTGCTGTTTTTGATGGCGGCGAAGAGGATGTTGGCCGCGTCGTAGCCGAGGGCGGCCAGGCCGTCGGGGGTTTGGTTGCCGAAGGCCTTGCGGTAGTCGGCGATGAACTGGACGACCTTGGCATCGGGCTGGTCGGGTGCGTAGTGGTTGGTGTAGTAGGAGCCTTCGATGGCGTCCTTGGCGATTTTGGCGAGCTCTGCGCTGTCCCACCCGTCGCCGCCCAAGAGCGGGGCGGTGATGCCCATCTTGCGGGCTTGGACGGCGATGTTGCCGACGTCGGTGTAGTAGCCTGGGATATAGATGATGTCGGGTTTGGCGGTGCGGATGGCCGTGAGTTGGGCGGTGAAGTCTTGTGCGCCGCCGGAGTAGGTTTGGGTGCTGACGATTTTGCCGCCGAGTTTGGTGTAGTTGAGTTGGAACTGTTCGCCGAGGCCGACGGCGTATGCCTGGGCCTGGTCGATGAGGACGGCGGCGTTCATCGCTTTGAGCGTGCCGGTGGCGAACTTGGCGCCTGCGAGGCCCTGGAAGGGGTCGATGAAGCAGACGCGGAAGATGTAGTCGCCGGCCTGGGTGACGCGGGGGTTGGTGCTGCTCGGTGAGATCATCGGCACCTGCGCCTCCTGGCAGACGGGGGCGGCGGCGAGGCTGAGCTTGCTGGCGACCTCGCCGAGCACGGCAACGACCTTGTCGCTCTTGACTAGGCGGGTGACGGCGAGTGTTGCTTCTTTGGCGTCGCCCTTGGTGTCGTATTCCTTGAGGAGGATCAACTGGCCGTTGATGCCACCTTTGGCGTTGATCTGCTCGATGGCGAGCTTGATGCCGTTGCTGGTGCTCTGGCCAAAGGTCGCCTCGCTGCCGGTGAGGGAGCCGTAGTGGCCGATGGTGATGGGTGCGGCGGGGGGCTGCGCGGCGGCCTGGGCGATGCAGGGAATGAGGGCCAGGGTGGCGAGGGCGAGGAGGGCTGTACGCATCTGGGTTGCTCCGTGATGGTCTGCACGCGCGGTATGAGTGGTGCGTGTGCAGATGAGTCTATCTAGGCTGGGCGTGATTTGCAGGGTGGGTGGGGGAGACGGAAACAGAGAAGAGGTTCGCGGAGGGGGCAGAGTGGGGTGGAGGGACGCGGAGGGGGAATGGATGGAGAGATTAGAATGAAGGTGGAGATGGGGGTGGTCGGTCCTGTTTGTACGGGCCTTGCCCGTGTGGGGTGCGGGGTGTATAATGGAGGCCCGGATAGGTTGGCGATCTGGGGGTATGTTTGGACATCTGCCGGGCGCGTGAGCGTTCTGGCCCGCCCCACCCGGTAGGTGGCGAGCAGCATCACCCGCAGGGTGGTCCGGTGGTATGTGCCGAGATCACGTTGCCGGTCGGAGGTTTGTTTATGCGTCGAGAGACGACATGGGCCCGGCAAGGGCAGATCAAGCAGGTCTGGCGCGTGATTGACGCGACGGACGTTTCCCTGGGCCGCTTGGCGGCGGAGGTGGCGGAGGTTCTGATGGGCAAGCACCGCCCGGAATACACGCCGCATGTTCCGTCGGGGGACGTGGTGATCGTGCTGCACGGCACCAAGATCGGGATGACGGGGAGCAAGGGGACGCAGAAACTCAAGCGGCACTACACGGGGTACCCGGGTGGGTTGAAGGCCGAGACGTACGAGTCGGTGCGTGCGCGGAAGCCCGATGCGCTCATCGGCGACGCGGTTCGGCGGATGCTGCCGAAGAACCGGCTCTCGCGCGTGCTGCTGAAGAACCTGCACGTCTTCCCGGCCGGGGAACACCCGTTCGCGGACAAGAAGCCTGTAACAATGACGATCTGATTAGTGAGCACTGACTAAGACCCAACCGCCTGCCGCGATGACCGCGGCAGGCCCAGACGAGAACCACCTATGGCAGAAGAAAAGAAGTTGACCAAGAGCGCGCCCAAGAGCACGGTCCGGAGTTCGGCAAAGAAGGAAGTAGAAAGCGATGCGTCCAAGGGCGCAGCGCTGGGCGGGCTTGAGGTGCCGACGATCGGAGCGATCGCCGCTGCGCCCGAGGCGAGCACGCGGCCGTTGCCGGCTGCGGTGGCGGCCAAGGGTGGTTGGTGGTGGGGGACGGGGCGTCGCAAGCGTGCGGTGGCGCGTGTGCGGATGCGGCCAGCCAGGGGCGAAGGGAAGTTCCTGATCGCACTGGCCGGGGACAAGACCAAGACGATCGAGCAGTACTTTGCCGAGGACCGCGACCGTGCGGCGGTCTATTCGCCGCTGAAGGCGACGGGCGTGATCGGGAAGATCGACGTGGTTGTGCGCGTGGCCGGGGGCGGGTACATGGGCCAGGCTGGGGCGATCATGCTGGGCCTGGCGCGTGCGCTCAAGGGTTATGACCCGCAGATGGACGCCGCGCTGCGTGCGGGTGGGTTCCTGACGCGCGATGCACGCGAGGTCGAGCGTAAGAAGTATGGCCAGGCGGGTGCACGCCGGCGGTTCCAGTTCAGCAAGCGTTGAGATTGGCTTTGGCGTGCCGGTGGCGGCAGGCCGAGAGTTGTGTGTCCAGACGCCCCGCCGGTGCGGGGCGTTTTTTTCTATCCGGGTTGTTGTGGTGGTGCGTATCTTCTGACAACGGAGGTGCCTTCGGATGCGTTGCACACACAAGGTGGTAGTTCTTTGGGCGTCGGTCGCGTTTGTATGTATGCCGATGTTGTGGGTGCAGGCGGGTTTGATGGCCGCGGGCGTTGCGCCGCCAGCTGCGATGGCAGCACCTGCGGTGGACGCGTCTACGCACCCTTCGGGCACGCTCTCGCAGGCGCTTGGCAGTCTGGATGCCGACGAGCAGATTTTTCACCAGCATGTTGTTACGCTGACGAACCCTTTCTTTGAGGGTCGCGCGCCGGGCACGCGTGGCAACGAGATCACCGCGGAGTACTTTGAGTGGTGGTTCCGCCGGTACAAGCTTGAGCCGGCGTTCCCTGCGGCGGTAGGCGAGGGTGGGGAGGCCAAGCGGGCCAACGCGTCATTCCGGCAAGAGTTCACGGCGGGGAAGCAGCCGACGGTCAAGACTGAACGTGTGGAGATTGTGCGTGGGCAATCGCGGGGGCCCTTGACGCCGGGCGTGGGCTTTACGGTGCGGGGGAACTCGGGGTCGGGGAAGGTCGCCGGGCCTGTGGTGAGCGTGGGGTATGCGGTGCAGGGTGGGGAGAACAACTACAACACGTTCAAGGAAGGTGAGTCGCTGGCGGGGAAGGTTGCGATGGTCTTCCGCTTTGAGCCGCTGGATGAGAAGGGGCAGAGCCTGTGGACGAAGGGCCAGGGTTTCAGCGACAAGGCGAGCCTGAACGCGAAGTTGCGGAGTTTGATGGAGCGTGAGCCGTTGGCGGTGCTGGTGGTGATGCCGCCGGGGGTGGATGATCCGCGCGGGACGATGCTTGAGACAACGCTGGGGACGCGTCAAGGTGGTGTGCAGAAGGTGCCGGTGGTGAACCTGTCGCTCGCCGCGGCGGAGGAACTGGCCAAGGCCGGGGGGACGACGCTGATGGACCTGCGCAAGGCCGCGGATGCTGGTGGGGGGACGACCGAACTGGCTGGCGTGCAGGTGGAGATGGACGTGCAGGTTGCTCGGACGGACGTGCGAGCCGAGAACGTCGGCGGTGTGATCCGCGGGCGCGGTGCGCTGGCGGAGCAATACGTCGTCATCGGTGCGCACATGGACCACTTGGGGTACGGGTACTTCGGCTCGCGGGCCGGCCCCTCGGCGGCGGGAACGCTGCACCCGGGGGCGGACGACAACGCGTCGGGGGCAGCGGGACTGCTGCTGGCGGCCCGGCTGCTGAGCCAGGCGTATGCGTTGCTGCCCGAGAGTGCCGAGGCGCGGTCGGTGCTGCTTTTGGGCTTCAATGCCGAGGAGGGCGGGCTGATCGGCTCGCGGTATTACGTGGCCCATGCGCCGATCACGGCTGAGCAGACGTATGTGATGCTGAATATGGACATGATCGGGCGTGTGCGCAACAACCGGCTGGAGGTGGCGGGCGTCGGCTCGGCGGAAGGGTTCGCAGAGTGGTTGCAGGAGAGTTGGGCCAAGAGCGGGTTGACGGTCAAGACGCTGCCGGGGGGGAGCGGCCCGAGCGACCACGCGAGTTTTTATCGCGTCGGCGTGCCGGTGCTGCACTTCTTTACGGGCCTGCACGCCGAGTATCACATGCCGACGGACCTGTATCTAACGATCAACACGCCCGGGGCGGTGATGGTGGTGCGATCGGTGGTAGACGTTGCGATGCGTTTGGCGACGAGGCCCGGTGCGCTGGTCTTTAAGCGGGCGACCGGGCCGAGCATTGATATGAGCACCGACAAGGACGACCCCCGCGCGGCGGGTACGCCGGGCAATGACCCAGCGGTGCCGGTTGCGCCGGTGCCTGCGGCGGACCCGGGCGTGATGACCGGGGGCGTGCGCGTGCGGTTTGGGATCGCACCGGGTGATTACTCCGGCGAGGGTGGTGGTGTTGAGGTTGGTGAGGTCTATCCCAACACAAGCGCGGCGGACGCGGGGATCAAGCAGGGAGATCGGATCACCAAGCGGAACAGCACCATGATCACAAGCGTCGATGACTGGATGCCGATGCTGGCGAGCGCCAAGCCCGGTGATGAGGTGGTGCTGCAGGTCAAGCGCGGGCAAGAAGTGCTGGAGATCAAGGCGAAGTTGCGGGCGCGGTCGGGGGGGGAGTAATCAGGACTGGACATTGGTTGAGGGGGTAGGTTGGTCAAGACGAACCCCAACCCTGACACTTCCCGCCAAAATGTTCGGGGGCGGCGTTTTGGTTACCCCGGATCTCCGAGCCGGGCGTATTGGTTTTGGTGTGATCATTGCCCGTGCCAACCCCACGCCTGCCCCTCCCCTCGTGGGAGGGGTTATTGCGTCAGTTCGCTGGCTTGGCGGAGGCCGAGGTAGATTTCTTCCTTGGCTAAGTCTTGCCGCACGGCCAGTTTGCTCTGGCGGATCAGTTCGAGCATTGCCAGGAAGAGGCCGATCGCCTCGGCGCGGGTGCGCCCTGTAAACAACTCGGCAAAGCGCAGCCCCCTGCGCGGGAAGGGGAGTTGGCCCTGGGTTGCCTCGCTGCCGAACTCTGGCAGTTCACGCCCGTCGCGCGTCAGGCGGTCGAGCAGGTCGGCGGCGTGAATCTCGATGGGGGTCTCATCGTCGGCGACGTGGTGAACGCCGACGCGGGAGAGGTCGATCGTTTCGAGGATCTTGCCGAAGGCCTGGACAAGGTCGATGAGATCGAGGTCATCGACATGGACAGACTCGTTCTCGCGCTCGGCGATCTGCTCGGCCGAGAGATTGGGCACGCCCGCGCCGGCGGCGGGGGTGCGGTGCTCCCACTCGGTGAGTCTTCCTTCAAGCATCGCCGCGGCGTCGCGGAAGCGTTTGTAGGCCAGGAGTTGCTTGACCAGGCCGGCGCGCGGGTCGGTTGCATCGGTGGTGTTGCCTGCGTCGGCGGGGGCCTCGTCGCCGGGCTGGGCGGTGGGCATGAGCAAGCGCGATTTGATCTCCATCAGCGTGGCGGCCATGACGAGGAACTCGCCGGCCTCTTCGATGTTGATACGGTCGATCTGCCGGAGGTAGGCGAGGTATTGGTCGGTGATCGGGGCGATCGGGATGTCGTGGATATCGACCTCGGCCCGGCGGATCAGGAAGAGCAGCAGGTCAAGCGGGCCTTGGAAGGCGTCCAGCGAGATGGTGTAGTCGTGCTTGCTCGTCATGGGCTTTGCTCGCGTCGGCGTATGTGCGGGGCAATGGTAACCCTTCGCCCGGCCCGCATCGCGGGTAAACTGCACGATAATGGGCAAGCAAGCAGCAAAGTCGGTAGGCAGGAAGAAGGGTGCCAAGGCCGGGGCGGCGCGCTCGGGCGGAGGTGGTGGGGGGGTGCTGACGCTCGCGTGTGCGCAGTTGCAGGCCGAGGCGCGTGCTGTGGAGGCTTTGTCTGCGGGGTTGCGCAGGGGTAGCGGGGCGGCTTTTGAGCGGGCGGTGCGCCTCTTGGTCGGGTGTGCGCAGGAGCGTGGGACGGTGTTGGTTACGGGGCTGGGCAAGAGCGGGCTGGTGGGGGCGAAGATCGCCGCGACGTTTGCGAGTTTGGGTGTGCCGAGCCATTTCATTCATCCGACGGAGGCGGCGCACGGGGACCTGGGGAACTTCCGTGCCGCGGATGTGTGTATTGCGATTAGTTATTCGGGTGATACCGATGAGGTCGTCTCGCTGTCGGCGGTGCTGAGGCAGGACGGCATTGATGTGATCGCGATCTGCAAGGGGACGGGCAAGGGTGTGGGCACGTTGGCGGGCACGTCGGGGCTGGAGAAGATTGCCAGCGTGGTGCTGGCGATTGGGGAGGCGGCCGATGAGCACCTGTCGCCGGCACCGATGGCGAGCACCACGGCGACGGTTGCGCTGGGCGATGCGCTGGCGCTCTGTGTCAGCCGGGAGCTCGGGGTGAGCGAGGCGGACTTTGCAAAGCGGCACCCCGGCGGGTCGCTCGGGGGGTTGATGAAGCCGGTGACTGAGGCGTTGCGGTTCCGCGTGGGGCACAACCTGCACCCTGCGTTTGATGACCTGACGGTCGCCGAGGCCCTGGCCGCGGCGGACGCCGACGGTCGTCGGCCCGGTGCGCTGCTGTTGGTGGACCGTGGCACGGGGAAGTTGACGGGGATTTTTACAGACGGCGACCTCCGGCGATGGGTGCTCAAGGACCCAGGGTTCCTGAAAAAGCGTGCCAAGGACGTCATGACACGCAACCCGAGCACCCTGCCCGACACGGCACGTGTGCGCGACGCGGTGCGCGTGGTCCAGCAGTTTCGGCGTGATGAGATTCCGGTCGTCGATGCGCGCGGGAGGCCGGTGGGGATGCTGGACGTGCAGGACCTGATCACGATGCGGGTGGTCAAGGAGTGAGGGTGGTCGAGCTGCTTCTTAATGGGCCTCTTCTAATCGATTTCCTCTCCGCGTTCCTCCGCTGCACTCCGCGAACCTCTTCTGTCTTTCATTGGCGTAGGTGTTTTGGTGGCACAGGGGTGTGTCAACCCCACTCTTGTCCCTCCCCAGCACATCCCCTCCGAGGAGGGGTTAGCGCATTTCGGCGATTATCTGGTGCATCTGCCGTGCCGGCGTGGCGAATACGCTTGCCAACAGAGGAGCAACCATGAGCACGGCATCTAGAGTCAAAGTTCTTTCGGTTCTCGCGGCAAGCTCGGCAGCGGCGCTCGCCCTCTCGGCGTGCGCGCCGGTGCGTGAGGTCAGCCGGGTTGACCCGCAGCAGACGGTGGACGTGGATTACAGGTTCAACGACTCTGACGCCCGGCAGGTGTATCAGGGGATGGTGCAGGACGCGCTGAGCAGGCCGTGGATCAACAACTTCAAGAACGAGAACGGCGGCAAGCGCCCGGCGGTGATCGTCGGGCCGGTCTTCAACGCCACGCAGGACTACATCGATACCAAACTCATCACCACCGACATCGAACGTGAGTTGATCAACAGCGGGCTGGTGCGCTTCGTGGCCGACAAGGACCAGCGGCTGCCGGTGCGTGATGAGCGTGCCCAAGGCCAGGAGTGGAGCCGGCCCGAGACGCGCAAGCGGATGCAGTATGAACTCGGGGCCGACTTCATGGTTATTGGGCGGATCATGGACGACAAACCCCGGACGCTCGACGGCAAGGGTGGGGTCAGTTACTTCAAGGTGAACCTAGAGATCGTGGACCTCGAGAGCAACGAGAAGGTCTGGATCGGCAGCCAGGAGATCAAAAAGGTCTGGCGGGACAGGTGAGGTTTGGGTTGGGTTTGCCCGCCGGCGTGTGAATCTTGCGTGAGAGTTTGCCCGTGGCGGTCGGGTGTCTACACTGGGGCATGCCAGGCGACCATCAAACAGAGGTGCCCGGTCGGTCGCCCAAGCGTGCCGTCCGGGTGGATGTCCCTGCGTTGCAAGATTCTGCAAAGGTTGGCCCGCCCCCGGCCGGGGCCTCGGGGATGGTGCCAGCGCGGCCGAGGGCTGATGACGTTGAGGATGTGCTGGATGCATCGGGCCTGCTCGCATCTGTGGCCGACACCTCGGCTACCAGCGCGTCGGAGTTTTATTCGCCCGAGCCGCCGGGGTACCGCAAGGGGTTTCACAAGTACATCGTTGTCTTTGGCACGGTGATGTCGGGGCTTGGCAAGGGGATCTTTGCCGCGAGCTTGGCCAAACTCTTCCGCGACAAGGGGCTGTGCGTCTGCCCCATGAAGATGGAGGGGTACCTGAACATCGACGCCGGGACGCTCAACCCCTACCGCCACGGCGAGGTCTTTGTCCTCGAAGATGGCACCGAGTGCGACATGGACCTGGGCACCTACGAGCGGATGCTCGACCAGAACCTGACGCGGCGTAACTTCACCACCAGCGGGCAGATCTTCAGCGAAATCCTCGGGCGCGAACGGCAGGGGGAGTACCTCGGGCGCGACGTGCAGATGATCCCGCATGTTACCGGCGAGGTCAAACGCAAGATCCGCGAACTGGCGATGTTCGGCGATGGGCGCAAGCCCGCCGATGTCGTCTTTGTCGAGGTCGGCGGCACCGTCGGCGATTATGAGAACGGTTTTTATATCGAGGCCCTGCGTGAGCTGGCGTTCGAGGAGGGGCCTGGGAATTGCTGCTTTGTGGCGTTGACGTACGTGATCAAGCCCAGCGCGCTGGGGGAGCAGAAGAGCAAGCCGGCGCAGCTGGGGCTTCGCCGGCTGATGGAGGCGGGCATCCAGCCGCACGCGATCGCCTGCCGGGCCGAGGAGCCTGTCGAGCCCAAGGTGCTCGAGAAGATCGCGATGTTCAGCAACGTGCCGATCAAGCGTGTGTTCAGCATGCACGATCGTCCGAGTATTTACACGATCCCCGACGAGATGCGTTCAGAGGGTTTGGACCGTGAGATCTTGAGCATCCTGAACCTGCACGACCGCGTGGACGCCCCTCAGGAGGACCGTGCCCGTGAGACGTGGAGCCACTTTGTCAGCGGGCTGACCAGGGCCAAGCCGCGCACGGTGGACATCGGCATCACGGGCAAGTATGCCCACCTGCGCGATGCCTATGCGAGCATCGACAAGGCCGTAGAGCACTGCTCGGCAAAACTGGACACCAAGATCAACTTGCACTGGATCGAGACGACGGAGTTGGTCGAGGGGAACGTCGCGGCGAAACTCTCGCAGATGGACGGTGTGATCGTGCCGGGCGGCTTCGGTAGGCGGGGCGTGGAGGGAAAAATCCAGTGCGTGCGCTACTGCCGGGAGAACAAGGTGCCCTACCTGGGGATTTGTTTGGGCTTCCAGGTCGCGGTCATCGAGTTCGCACGCAACGTGCTGGGCCTGCCCGACGCCAACAGCACCGAGTTTGACCCCGCCACGGCCAACCCGCTCATCAGCGAACTGCCCGAGCAAAAACGCATCGAGGGCCTCGGCGGCTCGATGCGGCTGGGCGGGCAGGACGTGTTGATCACCGAGGGAACGCTGGCGCACATGCTCTACGGCAAAAAGACCAGCGTCCGCGAGCGTTTCCGCCACCGCTACGAGGTTGACCCCAGCTACGTCGATGCCCTGACCAAAGCCGGGATGGTCTTCAGCGGCCGGCATCCAAAGCAGCCGATCATGCAGATATTGGAACTTCCGCCGGAGGGTTCGCCGACCGCGGCGGCAATCGCCGGGCACGCCGGGTCGGCCGATGCGCCGGGGCCGAGGATCACGCACCCTTACTTTATTGGCGGGCAGTTCCACCCCGAGCTGACGGGTCGCCCGCTGCGTCCGCAGCCGATGTTTATGGGTTTGATCGCCGCGGCGATCATGCGCCGCTGCGGCACCACGCCCGACGAGCGGGACAAACTGCTGAGCGACTCATCGATCAACCGCTGGGTCCGCCGGGCAACCCCCAACGCGCACTCGCGGGTCTAACCCGGCACGCTCCACACCCGGTGGAGCGGGCTTCCAGCCCGCGCATCAAAACTGGTGGTGCGGGCTTCCAGCCCGCCTCTCACCCGTTCCGCCTTGCAAAGTCGGTCAAAAACTGCCCCAACGCCTGTGCCCCCTCGTGCGGCATGGCGTTGTACAGGCTCGCCCTCATCCCCCCAGCCGCCCGGTGCCCGGCCAACCCATCAAGCCCCTGCGCCTTGGCCTCGGCGATCAGCTTCGCATCCATCCCCTCGCCCGTCATTCCCTTGCTCGCGTGGCACTTGAAGACGATGTTCATCAGCGACCGGTCCTGCGTGCGGGCGTGGGGCTTATAAAACAAAGGCGCGGCATCAAGGGCCGCGTACACCACGCCCGCCTTGGCAACGTTGCGCGCGTGCAACGCGTGCACCCCACCCTGGGCCTTGATCCACTTGGCCATCAGGCCCACGGTGTAGATCGAGAAGGCCGGGGGCGTGTTGGGCATGCTCAGTTCCTTGGCAAAGTGCCGGTACTGGAGCATGCGCGGGCGGTTCGCGTTGGCGCTCTCGACGAGGTCGTCGCGGACGAAGACGATGGTGGTGCCGGTTACACCCAGGTTTTTTTGTGCGCTGGCGTAGACCAAGCCGTACTTTGTAAAGTCGATCGGCCGGCTGTAGATATCGCTGCACGCATCGGCGACGATGGGCACACCATCGGGCACGGCGGGTAAACGCTCGGCGCCGCTGGCGGTGCGCCACTGGGTGCCGTAGATGGTGTTGTTCGTCGTCAGGTGGACGTACGCGGGCTTGTCCTTGTCGGAGGTGCCCGACCAGTTGTGCCTCTCGGGAATGTACGAGTGGTTGGTATCGGCGCTCGTCGCGGCCAGGTGGACACGCCCGCCAAAGCTCTTGGCCCATTGGTCGGCGTCGTCGTAACTGCGCTGGCCCCAGTACCCCGTAACGATGTAGTCGGCGGCCTTGCCCGCCGGCAAGAGGTTGGCCGGGACGATGAAGTTTTGGCTCGACGAGCCGCCGGACATAAAGAGAACGCGGAAGTTGGCCGGCACGTTGCCGACGGCGCGGACATCCGCCTCGGCCTGGCGGATGACGTCGTCGTATACCTTGGCCCTGTGGCTGTGCTCCATGATGCCGAAGCCGGAGCCTTGGAAGTCCCAGATGTCCCCCTGGACCTGCCGGAGGACCTCCTCGGGGAGGATCGATGGCCCGGCGTTGAAGTTAAAGACCCGGCCCCCGGCCGTTCGGCTGGCCGGGGTGCTGTGGGCAGCAGGGCTGGACGGCTGGGTGGCGATGGACATGTGGGAGTTTAGGGGGACTGCGAAGGTGGGGCAGGTTTCCAACCTGCCCGGCTTGAGTCCCAGTACAACGCGGACATTCACGTCTCTCCCGCGCTCACCAGCGTCCCGATCTTCTCCCCCGTGATCGCCCGGCGGATGTTCCCAGGCACCCGATAGTCAAACACCACGATCGGGATTTTCTGCTGCCGGCATAGGTCAAACGCGGCCATGTCCATCACCTTGAGGTTCTGCGTCATCGCCTCGGTGTAGGTTACATGCTCGTAGCGGGTCGCCTTGGGGTCTTTCTTCGGGTCGGCGGTGTAGATGCCGTCGACCTTGGTCCCCTTGAGGATCGCCTGGCACTGCAACTCGCTGGCGCGCAGTGCGGCACAGGTGTCGGTGGTGAACAGGGGGTTGCCCGTCCCCCCGGCCAGGATCACGATGCGCCCCTTCTCAAGGTGGCGTACGGCCCGCAGACGCAGGTAAGGCTCGGCGACCTGCTTGACCTCCACGGCCGACATCACACGCGACTGCATCCCCGCCGCCTGGAGCGCCTCGCGCAAGGCCATGGCGTTGATGATCGTTGCGAGCATCCCCATCTGGTCGGCCGTTACCTGGTCGATCCCGACTTTTTTGGCCAGGTCCGCACCGCGGATGAAGTTCCCCCCGCCGACGACGATCGAGATTTGCGCGCCCGAGGCGTGGGCAAGTTTGATCTCCTGGGCGATGCTGTTGATCTCCACGGCGTTCAGCCCGGCTACGCCCTCGCCGCCGAGGCTCTCGCCTGAGAGTTTGAGCAGAACGCGGTGGTAGGGGCTGCGACCGGTGGGGGGGGGTGTTGGCATGGTTTGGCTCGGGCCGGGTGAACAGGTGGGTGCGGGAGGATACCCCATCGCGGAACCGGGCCGGGGGTGCCAGCGAACAGTTGCCTACGGCGGCCAGGGCGGGGGGAGTTGGTGGATCGCGGTCTGCACAGGCGCAGTTTTGGCGTTGCGGGCACGGGTGGGCCGATCTAGGAGTGATGACCGGGCCTGCGACCTGGGCCGTAGTGTTGTTTGTCGATGGATCGATGCCCGAGCGTGTAGCCAGACTCAATCATGGATGATCCCGTGCAGCCTGGGGCGGATGCCAACAACCGGCACGAGGTGCCCGAGGGTGGTGCCCTTGGGCCGGAGCTGCTCGGTGCGCCCACCCACAAGGGTTGGTCGGTGGTTTCGCAGCGGGCGGCGGTGATCGGGATGGGGGCTTCGGTGGTGTTGCACGCGATTTTGCTCTCGATCGCGGGTTTGGTCCTTGCTGGCGGGG
>VYKU01000165.1_pt1 | contig 16775 bp, 13 predicted proteins | sample 5114491 | NCBI WGS metagenome assembly VYKU01 (sample SAMN12291796, study PRJNA351875) | freshwater metagenome | isolation source: freshwater lake | place: USA: Michigan, Gull Lake | collected 2011-07-05 | reverse complement strand
ATCTTGAGTGCGCGATCCATGCGATGGCTCCTTGGCGGGAAATCCAAGCATGGACGCCACTCTTTGAGTTGTCAATACCTAACAATGGCGCAACAGGCTCTCGGGGGAGGGGTTTATTCGCCTTCGATCTGCCGCAGGCCCAACCCGCACTCGTTGAGTTTGGCCTTGACTTCGGTGAGGCTCGTCGCCCCGAAGTTCTTGACGCCCAGCAGTTCCGCCTCGGTGTGAGTGATGAGGTCGCCGAGGGTCTGGATATTGAGCATCTGCAGTGCTTTGCGGGCGCGGACGGAGAGGTTCATCTCCCCGACGGGCTTGCCGAGGATCACCTCGTGGCCGGAGCCTTTGAGGTTCTCGAGCATCTGCCTACGTGCGGCACGGTGGGCCTCGTCGCGGCCCTGGCCCAGGCGCAGGCCCTTGCTGGCGAGCATCGTCTTGATCTCGACGATGGAGTTCTCGCCGAAGTTTTTGTAACTCATCAGTTCCTGCTCGGTGGTGCGGATCAGGTCGCCGAGCGTGCGGATGTTCATCTTCTTGAGGCACGTGCGTGCGCGGACGGAGAGTTCAAAGTCCGTCACCGGCGTGTCCAGCAGTGCGCTGCGCTTGAAGCGGTCCTGCGTGTGGTCCTCTTCGGAGACCATGGTTTTGCTCGCGGCCACGTCGAGCATGAACAGGCGTGCGCGTGGGTGGTTGGGGTCGGTCTCGAGCACCTGGCGCAGGCAGCGCTCGGCACGGTGCCAGTCGCCCTGATCCTCATACAGCACCGCCAGGTTGATCAGCGCGTTGATCGGCGCAGGCGGGCGGTCGATGGCGCGCTCGTAGAACTCGATGGCCTGGTCCTCTTCGCCGGTGATGTCCAGCAGGAAGGCGAGCTTGAAGTTCAGGCGTGCGTCCGTCGGGTCCGCGGCCACGGCCTTGCGGAGATGCACGATCGCCTGCCCGCGGTTGCCAAGGGCCTCGGCCTTGTCGGCCTCGACGGCAAAGCGGGCCGCGGCCTGTGCGTCGCGCTGCACCTCGGCGGCGCCGATCATCAGGTCCATAACGTTGTTGTTGGCCATTGGGCAACTCCGGTGTGTGGTCCGCACGGCCAATCGTGTTGACAATGGGCCGGCGTGGGTGACGGGACGGGCCGAGATGATAGCTGCCGTGCCGGGGCCGTGCCAGTCGCTCCGCCAACACTGGTAGGATAGTGTTCGGCTGTTTTGGGGCATAACTGCGCAAACGTGTGTGTATGGCTTGCGAAAGGTGGTCCGGGGCGTGTTTGTAGTGCAAGGTTGTGGTGTTGTGGAACAGGTGTGCGGTCGCCGCGTGTGCGGTCTGTGTCATTGTCCGTCCGTGGCGGGTTTTGCTTTGTGGAGATAGCCATGAAGATCAAGAGCGTTTATGCGTGCGGTGCGTTGACCCTCGGCTTGGCAATCGGCGGTCTTCCCGCGCAGGCCCAGGATTTTTCCAACTTCCAGACCATCGCCACCGGGTTCAGCTCACCCGTAGGCGTGTATCAGCCCCCCGGCGAGAGTTCGCGTCTGTTCGTCGTCGAGCAGACCGGCCGCATCCGCATCATCAACGTCGGCGGCACGCCCTCGGCACCGACATACACGGTTGCGGCGACGCCGTTTTTGAGTTTGGCCGCCCTCGACGCGGCGAACCCATACTTCCGGAGCACCGGCGGGGTTCCCTTAGCTATCCCGCGCTTGATTAGCGGAGGTGAGCAGGGGCTGCTCGGGCTGGCGTTCTCGCCAGACTTCCCGGCGTCGGGGAAGTTGTACATCAACTACACCCAAAACAACCCCAACCTGTCGACCGGTGCGGTCGACCCCAATGGTCGGACGGTGGTCATGGAGTTTACCGTTGACCCGGCGAACCCCAACGCTGTGCTGCCCAGCAGCGAGAGGATGATCATTGCCATCAATCAGCCGTTTGCAAACCACAACGGCGGGTGCATCCGCTTCGGGCCCGACGGTTATCTTTATGTCGGCATGGGCGACGGCGGCTCGGGCAACGACCCCAACAACACGGGGCTGAACCCCAACACCCTGCTCGGCAAGATGCTCCGGCTGGATGTCTCTCGGGATGACTATCCCGCCGACTCGATGCGTAACTACGGCATCCCCGCCGACAACCCGTTTGCGAGCGGTGTGGGTGGTCGGCCCGAGATTTGGGCGCGTGGGTTACGGAACCCTTGGCGTTACAGCTTTGACAAGTGGAACGGGGATTTGTGGATAGGGGATGTGGGTCAGAACTTCTGGGAGGAGGTCCACCGTGTGCCGGGCAATGGCGGGCCGGGGCGTAACTACGGCTGGCGTGTGCGCGAGGGGTTCGCCAGCACGGGGCTCTCGTCGGGCGGCTTTGATATCTCCAACCTCACGCCGCCAATCTACGTCTACCCACACGCCGCCAGCCAGTCCAACGCGACCGTCGGCACATGGACGGCCTCGCAGGCGGGCATCTCGATCGTCGGCGGCATGGTCTATCGCGGCAACATCCGCCCCCTACGCGGGCGCTATTACTTCGTCGACACCTACCGCTCAACCTTCTGGAGTTTCCCCGCCAACGTGCAGCCCACTCCAACGGGCTGGCTCGGCACCCCGGCACAGGTCGGGCTGACGGAGACCAGCGCACTGCAACTGACCGGCGGCCTGCCCACGCTCAGCTTCGTCGTCGCCTTCGGCGAGGACAACGACGGTGAGATGTACCTCGTCGAGCAGGGTGGCGGCGGCCGCATCCGCAAACTCGTCCCCGCGGGCACGCAGCCTGCCCTGGCCGACGCCGCGGGGCCTGGCCAGTCCGTCGGGGCCGACGGGCAGTACACCGCCGACGACATCATCGTCTACCTCAACTGGTTCTTCGCCAGCGACCCCCGTGCCGACGTCTCCGGCCCCGGCCAAAGCCCACGCGTCGACCAGCAGCTCACCGCCGACGACATCATCGTCTTCCTCAACGCGTTCTTCGCGGGTATCTGAGAGGGGTTATTAGTTTTTCCTCCAGAGGCCCAGAGAGCCCAGAGAAGAAATGCAGACGGGGAGCATTTGGTAAAGGCGTGATGCCGGAGATCCCTGCTGGCAATCGCCGCGGGCACTCCACAACAGACCTACCGCCTCAAACCCCCCGCACCCTGCCTTGACCAAACCTCTTCTCTGTCTATCTTCTCTGGGCTCTCTGGGCTCTCTGGGCCTCTGGAGTAAAACTCTTTCTAGTTCAGCCTCGACCCGCGTGCGCGTTTCTTCGTGCGTGCCTTGGCCTCCGCGGCCTTGGGGCGTGACTTGCTGGGCACTCTCGGCGCCTTCGGTTTGGCCCTCGGTGCCGTCAGCGGGGCCAGGGCCTCTTCGAGCTGGTGTGCCACGGCGTCGGCCATCGGTGAGGGTTCGTCGAAGTATTCCCCCGCATCGTCGGCCTGGCGCGTGATCGCCGCGCGCCGCCCCCGGCTCGTCGCCGCCTGCGTGCGCGCCTGGTTCTCCGTGTCGGCCGCCTGCTGGACAAGGTCCTGGATTTCCTCGGCGTCCGCACGCGTCGCACGCTTGCTCCGACCCTTGATCACCAGTTTGATCGGCACCTCGCCAAACGGAGACTCGTTCCGCAAACGGTTGAGCAAGAACCGCTCGTACTGCTGCGTGAACATCTCCGGCTTGTTGACCACCAGCGCAATCGTTGGGGGGTAGTTGCCGATCTGTGCCGCGTAATACACCTTCGCAAACGTCCCGTTCCGGCTCGGCGGCCCCTGACGCTCGACGATCGTCCGCACAACGCGGTTGAGCACCCCCGTGCCCATCCGCGCCCCGGCCTGCTGGGCAAGCTCAAAGGCCAGGCCGATCGTCTCCTTGACGTTCTCGTTGTTCTTGGCGCTGATGAACGCGATCGGCGCGTACCACAGACCCTTGAGCTCCTTGCGGATGTACTCCTCATACACCTCCGGCGACACGCCCTTGCCCGACTGCCCCGCCTGCCCCTTGGCCGGGCGACCCTCGGCCAAGTCCCACTTGTTCACCACGATCACCGCAGGCTTGTTGCGCTCGGCCAGCATCATCCCGACCTGGTGGTCCACATGACTCAGCGGCTCGGTCGCATCGACCATCACCAGCGCAACATCACAGCGGTCGATCGCCTGCTCCATGCGGTCCAGTGCCCACCACTCGATGCGCTGGTCGAAGCTCTTCTTCCGGCGTAGCCCCGCCGTGTCTATCGCCAGGAAACTGCGCCCATCCATCGTGAAGCGCACGTCGATGGCATCGCGCGTCGTGCCAGCGATCTCCGAGACAATCACGCGCTGCTCCCCGGCCAGGGTGTTCACCAGCGTGCTTTTGCCCGAGTTGCGCTTGCCGACGATCGCCAGCTTCATATCCGGCTGCCCGGCCGGGCCTTGCAGCGAGCGGTCAGTGCGCTCCTTCTTGTGCCTGCGAACGATGACGCGGGCGAGCTTGTGCAGGCGTTCGTTCAGGTCCCGCCGGCGGTAGTTGTTCTTGGCGCTGACGATCAACGGCTCACCAAACCCGAGCGCCGCGGCCTCGAAGGCGTGGTTCTCCCACTTGGGCCCGTCGGCCTTGTTGGCCACCAGCACGATCTTCCCAGCCGCGCTGGCATCCCTGACCTTGTGCTTGGTGCGCTTGGCCTTGATACCCCCCTCGGCAGGCTCGTCCTCGGCCGGCGCGAGCCCACCCTCACGCAGCAGCCTGGCCACGGCCTCGTCCATCGGCGTGATCCCCGCCTGCGTATCGACGACGAACAGCACCAAGTCGGCATTGGCCACGGCCTTGGCGATCTGCCCTTCGATATCGCGCGTCAGCGAGGCCAGGTCCATCCCCGCGTCGTCGAACCGGCCGTCGGCGCGGGTATAGACGCCGTAGCCGCCGGTGTCGGTCAGCTCGACCTGGACCGGCGCATCGGTCTCCAGTTCGCCCATGAGCGTGATGATGGTCGACACGCGGTCCCGCGTCGTCCCCGGCGTGTCGTCGGTGATCGAGACCTTGCGCCCGGCCAGCATGTTCATAAGGGAGGACTTGCCAACGTTTGGCCGGCCGACGATTGCAACTCTGGGTATCACGCCTGAGGGTAGGTGGGCGGGGGCGGGGCGACAGGGGCTTGTGCCGACTAACCTTTGCCTATGCCCAGCGGTCCTGAGCGTGTCCACCCTGCGGTGCTATCCAAACTGCGCGACCTGCGCGACGAGCACACGCGGGCCACCACCGACCTGCAAGACCCAACCATCACCGCTGACCACCGCAAGGCCCGCACACTCGCCGAGCGGCGTGCCGCACTGGAGGCAATCGCCTCACAGGTACAACGCCTGGAATCCCTCCTGGCCGAGGCCAGTGAATACGACGCACTGCTCGCCCAGGCCGGCGGTAATAGTGGTGGTGGGGCGGGCGGCGCCGACAAAGACTTAGTCGAGATGGCCCGTGCCGAGCTACCCAAAGCCGAGCAAGAGATCACCCAGTTGTTGCGCAACGCCACGGCCTCGCTCGTCCAGGCCGAGGACAACAAAGTCGGCTCGATCATGCTCGAAATCCGCGCCGGCACAGGCGGCGACGAGGCCGGCATCTGGGCGCAGGACCTGCTGGAGATGTACACACGCTACGCCTCGCGCAAAGGCTGGCAAGTCGAGGTCCTCGAACTCTCGGCCGATTCAAGCGCAGGCGGAGTAGGCGGCGTCCGCGCAGCCGTCGTCAACGTCCGCGGTCCAGGCGTCTGGTCGGCAATGAACTTCGAGGCCGGCGTGCATTCCGTCAAGCGCGTGCCGGCCACCGAAGCGCAAGGGCGCATCCACACCAGCACCGCGACAGTCGCCGTGCTCCCGGAGCCTGAGGAGGTCGACGTCAAGGTCAACTGGGCCAGCGATGTCGAGGAGTTTGCGACGACCAGCCAGGGGCCAGGGGGGCAGAACGTCAACAAGGTAGCCACGGCTGTGCAGATCAAGCACAAGCCCACCGGCATCATCATCCGCATGCAAGAGAGCAAGAGCCAGCAGGACAACCGCCAACGCGCACGCCGGCTGCTGCTCGTCCGCCTGCACGAACTCGAACGCCAGAAAAAACACGCCACGCGCTCGGCGGCACGCTCGGCCCAGATCGGCGGCGGCGAACGGAGCGAAAAGATCCGCACCTACCGCTACAAAGAAAGCATCGCCGCCGACGAACGCCTCCCGGGCGAATACCCACTCCGCGACCTCCTGGCCGGGAACCTCGACACGCTCCACGCCGACCTCATCGAGCAAGAAACCAACCGCCGGCTGGCGTCGCTGTGATGCCGCTGCACCCGCAAACACACCACACTTCTAATATCTTGCCCCCCTCTCCACCCACCCGGAACCCCGGCACATGCCAAAATCTTTTCTTCTTATAATGACCACCACCACCACCGCCCTCCTCCTGGCCGCTTGCCAGGGCCCCGAGCCCGCCGGTCCGGGCGCGCAGGGCACCTTGCTCGTCGCCCCAACCCCCGCCGGCGATCAACGCCGTGGCACCACACCCCCCCAGGGCGCCCTGGGCCAACTCGACTTCTTCGACAAACTCGAAGCCAAGCCCTTTGCCAACTGGGACGACATCCTCACGGGCATCCTCCTGGCCGCCAACCAGGTGCCGGGGGTCAGTTACCCAGACCGCTTGGCCCAGGCCAAAGAATTCGACCTCGTCGGGCCCGAGGCACCCCCCCTGGGCATCGCCCCGGCTACCCCCGCCTCCTTTGCCCGCGCGCTCCTCATCGCCCGCGGCGAGCGCTTCCCACCCAACCCAACGCCCGAACAACTCCTGGCCACGGCCCAGCAACGCGGGCTGCTGCCACCATCGCTGACGATCGACAGCAGGCTCACCGGCCCCGTGGTCGTCGGCGCGCTGGTGGCCGTGGGAAAGCCAACCAACGCCCGCGCCGCCGCCGACGGGCCAATCGTGCCTGCACCCCCCAAGCCCCTGGCACCAACTACACCGGCGTTCATCCCCGCGGGCACAACTTCAGCCGCGGGGGCCAAAGGTGCTCAAAAGAACCCCTTTGCCGAGTTTGAGGACACCCAGCCAGCCACCCCCACACCAACCCCCACCCCATCCCCTAAGCGTGTGCCTGCACCCTCTCAATGGGTCGCCCCTGGCAAAGGACCTGTCAAGCCTGGACCCGCCATTGTGCCGATAGACCCCACTCTGCCGCGACCGCGCACAGAGCCGGTCCCTGAACTTCCCCCGGGTTGATCCTCGATACGAGTGTTCCCAATGATCAAGACGTCGGCAATGTGTATCAGCAGGCCCTGCTCTGTTGTCGGCACCCGCGCGCGTGGCTTGCTGCTGGGCGTCGCGCTGGGCGCGTTGGCCCTGCACATCACCCCGGCAAGCACATCGGCGCAGGAACAGCCGCAAAACAGACAAACCAAGCAAACCAAGCAGCAGGGCAAGCCCTCTGGGCAGGCCCCCAAGCGTGCGACGGCGTTTGATCTTGACGAGCTTGCGCGCCAGCCCAGGCTGCGTGCCGGCGTGCCGCGCAATGGCGCGGGGATCGCTCGACCGCAGGGCGGGCAAGCCCAGCCCGGCTCTTCGGCTGGCCAACGCGCGCAAGAGCAGCCCGTCAGCGAAGCCTTGCCGGTGAGCGTGCCGGTGAACCTCCCTGATATTCCCTACGAGCGCCCGGCGGGTTACTCGGTCAAGCCCGAGGTCCAGAGCCAAGGCAGAGGTGGCATTGACCTGCCGGATATTGGCGATGAGGCCCCCTCGGCACTGACACCCATCTCCTGGTCAGTCGTGCCGACGCCCCCGGCCAGCGCGCGCACGATCAACGTAACAGACGGCGAAGTAGCCATGGCCCGCCTGTTGCCCCCAACGAGCATATTCCCGACGAGTGCAGTGATGGGGTGGCAACCCCAACCCGTTGCGCAGCCCGTTGCCGTTGTAACCGCACCCAGCCAGGCTGATGTCCCTGCCGCGAGCCAGCCGAGTGGGAGTGGACAGCGCGTCGATGTCGTTGGGTTGCTCGAAACACCCGCTGCCGAGCTCGCATCAGCCCCAACGACGATGGTCGTGATGGCGCACGAGCCGCCGGAAGCAACTGCCCCGTTGGCCGAGGCTGAAATGAACAGCACGCCCGCGCCGATGGAGCTTGCACCCCAGCCCCCGGCTCGGGTCGACGCGATCGCCACTGACCAGAGCCCAGTCCAAATGGCTGACGCCCTGGCCGGGGCGCTGGCCGAACTGGAACAGACCACCACCAAGACCCCGGCAGCCAAGCCGGCGGCGAAGGTTGTCCACGTCGAGCCAACCCAGCCCCCCCCGGCGGTCGTTGTCGGCACGCAGATCCTCCCACCCCCTGCCCCGGGCACACCACTTGACCCATTCACGGCCAAGACCGAGCCGATCACGCTGCACGTCCAGCAACTGACAGGCTCAGCGGGCATGGTCCAGTCCCTTAAGGGTGGCAGCGATGCGTGGAAGATCGTCACCCTCGATGACCAGGGGACTGGTTTGTACACGCTCCGCACCGGGCCCGACGCCGGGTGCGCGCTCATCATCGACGAACAAACCAGCGTTCGGCTCGGGAGGCTCACGCGCGTGGAACTGCGTGCGATGGCTTCTCTAGAGAACAACGGGCAGCGGCGCATCGTCGTTGCGCTCACGCGCGGGCGCGTCGGGATCGCACCGGCAGTGGGGCAGGTTGTCAATGTCTACACGCCACAGTCGCTGGTGGTCGTGCGCGAGCCTATTGAGGTGATCCACGACACGGCCTCTGGCACCCGCACGCTGGCATACACCGAGAGCATGCCAGACTCGGCAAACGTGCCGACGAACCCGTGATGGGGTCCACAGGGGTAGAACACCTGTGGTGGTGGTTCCCGTGCAGCTTGTGTGAACTGGGATCAAGGCGGGATTTGCGCTCAAACGCCCGGGCGTTGCGCAATTGCACGGAAAATAGTTGCATTCGTGTTTTTACATGGCACACTTGGGTCGTACGCACGCTGTGATGTTGGTGGGCGTGATGGTGGCGCGTGGTGGGTGGTGAAGGTGTTCACACATGGACAAGACGCGACCACGCCGGGCTTTGGGGATCGACCTGAACCGGTTGTTGGAGGCGCCCTGTGCATCGCTCTTGGCCGACGACCTGCTGGGGCAGCTGGAAGAGAGCCACCTGGTGATCTGGGCCAAGGAGCGTGCGCTGGTTGAGCACGCCTGCGCGCTCTGCCGGGACGCGCTGGGGAGCATCCCCGAGACGCAAGTGGTGGAGCTTGACGGGAGGCGGATGACGGACCTCGGTTCGGCCCGGCAGGTGCTCGACGCCGCGCTGCCCGCGCCGGCAGGGCAGGCATTACGGCCAAGTTTCGACGGCCCGGCAGGGATCCTGGCCCGCCTGCGCGAGCCTCCCGCAAGCCTCGGGCGGACGCACGTCAAGCGGCGGTATTACCTCTGGACCGACGCCGACACGCTGTTGGCTAGCAGCCCGGCGTGCTTCAGCGTTCTGGTTGATGCCATCGCGGGTGTGGCTGCCGAGGGTGAGTATGCGAGCGATGATCTGCTGCTGATCCAGCGCCTGGTGGTGGTGGGCGGGCCGGAACTGGCGATCTGCCACGCCAACGCGCACGGCCCACTGCGCACCTGGCGGCAGACCAGCCCGTGGGCACGCCTGACGCACGTGCCCAGGCCGGTGTTCACGGCGTTGCGGGCGTGCTGAGGGGGACGGGGAGCGGCAATAGGGAATGGGCAATGGGCAATAGGCGCTCATGGTTTGTGCCTGCACACCGACCCCTTTGCGCTTCTTGCCCGTGGCACTCCTGTGATATATACCCTTGTTCCCGCTCGATTCAATCAATATGCAATCAACCACACGAAACCGAAAACGTCGATGGGGCCGGCGGGGCGCGGTTGTCGGGGTGGCTGCAGTGTTCTTGGCTTGGGTCGTTGGCTTTGTGTTGTCCCTGCGGTTTGTGCATTATGGAGGAGCATCCTTCGAGCGTCTTGTGCCGAGTCCTTTAGGCCGGAATCCGGTGCGTCTGCAGGTGGGCTGGTCACCCAGGTTTTCTTGGGAAGCTGTCGACGGGTATTGGTCTTTCGGCGCAGTGCAGGTGGACACCTCGCGTGGAAAGGCTGATTTCGTTGGCACCCGTTTTCCGGGCCTGCCTCCCTGGTCGCAGCTCATGCGTGAACGGCTCAGCACGCTCATCGACTCGGGTGTGACCGAGGCACGCGAGGTTGCCGTCGGGTGGCCGATGCGCGTGGTGGTCTTTGAATACTGGGGGAAGCGGAGTTACAACCAAGCTGGGGACTGTTATATCATGATGTTCGCTCCCCCGGTCCACACCCGCCTCTGGTGGCCCGGTATCTTCGGCACGCTCGCGTGCCTGGGAGTCGCGGCGTTGGTGGGGTGGTTGGTGGGTGTGGTCGTCTTCACCGTGCGCAATCGGGTGGACCGCGCTCGGCTGCGTGCCGATCTCTGCCCGCGCTGCCGGTATCCGAGGCCCGAGCACGCCAACGACGCCGGGAGCGTCTGCCCGGAGTGCGGGTGGGTGTACAAGGCGAGGGAAACGGAAATTGGCTATGGGGAATAGGCAATCGGCAACAGGCGCGGAGGTCTTGTGCGACAACGCGCAAACCTTGTGCGCCTATTGCCTATTGCCTATTGCCCATTGCCTGCCCCTCACGGCTTGCCCTGCACCTGCTCGATCACGTCCCCCTTCCAACCATCCTCGGCCTTTGGGGGCACGGTGCTAAAAACCGCGGTGTCGAAGGGTTTGTCCCACGACTCTTGCAGCACGATGAAGACCTCGGCTGACGAGGCGTCCAGGTTGATCGTCTGGGCGTAGATCGGCATCAGGTCGGCCTTGCGGTACCAGAGGCGGATTTCCTGAAAATCTCGGGCGCCGGGTGTGTCGACTTTGGGGACCAGGCGCAGTTGGACGCACGTCGAGAGCAACTCGCGCAGGCGTGGGTTTTCAGGGGCGTTCTGGAGTGGGTCGGGGTTGGTTACGTCAAAGCGTGCGAGCATATCGGCCTTGCGCTGGCCGACGGGGAGCGGGAAGGGGCCTTCGCCGATGCGGACGGGGTCTTTGATGACGCCCGGCGCGACGATCCGCCGGCGGATGAAGAACTTTTCCGCCTCGCGTGTTTCCAGGAGCCAGGTGCCGTCGAAGACGAAGGCTTGTTTGTCCTCCCGGCGCACGGCCTGCACGTTCACGCCGCCCTTGATGTCGAGTGTGTCAAAGCGGAGTGCAAACCGGCGGAGGGGAGGCGTGGCCGGCGTAGTCTGTTTTGGTGTGGGCTGGTTGGGTGTGGGCTTGGCCTTGGGCTCGGCGGCGTACCAGATCGTGCCGTAGCGGGTGTGCTCGCCACCACCTTGAATCTCGGGGAATCGGCGGATCAGGCGGATCGGTGCGTTGAGCCACACGAGCGTGGCGTCGGCCGCCTCGATCTTGTCCAAGAGCGTGCCCAGCGCGGGGTCGATTGGTGCGGGGGGCGTTGGGTCCTTAACCTGCGTGATCGCGACCGGCTCGGCGGTTTGGGCTACGCCGATCGGTGCGCCGGTGCAGATGATCAGGCCAAGCAGTGGGGTGTGCAGGCGGGGGTTCATGCATGTCTCGCGCTACTTGATGTTGAACGGCTCGGACTTGAGCACCGCCAGCACGCGCTCGGCCTGCTTGCTCAGCCCGTCCTGGTCCGCGGCCCGAACCTTGTCGGCCAAGGCGAGTTTCATCGCGGCGATGTCGGGCCCGGCGAGGGTGGTCGAGGCGATTGTCAGGGTCGTCTCCGCGCTGCCCGCGGCGGTGATGAGTGCCTCTTTGTCGGCGGTGGTGAGCTGGGCCTTGATGGCCACGATGAGTTGCCCGGCGACCTCGGCTGCGGCGCGGGCGGTGCCCGGGGGGGCCTTGCCGTCGCTGCCGATGAGCACGTCGCGCATCTCGCGCACGGCCCGGCTGGTGATCGTCAGCGTATCGGCCTCGGCCCCCTTGCCACGGGCTTTATCGACGATCGCGCGGGCCATGCGGTCGGGTGCGGCGGTGCCGCCCGGGGCTTTAGTCGCCAGGACCATCGCCGAGATCGCTGTGTCGATAAGCCTGGCGTCGCGCTCGGCGGCGATGAATGTTTCCAGGGCCTTGAGGGCGCTGGCGGTGTCCCCGGCTGAGATCGCCGGGGCCGATCGGCGGGCCTGGGCGAAGAGGCGCGTCAGCGCATACGCCGCACCCATGCGGACGGGTGGGCGTGGGTCCTTGAGGCCATCAATCAGCAGGGCCATCGAGTTGGTGGTGGCGACCTCACCGGCGATGCGCAGGGTGTTGACGGCCACGAGTTCGTTGCTGGAAGTTGTCAAGGGCTTGAGGGCTTCGACGAGCTGCCGGCCCGCCTCGACGCGGAAGGGAACGGTGACTTTGTCGGCCTCGAAGGGCTTGGTCAGCGCCTCGCGCCCGTCGCGGACGTTCGCCGGCGTCCCGGTGGCGATCATCGCGGTGTAGCGGTCGACCTGCTTTGTGATTTCCGCGCGGTCGGCATCGCTGAGGTCTATGCGGCTGGCCATGTCGCTGAGGCTCGCCTGCCCCAGCGCGCAGGAGGCCGAGATGAGTAGACCAACAACCGCCGATGCGAGCCTCGACCAGTTCATGCGATCCTTTCGGGTGTCCGGTTTGAGGGACGTGGAAGATATCCGTTGTGCGTTGGGCATTATCGCCATCGGTTGCCGGGTTGGGAGTGGTTACTTGCCGCCTGGCATCATCCCGCCGAGCTTGGCCTGCAGGATCGCCATGAGTTGCTGCTCATCCTTGATCGAGCCGTCTTTGAGGCCCTCGACAAGCCCGGTCAGGACGCCCTTGATGGGCCCGACCATCTGCCCGGCCTGCGCGAGCATAGCGCCGGTCTGGGCGTCGATGGTCATGACCCACTGTTCCTTGGTCAGCAGGAACTTGGCGGGCGGCTCCATCGGGGCGGGCTTCTTAGCCGTGGCGATGGCGAGGTTGCCGGTGATGACGATGTTGTAGTCTGCGCTGGTGCGGTTGAGCGCGTCTTTGGTCGCGTCTGCACCCATCGTGCCGAGCATGCCCAGGCCCGGGAGGTCCTTGAGCGGCTTGCCGAGTTTTTCGGTGGTGAGTTTGTCCAGCTCGGTTAGCAGTTTGCTCATCTCGGCCATGGAGCGGAGGGCCTCGCGGTGCTCGGGGTTCTCGAAGTTCATTGCGTTGAGCATCGCGTCGATATCCATCGTGCGCTGGATGTCGAGGTACTCGTCTAGAGCCTTGGCGACGGCGGCCTGCTCGGTGCTCATCGGCGAGGCGAGGCCGGGGGGGGCGACCTGCTCGGGCGTGACGCCCTGCTTGCTGCTGAGCAGTTCAAGCCCGGCCAGCGCGCCGGTGAGGCGCGCCTTGAGCGTTTCGTTGGTCACGCCGTCGAGGGACTCACGCACCGCGGCGTAACTCTCGCGGGCCTGAGCGATCAGGTCGTCAAAGTTCTTCGTCGCCTCATCGGCGCCGGCCTGATAGTCTGTCGCGCCGGGCAGCGGGGGCTGGGCCGAGGCGAGGAGGCTCAGCGTCGCGGCCAGCGCCTCCTGGCTGCGGGCCTGCGTCGCTTGCACGTCCGCGAGCGCCTGGCTGGCGCTGGCGACGGCGAGTTTGCCAGACCCCGCGGCGACCTGCGCGGTCTTGCTCTCAAGGCTCCCACCCTTGGCGCCGACCTTGGCGTGGGCGAGGGCCTCTTGATAACCCGCGACGGCGCGCTTGCGGGCGGCGGCGAGGTCGCCCTCGGCCAGCGTCTTGTATGCCGCGACCTGCTCGGCGATTGTCTTGGCGTTCAACTGCGCGATCGAGGCCGAGTCGGTGGCGAGTGTTTTATCGTTCTGGGCCTTGGCCGTCAGCAGGGCCAGGTCGGCCTCGAGCCGACGCTTCTCGCTGACGAGGGCGTCGGCACGGGCCTGGCGGGCCTGCGCATCGGTCTGCCTGCTGGTGCGCTCGGCCTCTAGCAGCAGGGCCTGCGCGTCCAGACCGTCGGCCTGCTGCATTGCGGTCGCCGCCTCATGGATAATCGGAAGCCCGGCCTGGGCGGTGCCCCCGGCCGCTTGCTGGCGCAGTGCGCTCGCGGCGGCACGCTTGGCCTTGGCCTCTGCGCGGAGGGCATCAATCTTTCCCGTGAGCGTTGCCACAACGGCGTTGGCCTGCTGCGCCTGGGTCTGCGCGCCGCCGAGTTCCGCGTCGATCTGCCTGATCTGTGCGCTGACGCTGGCGGTTTGCTCGGTCAGGTCAACGTTGGCAAGCATCGCGGCAACGGCCGAGTTTTGTGTGTACAACGCGAGCGATCGGCGGAGGCTGCCGAGGATATCGACGGCGGCCTGATCCAGTTCCGCCGCCTTCTGCGCGTCGATCTGCGCCAGCGCGGCCCGCGCCCGGCTAGCGATGACGGCTGCGGCGGGGTTGTCCTTGGCGTACTCCTTGACGAGTTCGTAGGCCTCGGTGAGCTTGGCCAAGCGTTCGGCGCTTGTGCTGGCCATGCCCCCCCCGTCAGCCGTGAGGATGCTGATGAGCCTCTGGGCCTCCTCCACGGCATAGTGGGCCGAGTCCTTCCGGTCGCACGCCCCCGCCAGCAGCAGGGCGCCCAGTGCCAGCCCGCGCGCAAGCATCGACAGCCTCCCCCTGGACGAATAGCAAAAGAGCGTGCTGCGGGCGTGGCGTTGAACGGGAGTGGTCGGGGTAATCATGGCCTTGGTACCTTGCAAAGCGGACAAATAACTACCCCGCCTGGGGCGTGGGGTGCCCGCGCGGGTCGTGAGTGTAGCGACAGGCCCACCCCCTGGCCCGCCCGGAAGATACGCCGGGGGTGATCGGGGTGTTGCTCGCTGGGGTGTTATCGACCTCAGCGGCCCGAAACGCCCATGGGCAAACACCTTACTCCCCCAGGCATTATGCCGGGAATCAGTATTCTTTCAAAATATTCTGAAAACACTTGCCGATACCTGAAAAAATACGTAGAGTTGATTGGTCGGGTTCGAGGGGATTGGTGTTCGAGAGGTCATTTCTATGTCGCAGCAGGTGCAGCAAACAGACTCGGCGGGGGCTTTGGCGCTGGTGGCTGCGCAGGATCGTTTTATTGCCGTCTGGGGGCAGATGGGCAGCACGTGGGGCGTGAGCCGGACGATGGCGGAGGTGCACGCGTTGCTGTTCATCGTCGGCGAGCCGATGTGTACGGATGATGTGATGGAGCGCTTGGCGATCAGCCGGGGGAACGCAAGCATGTCGCTGCGTGCGTTGGTTGACTGGGGGATTTTGGCGCGTGTGCACAAGCGTGGGGACCGGAAGGAGTATTTTCAGGCCGAGGGGGACCCGTGGGTGATTCTGCGGGCCGTGGTGGCCGAGCGGATGAAGCGTGAGATGCACCCGGTGCTGGCGGGCCTGGCGGAGATTCGCGACGCGACGGAGCCTGGGCGTGCGGGCGGTGGTGCGGTCGATGCGGTGCAGGCCGGGCGTATTGCAAGCCACAACGAGCGTTTGGAGTCGATGATCGAGGTGCTCGGGTTGCTCTCGGGGCTTGGGGAGAAGCTGCTCGGGATGCCGACGGAGCAGTTGCGCTTGGCGGCGGGCGCGCTCGGGGCGGGCCTTGGTGGCGGGGGAGGGCGTCTATGAGCCAGGTCCGTCGGGAGGTTGGGTTGGAGCGTGGCGGCGGGGTTGCTGCTCTGGTGGTGCCTGTTGTGGGTGTGGTGTGGCGCTTAGCCGCGCCTGTGGCTGGGGAGTTGGTGTGGCGTGTGTGGGTGGACAACGGGCACACGCGTGCGCGGTGCGTGCTGCGTGGGGCGGGCGTTGAGCGTGTGCTTGTCGATGGCGTCAAGGGTGAAGTAGCGGCGATCGATGGGTTGACGCATGTGCTGGTGCGTGGGCGTGGCGGCGGTGGTGCGCTGCTGGTGCTGACGCTGGCCGGCGAGGTTGGGGACGCCGGGTCTGCCGGGTTGCTGTATGCACGGACGTCGTTGCTGGAGGAGTTGGGCGTGCCGGGGGGCGGGGCGGAGCCGCCGGGGTTGGGTGGGTGATGGTTTTGGGGCGAACGAAGTGGCGAACCCCACCCCTGCCCCTCCCCTCGGGGGAGGGGTTCAGAAGAGATAGAGCCACACCGCTGCCCCTCGGCTCGGGGCGAGGGGTTACTGAGTTATGCGTGGCGTGTTGGCGAACTTGCAGCGTTGCAGGCCGATGTAGGCGAGGGTCTCAAAGACCAGCAGGCCAATGAGGATCGCGGCGACGGGGTACCAGAGGACCACCTGCGAGCGGAGGAGCAGTGGGGGGCTTAGGCCCTTCTCGCGGTAAAGGGGTGGGGCGAACCAGGTGAGCAGACTCAGCACGAGCAGCGCCGAGCCGATGAGCCAGCCGATGCTGGCGTAGTCGGTGATGACCCTTGCGATGGTGGGGGTGATGCGGTAGCCGTGGGCGCGGCTGATGGTGCGGAGGCCGAGGCGTTCGATTGCGGCCAGGGCGAGGAGCAGTAGGAAACCCAAACCCGCGACATTGCAGAAGAGAATGAACCAGGTCAGACAGGTAAATATGAGTAGCGAGAGGTTTGAGGACTGATCAGCACTCCGTGCTACTAGTTCGCTTCCGTAGTGTGGCAAGATGATCAACCCAATCGCGCACGCGAATACGAGCAAAGTCATGAGCATCGTTCGCATGTGGAACCTGCCGGAGGCTTTGGTGTCGATGGCCACGCGGGCGTAGACGGCGTTTGGGGTGCGCAGGAGTGCCCACGCCGAGGCGGACCAGGTTGCGTGTGGGGTCAGTGGGGTGCCGGTGCGTCGGTCGGGGAGGCTCTCGGCGGTGGGCTTGCCACATTCGGGGCAGAGGGGTTGGTGGGCGGGTAGGCTGGGTGGTT
>VYKU01000164.1_pt1 | contig 17071 bp, 13 predicted proteins | sample 5114491 | NCBI WGS metagenome assembly VYKU01 (sample SAMN12291796, study PRJNA351875) | freshwater metagenome | isolation source: freshwater lake | place: USA: Michigan, Gull Lake | collected 2011-07-05 | reverse complement strand
CCCCCCCCTCCACCTCAGCACTTCTGCCTATGATCAATCTCCCATATTCGCACTATGTTCGTAATCCAAAGAGGCGAATGGCACGAACTGATGGAAGAATGGGCAAGAAGACCCCCTCCGAGTCCCTGCTTTTGGTTTTTTGTTTGTATTTTGATAGGTTATGGACCTCCAGACGCACGAGCCTGACGCGATGATCGAACCCCGTGCCGGGCTCCCGGCGGCCATGCAGACTCCCCCCATCAACCCCGCCCAGACCACCCAGGGCGAGGTCGGGCTTTCCGTGCGCGACTTCCTCACCGACGGCTCCCTTGCGCGCATGTGCGATGAACTCACACGCATGAGCGGCGTGCCCGTCTGGCTCCGCGATGCCGATGGCCAAGTCATCGTCCCAGGCGACGGGCAGGCCCGCTGGCGCAGCGTCGCCGAGACCCCAGGCCGGGCCCGCGCCTACGCGCTGGTCAACCGCCAGTACGCCGATGACGAAACACTCTTCATCGCACCCGTCCGCACCAGCATCGGCGACGTGGGCACCCTGGCCATGCCCGCCGACTGGGGCGCCGCCGACCCCACCGCCCGCCGGGCCCTCGAGCGCGCTGTAACCATCCTGGCATCCACCGCCGTCGAATACATCGAGGGCGCACTGCTCATGCGCCAACGCGTCGATTCACTCGACGCGCTCTTCCGACTCTCCTCCCTGCTCGTCAAGGCCGACGACCCCGACAAACTCCTGCTCGCCGCCCTCGACCTGGCCCTGGATGTACTCAAGATGGACGCCGGGAGCATCAGCGTCCTGGACGACCCGCTGACGCCCGGCAGCGAGCCGGTGCTGCGCCACAAGGCAACCCGCGGGCTCTCACAGCAGTGGCTGGCCGAGAGTTCACCCCTCTCTATCGACGGGCAGCTCCGCCAAGCCGCACTCCGTGGCGAGGTCGTCGCGGTTGGGGACATCACCACCGACCCTCGCATCGCCGACGCCTCGCGCGCCCAGGCCGAGGGGATCGTCAGCCTCGTCAGCACGGGCCTGATCTTCGCCGGGCGCGCCTCGGGGTTGATCCGCCTCTACTCGCGCACGCCCAGGGAACTGACGGACAACCAAAAGAACCTCCTCCGCTCGATCGCCGACCACGCCGCCATGGCCCTGGCCCACGCCCGCCTGCGGCAGTTGCGCTCCCAGGACGAGAAGATGCGCCGCCAGCTCCGCCTGGCCGCGGACGTGCAAAGGCGCATGCTCCCGCGCACGCTCCCGGTCTTTGCACCCTTTGACATCGCGGCCAAGTATGTCCCGAGTTTCGACCTGGGCGGCGACTTCTACGACCTCTTCGAGTCCGGCGGCAAGCTGGCGGTGGTTGTGGGCGACGTGGTAGGCAAGGGTGTCCCCGCCGCGCTGATCATGAGCTCGGTGCGCGCCAGCGTGCGCGCCTTTGCCGCCTCGGGCCACGCCCTCAACGAGGTGATCGCCTGCGTCAACGCCTCGGCCGTGCGCGACACACTCGAGAGCGAGTTCATCACGATGTGGTCGGGCCTGGTCTGCCCCGAGACGCTGACGGTTACCTACACCGCCGCCGGGCACGACCCGGCTCTGCTGTTCTCACTCCGCAACGGCCGTGCCGAGGTGCGCGAGCTGACGACCTACGACATGGCCCTGGCCATCGACCCGGCACAGCAGTACCACGTCGGGCGCGAGAAACTCACCCCCGGCGACGTGCTGGTCGTCTACACCGACGGGCTGACCGATGCCGCAGACTTCGCCTCCAACCGCTTCACACGCACCCGTGTCATCGAGGCCGTCGCCCTGCTGATGCAAAACAAGCCCGACGCAACAGCCAGCGAGATCGTCGAGAAACTCATGTGGACCATCCGCCAGTTCGCCGGCGTCCGCGTGGCCAACGATGACATCACGCTGGTGGTCCTGCGGGTGAAGTAGCGATGAGCACTCCGGGTAGATCGGCTCTCCGAGCCGATCATCCTGTGCCCCCCACCCCCGATCCCCGCACATTTGCGCCCATCCCCACGGCGGTGGTTTGCCGGGCTTTACAGGCGTCCAGTCGGCCGAGGATGCACAGGTATGCCCGACCCCTCGGCGGGGCGTGTGGGCCATCGTGGTGCATCTCCACATGTTTGCGCGCTAACTGCGCGCAACAACGCGACGACGTGCCGATTCTGGCACGCGGTTTGTGTTGCGTGGCGATACGAGAAAACTTATGTTTTGTCGATCGGGTGTCTAGGGCGGGCCAACCCCACCCCTGCCCCTCCCGCCAGAACATTCTGGGGGAGGGCTTCTGCATCAACCCTAAAACCTAAAACCTAACACCTAACCCCTAAAACCTCTTCGCCCTACAGCTTCAAATCCCCCAGCCCGCCGCCGAGGAACTCCATCCCCTTGCCGAAGCCGCCGGTGAGCGACTTGTTGCGGAACTTCTCGCGCTGCCGGCGGAGCTCGGGGGTTTCCTTCTGGATTTCCTTGAGCCGGTCCTGTGCCGCCTTGTCGCGTGCGGCACGCTTCTCGCTCATCACCGCCTCGCGGCTGCCCGGCGCGGGCGGTTCCTCGGCCTGGAGCACCTTGAGGCTCAGGCTGATCTTCCGAGTCGTCGGGTCGATCTTCAGCACACGCGCAGTCACCACCTGATCAACCTTGAGGACCTCCTCGACCTTCCCGATCCGCTTACGGCTGACCTCGCTGATGTGCACCAGCCCGTCGACGCCCGGGGCGATCTGGATGAACGCGCCAAACTCGGCCACACGCACCACACGCCCCGTTACGTCGGCACCCTCGGACACGTCGCTGACGGCCGTGGCGAAAGGGTCGGCGGCGAGCTGCTTCATCCCCAGGCTGATCTTGTTGTTCTCCAGGTCGGCCTTGAGCACTTGCACACGCACCGACTCGCCCGCCTTGACGTACTTCTCGACGTTCCGCTCGCTGGGCATCACGCGGTCGTAGGTCATGTCGCTGATGTGGCAAAGCCCGTCGATGCCCCCGATGTCGATAAACGCGCCAAAGGGCATGATCTTGCGGACGATGCCCTCAAGGACGGCTCCCTCTTGCAGGCTCTCCTTGAGTTTCGCGGCCTTCTCCTTGCGCTCCTGCGCGAGCATGTCGCGCCGGCTCAGGACGATGTTCCCCAGGCCCGTTCGCTCGACGCGCACAACGACGCACGGGAACTTCTCGCCGATGAAGACCGAAAGATCGGCGACGCGGTCAAGGCTCGCCTGGCTGGCGGGCATGAACGCGCGGTGCTCGCAGACCTCCAGCTCCAAGCCACCCTTGTTGACGCCCGTTACGCGCGCCTCGACGACCTGGCCGGGCTCGAGCAGCTCCCACTTGGCCTTGACGACCTGGCCTGGGCGCGAGCAGATAAAGAGGCTCTCGGCGGCCTCGAAGCGGTCGACGACCAGTTCAAGCTCGGCACCGACGACGGGGAGTTGGTCGTCGGGGTACTGCGTGCGCGGGACGACGCCGAGCTCTTTGGGGCCGAACTCGACGAAGATATCGCTGGGCCCGACGCTGACGACCTTGCCGGTGCGGTGCTCGCGTGCGGACTCGATTTTGCGTGGGCCGCGGATGCCCGAGGAGCGGACGCCACCGATGGGCTTGACCTCGCGTTTGCCGCGGGGCATCTCCTGTGCCGCGGCGTCTTTCATCATCGCCTCGATCTCGGCGTCGAGGGTCGGGTCGCTGGCCGCGCCGGCCGAGTCGCGGTTCATCTTGGCGAGCATCTCTTTGGTGTTGGGCGCTTTCTCGCCCAGGTCCATGGGCTGCTTGGGGTCGCGTTTGCGGTCGCCCAAGCGGGGCGGGCGGGAGCTGCGGTCGCCGCCACGCTCGCCACCGGGGCCACCCTCGGCACGGATGACCTCGGCCTTGGCGATGGCGGGCAGGCCCTTGAGGTTCCCCTCCATCGTGCCGGGGTTCTGTGCGTGCTCACCTGCGGCATGCCCTTGGCTCTTGACCTCGCTCTGGGGCGCGGGAGTCGCGGCTGCATCGGGTGCATCGCTGTGGGGCGCGCTGGTGGTGGATGGTGTGGCGGTGTTGGTTGTGGGTTCCATGGGACGGCTCGTAAACACGTCTGCTGGCGTGCGGATCAGCGAGCATCGCTGGTCACGCCGGGCGCGGGGCAAGCCCCGGACGACCCGGGCCGCACATGCGGCACGACAGGCCTAGATTCTAGTCGATCCCCGTGGGCCGGCCCATGCGGGGAAGGTTTGGGTGGGGGGGATAGGCAATGGGCAATGGGCAATAGGCAATCGGCGCTTAGGTGCTTGGCGTGGGCACAGGCTGCTGCGCCTGTTGCCCATTGCCTAATCCCGATTGCCTCTCCTGCCCCCCTCACGCAGCCAAGGCTTCCGCCAGCGTGCCCTTGATCGTAAAGACCGTGTGCAACTTTGCGATCTCGAAGATTGCGCGGACGCGGGGGGTCAGGCCGCAGAGAATGAGTTTGAAGGACTGACGGCGTGCGGCCTGCATGCTCTCGATCATGGTGGCCAAGCCCGAGCTGTCCATGTAGGGCACGGCCGAGAGGTCAATAACCAATCGCCCGCCGGGCTTGAGGGCGCTCTGGATGGTGCGCAGTTGCGACTTGAAGGCGGGTGCCCCGTTGAGGTCGATGTCCCCGGCTGGTGAGACGATGGTCGCGTCCCCCTCAACGCGTGAGATGATGGTCAGGGCCGAGTCGTTCATGAGGGGTCTCCGTTGTCTTTCTTGCGCTGGGGGTTGCGCATTTTGATCATGGTCAGGCGCATGCCCGAGTTGGGTCGCTGCTCGTAGATGACCTCGTCCATCACCTCGCGGATGATGTGTACGCCGAGGCCGCCGGGGCGGATCTCGTCGAGCGGGCGGCTCTTGATGAGGCTGGGGTCGATTTGTTGCGCTTCGTCTTCGATGACGATTTTGAGGCCTTCGGTGGGGCTGGAGGAGGTGCCGTTCTGGGCCAGACCGCCGATGGCGTGCAGTGAGAGCCAGATGGGTCGGTCGGTCTGGCGGTCGTAGCCGTGGCGTTCGATGTTGCAGAGGGCCTCGTCAACGGCCAGTGCGATCTGGCAGGCGGCGTCCTCGGCAAAGCCCATGCGTCTGGACATGCTGGCGACCATCTCGCGTGCGCCGCAGTTGAGCAGCGGGTTGCTGAGGATCTCCAGCCGGACGTGGGGTTGCTCTGCCGACATCGGTGCTTCTTAGGGGTTGAGGGCTTGGGTGGCGGGAGATTGGGGTGAGATGGCGTGATTATCCCCACCGGTTTGGGCCTGGGCGTGCACGTTGAGGTAGGCCTTGAACTTTTGGGGCGCGTCTTGGCGGTCTTGTGGGGAGGCCCAAGGGTTGTAGCCGAGGTCGGTGCCGGTCATCTGGCGGAGCGTGGCGATCGCGGCAACGCGCACGGCAGGGTCGTTGTCGTTGAGGGCGTCGGCGACCTTAGGCAGATTTGGCGTGTCGTTGGTACGGGCAACGGCGGTGATGGCCCGGATGCGCGAACTGCCGTCGGTTGCGTCAAAGCCCTCGCCCATCTCGGGGCTTGCGCACCCGGGGAGCACAAGAGCGGCGAGCAGGATCACCGGGACGGGGTTGGGCATTGGGCAACTGTAAGCGAGGTCGGGCAGGACGCCGGTGCGGGCGTTGGTCGCTACCGCCCGGTAACTTGGATGACGACCTTGATCGGGGGGCCGACGACGGTCAGGCCGAGCCAGGAGGGGGAGATCTCGCCGGGGACGACGAGCAGGCCCGGTGCGGCGTCGTTGATCTCGACGATGATGCGTGGGGAGGCGTGGGCGTTGCGGATCGCGTCGAGTGCTTCGCGCGTGCCGCGGACGCGGATGGGGCCGAGCAGGGGCGTCTGGGGCTGGAGGTCAAAGGCCTTGGCCGTCGCCGGGGTGCAGGCGATGAGGACGGGGACGTTTTCGAGCAGGAGTTCCTGGTTGCCGGCGCGGGCGGGGTCGGAGACGATCGAGGCCTCGGCCCAGAGCCAGATGAGGATGGTTACGAGCGTTACGACGCCGAAGGACTTGAGGCGGCTCATGGACGGCCCTCCCGGGTGGTCTGCGCGCGGTCAATGGGGGCGGTGGCGTCGGGGTCGTCGGTGGTTGATGGGTGGTGGTCGTGGTGGTCTGTGGAGCGGTCGTCGGCGTCGGGGTGTGGCTCTTTTTCGGCCTCGACGACGTTCTCGGGTTCTTCTTGCACGGCTGTTACGAGGCCCTCGTTGAGTTTGAGCAGGAGCAGGCCGCGGAGTTCGGCCTCGTTGAGGCCGCGGGTCAGTTCGCCGCGCTCGGCGAGGGTGATGGTGCCGGTCTCTTCGCTGACGACGACGACGAGTGCGTCGCTCTCGTTGCTGATGCCCAGGGCGGCGCGGTGTCGTGAGCCGAGGGTGGCGTCGGGTGTGTCCTCGGCGTTGGCCAGGGGGAGTTGGACGCCGGCGGCCTTGATGCGGTCGTCTTTGATGAGCACGGCCAGGTCGTGCAACGCCGAGCCTGGGAAGAAAATCGTCTGCAGCAGCCGGCTGGAGACGTGCGCATCGATGAGCGTGCCACCCTCGGCTAGGCCCTTGAGCGGGGTCGAGCGCTCGACGACGATCAGGCCCCCGAAGCGGGCCTTGCTCAAATAAGCCGCGGCCTCGCTGACGGCGTCGACGGTCTCGGTGGCGACCTCGATCTTGCGGCCGAAGATGGGGGACTCGCCCAGGCGGATAAGCCCCCGGCGGAGCTCGGGCTGGAAGATGACGATCAGCCCGACGGCCGCGACGGCAAAGATGGCGTTGAAGACAAACGTCAGGCGTGCGAACGACTCGTGCTGGCCGAGGATGCGGACGACCAGGGCGGCAACGACGATGAGGAGGAACGCGCTCTTGAGCGCGCCGGCGGCGCGTGTGCCCTGGACAAGGCGGACGACGACCCAGACGACGATCCAGATGACCGCGAGCTCGATGAGGACCTGCCACCACTGGTAGCCGGCGAGGCGCTCGACGAGATGCAAGAGGCGGTCGGTCACGCCAGCGATGGTAGAGCCGTTGTGGGCGAGTTCGCGGGTGTGGGGGCGGGAAAGAAAACGGGCGCCCGTTGGTGGGCGCCCGTGTGTGGATCAGAGTTGTCGGGGCGGGGGGTTGGTATTGGAGGCTGTTTCAAATGGTGGCACTGGCCTCTGATCTGTGCGGATCACGCAAGGCATCGGCACAGGCCAGAGGCCAGTGCCACCGGAGCCAGACTTCTGAAACAGTCTCTTAGTTTCCGCTGCGGAGTGCGTCGTTGAGGCCTGGGAAGAAGCGTTCTTCCTGCTCGGACTGCACCAGGACGGTGGGCTTGAGGAGGATGAGGAGGGTTGCGTCCTGGCGGGACTCGATGCGGTTGGTGAAGAAGCGGTTGATGACGGGGATTTTGCTCAGGACGGGGACGCCGGTTTCGATCTGCAGTTCGGTGCTCAGGCGTTGGCCACCGAGGAGGATGGTGCCCTGGTCGGGTACGGTTACGGTGGTGTTGACCTGGCTGACGTTGAGCAGCGGGAGCTGAACGCTGCTAGAGACCGAGCCTGGGCCGCCGACGGTGTCGCTGGTGACGACGCGGGTGCCTGCGGTGGCCGAGACGGGAAAGTTGACCAGTTCTTGGATTGTCGAGACGCCGGCCTCGACGTTGAGGGTTACGTAGCGGCGGTCTGCGGAGGCGACACCCTCGACCAGGAGCGTCACGCCGTCGGCGATGGAGTCGGGCGTGGGGTCAAAGCCAACGGCGCTGTCGCCGGTGACGATCTCGAGGTCCGAGACGAACCCACGTTGGGTGCCGACGACGACGTTGGCGATCTGGCCGTTGGTGAAGGTCAGTCGTGGTGCGTTGAGGGTGATGGTCCGGCGGTCGGCCTGTGTGGCCTTGATGAGGAAGTCGACCTGGATGTCGTCCATGTACGTGCCGGCGATGCCGAGGGCGGGAGACGCGGCAAGGAGGCCCGAGACGAAGGTGTTGGTCGAGGGGGTGAGGCCCTCGGCGAGTCTGCCGGAGTTCTGGGAGACGCCGATGGGGGACCACCCGCGGGGCTGCGTCTGCTGGAGGCCAAAGTCGCGTGGGGGGTTGTTGCCTGGATCGTTGCCCTGGCCGCCTGAGATGAAGGGGGTAACGGTGGTACGGTTGCCGCCGGCGGTGTTGCCGTAGATATCCGAGTCGAGGGTGCGGCGGAGGTACTGGTTGGTGGGGAAGGCGAAGAAGTCGCTGGCGCGGACGTTCGGGTCGATCTGGCGGGCGTTCTGGACCTGGTTGCCGTTGTTGTTGAAGTAGACGTCCAGGTCGAAGCTGATCTGCTCGAAGAAGTCTTGGTTGACGAGCAGGAAGCGGGTCTCGACGTTGATCTGTGTCTGGCGGATTTCGCGCAGGCGGCTGAGCAGGCCCGTGATCTCGCGGTGGTTGCGGGGCGTGGCGGTGATGACGAGCACGGAGTTGAGCTCCATGATCGTGCCGGTGTCCCCGCCGTTGTCGCGCCAGCTGTCGGCGTCGATGTTCTGCTGGATCATCTGCACCAGTGCGCGGACGCGTTCACGGCGGTCGCCGGTGCTCTTGTTGCGGCCCTCGGCCTTGATGGCGAAGGGGTCGCGCGTCTCGCGCCCGACGCTCTCGGCCCGGCGGGCCTGGCTCTTGACGATCTTGGACAGGTCCGTCTCGGGCACATCGGCGTAGTCGGGTGCAACGGCCAGCAGGTCGGTGATGGGGTAGTGCTCGACGACCGTCTGCTGCTTGATCGAGTCGGCCGAGCCAACCTCGACGATCCCGTTCTTGATGGCAAAGTCAGCACGGGCGAACTTGTCGGCGCTCAGGCGGGAGATGACCTTTTCGAGCACCTGCTTAGCCGGCTGGTCGGCGTTGAAGTTCATCGTGATGGGCGTCTCGGCCGAGACCCCGATGGTCGCCAGGCTGCGCCAGTCCGGGTCGATGTCCACCCCGGCGGACTTACCGATGTAGGCCAGGGCGTTGCCCAGGGGGACGCCGTTGAACTGCACGGGGATGCGTGTGCCTTCGAGGCTGGCGATCGCGGCACGGTTGGCCGGGGTCTCGTAGTAGCCCCCTGCGCCGGTGCGCATCATGGTCAGCTGGGGCCAGTCTGTGGGGTAGGTGACCAGTTCGGTCGGGGGGATGGTCGCCTCGCGGTTCTGGATCTTGAGGTTCTGCATCCCGACGCGTTTGCGTCGGCCGATCTCGTCGGCCCGGCGGAAGGCGATCACATCAGAGATGATGTCCCGCAGCAGCAGGGCCGAGGGGTTGACCGGGTCCATGAAGAGGACCTGTGCGACGATCTCCTGGGCCTCTTCGTACTTCTGCTCGCGCTGGAGCGCGCGGATGCGGGCGATGCTGTCGCTGATGCGGCGTTCCTTGGCCGCACGCAGGTCCTGCTCGGCCTTCTTGGCGACCTGCCCGGCCTTGGCCTCGCTCTCGGCGCGGTTGCGTGTGGCGATGGCCTCGGCCTCTTTGCTGATCTCGGCCTTGAGTGCCGAGGCGCGGTCGGAGAGTTTGTCGTACTCGGCCTGGGAGAAGTACGTCCGCGCGCGGTCGAGGGCCAACTGCGCGCCCACGGCAAGGGTCGCCGCGCGGTCGGCATTGCCGGCTTTGAGGGCTGACTGCGCTTCGGTCAGCCCGTTCTCAAACTCGGCGATCGTCTTCTCACGCACGAGTGTGAAGTTCTGCTCGACGCTCTGCTCGAGCGTGCCGCCAGTGGGGCTTTGCAGGCGGACGCGGGCCTGGGCCAGGCGCTGCTCGGCGCGGGCGATGTCCTCGGGGGAGAGGTACTGGCGTTGACCGGCCAGGACGGACTCATACTTGCGTGTCGCCTCGGCGTAGCGACCGCCGTCGTAACTCTGGTCGGCTTCGAGGAGGGACCGCTGTGCCTCGGCACGGAGGGCGAGGGCAACGAGGTCGAGTTCCTCGGCCGGCTGGGGTGCCGGGGTCGCCTCGGGGGCCGGGGCGGGTGCGTCGGCCCCGGCTGGTGCCGGGGCAGCGGCGGCCTGCTCGACGGTGCCGGTCATGGCCGTGCCACCTTCGGAGATGCGGGGTGGGGAGGCCTGTGCGACCTGCTCTTTCTCGGCGGGGTAGAAGGGCTGGGGGGAGACTGCGGGCAGTGCCGGGGCGGGGGCGCTGGTGCTTGCCCCGGCGGGGGGCGCGATGGTCTGATCCTCGACGAGGCGGACGCCCGAATCTGCGTTGCTGGCCGGGGTGGGCCCTGGCGTGGGTGCCGGGCTGGTGGTGATGCCGCCGTCGGTGATCGCCCCGCCGCTGATCTTGGCGATCTCGACGATTTTGAGTTGCAGGGCATCAAGTCGGGCCTGGTCGGCCTCGGCGGGTTGCAGGCCCCACTTGTTGAGCGTCTCGACACCCGAGCGTGCGTCGGCGAATCGCCCGGCGTTGAAGTCGTTCTGGGCTTTGTCGAGCACGGCGGGGACTTGGCCCTGGAGTGAGGCCTTGCGTGAGGCGACGGCGTCGAGGACCTCCTGGGCCTTGGCCTTCCACTCGGCGCTGGCCGAGGGGACGGTCAGGACCGCGCTGGCCTGGCGCTCGGCTTGGCGGAGGTCGTCGTTAGCCAGCGCGAGAGTGGCGCGCTGGAGGCTCAGGTCGATCGGGTTGGCGGTGCTGATGCGGGCATTGACCATCTGCAGCAAGGCGCCGGCGGCGTCGCGGTCGCCCTGGCTTGTCGCGGGGCTGAGCAGGAGGCTTTCGATGATGCTCTTGGCCTCGATGAGTTTGTTGGCCTGGATCAGTTCGCTTGCCTGCGCGAGGGTGGGTGCTTCGGCAAAGACAAATTTCTTTGCACTGCCCGCAGCCGAGGCGAGGGCCGCCGGTAGATTCAAGGTACACGCGCTCGCAATGGCCACGGCGCCGGTGAGGATCATGGTGCGGGCTGAACGATCGGCAAAGACTCGCATGCGGTGGCTCCGTGGACAGCGGGCGGAACATCTCCCCGGCCCGTGCAAGGTCGGAAGATAACGGGCCTAAGCCCAGAAAGCAAACCGGACCCCCGAACTTTTCACCGGACAAACCCTTGGTCTACGTCCCGGTGGCCCTTGGTCTGCTCCCGGCGGCAAGGGCCTGACCTATAGGAGCGATCTTTCCGCACGGGTTGGGCCAAGGGTTGCACAAACCCAAAAACAGGCGCAATCATGGGAAAATCTTTGGGAGGATGACGGCGCCCGGCGGCAAGAGGACGCCGCCGGTATGTCGCCGGTGCGTTGTGCCGGGGGGGGAGGGTGGCGTGGTTTGCCGATTTTGCATGCGGGAAATGGGGGGAAAATTTTTCTGCCGCGTGGTTGGCGAGGTGGGCGTGCTGGGCGGGGGTGTGGCCGGGCGACGGGCGGGGTATTGAGAAGATAATCGGTGTTTGTTTGTTCAGCAAGAGCGGTGCCGGGACGATCTACCATAGTGAGGTGTCAAACACGACCCCCAGTACCGCGAGTTCACCCGGCCAGCCCGGCCCTGGCGCACGGCCTGCCGGCTTGGGTGCTGCGCAGGGAGCCGGGCGTGTGCAGACCCCGCCCAGGCGTGCGCAGGGGTTTGTTGATCCGAGCCGGAGCCTGGGGTACCCGGCACCGGTCGCGGCGTTGATCGATGAACTCGCACGCCTGCCCGGGATAGGCCGGCGGAGTGCCGAGCGCTTGGCGCTGCACCTGCTCAAGGCCCCGGCACAGACGGCACAGGCGCTCGCGCACGCCATCGGGGGCGTCAAGGCCTCGATCCGCAACTGCGATGTGTGCGCGAACCTGACGGAGTCGAAGGTCTGCTCGATCTGTGCTGACGCCAAGCGCGACTCGGCGACGGTGCTGGTCGTCGAGCAGCCACGCGACCTGCTGGCCTTAGAGAGCACCGGGACGTACCGGGGGGTCTACCACGTGCTGCTGGGGTGCCTGGCGCCGATGGACGGCATCGGGCCAGAGAGCCTGACGATCGCGGAACTTCTTGCGCGGATCACAGACGCCGGGCACAACGCGCAGGGGCAGGCAGTGGCCGAGGTGATCCTGGGGCTGAACCCGACGCTGGAAGGTGACGGCACATCGCTGTACCTGACGGCGCAGATGAACGCGATCAACCCGAGGATCAAGATCACGAGGCTTGCGCGTGGGCTGCCGGCGGGGGCGCCGCTGCAGCTGGCGCCCAAGGGGGTCTTGGCCGACGCGATCTCCGGCAGGACAGTTATCTGAGCAACCACACCACGACCGAGCACGCCACCGACCGACTGCCCGCCCATGCGATTTGACACCTCACAGTTCATGAAGATGGGCCAGCACATGAAGCTGGCGCCGCACATGATCCAGTCGATGGAGATTCTCCAGATGAACCTGGCCGAGCTCCAGGAACGCATCGACCAGGAACTCGAGAGCAACGCGACGCTGGAGGTTGTTGAGAACCAGAGCGATGCCGACGCCCAGAGCACACAGGCCGGCAGCGATGAGGGGCAGACCAGCGTTGAGGGTGGTGGCGAGAGCGGCGGCGACGCGGGTGGCGATGGTAACGAGGACACCATCGCCGACAACGACGACTCGTTCACACCCACGCTTGACGACGGTGAGATGACCAGCGAGGAGGTCCCCATCCAGATGGGAGACCGCTCGGGTGAGGATGACTTTGAGCGTCTGGAGAGTTTCGAGCACGACCACCCCGACGCGGCGGAGAACGACAACCAGAGCGAGCGTTTCACGCGCGACGCCGAGGGCGAGGGTCAGGGCGATAGTCAGCGCGAGTATGAGCCTTCGACGAACCCGAACGCTGATCCAGATGGGAAGTCGGGTGCGTTGGCGAATCATGCCGCGCATGCGGAGCACTTTACCGACCAACTTTTCGAGCAGTGGCGGTACGCGGACGTGAAGCCGGATGTGCGTGCGTTGGGGGAGGTGCTGATACCTTATATCGAAGAAGACGGCTACCTGCGCACGCCTTTGGAGACGATCGCCGATGTGCAAGGTCGTGGGGCGACGCCGGCGGAGCTGGCGCGGGGGTTGCAGGCGATCCAGTTGCTGCTGGAGCCGCCGGGGCTGGGCGCGCGGGACATGCGCGAGTGCCTGCTGCTGCAGATCGACGCCCGGCAGGCCGACGCCCAGGCCGACGAGATGCCGCAGTGGGAGTTGGCCCGCGCGATCGTCGATGCGCACCTGGACGACCTGATGGCCAACCGCTTGCCCAAGATCGCCGGCAAGCTCGGCATCAGGATCGACGACCTCAAGGGTGGGATCACAATGCTCCGCCGGCTGAAACTCGCGCCGGGGCGTGAGTTATCGACGCGGCCGGTGGCGGGGATTATTCCTGACGGGATCGTCGAGTATGACGCGGGGCAGGACCGGTACGTTGCGTACCTCAACGACCGCCGGCTGCCGAACCTGCGGATCAACCAGGAGTATGCCCTGCTGGCACGCGACAAGAGCGCGCCGAAAGTTACACGCGAGTTCCTCAAAACCAACCTGGGAAACGCGGCGTTTTTGATCGACGCGATCGCCCAGCGCAAGCGGACGCTCTTGCGTGTGCTCGAGGCGGTGGTGGCGGCGCAGCGTGAGTTCTTTGACTATGGGCCGCAGTCGATCAAGCCGTTGCCGATGACGAAGGTGGCCGAGCAGCTGGGGATCCATGTTGCGACGGTTAGCCGGGCTGTGGCGGAGAAGTGGATTCAGACCCCGCGTGGCGTGGTGCCGCTGCGGAAGTTTTTCACGGGCGGGACGACAACGGACACGGGTGAAGAGGTGAGTTGGGAGGCGATCAAGGCCGCGCTGACGGAGATCGTTGACAATGAGAACAAGGCCGACCCGCTGAGCGACGACGCGCTGGCCGAGGCGCTCAAGGCCAAGGGCTTCGACATCGCCCGGCGGACGGTGGCGAAGTACCGCGGCCAGTTGAACATCCCGACAGGCCGGCTGCGGAAGACGCACTGAAACTATCTTCTTGCGCGGACACCTGAAAGAAGAGGTTCGCGGAGGGGGCGGAGGTTGGCGAAGCAACGCGGAGGAGAGGCTGGGTGTGGTTCACAGCGCGTTCAATCTCAAAGAGTTTGATGGTTGCACCGTCTTGAACCCCAAAGGGGCTGCGGGTTGTGTCCTCTTCAACCCCGAAGGGGTTGCGGGTTGAAGCCTCTTCAACCCCGGAGGGGTTGCGGGGTGTAGCCACGGGTGGAGCGCAGCGCAACCCGTGGAAGCCGTGATGAAACCGCGCCCCGCCCCGGCAGGGGCGGCGGACTCATCCGCCCCTGGCGGGGCGGGGCGCATCCGGTTCCGCGCTTCCACGGGTTGCGCCCGCCAAAGCGCGGGCTCCATCCGTGGCTACACCCCGCGGCCCCGCTGGGGCCGAAGGCCTCCCCCAATCCAACCCCGATTTACAACTCAGAAAAACTCTGCCCCTCCGTCCTCTGAGTAACTTCCACCTCTGGGCTCTCTGGGCCTCTGGAGTAAAAACTCTCTTGCGTCGCGATGGCCGCGCCGCACGGCCCACGATGGTCGGCTCGGAGAGCCGACCTACCCCGCTTGCTAACCTCCCCGCATGGCGACGGTCTTCTGCAACGGGCGGTTTGTTGAGGCGGGCGATGCCAAGATCTCGGCGCTGGACGCCGGGCTTCAGCACGCCGTTGGTTTGTTTGAGACCATGCTCGGCGGGGTTCGCACGCGCACCGATGCCGACGCCTCGGCGTGGGTCATTGACCTCGATGCGCACATCGATCGCCTGGCGACCTCGGCGGCGCAGACGGGCCTGTGGCCCGGGCTGCGTATGCCCGCGCTGGCCGAGGCTGTGCTGGCCACCGTGCTGCGCAGCAACTTGCCGCGTGCGCGCGTTCGGCTGACGGTTACGGGCGGGGACCTGAACCTAGCCGCACGGGGCGCGGCGGGGCAGCCCGCGCAGCGCTCGGCGATCGAGCCGACGATCCTGATCGTCGCGCAGCCGGCGACGAGTTACCCGGCACAGATGCTCGATGAGGGCGTCCTCGTCTCCCTGGCCGATGCGCGGGCGAACCCGTTCAACCCGCTCGAGTCGCACAAGACGCTCAACTACTGGTGGCGCTTGCGTGAGTTGCAGACCGCGGGCATCAAGGGTGCGGCTGAGGCGCTCGTCTTTGATATCACCAACCACCTAGCCGGCGGTTGCGTGAGCAACGCGGTGGTCATCAAAGATGGCCTAGCGACAACCCCCGCCGCACGCGGGGAGGAGCCGTTCGGTTCCGATGGCCCACCACCAGCTTCCGACGACCCCGAACAGGACGCCACACCACCCCCACTGCCGGCGGGGATGATCCCGAGTTGCGTTCTGCCGGGGGTTACGCGCGCGCGGGTGCTGGACTGGATCTCGCTGGGCGCGTCGGCGCACGCGGGGCTGGCCAACCTCCGCGCCAGGCGCGGGCCGCTGACGATCAGCGACGTGCTGGAGGCCGACGAAGTGCTGCTGACGAACTCATCGTGGGGCGTGCTGCCCGTGGCGAGGGTGGAGGGCCGGCAGATCGGCAGCGGCCAACCCGGCCCGGTGGCACGCGCGCTGCGCCAGTTGTGGGAGCGTTGGCTCGACAGCGCGGGTCGGTGAGCGGGGCGCGGGCGTGGGCATACGCTCAGATGCCGATGGACTCTCCCGCACGACTTGCCCGCGACGCTTGGTTTGCCGCCGTGCGCGACGGGCCCGTTGCGGGCGCACTGGAAAAAATCTACGCCGATGCCGCGTTGGCGATCAAACTCCGTGCCCCGGCGTGCTGGGCGAGCGGGCGGTGCTGCAACTTCATCAAAGCCGGGCACCTGCTCTATTGCACGGGCCTGGAGGCGGCGTACACGCTCACGCGCGCCGGCGCCCCGGCACGCGAGCGCCTCGACGCCGCGCTGCGAGCGGGGGGTTGCCCGTACCAAATCGCAAACCTCTGCGGGGTGCACGCGAGCAAGCCCTTGGGGTGCCGGCTGTACTTCTGCGACCGCTCATCACAAGAGTGGCAGCACGAGCTCTACGAACGGCTGACGCTGGACCTGCGGGCATTGCACGACAGGTTCGCCGTGCCGTATGTGTATGCGGAGTGGCGGGGGTTGTTGGGGGAGATGGTTGGGGAATAGGCAATCGGGAGTAGGCAATCGGGAATAGGCAATGGGCAATAGGCGCGGCGGGGGTGCGTTGGCGTCTATTCCTTTGGGCGTCTGAATTTTTCTTCTGTCTTTCACGATTGCCTATTGCCGATTGCCGATTGCCTCGTTCAGCACGCGACCAGCCCGTAGCCGAGAACATCCAGCGACCTGCTCGCCAGCGCGATCGCTTCACCTTGTACTTCGATGCGTACGCCGCCGCGCACACCCGCCGCGGCTACGAGCGTGTCATCGAGGTGCAGAACCTCGGCGCGGGACAGCGACCACGGCTTGTGCCGAACTTCCCCGGCCAGGATGCGCCCGCCGCCACCATGTGCCCCACGAGGCCACCTGCTCTGCGTGAAGAGCCAGTAGCGTTCGGTCAGGAAGTGCTCGATCGACCCGGGCTGCGACTGCGGGAGCACGTCGCCGACGGTGCGCCAGCGAACGTCCGTGCGTGCGGGTATGCCGTCGCCCAGGCCCGGCACGCCTCGGCGGACCAGTTTGTACGCAGTCGTGCTGCCCTCTTGCTGGACGTTGAACCTGCTCCAGACGTAGTTGAGGTTCCACAGCCAGCGACCGCCGAGCACGGGCAGGGGCGTCTGGGCGTCGAGGCTGAAGAACCAGACACCCGACCTCGTCCCGCCGACGCCCGTGTGCCGGACGTACGTGCGGACGTTGCATTCGTAAAAATCTCGCAACCCGGGCAGGCCGACCCTTGGCACGCCGGCAAAGTCGCACCGGCGCATCGCAAACGGCACCAGCCCGATCCACGCCGAGCCATCAAAGAGATCGATCTCTAGCTCTCGCGGGACCAGCGCCCGCATCACCTCGGCGGGCAGACGCCAGTGCACAAACAGGAGGTTCTCCCACGTCATCCGCACATCGGGCGCACGCTCGCGCGCCCCGGCAGACTCAGGCTGATAGTCGTTGCTCATGCGTCATGCTCGGCAGGCTCGGCAGGCTCGACCCCGGCACAAAGATGATCCTACGAACACTCCAACTCCACGCCCCGCCCGCCGCGCCCATTGCCTAATGCCCAATCCCTATTGCCTATTCCCCCCGCACAA
>VYKU01000163.1_pt1 | contig 17693 bp, 11 predicted proteins | sample 5114491 | NCBI WGS metagenome assembly VYKU01 (sample SAMN12291796, study PRJNA351875) | freshwater metagenome | isolation source: freshwater lake | place: USA: Michigan, Gull Lake | collected 2011-07-05 | reverse complement strand
CAACCCCTCACCCCCCCCACCGCCAACAACTTCACGCCCGGGTCGATCCATCACCAGCAGTTTAGCACCCCCGAAGGCAGTTGAGAATCAGTCGCAAATGGGGAAGGGCCGAGGTTTCAGGGCCGAGTGCCGAGGGAGGCAGTCTGCACCCGGCCCTAACAGCTAACACCCAACCCCTAACCCCTTCCTTTCAGCACCCCGCAAAGAAGCGGTTGAGGAAGACGATAATGTCATCGGCGGTGAAAAAAGTGTCCGGCGATGTGCTCTGGCCCGGCCCGGCCACGTCCGCACGCCTGTCGCCGGCGAAGAACCAGTTCAGGAACACAATAATGTCGTCAGCCGTCAGCGTGTTGTCGCTGCCGATGGACTGCCCAGGACCGGCGACGTCGCTGGGGCCGCATGAGCATGATGCGATCGTCAGCACCACGGCGGTGCTTGTTACGCTGCCGCAGGGGGTGCTCACAACGCAGTCGTAACTGCCGGCATCCCCAGACCCGACGCCGCTGAGCGTGAACGTCGCGGTACTAGCCGAGGGGTTGGTGGTGGTGTTAATCGCTACGGTCCCCTTACGCCACTGGTACGTGAACGGCCCGGTGCCCGCGGGCACGACGCTGAACGTGGCCGAGCCGGCGGGGCACACGCTCTGCGGCACCGGCTGGGTTGCGATCGTCGGCGCGGGCGTGCCGAAGGAATAGCGCGCGATCCGGTTGGCGCTAACGCCCCCGGCCGTGGTGAAGTTCCCCCCCATTACTATGTCCCCACCCGGCAGGACAGCAAGGGCCTGGACGTCAGAGGTGCTGATCCCCGATCCGAGCACAGACCAGATGCCCGTGCTCGGGTTGAACTGGGCGATACGGTTCGCCAGCACGCCCCCGGCGGTGGTGAACTGCCCCCCCACAATCACATCCCCACCCGGCAGGACCGCTAGGGCGTAGACCCTGTCGTTGGTCCCCGATCCGAGCGCCGACCAGACGCCCGTGCTCGGGTTGTAGCGGGCGATACGGTTCGCCAGCACGCCCCCGGCGGTGGTGAAGTTCCCACCCACGATCACGTCCCCATCCGGCAGGACCGCCAGGGCGTAAACCTGGTTGTTGGTCCCCGATCCGAGGGCCGACCAGACGCCCGTGCTCGGGTTGTACCGGGCGATACGGTTCGCCGGCACGCCCCCGGCGGTGATGAAGTTCGTGAAGAACCCGCCCACGATCACGTCCCCACCCGGCAGGACCGCCAGGGCGATGACGACGTTGTTGGCCCTCGATCCGAGCGCCGACCAGACGCCCGTGCTCGGGTTGTACCGGGCGATGCGGTTCGCCGGCACGCCCCCGGCGGTGGTGAGCCACCCACCCACGATCACGTCCCCACTCGGCAGGACCGCCAGGTCGTTGACCCAGTCGTCGGTCCCCGAACCGAGCGCCGACCAGACGCCCGTGCTCGGGTTATAGCGGGCGATGTTGTTCGCCGGCACGCCCCCGGCGGTGGTGAACCGCCCACCCACGAGCACGTCCCCATCCGGCAGGACCGCCACGTCGAAGACGTCGCCGTTGGTCCCCGATCCGAGGGCCGACCAGACGCCCGTGCTCGGGTTGTACCGGGCGATACGGTTCGCAGACACGCCTCCGGCGGTGGTAAAGCCTCCACCCACGATCACGTCCCCATCCGGCAGGACCGCCTGGTCGAAGACGTCGCCGTTGGTCCCCGGCGCACCCACGCCCGGCACCCACCCCGCCGGGCACTGGGCTTGCGCGGTGCTCGCGCCGACAAGGGCCGTGGCAAAGGCCAGCGCCAGCGCGATCCCCCTGAGCCTGCCGCTCAGGCGTGTGAACACGCCGGTAACGATCCGACTTATACAGAGCACATTGACCGATCTGCTCATCTCTCATCTCCTTTGCGTGTGCGCACTACAACAAATTCAAACACCAAACTCTCAACCTATCACCTCTCCCTCAGCACCCCGCAAAGAAGCGGTTGAGGAAGACGATGATGTCGTCGGCGGTGAACTGCCCATCCGGCGACGTGCTCTGGCCCGGCCCGGCCACGTCCGCACGCCTGTCGCCGGCGAAGAACCAGTTCAGGAACACAATAATGTCGTCGGCCGTCAGCGTGTTGTCGCTGCCGATGGACTGTCCAGGACCGGCGATGTCGCTCAAGCCGCACCCGCAGGTGCGGGCGGTGAGCGTTGTGGCGTTGGTCACAACGCGGTGGCAGTCGTCGAGTACGACGCACCGCTTCTCCCAGTGGCTCCCGGCGGTCCCTGAGCCGCTCGCGTCGGTGATTGATAGAACACTGGTAGAGGCACCTTGGGCGGTGAAACGGTTGGATGTGCCGTACGGATCGAGGTTGAGGCCGTCGAAAATGAAGTTCCACTCATTGGCGGGGTCGGTCCGCCACTGCCATTGATACGAGACGCTACCTTGGGCCGTCAGGCCGATGGTGAAAGTCGCCGAGCGTGTCGGGCAGGTGGTTGTCTGGAGCGTGGGCTGGGCCGTGATGACCGGCGGAGGGGCGCCGAGGGTTCGGTAGCGGGCGATCAGCTCCGCTGGCACTCCCCCGGCGAGGTCGAAACTCCCGCTGGCGAACACATCACCACCCGGCAGGGCCGCCACCGCGCGGACAGAGGGAGTGAAGTCGGGGAAGGTCGAATCGAGGCCCAACCCGAGCGCCGACCAACTGTCGCTGGCCGGGTTGTAGCGGGCGATGGAGTTCGCCGTGATGCCCCCGATGGTGGTGAAGTTTCCGCCGGCGATCAGGTCCCCGCCGGGCAAGACCGCCAGGCTCGCGACTTCAATCTCCGCTCCTTGCAGGCCTGAACCGAGTGGCGACCAAGTGTTGCTGGCGGCGTTGTAGCGGAGGATGCGTTCCATCGTCGGGTCGTTGATTCCGGGGTATGAACCGGCGATCACATCCCCCCCGGGCAAGACGGCCACGGAGTTCACCTGGTAGAACACCCCGAAGCCAATATCCGACCAGGTGTTGGCAACCGGGTTGTAACGGGCAATGTTGTTCACAAACACACCCCCGGCTGTGCCGAAAATGCCCCCGACGATCACGTCCCCCCCCGGCGCAAGAGCCAGGCAGATGCCGATGAAACTCAACCCCGACCCGAGGGCCGACCAGGTGTCCGTCGCCGGGTTGTAGCGTGCGATGTAGTTCGCCTGCACACCCCCGGCGGTGGTGAAGTCGCCGGTTACGATCACGTCTCCACCCGGGATGACCAGCAGGTCGAGTGGGCGGGCATTCAAGCCCGATCCGAGTGCCGACCAGGTGTTGGTCCCCGGGCTGTAGCGGACGATGTTGTTCGCCGGGACTCCCCCGGCGGCGGTGAAGGTTCCGCCGACGATCACGTCCCCGCCGGGCAGGACCGCCACGGCGTTGATGCTGCTGCTGTTGGAGAACCCATCTGAGCCGAGCTGCGAGAGCGTGTTGGTCGTCGGGTTGTAGCGTGCCAGGCGGTTGGTCAGCCAGTCGGTGCTGGTGGTAAAAAACCCACCAAGGACCAGGTCCCCGTCGGGCAGGACCGCCGAGTCGTTGGCGACGCCCGTGATAGTTGTTTGTGGTTCCATCGGCACCCACTCGGGCCCGCACCCGCAGTTGAAGAGTTGCGCGGGGGTGCTGGTTAAAGTTACACACCCGTTGCTGACGACGCAGTCATAGGTGCCCTCGTCGTTGAAACTGACGAACTCGATTGTCAGCGTCGGGGTGCTGGCGGTGGGGTTGCTTAGTTCACTGACCGGGATGCCGTCTTTGCGCCACTGGTAGGTAACCGGGGCATTCCCAGTGCTCACGGTGGTAACCGAGAACGTGGCGGGGGTGTTTGGTTCGCACGCCTCGAAGTCTGCCGGGCCGGCGGTGATGCTGACGGTCGGGCCTGTGAAGGAGTAGCGTGCGACACGGGGGGAGTAGAGGTCCCCGGCAAGGCTAAACCCCCCGCCCAAGAGCACGTCCCCGCCAGGGAGGAATGCGAGGGAGGAGACGTAATAGTTCGTTCCTGAGCCAAGAGTTGACCAGGTGCTGGTCGCCGGGTTGTAGAGGGCGATGTAGTTTGCCGGCGTGCCCCCGGCGGTGGTGAAGAACCCACCCACGAGCACGTCCCCGGTGGGGAGCGTCGCGAGAGAGTTGACGGACGCGAAGCCCTCCCCCGTTACGCCCGAGCCGAGCGCAGACCAGGTGCTGGTGGCCCGGCTAAAGCGTGCGATCTTGCTGACCGGTACGCCCCCGGCCGATGAGAAGAACCCACCGGCGATCAGATCGCCGCTTGGCAGGAGCGTCAGGGCAAGGACGGAGCCGTTGGTCCCGAACTCAAAGCCAGGCTCATTGCCGAGTGCCAGGCTTGACCATTGCCCGGAGTCAAGGTTGTACCGTGCGACGCGCAGGGTGTACAAGTTATTGGCAAAGAAGAAGCTGCCCCCGACGAAGAGGTCATTGGTCGCCGGGTCAAAGGCGAAGGAATTCACTCCCGATTCGACACCCGATCCGAGTGCTGACCAGGTGTCGCTGGCCGAGTTCCAGATCGCAACGTTATTTGCCGGCACGCCCCCGGCTGTGGTGAAGGACCCACCCACGGCCACCCTCCCGCCCGGGAGGACGGTCAGGGCGTCGACCGAGGCGAATGTCGCCCCCGAGACCCCCGAGCCGATCGCCGACCAGGTGTTGCTGGCCGGGTTGTAGCGGGCGAGGTTGTTCGCCGGCACGCCGCCGATGGAGTTGAAATACCCGCCGGCGATGACGTCCCCGCCGGGCAGCACGGCCAGGGCGGTGACTCTCCTGTTGATGCCGGTGTTCCCGGTATCGATCCTTGACCACTGGCTGGTTGACTGGGTGAAGCGGAAGGCGGTGGTTACATCAGACTGGCCTTGCTCGATGAAAAATAACTCCCCGCCCACGATAATGTCCCCGTTCGGGAGCGCGGCCACGGCAGAGACATCACCGGAATAGAAAGGGGAGAGAGTCTCGACCCACCCCGGCCCGCACTGCCCGCGGGCTGGCGCTGGGTTAGCCAGCAGCAGCATGACCACCAGGGCCAGCACCACGCCGTTGGCACGGCGCAGGGGCGATGTGGGGCGTGTTGACCAGGCCACTAGGCCCGGGATGCGTTGGAGTAAGGGGGAGCAACGGGTGGACGCATGGCAAGCCGGGAGGGTGGTGGTGATGCGCATGTCTGGATTCCCTAAGACGGCCATTGGGCCAAAGAAGAAGGATAAAGACCACCCCATCGGGGGTATGGTCAGCTTCAGGCATGGGTAATCTAACCGATGGGGCGGGAGAATGCAACTGATCGACGGCAGATTGCGCGAAAAATAACCTAGAGACCGGGCCGGGGCCCTCAAAAATCGGGCCTAGTCTTATAACTAAGTATTGTTACTAAGCACTAACAACGCGTCCCTCGCTGGCGAGGGCGGCTTCGCGGATCGCCTCGTGCATGGTTGGGTGGGCGTGGAAGGTGCAGATGACCTCTTCGGTGGTGGCTTCGAGTCGGCGGGCGAGGGTCATCTCGGCGATGAGTTCGGTGGCCTGGTCGCCCATGATGTGCGCGCCGAGGATTTCGCCACGCGGGAGGCCGCGGATGATTTTGACGAACCCATCGGTGTGTGCCGCGGCGATCGCCTTGCCCGAGGCGGAGAAGGGGAAGGTGCCGACGGCATAGTCCTTGTCCTTGACCTTGCCCTGCTCGATGAGGCGTTGCTCGGTGAAGCCGACGCTGGCGACCTGGGGGAGGCAGTAGGTGCAGCCTGGGACGACGGCGTAGTCGATGGGGATTGGTTCGTGGTTGAGTTTGCCGGCTTTGTGTGCGATGCGTTCGACGCAGATGGTGCCCTCTTCGCTGGCGACGTGGGCGAGCCAGGGTGGGCCGATGACGTCGCCGACGGCATAGACGCCGGGGAGGTTGGTGATGTAGTCGATCGGTTCGTCTTTGGTGCCCGATGTGCCTGGGCCTGCGGGCTTGAAGTCGGTAACGATGTGCCCGCGGTCGGTTTTGAGGCCCAGGGAGGGATCGCAGAGGCCATCGGTGCGCCCGACGACGCCGATGGCGAGCAGGACGCGGTCGGCTTCGAGGGTCTGTGCTTTGGAGGCGTCGGGCTTGCCGTCGGCGAGGGGGGCTAGGGTAACTTTGACGCCTGTGGGGGTTTTGTCGATGGCGGTGGTGGTGTGGCCGGTGAGGAGTTTGAGGCCGTGCTTAGTGTAGAGCTTGCCCATGGCGGCGGAGATGTCTTTGTCCTCGATGGGCAGGACGCGGTCGAGCATCTCGACGACGGTGACTTGCGTGCCCATGGTGTGGTAGAAGTAGGCGAACTCCATGCCGATGGCGCCGGCGCCGACGACGATGAGTTTCTTGGGTTTTTCTTTGTTGAACATGGCCTCGCGAGCGCCCCAGATGCGGTCGCCGTCGAAGCGGGCGAAGGGGAGGTCTCGAGCGACGCTGCCGGTGGCGACGACGGCATAGTCGGCGGTGATGGTCTGAGTGGTTTTGCCGGGGGTTGCGGGTGCGCTGGTGAGCTCTTCCTTGACGGCACACTCTTGGATGTCGATGGTGACTTTGGCTTTGGTGGGGCCGAAGCGTTCGGCCTTGGTGATCTTGGCGTTGCCTGTCAGGACGGTGATCTTGTTCTTGCGCATCAGGAACTCGATGCCCTTGTTGAGCTTGGCGGCGACCTCGCGTGAGCGTGTGATGACGCGGTCCCAGTCGAGCTCGACGGAGCCGGTGACTTTGAGGCCCCAGAATTTTTGATCGTCGAGTTTGGACATTTTTTCGACGAGCTCGGCGTTTGCGAGGAGGGCCTTGCTTGGGATGCACCCCCAGTTGAGGCAGACGCCGCCGAGCTTGGCGCGCTCGACGATGGCGGTCTTGAAGCCGAGCTGAGCGGCACGGATGGCCGCGACGTACCCGCCGGGGCCGCCGCCGATGACGACGAGATCAAAGTGGTTGGTCGAATCAGCCACGTTTAGTTCCTTTCAGAAGCCGAACTGAGTGGTATGGGTGGGTGTGGTGTCGGTCAGGATCGAGTATAGGTCTGCCGGTGTTGGAGGCCCTCTATCCTCACGAGCCATGCTGACGCTGACTTATCCGATTGCGCGGACGACGTTCACCGAGTGCGTGCGTCAGCCGATTTATTTTTTGATCCTGGTAATCGCCGCGGGCTCGACGGTGCTGACGACGGCGGTATCGGGGTTTACGATGGGGTACACCGAGAGTGGTGAGGTCTCTGGGGACGACAAGCTGCTGCTGGAGCTTGGGCTGGCGAGCGTGCTGGCGTTGTCGGTGCTGCTGGCGGGGTTCATCGCGACGGCGGCGGTCTCGCGTGAGATCGAGAACAAGACGGTGCTGACGATCGTGAGCAAGCCGGTGCCCAGGACGGTGCTGATCGTGGGCAAGTGGATGGGCGTAACAGGGGCGATGCTGCTGGCGACGGGGACGATGCTGCTGTTTTTGCTGCTGGGGATTCGGCACGGGGTGCTGACGGCGGTGTCGGACCCGATCGACCAGCCGGCGATCATCCTTGGGTTGAGCGCGTTTGTGCTGTCGCTGGGGCTGGGGGTGTGGGGGTCGTTTTTTTATGGGTGGTCGTTCCCGCAGACGGCGTCGTTGGCGATGCTGCCGATGACGGCCGTGGCGTACGTGCTGGTGCTGACGCAGAAGAAGGCGTGGGGGTGGCAGCCGATCGATGCGACGCTCAAGCCGCAGGTGATGCTTGCCTGTTTGGGGTTGTTGCTGAGCGTGCCGGTGCTGACGAGTATTGCGGTGGCGGTGTCGACGCGTCTTGGGCAGGTGATGACGATTGTTGTGTGCTTTGGGGTGTTTGTGCTTGGTCTGCTGTCGGCGAACCTGCTGGGCAGCCGGGCGCTGCGGAACGAGCCGATCGGGCAGGTGCTGATCGCCGAGCCTGAGCGGCAGCGTATGAGCAGCATGGAGAAGCCCGGGGATATCTGGTTCATCACGGCCGAGACGGGGCTGACGGTAACGCCCAAGCCTGGGGACCCGTTCTTCTTTGCCGCCTCGCCCAACGGGGTTGACCGCCCGGTGCACTTCCGGCCGTTTGTGAACCCGGATCCTGGGAGCGGGGGTGTGGGGCTAGCCAAGCGTGAGGCGATGATCACGCCGGGGGTGGCGCCGGCGCTGGTGATCACAGCGGTGGAGGGGCGGAAGTTGACGGTGATGACGATCGGTGGGGATGATCTGCGTGTGCAGCGGCCGCCGCAGCGTGGGGACTATATCTTTTTGACCCCGACGAGCGTGAACTATGCGGCGTTGGGTGCGTGGGGGCTGGTGCCGAATGTGCAGTTCTTTTGGCTGCTCGACGCCGTGGCGCAGAACAACCCGGTGCCGATGTCGCACTTTGGGCTGCTGGTGCTATATGCGCTGTGCCAGGTGAGCGTGTTTTTGAGCCTGGCGGTGCTGCTGTTTGAGAAACGGGACGTGGGGTGAGGGAGTTGGGCCTAGGACCGGCCAGGTGCCCCCGACGGCGGTATCATCCCCCCCGCGCTTTGCGGTCGTCGCGCGGGGGCGGTTTGGTTTATGCTTTGTTTGGTTTTTCGTTTGGGGTTGTGTTCGCACATTGAAAGGCTCGCTTCAACATGCAGATCAACGTCATCGGCAAGCACATGGAAGTAACCGAGGCCATCCGCGCATACGCCCAGAAGAAGGCGAGCAAGTTGCCGATGCACTTTGACCGTGTGCAGTCTATCACGCTTCGCCTGGAGCAGGACCCGCAGAAGACCAGTTTCCATGCCGAGGTGGTGTGCGATGTCGAGAAGCACGAGGACTTTATCGGGCATTGTCATCATGCGGACCTGTACCATGCGATCGACGAGGCGGTGGCCAAGGTCGATCGGCAGGTCGTGGCGTTCAAGGAAAAGCTCAAGGGTGGTTGATTGCCGCCCGTGCCCGTGTTGTTGAAGTTCTGTCGCACCCTTTGCACCTGCCTCTATGAAGCTCACTGACCTGATCGCCCCGAACGCCATTGTCGCCCAGCTGACCAGCCGGGAGCGGGACGGCGTGATTGCCGAGCTTGTCGATGCGCTCGTGCAGGCGGGGGGCGTGGAAGAGGGGACGCGCGATGAACTGATCAAGATGCTCTTAGAGCGTGAGAAGCGGAGCACGACGGGCTTTGGTGCGGGGATCGCCGTGCCGCATGCGAAGCACCCGAAGGTAACGCGTGTGAGCGCGGCGATCGGGCTCTCGGCATCGGGGCTCGACTTTTCGAGCATCGACATGCAGCCGGTTTATACCGTGGTGCTGCTGCTGAGCCCGCACGAAAAGCCCGATGAGCACCTGCACGCGATGGAAGTGATCTTCAAGGTGCTCAGCCAGGATTCCTTCCGCCGGCTGCTGCGCCAGGCCAGCACGGCCGAAGAGGTGCAATCGCTGCTGGACGGCGTCGACGCACAGCACGTCTGAGAGGGGCACCCCGGCACACCGATCAGTAAGGTGAGCCTCGGGTGCGCGGGGTGGCGACGCTCACGCCGCCCATTGCACCGCTGACCGTTGTACCTGCCGCCCTTGTTTGCTGCCCTTGTTCCTCCGACCCTTGTGCTGATCCTTGTTCAACCCGCCTTGCCCAGTATGCCCAGCGCCCGAGTCCAGACCGTGATCAAGAACAAGCTCGGGCTGCACGCCCGGCCGGCGATGGTCTTTGTCGACGCGGCCAGCGCGTTCCAGGCGAGCGTGGCGGTGGAGGGGAACGGGCAGAGCGTCGACGGCAAGAGCATCATGATGATGATGCTGCTGGCGGCGACGCAGGGAACGCCCATCGAGATCATCTGCGACGGCCCGGACGCGGATGCCGCGTGCGAGGCGTTGAAGAAGTTGGTGGATAATGGGTTTGATGAACAGTGAGGGGGCGGGCAATGGGGAATAGGCAATGGGCAATGGGCAACAGGCAATGGGCGCGAAAGAGTCTGACGCCAACGCTCGGCTAGCCGCGCCTATTGCCGATTGCCGATTGCCTGTTGCCCATTCCCTATTGCCTGCCCCCCACTGCTTTTCTCGCTGCCAGCACTGCCGCGTGCAGGTCGGCAGGGGCCCCGAGGATGCCCTGGGTTTGGCCGAGCGTGATGCGGGACCAATCCAGGGGCTGGCCGAGCGCATCGGTTACCAGGCACCCGGCGCGTTCGAGCAGGAGGCACCCGGCGGCGTGGTCCCAGGCCTTCTCACTGTTTCGGCGTGGGGGTCGGTCGTAGACATCGGCTTGGCCACGCGCGACGAGGGCGTACTTGGCCTGGCTGTCCATCGCCAGCGGGACCGGCCGGCTGCCGAGGGTGTGGGCCATCTCGTCGGCCAGGGCGGTGAAGTTGCGGACGCGCCCCTCGCTGGCCTCGACAGAGAAGGTGATGATCGGGTGCGCACGCGGCAGGCCGGGACGGGGCGGAATCGGGCGCAGGGGTGCCTGGCAGATCTCCCCAGCGTGCGTGAGCAGCGGGGCGTGCAGGACCGGCCCGTTGGCGGTGCACGCGATGACCATGCCGATCGGGTCGATGCGTACGGCGTGCTCGTCGGCAGCCGTGCTTGGCTCGTGCGAAATGTCAAAGGCCAGGTTCGGGCAGGCCAACGCCGCAACGACCGGGCGCCCACGCTCGATCAGCGCCAGGCAGACGGCAAAGTGCCGCTGGGCCAAAAACCCCTTGGTCCCGTCGACCGGGTCGATCACCCAGGCTCGTTCGGGGAGCAGGTCGGTGGTGCACGCGCGATGGCCGAGCATGGCAAGAACCTGCTCGGGCGTGGCATCGGTCCATGCGCTGGCCGATTGCAGGGCGCGGGCGACCTGCGCCAGGAGTGCGGGGGCTTGGCCGAGGGTGTGGGCCTGTTCCTCGCCGGCGATGGGCGCGTCGGCCTCGTGCTCGATGAGCGTGCGGACGATGAGGGCTTGGGCGGCGTAGTCGGCGACGGTAACCGGTGAGCCGTCGGCCTTGCTGACGCCCTCGTGGGCGAGGGAGTGCTGCAGCCGTTTGCACATCTGCCCCGCCAGGCGTACGCCCTCGATCGCGGCATGCAACGAAACCTCGGCTGTTGGTGCGGGGCTTGTCGGCACGGGTACGACGATAGCAGGCTCGCGGGCGGGGCCGCGACGACAAGAAATCCCGACCGACCTACCCTCTTCGCTTTGATACGCCCTCAGCGGCGCGGGAGCAACTATGGACCTTGCGGGCAAGAAGATCGTCGTAACCGGTGGTGCCGGGTTTCTGGGCAGGTCGGTGCTCGGCGCGCTGCGGGCGCGTGGCGTGCAGGAGCGCGACCTCTTTGTCCCCAGACGCAGAGACTTTGACCTCACGAGCGAGGGTGGTGTAGCCCGGCTGTACGCACAGGCCTTTGCAGGGGCGAAGGTTGATGTCGTCATCCACCTGGCCGCGGAGGTTGGGGGGATCGGGGCGAACCTGCTCAACCCGGGGCGGTACTTCTTTGCCAACATGGCCATGGCGTTGCACCTCATCGAGCAGGCGCGTGCCAATGGCTTGGTCGAGCGTGGGGGGAAGTTTGTGCAGGTCGGGACGATCTGTGCGTACCCCAAGTTCACGCCGGTGCCGTTTGTTGAAGATGATCTTTGGAACGGGTACCCCGAGGAGACCAACGCGCCCTACGGCGTTGCGAAGAAGGCCGCATGGCAGATGCTCGATGCGTACAAACTGCAGTATCAGATGCGCAGCGCCTATCTGCTGCCGGTGAACCTGTATGGCCCGCACGACAACTTTGACCTGGGCAGTTCGCACGTCATCCCCGCGTTGATCCGCAAGTGCGTCGAGGCGCAGCAGCGTGGGGATAAGGAGATCGTCTGCTGGGGGACGGGCAGTGCGTCGCGCGAGTTTTTGTTCTCCGACGACGCCGCGGAGGGGATCGTGCGTGCGGCTGAGGTGATGGACGACCCGACGCCGATCAACCTGGGGGCGAGCTTTGAGATCAAGATCAAGGACCTCGTCGAGCTCATCGTCAAACTGACGGGGTTCAAGGGGGCGGTGGTGTGGGACGCGAGCAAGCCCGACGGGCAGCCGAGGCGGTGCTTGAGCACAGAGAAGGCCCAGAAACTGCTGGGGTGGAAAGCGCAGGTGGGGTTTGAGGATGGGCTGAAGCGGACGATCGAGTGGTATCGGGCGAACTGCAAAGGCTGAGCGCGGGCTGGAAGCCCGCGCCACCGGAATCAGAAACCCGCTCGGCCCGGAGGTCCGAGGTACCTGGGATCAATCACTCCCCGCCGCAACGCGTTTGCGCTCCCACGGCTTGGGTTCGCGTTTGACCATCTCCGGCTTCTTGGCCTCAAACTCCACGGCACCTGGGCCAAGCTCCCTGCCCGCCCAGGCCAAAAACTCGGCCGTCGGGGTGATGCGCGTGCGGGGCAGGTCCAGCGTGATCTCCGCACCGGCCGTGCGCACGAGCAGCTCGGCGGGCTTTGGCTCGCCGCCCGGGCGGGCCTGGGCGAGGTGGGCGACAAGGCCGTCGAGCTTTGCCTGCGCGCTGCCGTTGTGCCGGCGCTCGTCGATGACCACACGCACGCGAGCGGCCAATAGCTCTGCCGCGGCCTCGATCGGGACGATCTGCTCGGCGATCAGCTGCGACTCACCCCGGCTCATGTCCACCTTGCCGACGATGAAGACGATTTTGTCCACCCGTGCCGTCTCGGAATACTTGGCAAAGCAGTCGCTGAAGCAGACGCACTCGACGGTGCCATCTTTGTCCTCGATCGTCAGCACGCCCATCTTCTGGCCCGCGCTCTTGCCACTCTTGACCACCAGCACACGCACGCCCGCGATGAGCGCGCCGATGGCCACACGCTGGTCCTGCGGGTGCATCTTCTCGCGCAGCCGGCGTGAGGTGGTGTTGCCCAGGCCCTGCACGAGCGTGGCGTGCTCGTCGAGGGGGTGGCTGCTGACATAAAAGCCCAGCGTCTCCTTCTCGTGCTGGAGTGTCTCGGTCTCCGTCCACGGCGTGGCACGCGCCAGGGGCGTGCTGGCGGCCTTGACGGCGGGCGCCTGGACCGGGCCGCCCATCCCACCGCCCATCTCACCGCCCATGCCAAAGAGCCCACCCTGGCCCGACGCGCGGTCGCGTGCGGCACTCAGGCCCGAGGCGACAGCACCCTCGACGGTGGCGAGCATCGCCGAGCGTGCGGCACGCCCGTGCAGGCAGTCAAACGACCCGCTCTTGATGAGCGCCTCGATAGTCGCCTTGTTGACGTTTCCCGCCGCGCTGCCGCCGCCGCCACCGACGGGGACGCGCTCGCAAAAGTCGTGCAGAGAGGTGAAGGGCCGAGGGGTGAGGGCCGAGGGGTGAGGGGATGCACCGCCGGTGCGTTCGCGCAGGATGCTCTCGATCGCCTTGTCCCCGACGCCCTTGATCGCGCCGAGGCCAAAGCGGATGTGCCCGTTGCCGGCCTTGCGCGCCTCACCGTCGGCAAAGACAACCGCAAAGTCCGCCTGAGACAAGTTGATATCCGGCGGCTTGACCTCGACGCCCACCTTGAGCGTCTTGCCCGTCGCCGGGTCGATCACACGCGTGTTCTTGCAGTCTTCAAGGTACGGCACCCAGTCGCTCACCTGGCTTGCTGCGCTCTCAAAGGTCAGGAACGCGGCCATGTACTGCTGCGGAAAGTAGGTCTTCAAGTACGCCGTCTGATACGCCACGATCGCATACCCCGTGCTGTGGCTCTTGTTAAAGCCATACCCGGCGAACTTGAGGATGAGTTCGAACAGGTCCTCGGCACCCTGCTTGCTCAGGCCCTGCGACTGCGCCCCGGCAACAAACTTGGGGCGTTCCTTCTCGATCTTGTCATGCTTTTTCTTGCTGATGTTTTTGATGAGCGTGTAGGCGTCGCGGAGTTTGATCCCGCCCAGGCCGTGCACGATCTGCATGACCTGCTCTTGGTAGACCATGACGCCGTAGGTCTCGCTGGTGTACTGATCGACAACGGCGTGCACGTGCGGGACCTCGACCTCGCCGTGCTTGCGTTTGTTGTAATCGGGGATCAGGTCCATCGGCCCTGGGCGGAAGAGGGCGTTGGCGGCGATGAGGTCTTCGAGGCGGTCGGGCTTCATCTCGACGAGCAGTCGGCGCATGCCGGGGGACTCGAACTGGAAGACGCCGGTGGTGTCGCCGCGGCGGAAGATTTCGAGCACGGCCTGATCGGTCGGCTCCAGGCGGTCCAGGTCCAGCGGGTGCGGCGGCGCAGAAAGTGGCAAAGTGGCAGAGTGGCGAAGTGGCAGAGCAGAGTTGCCAGGGTCGGGGTTTATTTCTTGGGCCTTGCCTTTGCGGGGTTTTCGAGTGTTCGGATCAGCGAGCTGAGTATGCGGTCCTGCTCGGCCAGGAGTTCCCTTAGTTGCTCCGACTCGGGCATCAACCCCATCGAGATCGCCAGCTCGCACGCTGTCATCAGCTCCAAGAGCGAGCCGTTCGCCAGGCGAAGACCCTTGAGGAACTGCGGGCGTGTGCGCTGCCCGAAGCCCTCGGCGATGTTCATCGGGATTGACGACGCTGCCCGCCGCATCTGGCTCGTCAGCGCGAAGCGTTCCTCCGCCGGCATCGCCCGCGTGAGTTTGTAGACCAGGCGTGCCAGGTCCATCCCCTTGTTCCAAACGATCAGGTCGCGGAATGTTCTGATCTTCATATTGTGCCTTTCCCACTTTGCCACTCTGCCACTCTGCCACTTTGCCACTCTGGTACGCACGCCACTCATCACCACGCCCTACGGCCTCCCAAACCTGCTCCTCGGCCAGCCCTTCATTGATCAACTTCTTGCACCGCTCGACGACGCTCAGCGTGCGCAGGCCTAAAAAATCCATCTTCAGCAGGCCCATCTGCTCGCACGTCGGGCCGTCCCACTGCGTAACCGTTTCCTGTGTCCCGCTGGGGCGGTAGAGGGGGACTATCTCATCGAGCGGTCGCGTGGCGACGATGACGCCCGCGGCGTGCACGCTCGCGTGCCGGGCTTGGCCCTCGATGGCCCGCGCATTGTCGATGATCCTCTGGACCATCGGGTCGCGGTCGTAGATCGCACGCAAATCCGGCTCCTGCTCCAGGGCCTTGTCCAGCGTGATGCCAACCTGCTCGGGCACAAGCTTGGCGATCTTGTCAACCTCCGCCAGCGGCATCTCCATCACGCGCCCAACGTCGCGGATCGCCGCCTTGGCCTTGAGCGTCCCGAAGGTGATGATCTGCGCAACGTGCCCGTACTTGTCGGCAACATACTTGATGACCTCCGCACGCCCGTTCTGGCACAGGTCGATATCGATATCGGGGAACTCTGATCGGTCGGGGTCGGTGAAGCGTTCAAAGAGCAGGCCGTACTGCACCGGGCAGGCGTTGGAGAGGCCGAGCACATAGCCGACCATGGTGCCCACGCCCGAGCCACGGGCGTTGGCCGGGATGCCACGCGTGCGACCCCAGTTGACGAAGTCCCAGACGATGAGGAAGTACGCGGCGATCCCCTTGTCGCAGAGGATTTTCAGTTCGCGCTCCAGGCGTGCGCGTTGGGTACCACCACGCTCCACGTGGTGGCTCTCCTGCTCCCCCACGCCGAGCGTGGGGGTACCCGTCGTACCCGAACCCGACGGCCCATACCGCCACACATACCCACCCTCGGCCAGCAATCGCAGCGCGTCGTCGCACTCACTCTTGGCCTGGGCCAGCAGTGTTTGTTTTTCCTGCTCACTGGCCCCATCGGGCAGCACGAACGGCACAACCTCGATCCCCTGGCAGTACGCCGAGTACCACCTGCTCAGGTCACCGCCGAATGCGGGGTCGTCGTGGCGCGGCAGTTCACCCTTGCCACGCCTGATCCGCACCATCGGCGCGTTGTTGGCCCCGATCGGCAGCACCACATTGCACCGCTCGGCGATCTTCTGCGTGTTCGCCAAGGCCTCCGCGCCGGGTTTGCCATAGGGCGTGAAGATCGCCGACATCTCTGCAGGGGACTTGACGTAGAGGTTGCCGTCGTAGCGCATCCGGTCGGGGTCGTTCTTCGCCTTCCCCGTCGAGATGCAGATCAATGTGTCGTGCGCGTCGTGGTCCTGGGCGCGCAAGAAATGGCTGTCGTTGTCGCAGACCACCGGCAGCCCGAGCTCATCGGCCAGCGCGATCAGGTGCTTGTTGATGCTTATCTGCTCGCGCACGTGGTGCTGCAGCTCGACAAACATCCTCGGCCCGGTCCCCACGTCGGCAAAGACGCCCGCGTGCCACGTTGCGCTCTCGACGGCCCGGTCCCAATACGTCTTGTCCCCCGTCCGCTCAAACTCGAGCAGATGCTCGCCGATCTCGCTGCCCAGGTGCCCGTTGATGGCGATCAACCCGCTGCTGTGCTGGGCCAAGAGTTTGCGGTCGATGCGGGGCTTGAAGTAGAAGCCCGTCAGATAGGCCTGCGTGCAGAGTTTGAGCAGGTTCTGCCAGCCGGTGTTGTTCTCGGCCAGCAGCACCAGGTGGTACCCGCCGTCGCCCACGCCGGTGTAGGTCCTGTCTGTGCGGTCGCCCGGCGCGACGTATGCCTCGACGCCGAGGATCGGCTTGATCCCGCGCTCCTTGGCGGCCAGATAAAACGCCACCGCGCCGAACATGTTCCCGTGGTCGGTGCACGCCACGGCCCGCATCCCCAACTCGGCGACGCGGTCCATCAGTTTGTCGATCCGGTTGCCGCCGTCGAGGAGGGAATACTCCGTGTGCAGGTGCAGGTGCGTGAACGCACCGGCCGCGGGGTCGGTATTTGAGGCCGTGGGCGACTTCGGGGTCGGGATAGGTTCTTGTGCAGACATAGAGCGACTCCGGCAAGCAACTGAGGTCACAATCGTACCGACCCCTTCTGGCCCACGATCGGCGAGCACGGCACGCTGTCTACTGTTGTCAGTCGCCGTGAGTTCCCGCCCGCGCGGGCATCGGCAAGGGATGTGAGCAGACATGGCAAAGCGCGTGCAAGGACGAGTCCAGCCCAACAGCCACACACACGCCGTCGGCACGCCCAAAAAAATCGTCGTCGGCATCTCCGGCGCGTCAGGCGCTCAGTACGCCACACGCGTTATCGAAGAACTCCTCAAACGCGGGCACCATGTCCATCTGGTCGTAACCGAATACGGCCGGCAACTCCTGCACGACGAACTCGGCATCACCAAACTCACCCTCGACCAACTCGTGCCGAGCCTCGCCAGCCAAGCCAAGCAGATCGAGAATATCCGCCTCTATGTCCACCCGCACAAAGACGTCGGCGCGGTGATCGCCAGCGGGTCGTTTTTGCACGACGGGATGGTCGTCGTCCCCTGCTCGAGCACCGCGCTGGGCTATATCGCCACCGGCTCGGGGAGCAACCTCCTCGGCCGCGCCGCGATGGTTACGCTCAAAGAACGCCGACGCCTCATCCTCGTCCACCGCGAAAGCCCGCTGAGCCTCATCGACATCAAAAACATGGAGCAGGTAACACTGGCCGGGGGGATCATCGCCCCGGCCAACCCGGGTTTCTACCTGCTGCCCAAGTCCATCGACGAAGTCATCGACTTCACCGTCGGCAAAGTTCTGGACCTGCTGGAGATCGAGCACGACCTCAAAACGCGCTGGGCCAGCCGGCGAAGTGAGATCCGCCGGGGGAGGGCGGGTAGTAGCGACGAGTGATGAGTGATGGACACGAACCCCTCCCCCGAGAGCCTGTTGCATCAAGCGGCCATCAAAGCCTCCGGTTTTCGTCGCAGGAGGTGGTCGATCATCACGGCGATCATCTTGCACTCGACCCATCGGCGCA
>VYKU01000566.1_pt1 | contig 17837 bp, 18 predicted proteins | sample 5114491 | NCBI WGS metagenome assembly VYKU01 (sample SAMN12291796, study PRJNA351875) | freshwater metagenome | isolation source: freshwater lake | place: USA: Michigan, Gull Lake | collected 2011-07-05 | reverse complement strand
TAAGTCGGATTTTGGCGGAATTTGCTCGGCTGTTAGGGTGACAATTTGGCCATCTTTGAAAATGCTGATAGATTCTCCTAAGAGGCGGTGTCTCTCAATTGCTTCTGCGATTGCGACTCTAACACCTGTATCGATTTTCTGATGCAGTTCCGTTAAGGTGGGTTCAGTCATTTTGGTTTCTGGTAATGATTCGGAAGGTGTCTGGGTTATAAATAATAGGAGGTTGATTAAATCCTGATGCGGCAACTAAGTGTGGCTCATCCCCAGAATTATCATAGATAACCCAAGTATCGCACAAAGGTAAATACAACTGCATGAGGTTAATACGCCCCCGCTCATAACGACGAAGAACCACATCTTCAGGAATATTATGAGAACCACATCTTCAGGAATATTATGACCGCCACTGGCTACCCTTCTGTGAACTCTCTCTAAAGCTAATTCTGGACTTTGTAGCCAAAAATAAATAAGATTGAGCCTATAGCCAGAACTTTGACAGTCTCTCAAAAAACGGTCAAAATATCGGGCTGCCAGGGTGCTTTCAAAAGCAAAATCTATTCCTTGGCACTTCAGTGTTATCAGCCTTTCTAACATCAAGCGTCCTGCTTGGATAGCAACCGACTCAGGATTAAAAGGTGAGAGTCCGGCAGCAATTTCATCGGCGTTAACGTACTCGATAACGCCTAAAAAGTTGGGTAAAAGTTTTTTAGCGACGGTGGTTTTCCCGGAACCATTGGGGCCACCAATTAGATAAACATCAGACATGAGGGAAAAGCTCGTCCTCCAGATTATTTTGACGCCAATTCAAAAATGAAACGCATCAACCTCAAGAGTTGACAGAAAAAGGCTCATCAGGTACTGTCTGATCATTAACAACAACAAATCAGACATTTATCTCAACGGCAAATGGCCGTCTGGCTCGGATGTCATCAAAGCACAATATCACGGGAATTAAAAAGGAATCAAAGTTCCCTGGGGTGCTATCTACCTGACACAGCACAAGCTCAAAACAACCCTTTTAAAATGTCAGCGAGTCGGCCTTAGAGTTGGTGAAAAAAGGATTGAAAGATTATCATAGTCCCGAACAAATAGCGGGTCGTCTGAAAAAAGCTGGTCAAGAATCTCTCAGTCACGAAACCATCTATCAAATGATCTATCAGAACTATCAAGACTGTGGAAAGTATCAAGAATACCTACGCGGCCAGACGAGGAAAAAGAAAGAGTCGAGGTGGAGGAAAAAGTAAGCATGGAGGGATGACTGGGCGTGTAGATATCTGCGAGCGACCAGCAATTGCTGACCAGAAAACCGAAATCGGTCATTGGGAAAGTGACACAATGATTGGAGGAAATCATCTAGGAGTTCTCGTTACTCATGTGGACAAAGCCTCGAAATTTTTAGTAGCAGGATTGGCCAAAAACAAAACCGCCAAGGAAATCAATCGAGTCACCGAAAAACTTTTCCAAGAGATTCCGCCTGACAAAAGAAAAACTTTCACTTGTGACAAGATCAAAGAATTTTGTGGACATCAAGAGTCTCGTGAAGAAACTAGGAGCATATTTTTATGAGTGCTACTCCTGATCATTCTTGGGAGAGGGGATTAAACGAGCATACCAAGGGACTGTTAAGACAATTCTTTCCCAAGGGAACGAATTTGAAAATTGTTAAGCCAGAGGAGGTAGAAAGAGCCGTAAACTTAATTAACAATCGTCCTCGAAAATGCCTTGACTATCGTACCCCGAATGAGGTATTCTATGAAGGTAGATCAGACAGTGATGTAATTCAGACTTGAATTGCCCCCCTGAAAAATCCTGTATTTTTTAACAAGTCAGACTAAATCTTTCCAGGAGGAGTTTAAAAAGTTCCTTGGCATAAGTTGATATTTGAGAGACGAAAATATAGAAGCAGCTGATTATTTACTAACCTACTTTTTTTAATTTTTAACGGGTTAGGGCTGGGATATACTGAAATTGTTGCTTATAGATCACTACTATGGGACGTTTAGCGCTGATCAGCGTCACTGACAAAACCGGAATAGTTGACTTTGCCCGTCAGCTAACAGAAGAATTTGATTTTGAAATTATTAGCAGTGGAGGAACCGCTAAAACGCTCCAATCGGCGGGAATTCCCGTGATTAAAGTGGGAGAATATACAGGATCTCCTGAAATCTTGGGCGGAAGGGTGAAAACTCTCCATCCTCGCATCCATGGCGGTATTTTGGCTAGACGGGATTGGGAGTCAGATTTAGCGGAAATGGAGGCTAATCAAATTCGTCCTTTTGATTTGGTGGTGGTTAATCTCTATCCCTTTGAACAGACGATCGCCAATCCTGATGTTACCACCGCTCAGGCGATCGAACAAATCGATATCGGTGGTCCGGCGATGTTACGCGCCTCAGCTAAAAATTTCGCCCATTTGACTGTCATCAGTAACCCGAAGTATTACGAGCAGTATTTAAGCCAATTACGGCAAAATAACGGCGAAATCTCCCTGGAATTCCGTCAAAAAATGGCGGGGGAAACCTTCGCTTTAACCAATGCCTACGATGGTGCGATCGCATCCTATTTCGCCAGCTTAAACGGGGAAACGACTCGCTTTAATTTGGCAGGAAATGCCCTGCAAACCCTCCGTTACGGCGAAAATCCCCACCAAAGTGCCAGTTGGTACGGCAGCGGTACAACGGCTCAAGGTTGGGCAAAAGCGACCTTATTACAGGGAAAAGAACTAAGTTATAACAATTTAGTCGATTTAGAAGCAGCCCGCCGTTTAATCGCCGAATTCGGACCAGAAGAACCAGCCGCCGCTATCTTGAAACACACTAATCCCTGTGGAGTGGCGATCGGTGATAGTTTGGTAGAAGCTTATACTAAAGCTTTTAATGCCGATGCTACCTCCGCTTTTGGGGGTATTGTTGCCCTAAATCAAGCCATAGATGAAGCAACCGCTAAAGAATTAACGAAAACCTTCCTAGAATGCGTGGTTGCCCCCGATTGTAGCCCGGTCGCCCGGGATATACTCGCTAAAAAGTCAAAAGTGCGGATTTTATTGCTGCCGGATTTAAGCACGGGAGAAAAACAAACAGTAAAAGTTATCGCTGGCGGTTTTCTAGTACAAGCGGCCGATGACGTGGTAGAAACCCCGGACGAGTGGCGCGTGGTGACGGAAAAACAACCCACCCCCGCACAATTAGCGGAATTACTGTTTGCTTGGAAGGTATCTAAGCACGTTAAATCTAACGCTATTGTGGTGACAAAAAATCAAACTACTTTAGGTGTTGGTGCGGGGCAAATGAATCGCGTTGGTTCGGTAAAAATTGCCCTCGAACAAGCGGGAGAAGCAGCCAAAGGGGGCTATTTAGCTAGTGATGGTTTTTTCCCTTTTGATGATTCTGTTTGCACGGCGGCCCAGTTTGGTATCGAGGCAATTGTTCAACCGGGAGGTTCTTTAAAAGATCAGGATTCAATTAAAGCCGCTAATGAGTTAGGTTTAATTATGGTCTTAACAGGCATTCGTCATTTCTTGCATTAATACACAGTTAGGGTGTGTTATTGCTTAAATTAACGCACCCTAACTTTGTATTAATTATCAGTTAATTTCCCCTATTCAATAGTCTTAAATTTGCCAAAAGCGCGAGGATGTCCAGCTTTTTGGGAACAAAGAAAATAGCGTGCGGGTTCGTAATGATTTTCAGCACTAAAAGGGGAACAGAAATGATCTGCGAGTAAATCTTCTCGCACAAAGAAAGCATTCACTCCCGAAAAACTACAAGCCACCAATTTATAACCCTTTTGATGACCAAGTTTTTCTAGAGCTTTCAAACTTGATCCCATATGACTATTATATTTCCATTGGTGACTGGGATTATACTGCATCACCCAACTCGATTCGGGGGGATAAATAGCATTATATTCGAGAATTACCACCCGGGGACGATAATTAGTAATTGCTTGCCAGACCCAATAATCATTACCATCAATATCAATGGATAATAAATCTAATTCGGTCGGTACATTGCCCTTTCGGAACAAGTCTTCAATATTAATCCAATAACCTTGCCATCCTTTTACTAACAAATAGGCACTATTATTTTCTAAACCGTTGCCAACTCCAAATTCCACAAAGAATTTATTTGTGGTTCCAATGCGATTAAAAATTTCGCTAATAATGCCATCTTCTCCCGCTTGTGAAAAAACCTTAAATTCGTAGCGGTTTAGTTTTTTAGGGTTATCATATTTGGGGTTTTAATGCAAGTTTTCTAGCAGATAATTATCGATTTGTAACTCTGTTAGTATATCTTGATATTTTGAGTAAGAACTATTCAGACCTCTGGGGGTTCCACTTTTATGTGGAAAGGGATTCCTTTGTCTTTAGAAGTTACTGGCAAAACAACAACTAAGCCAGATGCACCCTGATTAAACAGGTCTGCTGAAATCACTAAACATGGACGCTTACCAGCCTGTTCATGCCCCCTTACTGGATTAAGATCTGCTAGCCATATTTCTCCTCTGGTAATTTCTGCCACTACCCTTCTACTCCATCAGCGAGAGTTTGCTCCCATGTCTGCCTTTCAGAAATTTCCTCTTGCCATAAAGTCTCATTCTTCCTTAAGGCGGCGAAGGCTTCATTCGCTTGAACTAGAAAAACATATCTGCGATAATTTTCGATGGCTTTGTCTAATACTGTTGGGAGCGTATCCCCAGAGGAGTCAACGAGTGCTAACAGCGTTTTGTGAGCAGCCTCACTAATGCTAATTTTTAATTCAGGCATACTTTTCTCTCGTAGCTTGTGTAGGGCTATTGTAGCCAATTGTGTAAGGACTAACAACCTGGTTGGAACTGATTATTTATTCTCCCTTTTGCCTTTTGCCTCTCCTGATATGTAGCCTATACTCAACGGATTTAGTATGAGATAACACCTGTGAATAACGGAGTCGGAGAAGCCTAAATGCAGATAATAATAGGGTTGGGGTGATTTTTTTCTGATCACTGCCGAGATATTTTTGGCTACTACACTGGCTGCTTGATAGGCTGCTTGTGCTGTGGCAGGAATTACCTGTTTACTAGGATAAATTTCGGCTATATCCCCAACGGCAAAAACTTCGGGATAGTCGATTAATTGTAAACTGGAACGGGTTAATAATTTGCCTTGTGCTGTTTTCTGACAATCTAAATTATTGATCCAATCCTGTGCTTGGGTTCCTGCTGTCCACAATAATAAATCAATGGAGATGACTTCATTTGTATTATCTTTAAATACGGTTATGGAATTAGCTGCAACTTCCTTTAATCCTGTGTTTAAATAGAGATTAACATTCTTGGCTAAAAGGGAACGATAGGAAGCAACACGCACCGATTTAGGGAAGTTTTGCAGTATTTCCTCGTTCTTTTCCACTAGATGAACTTTGCCTTTTTTTCCTAAACGATCAGCCACCTTACAGGCTAATTCTACCCCATTGGGACCGCCGCCAATAATTGCTAAATTAATTGAGGATTTTCCTTGAGTTTCTAAGTCATGAATTGCCGTTTGTAATCTTTCCACATCCTCTAAACTCCGAAAAGTCAGCCCATAATCGGCTAATCCGGGTATAGCCGGCCAACGATTGCGAACTCCCACCGCTAAAACGAGGTAATCGTAATCTAAAATTTCCTCATTTTCTAAATATACTCGATGATTGTTTAAGTCAATATTACTGGCTTTTTGAGTTTTTAAATTAACCTGAGTTCCTGTTAATAATTGACGGTAGGAGGGGGCAATTTCCCAGCGTTGTAATTCTCCTGTAATTAGTTCATAGAGAAGGGGAGTAAAGAGAAAATGGTCTTTCGGCTCGACTAAAGTTATTTGCCATTGACCCGATTTTACTGCTGTTAATCGACTCAGATCGAGTGCCGTGTATAACCCTCCAAAACCACCCCCCAGAATGCAAATCTTAGTTATAGGTTTATTCATTGATTTTTAGGCTCAGAGGCTTGTAAAATAGGTTTCAGTTCCGAAACTAATTGTTCTGAACGAATAATTCTCACCGGGGGCAAAAGATGATAGTGAGTGTCAGCAAAAATAGTAGAATCTGTCTTAATATTCAAGTCTTTTGGGTCATAAATTGTTGGCACAACCCGACTTAATTCTTCAGCCGACTTGCGAATATTAGCAACGGTTTTACCATCATTTTTAGCATAAACCCAGGGCAAAGAAACCACTAAAGTCGCCCCTTTTGCTTCTAAATCTTTCTTGAGTTTTTCAATCAATTTAATTGAATGAGGAGAAGCAGCAGTATCAAAGGTCATTTGCCACCATTTCCCCGTTCTTTCCTTAACTATAGTCGGATCACCTGTATTAGTCATTGGATCGGAAAGATAACCCGTCATTCTGCCTTTAGTGAATAAATCAACCATCGATTTAGTAACTGGACGCATCCCCGGAATACCTAATAACCAAGTATCCTCGATCATGGTTTTTAACGGTATCCCACCTAACCCGGGTTTGCCAATAGCGACGCTAAAAGGTGCAGACCCCCAAAGTCCTTCGCCGCGATTAAAACCGTCCTCATCCATGAGCATGAGATATTCGGGAATCAGCAGAATTACGTCCCCTTGGCGCGCTTTTTCGAGAATCATAGCGGCAATGACATTTAACCCGATGTCCCCCTGTAAACCGAAGTTAACCACGGGCATTCCCAATTCTTTGGCCATTAATTCCGAATTTATGCTATAATGCGCCCCCGATCCCGCCGTGACGATTAAACGCCGCGGTCCTTCGACCCTAGCTGCGATCGCTGATTTTTCTTCGTACATCATCCGCAACCAGCTTAATTCGCCGCCGTAGATGACATTGTAAACAAAGCCGAGGGACCAAGCGACTCCCACAGAGGCTAACCAGGGGAAAATGTTGAAGGATTTAGTATTCATCAGAATTCAAAGTAAATAAAGTCACCGGTATTAGTGGAAGCTAGGAGAATAGTTAAACCTAGCAATATTTTAGACAGCCAAGGTGATAACAATAGTTCATATTCAAATTTTTTCTGGGCAATAGCCAGATGTTCGAGGATTAAAACAATGATACCAAGAACTAAAGCAACGCTTAAAACTGCTCCTTGATTGAGACTATAGGAACTAAAAATTTCTCCGATATTAGCTAAGGAATAATTGAAAGGATTGGCGATTACCAACATTTTCCCGATTAATCTTCTGGTGTTAATCTCCATGAAAAAGAGACAACCAAAAATGACAGCCAATTGCGTTAAAGCCCAGGAGACAATTTGTGGCTGAGAAACGTATTTTCCGACGAAAGCATAGAAAGGTCGGCCTAGATAACGCAGTAATAATAATAATGCCCCGTGGTAAGCACCCCAAAAGATGAAATTCCAGGCCGCACCGTGCCAGAAACCAGAGAGAGTAAAGGTAATGAATAGATAAAAAGGCGCCCAATTTTTATTGGAACCCATGAGGGGTAAAAACACATAATCCCGAAACCAAGTGCTAAGGGTAATATGCCAACGTCGCCAAAATTCGTTAATACTTTGGGATGTGTAGGGTGCTAAAAAGTTTAATTCCAATCTAACCCCGACAAAATAGGCTAAACCAACAGCAATAAAGCTATAACCGCCGAAGTCAAAATAGATTCTCAGGGTGAATAAAAAGGCCTCAAACCAGATATACCAAGCATTGTCAATCATCTTATCTAATTCGATGTAGGGAGCAATGTTATCGGCGAGGACAAATTTCATAAATAAACCGAGGGAAAGCCAACGCAAACCCTTCTCGAAGTTTTCTCCTGTAAATTTGAGGCGAAATCCCTCCATTTGTGGTAATAAATCCCGGCGACGCTCGATCGGACCTGCGACAATTTGCGGGAAAAAGGAGATAAAATTGACATAATCGAGGACGGCTAGGGGTTTCTTTTTCTTTTCCCGTAGGGAGTCCACCACGAAAGCCACCATCTGGAAGGTATAGAAGGATACCCCCGGCGGGATTTGGCTAGGCACGGGAATTGGGGAAAGTTCCTTCCAGTTAGGGGGGAGGGAAACGAATAATCCGATGATTTCCTGCACAAAAAAGCCGAAATACTTGAAGTAGGCCAGGACAAGAATATCGATGACGATAACGATAGTGGCTAGGAGATTCGCTTTCCAGCCGCTCATTTTCAGCACTAGCCAGACCATAATGTAGTTAAAGGCTAGAGAAACGATGAAAACGAGGAAACTGGTGCGACTGGCGTAATAAAACAAGATTAGGGACAGCACCGCTAATCCGACCTCATCAAAAACACCTCGCCAGAGATTGAAGGACTTCCCTATATAGCGTGCCGTTAAGAAAGGAACACTAAAAAGGATTAATATCCACCAAAATATAAAATCAGAGTAATTCAAGGCGTGTTAACTCCTGATGGTCTGTGTAACCTTGTTTGAGATGGGTTTCCTGACTTCTGATGCTCAGAGACGAGGGATTTTCTTGACAAGTCTATCAAACTTTGTCAAACTTGTCCATAAAATTACCTCCAGCAATCCTAAAAAATCGAGGCTAGACAAGCAATGCTTTACCAAAAACTGTTAGATGCTCTAAACGCTATCGGCAATTTAAGACTTACCCCCATATCACCGATGAATATTGGTCTAGTCAGTTGGCAGAGCATAATATTAATCCCAATTATGTAGAATATGATACTAAGTCTGGTCAACTTTTTTACAAACCCCTAGGGATCAGTTTAAGCAAAAATAAGCAGGATTTCCTCTTGGGTAGCAAAGTTTTTAACAAAGCTAACGCACTAAAATCTCTAGCTGATTGTAAATTTTATATCGATGAGAGCCCTGTGTAGCGATCGATATTGGTATGAATACGGGTTTTGCTAGTCTCTTTTTTGCCAATCGAGCTAATGTGAAAGCTGTCTATAGTTACGAACCTTTTAAGGCTACCTACGACCAAGCTTTAAGAAATTTTGCCCTCAATCCTAATCTAGCGGAGAAGATTAAAGCTTTTGATTATGGAGTCGGCGATCGTGATGAAATTATTCAAGTCGAATACGATTACACCGTGAAAGGTAGTGTTGGTATTTCTGGTATTGACAACCAATTAAAACCTTTTGCCTCGAAACAAACAGCTACAGCCGATTTAATTCTTAAACCTTTCACCGATGTGTTTAAAGGTATTACCTCTGATTATCCCGACATCGATATAGTTGCCAAGATTGATTGTGAAGGTTCCGAATACGAAATCCTCGATTCTTTAGCGGCAACTGGTCAATTGGGACAGATGAAAATTATCATGATGGAATGGCATAAAAAGGGTCCCGATGCTTTAGTTAAGCATCTGCAAGAATTCGGTTTTATCATCTTTTCCAGGATGCCTCGCAGTAAAAATGTCGGCACTTTGTATGCGATTAAACCCTAAAGTATAGGAGTGAGGTGATGGGGAGATAGGGCAATGGGGAAATGGGTAAATTTTAACTAATACCCCAAAACCCCAATACCTTCTAACTGATAACTCATAACTGCTTTACTGTGCTTGACAATAGGTATTAAAAGCTTCGCCAGTTTCTTTTTCTAATTGTCCGGCCTTTCTTACCTTTTCCTGTGCTAATTTTGCCCCGTTTTTATCGCGAGTTTCGATAACTTGAATTATTTCACGAGTGGCCGTGGCATAATCTTCATAAACTTGAGCGAAAGCAGTCTTATATTTATCTAGTTCGGTATCCTTCAGGGCTAATTTTTTCATATTTTCCGCGGCCTGTTCGATTTTATCGGCGGCTAATAGCCAACTTTTTTGGTCAATTTCTCTCCCTTGACCGTTGGTTAAGGATTTGGTTTCTTGGGCTACTTCGTTGGCAATCCGATAGATTTTTTGACATTGAAACTGTTTACTATCAGCACAACTTGCTAAAAAAGTCAAGCCTATAAATGTTAAGATTATTTTGTTATTCATAGCAAGGTATTCGAGAGGATTCTAGAGAAGCTTATAGCAGTAAACTATCAGCCTCTAAGTAGGGAGGCACAATTATTTGTAGGATGGGTTAGCGCACTTCGTAAACTATGCGGGCGTTGGGTTTCATGCTTCAACCCAACCTACGTTGATCTTATATTTAATTCCACCCACCTACTTAGTAGTTTTTTACTGTTATCGACTGATAGAACTGTTCAATCTTATAAGATTAAAGTTTAGCACTCGATCGCTGTTAAGCGTGTCTTTTTTGATGCCAATTCCAGGCGTGTTCAACTATTACCTTGAGATCGGCATATTGGGGATGCCAACCGAGAACCTGTTTGGCTTTATCGCTACTGCCGATTAAAATAGGGGCATCGCCTGCCCTTCTGGGACTTTCGATTACGGGAATACCTAAACCAGTTACCGCTCGCGCTGTTTCAATCACTTCGCGCACAGAAAAACCGTTACCATTGCCCAAATTAAACACATTACTTTCGCCCCCATTTAAGAGATATTCTAAGCCTAAAACGTGAGCTTGGGCTAAATCATTAACATGGATATAATCGCGAACAGCAGTGCCATCGGGAGTATCATAATCCGTGCCGAAAATTGACAGGGAATCACGTTTTTTCAGGGCAGTTAATAAAGCCAGGGGAATTAAATGGGTTTCCGGTTGGTGATCTTCCCCTAATAAACCACTAGGGTCGGCTCCTGAAGCATTAAAATAACGGAAAGCCACCGATTTTAAACCGTAGGCCGGATCAAAATCCCGAAGAATTTGTTCCACCATTTCCTTACTGGCAGCGTAGGGACTGAGGGGATGATGGGGATGATTTTCCGTCATGGGAATTTCCTTGGGCATTCCATAAATAGCACAGGTGGAAGAAAAAACAAATTTCTTCACATCGGCGGCGATCATCGCTTGCAAAAGAGTCAGACTACCACTAACATTATTTTGATAGTAAATAGCCGGTTGCTGCACCGATTCTCCCACCGCAATAAAAGCGGCAAAGTGCATGACGGCGGCAATATTGCGACTAGCGAATAAATTATCGAGCAGCGATCGATCCCTAGTATCACCGACAATTAACTCAACTTTTAATATATCCTTAATGATTTCGGCGTGACCGTAGGATAAATTATCGAGTACGATGACGGAATAACCGGCATTTTTGAGCGCTAGAACCGCATGGGAACCAATATAACCCGCACCGCCAGTAACGAGAATGGTAGGTTTAACTTGAGACACGCGATCATACCTATTTGAGATTGACTTGTCTATAACTTTATACCCTAATTTTCCTTTTAGTTGACCATCATGTTAAGTCCCCTCGATCTATCTCTTTCCCTTGACAAAGAAACTTATCAATCACAAATTAAAGATTTAATGGAACAACTGCGATCGCTACAGCAGTCCTGTTGGGAGTGTAAATTACCCGTGGTGGTGGTTTTGGAAGGTTGGGCAGCGGCAGGGAAGGGAACTTTAGTCAAAAAAATGGTTAACTATATGGATCCTCGCGGTTTTACCGTCCATCCCATTTTAACCCCTTCCTCCCAAGAGGAAAGTTACCCGTTTTTGTGGAGATTTTGGCAAAAACTGCCAGCAAAAGGCAGTATCGGCATTTTTTATCACAGTTGGTACACTCATCTACTAGAGGATCGACTCTTGAACAAATTGCCCTCCTCCCAGATTCCCCTGGTCATGCGCGATATCAACACCTTTGAGCGACAATTATTTGATGATGGGGTCGCAATCGCTAAATTCTGGATTCACCTCAGTCAAAAGGAATTAAAGTCACGCATCAAAGAATACGCCGAAAATGAGCTAGAATCTTGGCGCGTGCGTCCGGAAGATTGGCAACAGGCCAAACGTTATGATGAGTATGCCAGTTTAGCCGAGGAAATGATTACCTACACTAGCACGGGGGCCGCCCCTTGGACATTGGTGGAGGGCAACTGTCAACGTTGGGCCCGGGTAAAAGTTCTCTCCCAATTAGTTGGTACGATCGCTCAAGCTTTGGATCAGCGCCAATTACCGATCGAACCTCCTGCCAATCTACCACCCCAAGCCCGATTACTGCCCACGGAACCCGATTATCTGGCGAGAGTAGATTTAAGTGCCAAACTAGAGAAAGAAGACTATAAAATCCGTTTGCGTGAGGCACAGGTAGAATTAAGAAAACTGCAATTAAAGATTTTTCAGGCAAATATCCCCGTTTTAGTCCTGTTTGAGGGTTGGGATGCCGCTGGCAAAGGTGGTGCAATCAAACGCTTAACCGATACCCTCGATCCTCGCAGTTACCAAGTTATTCCCTTTGCTGCCCCGACGGAGGAAGAACACCGCTATCATTATCTCTGGCGCTTCTGGCGGAAATTGCCCGCGGCCAAAACTATCGGTATATTCGATCGCAGTTGGTATGGACGGGTTTTAGTGGAGAGAGTGGAAGGATTCGCTAAAGATATGGAGTGGCGACGATCCTATCAAGAAATTAACGAGTTTGAGGCGCAATTAACCCATTCTGGCTGTGTTTTAGTCAAATTCTGGTTACATATTAGCCCGGAAGAACAGTTAAATCGTTTCGAGGAACGCCAAAATAACCCCTATCGCCAACATAAACTCACCGATGAAGATTGGCGTAATCGGGAAAAACAGCCCCTCTACCATGTGGCAGTTAATCACATGGTAGCCCGCACTAGCACCCCCGTCGCCCCCTGGACGATTGTGGCGGCAAATGATAAGTATTTCGCCCGTGTTAAAGTCCTCGATACAGTAATTGCCGCTATTGAAACCGGATTGAAACAACGGGAATAGGATCAGTAATCAGTGATCAGTGATCAGTGATCAGTGATCAGTAAACAGTAAACAGTAAACAGTAAACAGTAAACAGTAAACAGTAAACAGTAAACAGTAAACAGTAAACAGTGATCGGTGATCAGTAAATGGGGATCAAGATGAAAATAACTAACTAATTAACTTAAAACTTAAATCTGATAACTTAAATCTGATAACTTAAATCTGATAACTGATAACTGATAACTGATAACTGAATTTATGAGTTTTTCCCCAAGTTTAATTTCTCCCGATCTCAGTTTGGCCGATATTCCCCTAGAGGAAACCCTCTGTTTAGGAGTGATGGCTTCTGGTAGTGGTTCCAATTTTGCTGTTTTGGCAGCAGCGATCGCCAAAAAACAGCTAAATGCCGAGATTTCTGTCCTCATCTACAATAATCCCGATGCCAAGGTGAAAGAAAGAGCCGATGACTACAATATCCCCGCAGTTTTCCTCGATCATCGTCAATTTAAACCCAGAGAAGAACTCGATCGAGCTATAGTCAAAACTTTCCAAGAATACGGCGTAAAATGGGTAATTATGGCGGGCTGGATGCGAATTGTCGCCCCGGTTTTACTAGATGCTTTTCCCGATCGCGTGATCAATATCCATCCTAGTTTACTACCCAGTTTTAAAGGTGTGCGTGCCGTGGAACAAGCTTTAGCTGCGGGGGTAAAAGTGACCGGATGTACTGTGCATATCGCTCGCGCAGAGGTAGATAGTGGCCCAATTTTAATGCAAGCAGTGGTTCCCATTCTCCCCGATGATACCGCCGCCAGTCTCCACGAACGCATTCAAGTGCAAGAACATCGCATTTTCCCAGTAGCGATCGCTTTAGCTGCGAAATTGGGTCTGTAGAGATAGATTTCCCGATTCCTTGGCAATAATACCGGCAAAAAAACGAAAATTCAAAGCAAATCGTTAAATATCACTCCTTGATAAATTTCCTGAGATCAGAATATATTCTTGAAATTCCGGCAGCGAACGATAATAGAGAAATTTATCGCCCTGGTCATAATTTTGAGTTGATTTTGAGAGGACTTCTACTATCAATCTGGGATTGGTAATAGTTGTCTTGCCAGTTTCATAATAAATCGGTTCACCCTCAATTAGCATCACATCGGGATAGGTTGCCTGACGATATTGCGCTATCCATAATTTCACATCACCGATAAATATTTTATAGTTGGACTGTGGTAACTTTAGGCGTAAATAAAAGTAAAAATTACCTGCAATTTTATTATGATCGGTAGTGCCTTCTGTCATCGGTACGATTTCCCCATCTTGATACTCATTTTTATAGGCTGCCGTTTCCTCTAGTTCTAAATATTCGGCAAAGCTAAAGGTACTTTTATTTGTTGCTACAGTCATAATTTATTGATTTTTTGGTTAACTTAAGCTTGTTGAAGATCAGAATATATTCTTGAAATTCCGGCAGCGAACGATAATAGAGAAATTTATCGCCCTGGTCATAATTTTGAGTTGATTTTGAGAGGACTTCTACTATCAATCTGGGATTGGTGACAGTTGTTTTGCCAGTTTCATAATAAATCGGTTCACCCTCAATTAGCATCACATCGGGATAGGTTGCCTGACGATATTGCGCTATCCATAATTTCAGATCACCGATAAAAATATTATATTTCTGTCCTTTGAGGGCAAATTTTAAATAAGCGGCAAAATTGAGAGCAATTTTATTATGATCGGTAGTGCCTCCTGTCATCGGTACGATTTCTCCATCTTGATACTCATTTTTATAGGCTGCCGTTTCCTCTAGTTGTAAATATTCGGCAAAGCTATAGGTAATTTTGTCTGTTGCTATAGTCATAATTTATTGATTCGCTCTCTCAATTGATTATAGCAATTATTATACTGGTGAGAGACATTAGCCATATTTACCCCAGCAAAAGATAACAGCTATCTTAATAGGACTATTGAAAATTTTTTAGCCAGCAACTAAATAGGAATTTGATCTCTCCCAAATGTGGGACAATTGACAAAGAACTAAGAATTGTAGAATCCCCCCATCATGACCTCGGAACTATCGAAGCAATACGATCCCAAGATCACAGAAACGAAATGGCAGCAATATTGGGAAAATCAAGAAATATTTAAGGCAAACCCCGAAAAAGGCGGCGAAACCTACTGTATAGTCATCCCTCCTCCCAATGTTACCGGTAGTCTCCACATGGGTCACGCTTTCGAGAGTGCTTTGATTGATACACTTGTTCGCTACAAGCGGATGACCGGCAAAAATACCCTCTGGCTGCCCGGTACGGATCACGCTAGTATTGCAGTACAAGCTATACTCGATCGCCAATTAAAAGCCGAAAAAACCGACCGTTACCAACTAGGAAGGGAAAAATTCCTCGAACGCGCTTGGCAATGGAAAGAGGAGTCTGGTAGTACCATTGTTAATCAACTGCGACGCTTGGGGGTATCCGTCGATTGGACGCGGGAACGTTTCACCATGGATGAGGGACTTTCCCATGCTGTTCGTACTGCTTTTATTAAACTTTATGAGGACGGATTAATCTATCGCGGTCAATACTTAGTTAACTGGTGTCCCGAATCTCGATCGGCCGTTTCCGATTTAGAGGTGGAAAACAAGGAAATTGAGGGAAATCTCTGGTATTTTCGCTATCCTCTCAGCGATGGTAGCGGTTATCTTCAAGTAGCCACCACAAGGCCCGAAACCATGCTCGGTGATACTGGTGTCGCTGTCAACCCGCAAGATCCCCGTTATCGCCATTTAATCGGCAAAACCGTCACTTTACCGATAATGGGGCGAGAAATACCCATTATTGCCGATGAATTAGTCGATCCCGAATTCGGTACTGGTTGCGTTAAAGTTACGCCGGCCCACGATCCTAAGGATTTTGAGATGGGTAAACGCCATAATTTACCCTTTATTAATATCATGAATTTAGACGGCAGTTTAAACGAAAATGCCGGAATATTCGCGGGTCAAGATCGTTTTTTTGCCCGCAAAAATGTCGTTAAAAAACTCGATGAAGACGGCTTTTTAGTTAAGATTGAAGCCTATCGCCATAGCGTCCCCTATAGCGATCGAGGTAAAGTTCCCGTGGAACCCCTTTTATCTACCCAATGGTTCGTTAAAATTGAACCTTTAGCCACAAAAGCTTTAGCCTATTTAGATCAGGAAAACTCGCCCCGTTTTGTGCCAGAAAGATGGACAAAAGTTTATCGCGATTGGTTAGTTAAGCTAAAAGATTGGTGTATTTCTCGACAACTGTGGTGGGGTCATCAAATTCCCGCTTGGTATATTATCAGTGAAACTAATAACGAAATTACTAACCATACTCCCTTCGTCGTTGCCGAGGATGAAACCTCCGCTTTAGCCAAGGCCAAACAAGAGTATGGAGAGGATATAATTATTCAACAGGACCCCGATGTTTTAGATACTTGGTTTTCCTCGGGATTGTGGCCATTTTCGACCATGGGTTGGCCAGAAAAAACCCTTGATCTAGACACCTATTATCCCACCACCACCCTCGTCACCGGTTTTGATATTATCTTTTTCTGGGTGGCAAGAATGACGATGATGGCCGGCTATTTTACGGAACAAATGCCCTTTAAAGATGTCTATATTCACGGTTTAGTTAGGGATGAAAACGGCAAAAAGATGTCTAAATCTGCTAATAACGGCATCGATCCTTTAATTTTAATTGATAAATACGGAACCGATGCTTTACGATATACCTTAATTCGAGAAGTGGCAGGAGCAGGACAGGATATCAGTCTGCAATATAACCGTAAAACCGATGAATCGGAATCCGTAGAAGCTGCCCGAAATTTTGCCAATAAAATTTGGAATGCTTCCCGTTTTGTGATGATGAATCTGGAGGGAAAAACCCCAGAAGAATTGGGAGAACCAGCTTTAGAAAATTTAGAATTAGCCGATCGCTGGATTTTATCTCGTTATCATCAAACAGTACAAAAAACTAGAGATTATCTCGAAAATTATGGCATGGGGGAAGCGGCAAAAGGTCTATACGAATTTATCTGGCGCGATTTCTGTGATTGGTATATCGAGTTAGTAAAAACTCGTTTATGGAAGGATAAAGAATCGGTTTCTTGTGCCACGGCCCGCCAAACTTTGGCTTTTATCTTGGCAGGAACATTAAAATTATTACATCCCTTTATGCCCCATATTACCGAAGAAATTTGGCATAATTTAACCCAAGAAAATCAGCAGGTTTTGGCTTTACAAACCTATCCCATAGCTGATAGTTCTCTGATCGATATAGATTTAGAAAATACTTTTGAGTTATTAATTGAAAGTATTCGGGTGTTGCGTAATTTGCGCGCCGAAGCAGGGATTAAACCGGGGGCAACGATCACAGCAATTTTACAGACAGAAAACAGCCAAGAATTAGCTATTCTGCAACGCGGACAAGTGTACTTAAAAGACTTGGCTAAGATCGAAAACTTAATTTTGACGGCCAAATTAACCGAGGAAGTCAATCAAGCGATCGCCGGTGTTGTCGCTACGGTAGAAATCCTCATCCCCCTGTCCGGATTGGTTGATATATCGGTATTGGCAGGGAAATTAGCGAAAAATTTAGCTAAAGTAGAAGGGGAAATCAATAGTTTGAGCGATCGCCTGAATAAACCTAGCTTTGTTGAAAAAGCTCCAGAAGCTTTAATCCAAAAAACGAAGCAAGCTTTAGCAGAGTCCGAAAAACAAGCCCAAATTCTCCAAGAACGCTTAAAACGTCTGCGATAGTGATTTTGTACTAACTAAGTCCAGTGGGCTAGAGCAAAGCTACTGCGATCAAGATTATCGAAAATTTTCGATAAGTAGGGAGGCACAATTATTTGTAGGATGGGTTAGCGCACTTCGTAACCCATGCGGGCGTTGGGTTTCATGCTTCAACCCAACCTACGTTCATCGAAAACTTTGGGTCTGAAACCCCGTCGTTCTACGACGGCTTTACTGTTAAATATTAACACATTTACGAAATATATGCTAAAATGCTCCCCATGGAAAAAGCCTATTCTTACCGATTTTACCCCACACCCGAACAAGAGTCGCTATTGCGGCGCACATTGGGCTGTGTAAGATTAGTTTACA
>VYKU01000161.1_pt1 | contig 17898 bp, 13 predicted proteins | sample 5114491 | NCBI WGS metagenome assembly VYKU01 (sample SAMN12291796, study PRJNA351875) | freshwater metagenome | isolation source: freshwater lake | place: USA: Michigan, Gull Lake | collected 2011-07-05 | reverse complement strand
CCGGCGCGGCTGCGCGCGTTGGCCGGCGTCGGCGGGCCGTGGGCGCCCGAGCCCGACAGCCAAGCGGGCACAGCCCTCAGCGTCATCGACCGCAACGGCATGGCGGTCGCGTGCAGCTTCACCGGCGTGGAGGCTTTCGGCATCGGCCGCCTGCCGCAAGGGATCGGCTTTCTGCTCGCCCCCGCACCGACGGCCGAGAATTCGGCCACGCGTTGGCTCACCGCCGCGATCGCCATGCGCGGCCGCCAGAGCGTGGTCTTTGCCGGCGCCGCGTCCGGCGGGGTCGCCGCCCCGTTTGCATTGACGCAGACAGCGCTTGGCGTGCTCGTCGGCGAGTTGACGCTCGATCGCGCGATGGATATTGCGCGCGCTGCACCCTTGCCTGACGGGCGGATCGGCGTCGACGGGCTCGGCCTCGTGCCCGCCCTTGCCGCACGCGGCTATCGTGCGACCGAGATTGCCGGCGGCATTGGGCGCGTGCAGGCGGTCTATTGCGCCGAGGGGGCGAGCGAACAGCCCGGTTCGTGCCGCATCGAAACCGACCGGCGCGGGGCGGGCTTCGCCACCGGCTCGCAATAGCGGCAGGAGACGCGGCAGTGGCGTTGCCCCCCAAGGCGCTCAAAGTCGCACGGCGTGCGGGCATTTCGCCGTTCATCGTGATGGATGTGATGCGTGCCGCCAACCGGCGCGACGCGGCGGCCACGAATGCGGGCGAACGCGCCGTGCATCTCGAAGTGGGCCAGCCCGGCAGCCAAGCGCCGATGCTTGTGCGCGACGCCGCCAAAGCGGCACTCGACGCCGACAAGCTCGGCTACACGGATGCGATGGGCTTGCCCGCTTTGCGCGCGCGCATCGCGCGCCACTATGCCGACACGTACGGCGTGGCGCTCGATCCTGCGCGCATCTGCGTTACGACCGGTTCGTCGGGCGGTTTTCTGCTGGCGTTTCTGGCCGCGTTCGATGCCGGCGACCGCGTGGCGCTGGCCGATCCGGGCTATCCCGCCTATCGCAACATCCTCAAAGCGCTCGATTGCGAGCCGGTCGGGCTTGCCGCCACGGCCGCCACGCGCTTCCAACCGACGCCTCAATTGCTCGCGCAAAGTGGAAAAGATCTCGCAGGCCTCATCGTCGCGAGCCCCGCCAACCCGACCGGCTCGATGCTGTCGCCGGACGAACTTTCCGCGCTTTGCCGCTGGTGTTCGGAAAACGGCGTGCGGCTCGTGTCGGACGAAATCTACCACGGCATCGTGTTCGAGGGGCGGGCTGCGACCGCGCTTTCGTTCGGCGACGACGCGTTCGTCGTCAACAGCTTCTCCAAATACTACTCGATGACCGGCTGGCGCCTGGGCTGGCTCGTCGTCCCGCCCGATCTGGTGCGCGCGGTCGAACGGCTGGCGCAAAACCTCTTCATCTCGCCGCCGACCTTGGCACAGCTGGCCGCGATCGCCGCATTCGACGCCAAGGCCGAATGCGAAGCGCATGTCGCGACGTATCGCGCGAACCGCGACTATCTGCTGGCGGCCTTGCCCGAAGCCGGGTTCCGCGATTTCGCACCGCCGGACGGGGCGTTCTATCTCTATGCGGACGTCGCGCACATGACCAACGACAGTGCCGAATTCTGCCGCCGCATGCTCGACGAGGCGGGTGTCGCCGCAACGCCGGGGCTCGATTTCGACCCGGCGCGCGGCAACCGTTTCGTGCGCTTCTCGTTTGCCGGCACGCTCGCCGACATGGAAGAGGCCGCCAGACGACTGATCGCCTGGCGGCGCTAGTTCCTCAACCGGTCAGGCGATTCCACCAGCCGCGCTTTTTCGGACGATTGGGATCGTCCTCGGGCGGCGGCGGGGCGGTTGCTTCGACCGGATTTGCAGCGGCGGGGGCTGCAACCGGGGCAGGTTGCGGGGCCACCATGATGGGCTCGGCCGGTGCGGCAATCTGCGGCGGCATTGCGGCCGCAGGAGCCGGTGCCGGTGCGACTGCCGGGGCAGGCGACGCTGCCGGGCCGTCTTCGCCGCGGCGGTTCCACGGCCAATCATGCGCATCGCCCGGGCCCTGCACGCGCCCCATCGGGGCGGGCGCATAGGCTTCGCTCGGGGCTGCGAGGGCCGGGGCCTCTTGCATGGGGCTTGCTGCGGTCGGCATGTCGCCGTTGCTGGCGACGCCGTTGGCCGCTTGCGGCTGCTCGGCACCGGTCTCGCCTTCCGGACGACGACCGCGACGCCGACCGCCGCGCCGACCGCGCCGACGCCGACGGCGGCTGGCTTCGTCGCCGCCCGCCTCGTCGCCGGCACTTGCGGCTTCAGCGCCGTCCGCCGGGCCTTCGGCATCGCTGCTTTCGTCGCGCGCCGGTGCCGCTTGTGCGGCTTCGCCGTCCTGGCGCGGACCCTCGGTGCGATTGTCGGGCCGCCCGTCCGGGCGGCCGTCCTGGCGATTGCGGCCGCGACCGCGACGCCGACGGCGGCGGATGCTGCCGTCTTCGTTGCGCTCTTCGGCGGCACGCGCGGGCGCTGCCGTTTCGCCCGCGACATCGTCGTCGTCGTCGCGCGCCAATTCGGCGGCGGCGGAGTACTCGCCGCGCGGCTCTGGCGTGCTGGGGGCGAAATCTTCGATCTGCCGGATCGGTGCCGCACTGGTCGCATCGACCGCTTTGGCCTTGCCGCGTTCGATGCGGAAAGCGGGCGGGATGAGGCTGTCGTCGGAATGGAACTGCAGATGGAAGCCGTAGCGGCTTTCGATGCCCGCGATCGCCGCACGCTTGTTGTTGAACAAGTAGAGAGCAACCGACGTCGCGACATAGACGAGCACTTCGGCCGCGCGCAGTTTCACACCCTCTTCCTCGATGCCGCGCAGCACGTGCAAGGCCGCCGATTCGGTCGAGCGCAGACGGCCCGTACCCTGGCAGTGCGGGCAGACTTCGAAGCTGATTTCCGAAATCGACGGACGCAGACGCTGGCGCGACAGTTCGAGCAGCCCGAAGGCCGAGATGCGGCCGATCTGGATGCGCGCGCGGTCGGACTTCATCGCCTCTTTGAGGCGCCGCTCGACCGCCGCCTGGTGGCGATGGTCGTCCATGTCGATGAAGTCGATGACGATGAGGCCCGCCAAATCGCGCAGGCGCAATTGGCGCGCCACCTCGTCGGCGGCTTCGAGATTGGTCTTGTAGGCGGTCTCGTCGATGTTGCGTTCGCGCGTCGAGCGGCCCGAGTTCACGTCGATCGCGACGAGCGCTTCGGTCGAGTTGATCACGATGTAGCCGCCCGAGCGCAGACGCACGGTCGGCAGATGCATCTCGTCGAGTTCGGTTTCGACCTGGAAGCGCTGGAACAGCGGCGTCTGCGCGTCGTCGTAGCGGCGGATGCGCGCAACGTCGCTCGGCATCAGCATGCCCATGAAGTGGCGCGCCGCGTCGTAGCCGGGTTCGCCCGCGACCAGGATTTCGTCCACGCCGGAGCTGTACATGTCGCGGATGGCGCGCTTGACGATGCTGCCTTCCTCGTAGATCAGCGCAGGTGCGGAGCTGCGCAGCGTGAGATCGCGGATCTCTTCCCACAGACGCATCAGATACTCGTAGTCGCGCCGGATGTCGGCGGTCTCGCGTTCCATGCCGGCGGTGCGCAGGATCACGGCCATGCCGTCCGGCAGGTCGAGCTCCTCGATCAGGTTCTTGAGGCGCTTGCGGTCCTGCTGCGAGGTGATGCGCCGCGAAATGCCGCCGCCGCGATCCGTGTTCGGCATCAGCACGCAATAGCGGCCCGCGAGCGACAGATACGTGGTGAGCGCCGCCCCCTTGTTGCCGCGCTCTTCCTTGACGACCTGGACGAGCAGCACCTGGCGGCGCTTCAGCACTTCCTGGATTTTGTATTGGCGCGTCGGCCGCGCGCGGCGCCGCGTTTCGTGCGCGTCGTCGACCGTGTCGCCGCCGACCGATTCGACGATGTGCTGGCGCGGCTCGCTCGGCTCTTCGCCGGGCAGCGCTTCGTGCGGAACCGTCTCGTGCGGGGCGTCGAGCGGGGTGCCTTCAAGCTGTGTCGCTTCGAGCGCGGCACCTTCGAGCGGGGCCGGGGCGACATCGGCACTTGGAGCTGCGTCGGGTGCGGGTGCTGCCAGATCGAGCTGGGCCTGCACCGGTGCGGGCGGCAGCAACTCGTCCGACAGCGGCAGCTGGGCCGCTTCCGGAACCGGAGCCGGCGTCAGATCGACGGGGCCAGCACTGGCATCCTGCGGCAGGGCGATGACCGGCGCGGGGTCCGGCATGTCTTCGCGGCTGCTGCGGCGCGGGCGCTCGTCTTCGTCGTCCGCCTCGGCCATCAGCGCCTGCCGGTCGGAGACCGGGATGCGGTAATAGTCGGGGTGGATTTCGTTGAAGGCGAGGAAGCCGTGGCGGTTGCCGCCGAATTCCACGAACGCGGCCTGCAAGGACGGTTCGACGCGCGTGACGCGCGCCAGATAGATGTTGCCCTTGAGCTGCTTTTTGCTGGCGGTTTCGAAATCGAACTCTTCGAGCCGGTTTCCGTCGAGCACGACCACGCGGGTTTCTTCCGGGTGGGTCGAGTCGATCAACATACGTTTTGCCATTTCGATACTTTCTCTCCGATGCAAAAGCGCGCACGGCCCGTTCGTTTCTTTTGCAGCGCGATGCGCACGGCGAAAACGCCGCGACATCGCGCAAAACGAGTGCGCGCGCTGAAAATTTTTGACCGGATCGTCGTGGCGCACATGCCGCCGGGCCCGTGGACCCGTTGGCGTTGCGGTCGCGCGCGGGTTCCTTGGGCCCGTGCCGCGGTCTTGACCCTCGCAATAGGGGATCCGCCCGCTTGAGTTCGCTCCCAAAATCGGCGGGAGCGGGGGCGGACCCGCCGCATGCGCGGGTCCTTTTTGGGCGTGCGCCGTTCGGATCGGCCGCCCTGATGCGTTCGCCGCGGTATCTTCGGGAGGTTTGCCGCTTCGCGAACCGAAACCGGACGCGGGTGCTGCAATTCCCTGGGGACCCGCACGGAAAGGGCGCTCCGGTCTGGGGCGCTCGCCTTCCAGCGAACAACGAACAGTATGCGACAAGCACAATACAGACCAACCCGCCCCCCCACAATTGGTAAATTGGGCACGCTTCGGGCTTGCCGTCGATTCGCGCCGCAGGATATATGTCGCGGCGATGGGCGCGCGTCTTCTCAATATCTTGTGGATTGCGGGTTGCTTGGCGGCCTGGGGCCTTGGCATGCCCGCCGCAACCGCCCAAACGCCGCAGCGTGCGGCCCCCAATGCCCCGCTAAACCCCGGAACAAGCGGGGAAATTATCGTCACCGGCGTGTCGCTCGGCGAAACGGCCGGCTCCACACGCCTGATCCTCACTCTTAATCGACGCATCGACCATCGGGTGTTCTTCCTGAACGAGCCGATGCGCGCCGTCGTCGATTTGCCAAGTGTGCAGTGGCGAATAGCCGGCGGCGAGGTGGCTCCGTCGGGGCTCGTGTCGGGCTTGCGCTACGGGGCGTTCGATGCCGCCACGGGCCGCCTCGTGCTCGATCTTGCCCAGCCCGCCAAATTGCGCGAGGCGCGTTTCGACCTCGCCCCGAGCGGGCGCGGCCAGCGCCTGGTGCTCGATTTCGAACGCTCGACGCCAGAGGCGTTTGCCCAGAACGTCCAGCCCTGGTCGGCCTCGGGCGTGCTGCGCGCGATGCAGGCCAATGCGCCAGCCCCGCCGCAATTGCAAACCCAAACGCCGGCATCTCCGCAGCCGCAGCCGAGCCCGCCCGCCCAGTTTGCGCAGACGGCAGCCCCGCGCGTCGCCGCCCCCGTGGCACCAACCGCACCCACGACTGTGGCCGCACCTGCGGCCGTCGCAAGTCCGCGCCCGCCGCAAGTTCCAAACGCGCAGGGCGGTGCGCCCGCGCGCCCGACCGGGCGGCCGATGATCATGCTCGATCCCGGCCATGGCGGCGTCGATCCGGGGGCGATCGGCGTATCGGGCACGCACGAAAAAGAAATCACGCTCGCGATGGCGCGCGAAATCCGTCGCCAGCTCGAACAGACAGGCCGCTACCGCGTGGCGATGACGCGCGACGACGACGTGTTCATCCGCCTGCGCGACCGCATTGCGCTCGCGCGCCAGCAATCGGCCGATCTGTTCATCTCGATCCATGCGGACTCGATGGGCAGCGGCAACACCGCCACGCGCGGGGCGTCGATCTACACGCTTTCGGAAAACGCGTCGGACAACGAGGCGGCCGCTTTGGCCGCACGCGAAAACCGCGCGGACATCATCGCGGGCGTCGACCTCACGCGCGAAAACCGCGACGTGACCTCGATCCTGATCGATCTGGCACAGCGCGAGACGATGAACCGCTCGATCGTGTTCGCGCGCCATCTCGTGTCGGAGATGGGGCGCGAGGTGCTGCTGCTGCCGCAGAACCCGCATCGCTTCGCAGGCTTCGCCGTGCTGCGGGCACCCGACACGCCCTCGGTGCTGATCGAGATGGGCTATCTTTCGAACGCGCAGGACGAACTCCTGCTCAATCGCCCGCACCATCGCACGAAGGTCGCCGCCGGCATCCTGCGCGCGATCGACGCGTATTTCGCCGCCAACCCGGCGCGACGCGGCTGAAGCGGCTTTACGCAACGAACAGCCCCTCCAAATCGTCGGCGATGGTTTTCGGACCCAGATTGTAGAGCGCCGTCTTGAACGCGTCGGTCGTCTTGGGGCCGATCCAGCCGTCGCGCTTCAGGCCTTCGTAGCGCACATGCGGCGGCAGATTGTCGCGCGCGGCGTTCAGATAATCCTGGAAATTCGCCGCCGCGTTGCGATCCACGTGTCCCAACGAGCCGTCCACCGCACCCGCGAGGTTCTCGTAGCGCTCGATGCCGTTGTCGAGCCGTGTTGCGTAGTCGCGGAACTGTCCGAGGGCGAATTTGCGCGCGAACCCTTCCGGCCCGGCCTTCTCGAGCGCCCGCCCGAACCCAGCACGCGTCTGCGGCCCAAGATCGCCGTCGACGTCGATTTTGCCGGACGTGCTCCAGTTCCAGTCGAACGCGTCCGGCTTGTTCAGCGCATTGATCGTGGTCTGGAACAGTTTGACCGCCGATTTGGGATTCGTGCGCGACACGCCCGCACCCAGCAGATCGGAAACCAGCGGCGGCAAGCCGTCGCCGCCAACTTGTTTGGCAAGAGCCGCAAAATCGCCGTCGATGTCGCCGCCGCCGCCCGGTGCATGCGGAATGCCCAAAAGCGCCGCGAGACCGGACGGCAAATCGTAGCGCGGCGATTTCATCGTCGGATCGAGGAAATTGAACGGCGGACGCGGCATCTCCGGTTCCCCGGGCCGGCGCTGCCCCTTGGGCAAGGGTTGGGCGAGCGATTGCGATGCGGTTTGCGGGGTTGCAGGTTCGGCTTCGGCGAGCGCCGTCGTCTGTTCGTCTTTCTTCTCCGTCGCGACGGCGGCTGGTTGTTCGACCGTCGCGTCTTCGAGTTCCGATTTCTGTTCAGGTTTGGCGGCGTCGGGCGTTTCCTTCGGCTTCTCGGGTTGGGGTACGGCGATCGGAAACGCTTCGTTTGCCGCTTTGACATTCTCGTCGCGCGTGGCGAGCGGACGCGGATGGTTCTGTCCGTAGAGTGTTTTGGCGCGATAGTTGGTGCGGAACCCCTCGACCGTCAGTTCGCCGTTCAGTTTGACCTTGGTCCCCGCCGGCGGGTTTCCGTTTTTGCCGATGGTTGCTTCCTCGCCGCGCAAATAGGTTTTGAGTTCGTCGATATTGCCGCTGGCGAATTGGTGGATGTACGACGCCAGTTCGCGCTGGCCTTCGGGGCTGTCGCAGAATTTTTTCGCGTTCGGCCCGGCTTGGCCGCAGGCCTGTTCGACTTTGCCCACGATATTCGCAATGTGGGTGTCTTCCTTTTCCTTCAGAGCGGCCTTGCCTTCCGTCGTGTCCAATACGGATGTCATGAATTTTTCGATCTTCTTGATCTTGTCGTCGTCGTACTTCTTGTTTTTGTCTTTGAGATCCTCGTGTTTGAGCGTCAGCATGGATTCTTTGATGTCGTCGGCTTTCTCAAGGCCCTTTTCCTGGCCGATCTTGAAGAGTTTGGCGGCAAAGTCGGGGTGCTTCGACAGATCGACTTGGATGCGACCGACCGACAAGCCGCTGTCGCCGTTGCGCACGACCGAGATTTTGCCGTCTTGGTCGGTGGTGCCTTCGACGCGCGCAAGGAACTTCGCGAGCGAATCCTTGACTTCCGCGTTCATCTTGAAGGTGTTATTTTGAGCCATTGTTTTGGTCCTTTTTTTGAGTCGGGGTTTCATCATGTGGCTGCAAGTTTTCGCGCAATGCCTGTGCAGCCGCCTGGCAGGCATTGTTTCGACGGCCCTTCCGGGCCTGTTGGGTCTGTTGCTTGTTGCTGGGACGGCAGCGGCGCAAAGCGAGCGGGTCAATCCGCGCGATCCCCGGGTTCCCGACGACTACAGAGCGATCAGTCAGCTCCAGGAGCAGCGCCTGCGCTTCGTCGGCGAGACAAGCTATTTCAACGACCGGCCGCTGCGTTGTTTCATCGAGCTGAATTTTTCCGCCGACTATCCGACAGTTGAAGCGCGCTCGAAGCGCACGACGAATTCGGTTGCGGCCTTCAAACGGATCGAGCTGGGGTTCGAGCGGCGCGGCGATCCGTGGGAGTCGAACGACGTGCACGCGTTCGTGCGCTTGCGGGTCGAGCGCGTGGAGAATGGCGCGCCGTTGCAAGTCGAGCGCATTGTGCTCGACTACGCCAGAAAGACCGAAGCCGAACATCCGACGACGGCGCGTTGGATCGGCGAAGCGCGCGATGCCGACGGCTACGGGAAAATCTCGATGTCCGTCGATCGGATGGAGATCGTCGAGATACGGGACTTCAGCTCTTTGCTGTATACCGCCGCGCCGATCGTCGCCATGACTTTGCCGGAAATCGGCGAGGATCGTGTCTATTCCATCCCGCATGCGTCGATCCTGCATTCGATGCCGGCATTCCAAGCCTGCGCATGTGCCATGCGCAACGCGCGCATCACCCACAAAGATGTGATGAAGTGCGACGCGCCGCGCTACGTGCCCTCCGGCAGTCGCTAGGTCGGGGGGATGGCGGTCCGGTCCACTTCGTTTCGCCGCCGCTTGACAGGCATTGTTTTGGTTGTGTTGACGATTATGTGCGTGACGCCGGCTGTAGGCCCTGTGCGGGCCCAAGAGGAGCCGGACAGGCCGTCCGATCCGCGGTTTCCGGACGACAAATGGGCATACAGCGAGTTGACAGAAGGTCGCGCAAGGGTGGTTGCCGAAAACAACTACCTTACGGATGCTCCGACGCGCTGCTCGATCGAACTCTCGTTCAGAGCCGACTACGCCAACAACGAAGCTTTGCGGCGGCAGCAGACCAACCCAGTTGCGGTTTTGAAGCGGCTCGAGATGGGCTACGAGCTGTTCGGCAATCCGCGGGCGTCGAACGACCTGCACGCGTTTTTGCGGATGCGGTTCGAGCGCGTGGACACCGGCGCACCTTTGCGCGTCGAGCGCATTGTGTTCGACTACATTTACGGCGACGACCGCAACAAGGTTGCGCATCCGTCGACCGCGCACTGGAACGGCGAAGCGCTCGATGCCGATGGATTCGGCAAAATCTCGATCCCAGTCGCCAAAATGGATCGTATCGAGCTGCGCGACTTCAACGTCAAACTCGGCTTTTATCAAGCGATTGTGGCCGTGACCCTGCCTGAGCTTGGAGAAGATCGCGCCTACGCGATCCCGAAAGCGGCCACGTTGGATTTGGACCGTTCGCTTATGGCTTGCACCTGTGCCTTCCGCAATCCGCGCCTCAACGACCGATTCGTGATGAATTGTGCAGCACCGCTGCTCGATCCGAATTCGACGCGTTGAGGCTTGCCGATGAAGGTGCGACATTTCCTTCTCAGCCGACGCCAGTGCGACCGCGTGGCAGAGATCGCCTTGGTTTGAAAGGCGCGCGGCGCTGCCGATTTGCAGGACTGTCGTCATGTCCCTTGTTCCGCAAAGGGCCGCTCGCGCAGCCGTGCGGCCCGGCGCATGTCTCTGAATTGCTGGGCCGAAATGCCGGTCGGTGAGGGCGCTCCAAGTTTCGCTTTTTGTTCTCGCAAACGACGCTGTTCGCGGGCGAGAGCGGCACTCCGCTGGCGTTCCGATACGGCCGGGGTCGATTTCTGCTTGTATTCAGGTTCGATCATACGCATGATGTTCTCCTTAAAGTCAGTATCAATAAATATACCTAAATAAGATAATGAGTCAATAGAGATGCAACGGCACGTCGTTCGGCCGCGCGTATCCGCACACAAGATCGCGCAGATGCGCGACAGCGCCGCGTCGCTGCGCTATATCTCCGGCCTCGCTCGGAACCTGGATGGCCGCCCTCGATGCGTCGCGCGATCGTCACGCTTGTCGTTCTGTTGGTGTTGGCGCTGGTCGGCGGCAGCGGCGCCGTGCTGGCCGGGCTCTGGTATTTCGGGCGCGGCCTGCCGGATCACGGTGCCCTTGCCGCGTATCAGCCTTCGGTCACCACGCGCGTGCATGCGGCCGACGGGCGCATCCTCGCCGAGTTCGCGATCGAGCGGCGCATCTTCGTGCCGTACGACGCGATCCCGCGCCAGGTGGTGGGCGCGTTCCTTGCGGCCGAAGACAAAAATTTCTATTCGCATCCCGGCGTGAGCCTGCCCGACATCGCGCGCGCGGCCGTGCAGAATCTCGCCAATCTGGGTGCCCGCCGACCGGTGGGGGCGTCCACGATCACGCAGCAGGTCGCCAAGAACATGCTGCTGACCAACGAAGTGTCGATCGAGCGCAAGGTCAAGGAGGCAATCCTTGCTTTGCGCATCGAGGAGACGCTGTCCAAGCGCCGCATCCTCGAGCTCTATCTGAACGAGATCTATCTGGGCTACGGCGCCTACGGTGTCGCCTCGGCGGCGATGAATTATTTCGACCGCTCGCTCGACGAACTCACCTTGGCCGAAGCGGCGTTCCTCGCGGTGCTGCCCAAAGCGCCCAACAACTACAACCCCGCGCGCTTCATGGACCGTGCGGTCGAGCGGCGCGATTGGGTGTTGGGCCGCATGCTCGAAGACGGGCAAATTTCGCTGGCCGAGTACGAGGCCGCACGCCGCACGCCCATCGTCACGCGCAATCGCGGGCCCGAAGACACCGTGCGCGCCGACTATTTCGCCGAGGAAGTGCGCCGCGAACTCTTTGCGCGCTTCGGCGAGCGGGAACTCTTCCGCGGCGGCCTCAGCGTGCGCACGACGATGGACCCCGTGCTGCAGGCGGCTGCCGAAGCCGCCCTCATGCGCGGCATGCTCGCCTACGACCGCCGCCACGGCTATCGCGGTGCCGTTGCACGCATCGACACGAGCGGCGATTGGCGTCGACGCCTGTTGGGCGTGGCGCGTCCGCCCGGCATGCTGCCCGAATGGTCGCTGGCCCTCGTGCGCGGGATCGGCACCGACGCCGCCGAATTGGGCTTGCTCGACGGCACACGCGCCACGCTGGCGCTCGAAGATCTGCGCTGGGCGCGCAAGACCGAGCGCGAGCAGAAATTGGGCCCGCCCGTGCGCGCGCCCGCCGACGTGCTAGCCGTCGGCGACGTCGTGATCGTCGAGAAGCGCGCCGACGACGCGTCGCCGCTCAACCGCCATGCGCTGCGCCAGATCCCGAATGTGGGCGGCGCCATCGTCGCGATGGATCCGCACACGGGCCGCGTGCGCGCGATGGTCGGCGGCTGGAGCTTCGAGATGAGCCAGTTCAACCGCGCCACGCAAGCCCAGCGCCAGCCCGGCTCGTCCTTCAAGCCGTTCGTTTATCTGCCGGCCCTCGACAACGGGTTTTCGCCCGCGAGCCTCATCCTCGACGCGCCCATCGTCGTCGACCAGGGGCCGGGCCAGCCGCCGTGGCGCCCGGCCAACTATTCGCGCAATTTCTACGGCCCCTCGCCGATGCGCGTGGGTATGGAGCAGTCGCGCAATCTCATGACCATTCGCTTGGCCCAGGCGATCGGCATGGACAAGGTCGCGGCCGTCGCCGAAGGTTTGGGCGTGGTCGAAAAACTGCAGCCGAGCCTTGCGATGGCGCTGGGGGCGGGCGAGACCACGCTGATGCGGCAGACGACCGCCTACGCAATGTTCGTGAACGGCGGCAAGCGCATCCAGGCGACCCTCATCGACCGCGTGCAGGATCGCGAGGGCCGCACGATCTACCGCCACGATGCGCGCGCTTGCGAAGATTGCCGCAGCGATTTGTGGTTGCCGGGCTCCGAACCGCCCGAGTTGCCCGATGCGCGCGCCCAAGCGATCGATGCCGCGACCGCCTACCAGATGACCTCGATGCTGCAGGGCGTGGTCGAACGCGGCACGGGCCGGCGCTTGCGCGAGCTCAACCGCGCCATCGGCGGCAAGACGGGCACCACGAACGATTCGTTCGACACATGGTTCATCGGCTTCTCGCCCGATCTTGCGGTAGGCGTGTGGGTCGGCTTCGACAATCCGCGCACGCTGGGGCCCAACGAGACCGGCTCGTCGGTGGCCGTCCCCATCTTCCGAGACGTGATGGCCGAAGCGCTGAAGGGCACGCCCAACGTGCCGTTCCGCATTCCGCCCGGCATTCGCCTCGTGCGCATCAATCCGCAGACGGGCGCACCCGCGCGCCCCGGCGAGCGCGACAGCATCCTCGAAGCCTTCAAGCCCGGCACCGAACTGCGCGCCGACGGCCCCGTGCTCGATGGCGGCGGACGTTTTGCCGATCCGTCGCTGACGATCTCGATCCCCGGCAGCGAAGGCGGCGACGGGATCTACTAGGCCCATGCGCGGTCTCATCGATGTCGGCGACGGCAATTTCGTCTTTTGGGACGAACGCGGCGGCAAAGCCGGGATGCCTGTCGTGGCCTTGCATGGCGGGCCGGGCTCGGGCATGTCGCAGAGCGTGTGCCGCTGGTTCCCGCCATCGACATGGCGGCTCTTGCGTTTCGACCAGCGCGGTTGCGGCCTCAGCACGCCGCACGCAAGCGATCCCGCCGCCGACATGGCGGCCAACACGACCGCCCACCTGATCGGCGACATCGAAAAGCTGCGCGTGCGCCTGGGCGTCGACCGCTGGGTCGTGTTCGGCAGTTCGTGGGGATCGACATTGGCGCTCGCCTACGCGCAGCGAATGCCGGCGCGCGTGGCCGGCATCGTGCTGGCGGGAGCGACGACGACGCGGGCGTCCGAGATCGATTGGCTCTATCGCGGATTGGCGCCGCTGTTTCCCGAAGAATGGGCGCGGTTTCGCGAAGGAACACCGCCCGGCACGCCCGATACCGGGCTCGTCGAAGCCTATCGCCGTCTGCTCGAATCGCCGGACCTCGCGGTTCGCGCGAAGGCGGCCGACGATTGGCATGCGTGGGAAGCGGCCACCTTCGCGATTGTCCCGGGCGCCACGCCGCCCGCCAAATGGCGCGACCCGGCCTATCGCTTGGCGCGTGCGCGCATCATCGCGCACTACTTCGCCAACGGTGCGTGGCTCGAAGACGGCCAATTGCTGCGCAATGCCAAGCACCTTGCCGGCATCCCGGGCGAGATCGTGCAAGGCCGCCTCGATCTCGAGGCACCGCTCGCGACCGCGTGGGAACTCGCACGGGCGTGGCCGGACGCGAAACTGACGATCGTCCCCAACGCAGCCCATTCGACCGCGAACCGCGCCATGGCCGCCGCGATCCGCGCGGCCGTCCAACGCATGGCCAAGCGCGCGCGCTACTGAGCGGGGCGCGGCGGTGTTGTGGGAAGTTCGGCCGCGCGCGCCGCGGCGCGGGCTTTGGTTGCCGCGTCGAACCCGTCGGCGAGTACTGCGCGCGGTCCGGTCGCGGCGGTGACGCCGCGGCGCTCTGCGAGATCGAAATAGGCAAAGGCTTCGACCGGGTCGGCGGCACCGCCTTCGCCGTCGCGCAGCATATCGCCCAAGGCGCGCGGCGCCTGGCTGTGGCCGAGCTCGCTTGCCGTGCGCAGTCGCGTGCGCGCAGCGCTTGCGTCGGCCGCGATGCCCTGGCCCGCGCGCAAAGCGAGGCCGAGGCGGTAGGCCGATTCCGAATTGTTTTTGTCCGCTGCCAGCTGCCAGAAGCGCACCGCTTCCGCCTGATCGACCGCCACGTAATGGCCGAACGCGTAGGCGTTGCCGAGCTGCATCTGGATATAGGGGTCGGCGACGCCGCGCAGACGTTCGACCTGCTTGTCCATGAAGGCGCGCGCGAGCCCGCTTGCGTCGCCGCTCGGCTGGATGATTTTGAGCTCTTCGGCAAGGAACTGCCGCACGCGAACCAAAGCGGGAAGGTGGAAGGTGCCGGGCGCGATGTTCGCGCGGTAGAGCGTGCGCAGCAGGAGCTGATCCAGCTCGGTGAAGGTTTCGCGCTGGCTCGCACCTCGGCGCGTGTAGCTCAGCACAGTGTCGAAATCGTGCGGGTGCCCCATGAAGCCGAAAGCATGCATGATTTCGTGCACCACGCAGGTGCGCTGGGTGATGCGGATATGCACCGTCATTTCGACGTAGACGGCGCCGGTGCGCCGGGGTTGGGTCACGCAGCCCGCCGACGGGAGGCCGGGCGGCGCCATGTATTCCTGGAAGAAATTGAATTTGACGTTGGCTTTTTCGGCGCTGTCGACGAACTCGAGCGCAAGCCCGGAGATTTCGGCGCCCGCGCGCATCGTCTTCTCGACATGTTCGCGCACGCTGCTGGTCGTCGAACCGCCCACGAACACGCGCAAGCCCGTGTTGAAGCGGTAGACGCCGCCCAACGGAAACGTGGCGCCGCCGCCGGGCAATCCGCCGTCGCGCCAAAGATTGGCTTCGTTGAACAGCGCGAGCGCTGTTTCGAACTTCGCCATGTCGGCGCGGGCCGGGGCGGCCGTCCCCAGCGCCAGCCCCAAAACCAAGCAGAATGCCCGCACGATCCCCATCGCCGCCCCCGTTCGAATGCGCCCCAAGATGGCAGGCGCCAGAGACGCGCGTCAAGGTGTTTGGCATTTCTGTCATAAAACGCGTATAAAATAATATTTCTTCAACCAAATTTGAAAGGACCGGAACGATGTGCACCGATTTTCTGCTCGTGGCGGGCGACGGCAGTTTCGTGGGCGGGCGCAGCATGGAGTTCGGGCGCGATCTGCATACGCAGATATTCGTGCGCGGGGCGGGCATCGTGCAGATGCTGACCGGCTTCGAAGCGGGCGAGACCTTCGCGAGCACGCCCAAATACGGCTATGTCGGCACGTCGAGCTTCGGCCTGCCGATCGTGACCGACGGCCTCAACGTGAAGGGCCTGTCGGCCGGCGCTTTGTGGCTGCCGGGCTCGCTGTACCAGAAGCCGGGCACGGCACCCGGCACGCAGAACGTGCTGATGGCCTTTTTCGTCGATTGGCTGCTCGGCCATTGCGCCAGCGTGGCCGAGGTGAAGGCCGCATTCGCCGCCGATGCGGTGCGCGTGGTGGGCGATGCGTTCCTCGCCAAGCTCGGGCCGCTGCATTTCACGGTGCACGATGCGAGCGGGGCGAGCCTCGTGATCGAGTTCCTCGACGGTGAGGCGCATCTGCACGACAATCGAGTACGCGTGCTCACGAACCTGCCGACCTTTCCGTGGCAACTCGCCAATCTCGGCCTCTATGCGCATCTCACGCCGTGGGACGTCGAGAGCGTGACCTTGGGCGCGCTCGAACTCAAAGCGCCGGGCTCGGCCACCGGAAATCCGGGCATTCCGGGCCACGGCTCGGGCCTTGCCGGCATTCCGGGCAACTACCAGCCCGCGTCGCGCTTCGTGCGCACGGCCTACATGAAGGAGTTCGCGCTCCAAGCCGCCACTGCCGACGAGGCGGTCGTGCAGGCCTTCCACCTGCTGAACGGCGTGGACATCGTCAAAGGAGCGGCGCGCGCCAAGCATCTGCTCGGCACCGACTACGACATCACGCAATGGGTCGTGGTCAAGGACCTCACGAACTTGAGATTGTTCATCCGCATGTATGGCAGCCCGCTCGTCTACAGCGTCGATCTCAAAGCGATCGACTTTGCCGCGACGTCGTTCCGCCAGATCCCCGTGCCCGGCGACGCGCTCGCGATTCCGCTCGCGGTGTAGCCGCTAACGCGCAGGCGGGACGGTCGGGAACTGGCGCGCTTGCGCCAGTGCCCGCGTGCGCGTGGCGGCATCGAAGCTTGCGAACAGAGCGTCGCGTGCGGCAGCGGCGGGGGCGACGTTGCGCCGCGCGGCGAGATCGAAAAACGCGTAGGCCTCGACCGCGTTTGGCCAGCCGCCGCGCCCGTCGCGATAGGCTTGCGCGACCATAAAGGCCGCCGGTCCGTGGCCGAGCGCGCTCGCCTCGCGCAGACGGCGACGGGCCGCCGCCTCGTCTTGCGTCGTGCCCTTGCCCTGCTGCAAGGCGAGGCCGAGGCGGAACAGGCCCTCGGCATCGCGTTGGCCTGCCGCCATTTCCCAGTAGCGCACGGCTTCGACGGGATCGACCGCCACATAGTGGCCGAGCTCGTAGGCGAAACCGAGCTGCAGGAACACGGTGCGCGCCCCGTCGGCGGCGGCGGCGCGCATGCGCACGACGGCCGCATCGAGCACGGGGCGCGCAAGCGCCGCCGTGTTCCCGCCCTTCGGCACCAGGCCCAGTTCCTCGGCCATGAATTGGCGCGCGACCAGCAAGGCCGGCAGATGGAACGTGCCGGGCGACATGCCGGCTTGGTAGAGCGTGCGCAGTGCCAGCCGGTCGAGCTCGGTGTAGTTCTCGCGCGCGGTGGCGGCACGTTTGTAGCTCAGCAGCGTGTCGAATTCGTGGGGATGGCCGAGCAGCCCGAGCCCGTGCAGGATTTCGTGCGCCACGCAATTGGGCTGGATCGCGCGGATATGCAGCGTGCTGATGAGGGCGGCTCCTTGCACGCGCGCACCCGTGCCGCAGCCTTGCTGCAGCGGCACGCCGGGCGGGACCGCGTTTTCGGCGAAAAAATCGAAGCGGAAATTGGCGTCGACCGAATTCTCGACGACGACGACGGGAAGGCCTGCGATGGCGGCCGCTTCGCGCGTTTTGGCTTCCGCATAGACGGCGATCGAATTGCTGGTCGTGCGGCCGAGATGCAGGCGCAAAGGGGGCTCAAGCCGCACGATGCCGCCGATCGGGCGCGGCCGATTGTCGCCGGGGGCGGTGTTGTCGCGCCACAGCGCCGCTTCGTAGAACATCGCAAGGGCGGTTTCGAGCTTGGCTTCGCTCGCGGCGACGGGCGCGCCGAGCAAGAGCCAGACGAGGCCTGCGAGGAAAAGGCGAAAGCGAGCCTGCATGGCAAACGCCCTCCGCCGTCTGGGTTCTAGCCGAAGGCCTTGAACGTGATCAGCGTGAACGTGTCTTTGACGCCGGGCAGACGCTGGATCGTCATCACGAAATGCCCGATATCCGCGTCGTCGGGCAGATAGCATTTGAGATGCAGATCGTACTGGCCGGAGATCGAAAAGACCTCCGAGACCTGCTCGGTTTCCATCGCCGCTTCGGCCACGTCGTAAGCGCGGCCGAGCTCGCATTTCACCATGATGAAAATCGTCTGCATCTCGCCCCTCGGCGCCGAAATTTGCGTCGATCGAACGCTAGCCCGCCGCGCGCTTGCCGCGCAACAGGAACGCAGGCACCTGGTCGTCGTCGAAGCCGCGCCCTTGCGGATCGGCCAGCGGCGTGGGGCGCTGTTCGCGCGCACGCTCGGGCGAAGCCGCACGCGGGGCATGGCGTTCGCGCTCGCGCTTGGGTGCCGGTGCTGCGGCGACCGGTGCCGCCGCGGCGGATGCTGCTGCGACGGGCGCCTGGGCGGCGATTTCGATCGGTGCGGCGACAGGTGCGACCGTCTCGACCGCAACCGATTCCGCGGCGGCTG
>VYKU01000358.1_pt1 | contig 17941 bp, 17 predicted proteins | sample 5114491 | NCBI WGS metagenome assembly VYKU01 (sample SAMN12291796, study PRJNA351875) | freshwater metagenome | isolation source: freshwater lake | place: USA: Michigan, Gull Lake | collected 2011-07-05 | reverse complement strand
ACGAGTAGGCTTTCTCCATATTTCACATTCTGGCATATATCGTGTAAATGCGCTAGTATTTAACAGTAAAGCCGTCGTTCTACGACGGGGTTTCAGACCCAAAATTTTCGATGACCACTCAAGACTGGCCAAACCTACTGCAGCAACTACTCGATCGAAAATCCCTTTCCCTTAACCAAGCTGAAGAATTAATGACTGGATGGTTAAACGGCCAGATTCCGGAAGTTTTATCGGGGGCGATTTTAGCGGCTTTGCAAGCAAAAGGAGTCTCGGCCGCGGAATTAGCGGGAATGGCCACAGTTTTACGGCAACAATCTCGCTTAGAAGACCCTAAACCCCATACTACTCCCGTTATCGATACCTGTGGCACCGGCGGTGACGGGTCCTCCACTTTTAATATTTCCACTGCTGTGGCTTTTGTGGCGGCCGCCGGGGGCGTAAAAGTGGCTAAACACGGCAATCGCTCGGCTTCCAGCAAGGTCGGTTCGGCCGATGTTCTAGAATATCTTGGGGTTAATTTAAGCGCCCCTAGCGAGAAAGTAGCGGCGGCTTTAGATGGGGTGGGAGTGACCTTTCTTTTTGCCCCCGGTTGGCATCCAGCCCTGAAAAGTGTGGCTAATCTCCGCAAAACCCTGAAAGTTCGCACGGTTTTTAATCTTCTTGGCCCTCTAGTTAATCCTCTCCGTCCCACAGGTCAAGTTATCGGGGTTTATGACCGGCAATTTCTCACCCCCATGGCCACGGCTTTAGCACAAATGGGAACCCCAAAGGCGATTATTGTTCACGGCCGGGAAAAACTCGACGAGGTGGGGTTAGGAGATCTGACCGATATGGCTTTATTAAATAATGGTGAGGTGATTTCTGGGGCGATCGATCCTTTGTCAATTTCTATCCCCAGAGCTAGTTTAAATGCCCTTAAAGGCGGGGAAGTGCCAGAAAATGCCGAAATACTCAAAAATGTCCTGCAAGGGGGTGGAACGCCGGCTCAACGGGATGCTGTGGCAATTAATGCCTCTCTTGCCCTACAGGTGGCAGCAAAGGTCACTTTTGGCGATCATGCTGCTGGTTTCGCTCTCGCACGCGAGATTTTAGCCAGTGGGTTAGCTTGGCAAAAATTAGAGGAGTTGGTTAAGTTTCTCTCCTAGGACAATTCACAGGAGTCAGGAGACTCCGAGTCAGGAGATAGGGTGGTCACTGCGTGTGCGTTGCGGGGGGTTTTGGGGTTTTGGGGTGTTAGGGTGTTAGGGTGGTCACTGCGTGCGCGTTGCGGGGGAAGAATAAATAAAAATAATCTCCTGAATACTGACTTCTAACCCAATGGTAGATGTGGGATTTTTGCAGGAGTTCTATTTTCTGACAAAGATAAGCAAAAGTTATGAGAATATTTAAATTAACATTCCGCAATATTTACAAATTCTTAAAAATTAATTGAGAAAGATTTTTATTTAACAACGATGTTGCAATGGTTACAGCGATTTGATAGAATTTCACAGTCGGTTATTCTGTGCTTTTTTGGGTAGCAATAGTTGAAACCCTTGTCACACCTAGAAGGTGATCCTAATTAAAACGGTTAAATCAGTCAATTTCACCCACAACGATGATCTTTTTTTTGTGTAGTTTTATTGCAAAAAAAAAGTTTTTTTGACAAAAAGCACAAAGTATGATAGCGACCAACGTATTTCTGGCTGCGAGTAATTATTGTAGAGGGGGAGAAGGGAGGGGGGAGAAGGGAGAAAAAGCTACTGAAACATCACCCATCTTAATTTTTTTGGGCGGCCATGGTTAAGGGTTGTCATCCGGTTATTAACATTTTCACGATAATTCTCAAAATCGAATAGTATAGATTGAAATAACTCAATGTACGCAAACCTATGGATGGCAGCTTAATCCTGTTCAATATTCTCAATCCGCCGGTTTTGTTCTTTTTCTTAGGAATGCTGGCAGTATTTTTTAAATCCGACCTAGAGATTCCCCAACCACTGCCTAAACTCTTTTCTCTCTATCTTTTGATGGCGATTGGTTTCAAGGGAGGTTATGAACTAGCGAAAAGTGGCATCATTGACATCCTCGCCGCCGTAAAGAAACCCCCTACTATCTGTGGTCAAGGTTCAGTTTTTAGCTTGGTTATCGCTTTTTCCATTGTAGCTTAAAGCCGTCGTAAAACGACGGGGTTTTAACCCAAATTTTCGATAACCAAATCGCTTTAACTTTGATTGCCTCTGTGGTTATGGCTTGCATCGTTCCCATTTACACTTTCTTTATCCTGAAAATTAAACTCGATAGTGCCAATGCTGCGGCCATCGCGGCAGCCTATGGTTCCATTAGTGCCGTTACTTTCATCACCGCCAGTTCTTTTTTAGAAGAACTTCATATTTCCTATGGCGGTCATATGGTGGCGGCCTTAGCTTTAATGGAATCGCCAGCAATTGTAGTGGGTTTAATCCTGGTGCGAGTCTTTAAAGAGAAAAATGGCGAAGAAGAAGCGTTTTCTTGGTCAAAAGTTTTACATGAAGCCTTTTTAAATGGTTCGGTATTTCTCTTAGTCGGTAGTGTTGTTGTTGGTATGCTCACGGGGGAAAAAGGCTGGGAAAAATTAGAACCTTTCACCCAAGAGATTTTTTATGGTGCTTTAACTTTCTTTCTCCTTGATATGGGATTAGTGGCGGCGAAAAGAATCCGAGAATTAGGCAAAACTGGTTCTTTTCTCATCGGTTTTGCGGTGCTCATTCCCGTCATCAATGCTATGGTGGGCATTCTCATCGCTAAGGTTCTCGGATTTGAACAGGGCAATGCTTTATTATTCGCTGTTTTGTGTGCCAGTGCCTCTTATATTGCTGTTCCTGCGGCCATGAGAATGACTGTTCCCGAAGCGAATCCTAGTTTATACGTTTCTATGGCCTTGGCTTTAACTTTTCCTTTCAATATCATCATCGGTATTCCTCTGTACCTAGAGATGATTAAAATCATTGGCTGTGGAGTCTAAAAGGCCCGGCGGTTTTAAAATAATTCCTGTCAAAATTGTTCGCTTTCACTTGTCCCTTTTTTACTTAACTACCATGCTTGAATCCCCGCATCCTTCCCTACAAACTGTCAAAAAAGTAGATATAATTGTTAGTCATGCTTTTCTGGAAGAAACCTTAAGCGCTCTTGATGTTGTCGGAGTTTCCGGTTATACCGTCTTTGGCAGTACTTCGGGAAAAGGTGATCGAGGTTTATCCTGTGATGACTTGGATTGTGATTACAGTGGTAACTACATTATGACGGTTTGTAATAGTGACGAACAACTTGGTCGTCTGATCGATAAAATTCAGCCTTTTTTAAAAAAAGCTGGCGGAATTTTTGTAGTGACTACGGCCCAATGGCTAAGTCATTAGACCTCTTGTAAAAATCAAAAATTGTCGTAAGTAGGGAGGCACAATTATTGGTAGGATGGGTTAGCGCACTTCGTAACATGAGCGGGCGTTGGGTTTTATGCTTCAACCCAACCTACGTTCATCTTATATTTAATTCCACCCACCTACTTAGTTAATTAGGAGTCAGCAGTCAGGAGAACGATCTTTTCCGGTTTAGAATTTATCTGTATCTGGTCTGGGGCCAACAGCACCGGCGGGATTAACAAAAAGATTGCCCCCGGCTTCATTTTGGAAGATACAATCGATTTTCGGTTTGCCTTCCAAGGGACCGGTATAACCAAAAGTATTCATCCGGTTTTTACAACTTTGTACCTGCTGTCCATCGACTAATTTTTGTTGTTCTAAAATTGACCAGTTATTGCGTCGCAAAACGCAACCGGGTTGCATAACCGGTTGGGTAACAAAAACATTAAAGGGGTTAAGAGTGACATAAACCCGCAAATCGGTGACAATGGCACTGGCCCCAAATTGCACGCATAATTCCGCATTGGGGGCGCTGCGATCGATTACTTCCCGGGAAGCGACGTTTTCGGGGCTAAAATTAGCGGTAGAACTGAATACCAGACCGAGACCCACCCCTAGTACAAAAATACCGCCAATCAGGGCGATCATGGCATAGTTTAATTTTGCCAATAGGCCTCCGGAGGTCGAAGCGCGGGAGTCATCACCATAGGAGCGGTCATAATCACGATCGCGCGATCGGGGAGGAGTATAACGAGGTCTTCTATTCATAGAAATTTCTGATGTGGCCGCTATGGCGGTCAGTCGTTAGCTATTAGCTTATCACTGTTCTATCCTAGCAACCCGGGGGATAACCGACAGGATAGGTCTAGTATAGAGCTATATCGTTTTTTTTGAGGTTAGTATGCTATGGTGGATCACTAAATAGAGTAAGTCAGCCTAATCCAAGTTTCTATGCTAGATATTAGCTAGACAAATTCGGAGCGGAGGAACCACATTTGGGGGCGTATTTCTAGATTTTTTAGCCTAGAAAAGGATATCTCTCTATCCTAGCCCGTCAGCTAACTTCGTCGGCGTGGGGGGGGAAGACTGAAACATCACTACATTCCTAGTAATGTCTTGATCGGTTCAGTTATGTCGCTGATACTACTTGATAGTGATAACTTACAGGAGACATTGTATATGGGGATTCTCATGCAGGTTCACCGATCACAATAATTTTAAGATTTTCCGTCGATAACCATATTTTTTGTGAGTTTGCTGTACATTCGGGCAAACTTTTAGTCGTATCGAGAAACCGAAAGTAAAAACAGGATCAAAAATGCTGGAATCTTTACCAATGTGGATTGCTGCGATGACTTTTATTGCAGTCATTGTGGTGATTATGTTCGAGTGGCTTCATATTACCGTAGCGGCTTTACTGGGGGCTTTAATCTTAGTTTTTACCCATATCATGACTCTCCAGGAGGCGATCGGTTATATCAGTCGCAGTTATGCCACTCTCGCCCTATTTTTTGGGGTAATGGTGTTAGTGAGAGCCTTTGAACCAACGAAAATTTTTGATTATTTAGCAGCACAAATGGTGCTTTTAGCCAAGGGACAGGGCAAATTATTACTAATAGGAATTGTCGCCATTACTACCCCAATCTGTGCGGTATTACCCAACGCTACCACGGTGATGTTATTAGCCCCGCTGATTCCTCCCTTAGCTCAAGATATCGGTGTGGATTTTGTGCCGCTCTTAATCCTGATGGTTTTCGTGGCCAACAGTTCCGGGTTATTAACTATTGTTGGTGATCCCGCTACTTATATCGTCGGTGATTCTATTAATATAACCTTCATGGAATACCTACAGCGTTTGAGTTTAGGTGGTGCCTTGGCAGTAATTACCATTCTGGTTATGTTACCTTGGTTATTCCCGAAAATCTGGCGGACAAAATTCGAGCATTTAGAAGAATTACCCCATCCGAAAATTAATCATCCTCGCGTCTTAGCGGTGGGGGGAATTATCGTCTTTTTAGTCTTATTTTTATTCGTCGTCGGTGAATCTTTTACCGTACCTATTGCTCCTGCGGCGGTTGCTTTGATGGGGGCCACTTTAGCCCTACTTTTAGCCCAGCAATCGAAAATAGATACGGTTCATAATATTCTCCGGGATGTGGACTGGAGTACGCTATTATTTTTTATGTCGATTTTTGTCCTAATTGGCGGCTTAGAAAAAACTGGGGTAGTTAATAGTTTATCGGGATTTCTGGCGATAATTTTAGGCAAAAATATCTTTTTAGGTTCTCTAGTCTTGCTGTTTTTTGTCGGTTTGATTTCCAGTGTCGTTCCCAATATTCCCCTAGTGGTGGCCATGGTTCCACTACTGAAACAGTACCTTGTTAATGTTAATTTAGTCGGGACAGAAGTTCTTTCTCCCGATTATGCCGGTTCTTTTCCCCCGTCCGTTTTACCGCTTTTCTACGCGATGATGTATGGGGCCACCCTAGGGGGTAATGGTACTTTAGTGGGGGCTTCTTCTAATATTGTCGCCGCCGGCATCGCTGAACAACACGGGGGCAAAATTACTTTTCATACCTTTCTGCGCTACGGCCTACCAGTGATGTTTACTCAGTTAGTCGTCTCGGCAATGTATATGTTAATTTTCTTTGTCTAGTCTATATCTGGGGGGCATTAATGTTAAGTTCGCCTAAGATTGACAAAAACGTTAACATTGATTAACATTCTCCTATCGTGCTAGATAATCTGGATTGATCGGCGATCGTGAACAAAAAAATCTCTGTTTTAGCACCAGATTTATCCGGTGGTGGTGGCACAAGAGTCTATTTGATTGCTCAAGTCTTGCAACAGCTAAACTGTCAGGTGACGGTCTATGGCCCGATTTTTGGCCGGGAAATCTATCCAACCCCACCGCAGAATTTACCGGTGGTATCGGTCCAAGGCAATAATTATCCCCAGTTTTTTGGCCAGATCAAAACTTTACTCGATCGCCTCTCCGGAGAGATTATCTATGCGGTTAAACCTCGTCCCACCAGTTTTGGCATCGGCCTACTAAAACGTTTTTTTTCCCCACGTCCCCTAATTCTCGATATTGACGATTGGGAAATGAGTTGGTTTGGTGGCGATCAATGGTCCTATCGTCCTCATCCCCGACAATTAGCTAGGGATATCCTCAAAAAAAATGGTGCGCTTAGAGACCCAAATCACCCTCTCTATCTGCGTTGGATGGAAAATTTAATTAACCGCGCCGATGGGGTGACGGTTAATAATCAATTTTTGCAAAAGCGTTACGGGGGGATTTATTTACCGAATGGCAAGGATACGCAACTTTTCGATCCCAATCTCTACGATCCCGTCGCTTGTCGTCAAAAATACGGTTTATCTGCGTATAAAGTCTTAATGTTCCCGGGTACGGCTAGACCTCACAAAGGTTTAGAAGATGTCTTAATCGCTTTAGATCAAATTGGTGATCCTGATTTTAAATTGGTGGTGGTGGGAGGTCGCCAAATCGGGGACGGCTATCTGGATAGTTTGTTGGAAAAAGGCCAACCTTGGTTAATTCATTTACCTGCTCAACCGATCGATCGAATGCCGGAAGTTGTGGCCGCTGCTCATGCTATTATCGTTCCCCAGAGGGATGAAGCTACGGCTAACGCCCAATTTCCGATTAAACTCACCGATGGTATGGCGATGGCTAAACCGATTATTTCCACTAAAGTGGCAGATATTCCCGAAATTTTAGCTGATATTGGCTATTTAGTCGAACCTCGAGCGCCAGAGCAACTAGCTGTCATAATTAGAGAAGTTTTTAATCATCTCGACTTGGCTAATGCACGAGGACTAAAAGCGAGAGAGCGCTGTATCGCCTCCTATAGTACCACCGCCATGGCGACAACTCTCTCTGGCATAATTACTTCTCTGGAAGGGAAATATTAGAGTGTAGGGAGTAGGATAATTGACCGTTGACTATTTACTTTATTACTTATAGCGATGAATCCTAATCAAATTCTCCTTAAATATACGCTTAAATACTGGATATTAGTGGTTTCCAGCATTGTTATAGGCTTTGTCAGTACCATATTTAATGGGGTAGGAACTGTTTTAGTTATCCCCTTACTAATTTCTTTTATTAATCCCGAAAATGATATCTTAAAAAATGCCCCTCAAATTATCAAAAAGCTGCTCTCGGTTTTCGAGGTTTTCCCAGTCGATACTCGTTTTTTCTGGATGTTTGCGGCGATATTAGGGATTTTAATTCTCAAGCACATTACCAATTTTATCAGTATTTTTTTAGGGACTTACTTGTCTTTAATTATGGCAAAAGATATGCGAATTGATTCAGTTATTCTGCTGCTAGAAGTGGATATAGATTATTATGTAAAAAGTAAAATAGGAGATATTTTTAATCGTTTCATGTCGGAGATTAATCGAGCCGTAGCATCGATTAGAAATTACATAAACCTGATTAAGATTATCGGCACAGCTTTCATGTACTTAGCTATTTTATTATCAATTTCTTGGCAATTAACTATTCTTTCTAGTGTTTTGGGTGGCTTTTTAGGTCTGCTTAATCAATACTTTGTCAAGAGATCGAAAAAGTTTGGAGAGATTATCACCGTAACGGCTAAACAGCAAACTAATAAACTGTTGGAACTATTAACTGGAATTCGCCTAATTAAAGCGGTAGGCAATGAAAGATACGAATTAGAATCTATTGTGGAAGATATCGAAGCCCGGGAGAAAGCTGGTTTAGATGCCCAGACTAATAATGCTGTAATCGCTCCGCTTAATGAAATAGGTGGAGTTGTTATTATTGCCTTAATTATTATTGCTGGTCGTTATCTTTTTAATGAACAACTTCAAGCCTTGGCGACAATTTTATTGACCTATCTCTATGTACTTTTCCGGGCATTGCCGATAGTTAGTCAGATTAACGGTGCTAGGAGTAGTCTATTGGGGGATGTTTCCGCAGTAGAGGTGGTAGCGGATTTTCTCATTCGAGAGAATAAACCATTTATGAGCAATGGCTCTATTCCCTATCAAAGATTAGAGACAGGTATTCATTTTGATAACATCCAATTTTCCTATCCCAGTCATCAAGAATTAGTTCTCAAGGGCATCGATCTTTGGATTCCAAAAGGAAAAATGATCGCTCTTGTTGGTGCTTCGGGGGCTGGAAAATCGACAATTGCTGATTTATTACCACGCTTTTATGATCCTACAGCCGGGAGGATTCTTTTTGACGGTCACGATTTACGGGATTATGAGATCAAAACTGTGAGAAAAGCCATGGGAATAGTCAGTCAAGACACTTTTCTCTTTAATAATTCTCTCCGTTTTAATATTGCCTACGGATTAAGCGATGTTAGTGATGCAGAAATTTTAGCAGCGACAAAAAGGGCGAATGCCTACGAGTTTATCTCCAAACTGCCGGAAGGACTGGATACGGAAATTGGCGATCGGGGAGTGAGACTTTCGGGAGGACAAAAACAAAGATTAGCGATCGCTCGTGCCTTACTGCGAGATCCGGATATTCTCATTCTCGATGAAGCCACCAGTGCTTTGGATACAATTTCTGAGCGTTTAGTACAGGAAGCGATCGATGAACTCTGTCGCGAGCGGACTACTCTTGTGATCGCTCACCGTCTTTCCACAGTTCAAAAAGCCTATCAAATTGTGGTGCTGGACAAGGGAAAAGTGGCAGAAATCGGCAATCATGAGGAATTATTAGCTCAAGGTGGTCATTATGCCCGTTTACACGCTCTGCAATTTAGTGATAGCAAAGAGGCCGACTCTAAGAATAGGGAAGATGAGCAAAAAAGAAAAGCTTATTTATCCTACGAAGCGAGAAGTAGTCTTAATAGTCTTTTAGGTTCTCTGCGTCTAGTATCTGAAGATTTAATCGAAGATTCTCAGGAGGCCATGCGACTTCTCCATATTATCGAAGACTACGAGTATTCCTCGACTCGATAGCTCTCCTGCAAAAATCAAAAATTGTTGTCATACTAAATCCAGTTATTAAAAACTGATTATGTCTTCTCCCCCTTTGCCTCTTGCCTGTTCCCTTTTGCCTGTCCTAATATGTAGCCTATACTCAACGGATTTAGTATTAGTTGAATAATCGTTGCAGAAAAGTGCTTCGATCCCGCAGGAAAACCTGAGCGCAATTACGCCCCGGCATTCCCGAAATTGAGCCGCCGGGGTGAGTTCCTGCCCCAGTTAAATAAAGGTTTTTAATTGGGGTTTTGTAGTTAGCTATTTCCGGCAAAGGACGCAGGAAAATCATCTGATCTAAGGTCATATCAAGATGATAGTAATTACCTTTATAGGAACCCAAACGATTAGCTAATTCGGCCGGACTTTCCACCCGACGGGCAATAATGGCGGATTTGAGATTTGGGGCATAATCGGCCAGTTTATCAAGAACTCGATCGGCCACGCGATTTTTTAATTCTTCCGTCCATCCCGTGCCGTTTAATCCCGTTCCCTCGGCCCCGGCAATCTGATAGGGGGCAAAAAATTCGATCCAGAGGGTATGCTTGCCTTGGGGAGCCATGGAGGGATCGAGAATAGTGGGTACATCTAGGTACATCGAGGGATTTTCGTCGGGAATCTGCCCCAAAATCGTTAAAGCGTGGGCCTGTTCAACGTGACGCACGGAATCGGCGATGAGAATCGTTCCCTGTAAATACTCCTCTTTGTGATCGTAAGCCTCGAACCTTGGTGCTTCGGCGAGGGCGCAATCAATTTTAAGAATTGTTTCATTGTTATTGACAATTCGCCGTTCTACCCTTTCTCGCAATTCTGGATCGGCGGCATCCACATCGGCGGGGGCGACTAACTGTAAAAAGACTCGTCTAGCGTCAATATTAGAGATAACAGCCGCTTTTGCCAGATATTCTTGTCCAGAGTCCACTCTAACCCCGATCGCTTGTCCTTCCTCGATTAGAATCTGTTTAACCTTCTGCTCGGTTAAAATCACCCCACCGAGACTGACAACACATTTCACCAGAGCCTCGGTTAGTGCGCCTGTACCACCACGAGGGCGAGCCACCCCGGGAGAATGACGCATCGCCATCATCATCATCCCAGAGGTAATGCCTTTTTGGGAGGGAGGAGCGCCAATTTCCGCCGCTAGACGAGCTAGGGGTGCTTTCACAAATTCGCTCTCAAACCACTCATTGAGGACATCTTCGGGGGAAGTAATCATCGTGCGGATGAAGTCGAGCAGTTTCTTTTTCGAGCCGATCGCTTTCCAGACACTAGCTAAGGCACTAGAGTCATAATTGCGGGCGATTCTGAGCAAATCTTGGGGCGGAGCGTTAAACCAAGGAGCGATCGCATTCAGCAACTGTCCCCAATAGTCGATAAACTGAAGGTAGCGATCGGCATCTCGCCGACAAAACTGGGCAATTGCGGCGTGAGTTTTTTCCAGAGAGCGATAGGAAAGAAAATATTGGCCGGAGGGATGGGGACAGAAAACGGTAGGATCGAAGAATAAATACTCTAATCCGTGGCGTTTTAGCTCTAATTCCTCAATTACCGGCCCTAAAAAGATAAATTCGTGATCGATCGCACAGAGATTAAACTTAAAATCGGGGGCTAGATCTGGGATAACCGCTTCTGTGGTAGCGGCTCCTCCCGGTACGCTACGCTGTTCGAGAAGGAGGACGCGATAACCAGCTTTGAGGAGATAGGCGGCACAAACTAAACCATTATGCCCCGCACCGATGAGGATGACATCGTAACTTTCCATGCAGTTTCAAAAATTCCTATTTTTAATTTTGCGCTTTTCTTGGCCCTAATATGTTAAAAATAGTTAAAGATTAGCTGCTGTCAGCAGATTTCAGCGATCAGTTATGAGTGAGCAGGTAGAAAACATTTAATTTTTCCTTTTTTTTATGAGTTCTTCAATCAAAGTTATTCAACCATCGGGTATTTTAGATGGCAACCAAGCCAGCGAATTTCGCCAAGAAATTGCCGAAGCCGTGCAGGGAGGTTCAGAGGTTATTATCGTTGATTTCAAGAATGTCACCTTTATGGATAGTTCTGGTTTAGGTGCGCTAGTTTTATCCTTAAAAACCGTGCGTTCTGCGGGGGGTAAACTATTGATCTGCTCGATTAATGATCAGATAAAAATGTTGTTTGAATTGACCGATATGGATCGAGTTTTTGAAATTTTTAATAACCGAGAAGAATTAGAACAAAAAATCCTCGGAAGTTAATTAACGAAAATCCACCTGCATGATCGAAAGATCATCCTTAAAATTACCATCAAATTGTAAAGCTTGAATTTCTCCAATAAAATTATCGAGATTTTTGGCAGAATTACAGTGATAATTTTGCAAAGATTGAAGAAAGTTCTCTAGTCCCCACATCCTACCATCAGAACAATCGATCTCGTAAATTCCATCGCTAAAAAGATAAAGGCTACTGGAGAAATTCAGGGATTGAACCTGATTGATATATTCTGCTTCTGGAAACATTCCGATGGGAAAACCGGGGGCTTTCAGTCTGGTTTCAATCATCTGGCCAAAAGGTTTTTGAGTCAGGAGAACTGCCGGGGGATGACCGGCACTGGCATAGGTTAACTGTTGTTGTTTGCGATCATAAATTCCGTACCAGATAGTAAAATATTTATCATTCTTAGGGCTGATTTGATAAACTTGATTTAACCCATGTAAAACCTGATTAGGTTGATAGTAATTCACCTGAGTTAAACCACGGGAACGGAGTAAATTAATCACCGAAAGGGAAGGTAAAGCCGCTCGCAAACCATGGCCAGCCACATCTAAAAGATATAACATCAAATGGTCATTATCTAACCAATAATAATCAAATCCATCCCCCCCCAATCGACGAGAAGGAAGGAAGCGAAAATCGATAGCAAGTTTTGGAGAAATGAAAGGTTCTGGCAACAGCGATCGCACATATTCCGCCGCTTCCGCTAACTCCATTTCTAGTAATTGTTTTTGCCCTTGCAGATCATGACTTAATTGATGCAAACGAATTCCCGCCCGCACGCGCGCTCTTAACTCATTAATCTCGATCGGTTTACATAAAAAATCATCGGCCCCCGCATCCAATCCCTTCACCCGATCCTCCACCGATCCCAAAGAAGTTAAGAGGATAAAAAAAGTGGTTGACAGTTGGGGATTGAGCTTAATTTGCCGGCAAACTTCCAACCCATCGATCCCCGGCATCATCCAATCACAAATAATCATCGCTGGTTTTAGTTGCCCCGCTTGCTTTAATCCTTCTTCCCCATCACTGGCAATAAAAACCTCGTATTCCTTCTGCAAAGCGCGGCTCAAAAACGTTTGAATTACTCCATCATCATCAATTACTAGAATTCGTACCATCTTTTTTGTGACTCGACTATCTCAATCTTACTGCCTACCCCCGACTCCCTGACAGATGACTTTGCTTGTCCCTCAACAAGGGATTAAATCCAGAATCGAGCTAACACATCAGTCATAGTTTGGGAAAAATGGTATAACTTCTAGCGTAAGGCATTGGAGAGGTAAGCCGGGGGTGAAGATTTCTTTTCAGGTAGATAGCGATCTCAAGTCCTTAGATAGCGTTTTAAAATATTTTGAGCAACTTGAACCGGCGGGCATTCCCCAAAAAGACTGGCTCCACTGTCAGCTTGCTCTTGCCGAAGGTTTTACCAATGCAGTCCGTCACGCTCACCGACACCTACCTCCCGAAATCCCGATCGAGATCGAGATCGAGATTACCCGATCCCAGATGGAAATTCGCATCTGGGATCGGGGTTACGCCTTCGATTTAGAGGACTTTATCGAGAAAAACGCCTATCATGACTATAGTTTCTCTGGTCATGGGCAAGGACTGCCGATCCTCCAAAAAATCGCCGATCAACTCAGTTATACTCGCAGCGAAGATCAGCGCAACTGTCTGTTAATTATTAAACAATTTTCCCGCCATGAATCCGATCGCGCCCCTCGTTTCTCCTAGTTGGTTAGTGACTAATCTCGATCGCCCCGATCTGATGGTTATTGACTGTCGTTTTCAATTAAACGATCCCGATCTCGGTTATCAAGAGTATTTAGCCAATCATATTCAAAATTCCTTCTATTTACACCTCGATCGCGATTTATCGGCTCCCGTTGCCCGTCATGGCGGCCGTCATCCTTTACCGAATCCGCAGACGATAGCCGCTAAATTAAGCTCTTTAGGGGTGATTTCTGGTCAAACTCATGTCATCGCCTACGATGCCTCCCGTTTTGCCTTTGCCAGTCGTCTCTGGTGGTTATTACGTTATCTCGGCCATGAACGAGTCAGCATTCTCGATGGTGGTTGGCAAAATTGGTTAAATGCCGGTTATCCCGTCTCCAATCAGATACCTGTGCCGAAAACCGGCGCTTTTTTCCCCCAAGTTCAACAGGATTGGGTAGTCACGATCGAGGAGGTAAAAAAGCAAAAAGAGCAAGCGGGAGTGGTGTTAATTGATGCCAGGGAAAGCGATCGCTATCGGGGTGAAAGGGAACCGATCGATCCGATCGCCGGCCACATCGAGGGGGCGCTTAATTATCCCTGGTTAGAAGTCACCGATAGTCAGGGTTTTTCTCAACCCCCGGCCCGGCAAAAACAACGTTGGCAAGAGCGGCAAAGCGATCGAGAAATTATCCTCTACTGTGGTTCGGGAGTGACAGCCTGTGTCAATATCCTTTCCCTTACCCTAGCCGGATACGACAATGTTAAGCTATATTCTGGAGGTTGGAGTGATTGGTGTTCCTACCTGATCTAACCAGCCTTGTTGATACCCATCTATCAAGAAAGATTATCAAAATGACCTAATTACTGTACAATCTCTCTATGGGTGGAATTAAATATAAGATGAACGTAGGTTGGGTTGAAGCATGAAACCCAACGCCCGCATGGGTTACGAAGTGCGCTAACCCATCCTACAAATAATTGTGCCTCCCTACTTAGACAAAAAAGCTAATTTTTATTTTAGTTGCTATCTTTTTGCTCTCAAATCACCGCTATTCCTCAAAGAATAGTCGTTTTCCCCCGTAAAATTACTCAAAGGTAATTTTATAGTTAAACTCTATAAAAAATTAGGTATGTATTTTGTATGACAGAAGCCGGTCTTTGTCATTGTAATGGTGGCGGCCGTCCGAAAGATCGCCTTTCGATTTTTGTGGATGGCAATAATATGTTTTATGCTCAACAAAAAAATGGTTGGTTTTTTGACCCGCGTAAGGTGTTAAATTACTTCACCAACGACCCGAATATTATGTTAATTAATGCCTTTTGGTACACGGGGTTAAAAGATTCCCAAGATCAAAGAGGTTTTCGCGATGCTTTAATTAGTTTGGGTTATACGGTGAGAACAAAAATTTTGAAAGAATATTATGATGATAGTTCCGGTCGTTTTTCCCAGAAAGCTAATTTAGATATCGAAATTGTCGTCGATATGTTTAATACCGTCGATCAATACGATCGAGTGATTTTATTTAGCGGTGATGGCGATTTTGAACGAGCGATCGAACTATTGCGCTCTAAAAATACTCATATTACCGTAGTTTCTACGGAAGGGATGATCGCTAGGGAATTGCGAAATGCCACCGATCGCTATATTGACCTGAATGATATTCGCAAAGATATCGAAAAAAGTGATTATTAATCGGCCTACCCTCACCCCAATCCTTCTCCCAGAAGGGGATAGGTGAGGCAATTAACCATCTCTTGTTTATTTTTCCTTGAGTCGAAATAGTAAAAACTGATTGACCTGATTCGGATTAAAATTATCATCACTGACTAAAATCAAAGAGCGACTGCCATCAGCTAATCTTGGACCGAGGGTCATTGCTTCCAAATTATCTAAATCAATCCCCAAAGTCCCTAAATCTAGTAATAATTTTTTCCGCAAGGGTTGCACCTGTAAAGCTTCTAATTCTCCCGGTATCCGAGCAATTTTCGAGGTATCAGTGGCACTCCCATTAACTACCTGAAATAGTTTCGCTCCAAAACCTTCTAAACCAAAAGTTCGCTCTAAACTGAGAAAATAACCCTCTTTTTCTAAAGCTAATAATTCCGTTAAACCGTAGTATCTCGCACCACTGGGTGGCTCATCTAACACATACAATTGTTCTGATACTAACACAGGCGCACCAATCGGATCAATAACATAATGAAGAAGTCGCACTCTAAGATTTTCTGCTCTTTTTCCCGTGGGACTATCTTGAATTAACGCGCTTTCTGTGGCAGTAAACAAACGAAAAGGATCGTCTTTGAGAGTGCTGGTAATCCCTAAAGTTAAGGATTCAAACCCTAAATTATCCTGTATTCCTTTTTGATTGCTATCATCTGGTAAAAAGCGATTAGGAATTAACAAAGACTCCTTTAATTGTCCCTGCAAATCAAATTCAGCAATAAAAGGAGCAATTCCCTGTTTAACCGCACCTTCACTGGAAATAAACAAAGTTTGTCGGGGCGAAAAAGCGATACCTTCCGGGTCGATCGATCCCTTTTTAAACGTTTCTCCCTTGCCATCTTTTAGGAATGTGACTGCCTCTAAATTCACTTTTTCGATTTTTTCACCATTTATCTGCAAACTAGCCGTATAAAAGCGGGCCGGAGCTTTCTGAGAACGATCATCACTGAGGAGATAAAAGCGGTTATTGGCACGATCATAGGTAATTGCCGATAATCCCCCCACCCTTGTGTCTTGATAATCCGCTTGTGGTAATTGATATTCTCCCAAAAACTCGACCGAGAGCGGTAGAAACATTCGTTGTTCTGCTAAAACTTGCGGGGAGACACCACAGGCAGCCAGACTAAAGGTTACAATCAAACTAGCAATTAAACCCAAAATTGGGAAACGCAAATTTTCGGCAGTCAGTCTCTTATAGAATCGATCGATCACAAAATATCATCCTCTACTACGCTCCTATCAATCTATTATGCTACGTTTTTCTCTCAGTTTATGGCTCTGTTTGATCGGTACTTCCCTTCCTCTCCTAGCACAAACAGAAACCCCTGCACCCAATCCCCTCGAAACTCCCCTAAAAAGTCCTTTATTACCCGGAATCGATCGCCCTTTAACTCCCTTGGAGCGTCGTCAACTGCTATTATACATCGATCAACGCGATGCTGAAGCTCAAGCTAAATACGATGCGGGATTAAATGAGGAAGCTTTTCCTATCTGGTATGAAGTGATTAAACTAAATCGTTATTTAGGAGCAAAAGAAGAAGTAAAATCTTTGGGAAAAGTGGGGTTAGCAGCTTGGAATCGAGATCGAACCGAGGATGTTAAATTAATTACTGCTCGTTTAAAAACTGTGCAACAAACTGCGGAAACTAACCAGACAATAGATGGGGAATTATTAGCATTACTAGGTACATCCTATGAACAGGTACGAGCTTTTAATGAGGCGATAATTATCTATGATAAAATCCTGGCTAATGCCAGAAAATCTGGGGATAATGTGGCAGTAGAAGCAACTTTAAATAAACTTGGTCAAATTCATTTATCCCGTTTTGATTATCAAAAAGCCGCCCCAGTCTATGAGGAATTACTAACTATTTCTAAGACCCAGAATAATTCTTTAACTCAAGGAATTTATTTGCAAAGACTAGCAGAAATTTATCGAGAATCTCTGCAACCAGCTAACGCCGTAAAAATTAAAGAAGAAATAGCTGAAACCCAGATCAGAAATCAGCAAATACAGTTAATTCCCGCTCTAAAAATTCAAATTGGTTTAGATTACCAAGCTTTAAAAGATGCAAATAAAGCCAGCCAAAACTTTCAAGAAGCCTATTCTCTCGCTTTTGCTTTACAACAGTACGGCATCGCAGGAGAAGCTTTAAATAAGTTGGCCGAACTCTATAAAAGTTATCAACAGGTAGATTATGCTTTACAAATATATCAAGAATTAATTAAAGTCCATGAATTGGGTTATAATTACTACGGTTTAATGAATACCTACGATCAAATCGGTCAAATTTATCTAGAGATAAAAAATTATCCCCAAGCTTTACTCGCTTTCCAAAAAGGTGCGGAATTAGCCCAAGCTATCCGTTATCGTGAACAATATTTTCAAACCCAAATCACCCAAGTTAATCAAGCAATAAATAATCCTGAACAGTTTTGAAGCCATAAGCCGTCAGGCTAGATAGTAGTGATATTCACCAGAAAAATCGCTGATTAACGGCAAAACAAAAAGCTGATAACTGATAACTGATAACGGATAACTGATAACGGATAACTGATAAATGGACAACTCCTATTCTGAATTAAGCGAAGACTTGCTGAAATTGGTGCAACATTTACCCCACTTGAAAGATGGTAAATGGATTCAAAGATCTCTGGAAGCAATAGTCAGAATTGCCGAGGAGGAAATCGATCGCCTGGATTGGAAAATTTTAACCTACGCGATCGAAGATATAGAAAAGGGATTTCAGGTATTTTACCCCTACCGTCATCGAAAATTTGGGTCTGAAACCCCGTCGTTCTACGACGGCTTTACCGTTAAATACTAGCGCATTTACCAAATATATGCTAAAATGTGAGACATGGAAAAAGCCTATTCGTT
>VYKU01000160.1_pt1 | contig 17966 bp, 15 predicted proteins | sample 5114491 | NCBI WGS metagenome assembly VYKU01 (sample SAMN12291796, study PRJNA351875) | freshwater metagenome | isolation source: freshwater lake | place: USA: Michigan, Gull Lake | collected 2011-07-05 | reverse complement strand
CCAGCGGGCGTTGCCGCACGCGGCTAGGCCGGCGCCTGGCGCGGCTGGGCCGGCTGCTGGGCTTGGACCGGCCATGCGGCGGCCATCAGGCCGACAAACGCAGCGCCGACGGCTGCAAGACGCAGGGCGGAAGAGTTCGACTTTTTCATAGCGACTGGTCCTGTCGGAGAATCAAAAACGCGTGCCAACGCCGAAACGGAAGGCTTCCGTGCGGTCGTATTCTTCTTTGACGACGGCCTTTGCATAGGACACGCGCACGGGACCGAACGGCGAGCGCCACAAGGCGCCGACGCCGACCGAGGCGCGGATCGAGCCCGAATCGTCGACCCCCGACGTCGCCCCGGGTCGGCCGGCCGGCGGACGGTCGAACGTCGTGAGCGTGCCCACGTCCGAGAACAGCAAGCCGCGCAGGCCGAATTCCTTGGGCAGGCCCGTGGGGAACGTGAGTTCGGCCGAGCCCGTATAGAAGAGATTGCCGCCGAGTGCGCCGCCCGTCGATTGGTCGCGCGGGCCAACGCCTTGCGTGCGGAAGCCGCGGAAATCGTCGCCGCCGAGCGAGAAACGGTTCTGCAGACGCACGCGGTCGCCCGACAAGGCGGTGATGTGCCCGCCCGCGAGCACGAGCGAGGCCACGTATTCGGGCGTGATCGGATAGAAGAAGCCCGCCGACGCAGTCGAGCGCAGGAACTTCGCCTCGCCGCCGAGGCCCGCCACGTCGTTGCCGATTTTGAGGAAATAACCGTCGGTCGGATCGATGCGGTCGTCGCGCCAATCGAACATGGTCGTGTGGCCGACCGAGCTTTGCAGCACCGAACCGGCCGCGTCCTGGACGAGCGGCGAAACGCCGAAGGCAAGCTGCGTGATGTCGTCGTTGCGCAGCGTGTAGCGCAGCGACTGGTCGACGAATTCGCCCAGACGGTAGCCGTTGCGCACCACGAGACCGGTCGAGATGAAGTCGTAGCCGGCCTCGCGCTGGAGATCGCGCTTCTGGCGGAAGATGTCGAACCCGGCCGCCATGTCCATGTCGAGGAAGTAGGGATCCGTGAAGGACAGATCGACCTGGTTGCGGCGGCGCGACAGCGTGCCGCCGATCTTCATGTCCTTGCCCTGGCCGAGCAAATTGCGCTCCCGGATCGAGGCGTCGAGCAGCACGTTGTCGGTCGACGAGAACCCGATGCCGAAGCTGAGATCGCCGGTCGATTTTTCCTGGACCTCGACATTCAGCACCGTGCGGTCGGGCGCTTCGCCCGGCACGTTCGTGACCTCGACGCGCTCGAAGAACTGCAGGCCGCGGATGCGGTCGCGCGAGCGGCGCAGCTTGGCGGTGCTGAACGCGTCGCCTTCGCTGAGCTGCATCTCGCGCCGGATGACCTTGTCGGTCGTGCGCGAGTTGCCGACGATGTTGATGCGCTCGACGAACACGCGCGGCCCGTCCTGCACTTCATAGACGATCGACACCGTGCGCGCGTCGCGGTCGCGCGTCACGCGCGGGCGCACTTCGGCGAAGGCGTAGCCGGCCGTGCCCGCGAAGTCGCTCAGCGCCGACACCGAGGCTTCCACGCGGTTGGCGTCGTACCAATTGCCTTCTTTGGTCGTCACGAGGTCGACCATCTGCTCTTTCTTGAGATCGCGCAGCTGCGAGACCACGTCGATCTTGCCGAAGCGGTAGCGCTCGCCCTCCTCGATCGTGAAGGTCACGTAGAAACCTTCGCGGTCGGGGCTCAATTCGGCGATGGCCGAGACGATGCGGAAATCCGCATAGCCGGCCGACAGATAGTATTTGCGCAGCAGTTCGCGGTCGAACGACAGGCGGTCGGGATCGTACACGTCGTCGTTCGACAGGAACCGGAACCAGCGCGATTCGCGCGTCTGGATCTGCTCGCGCAGCGTGCCGTCGGCGAAGCTGCGGTTGCCCACGAAATTGATGCGCTGCACGCCGGTGACCTGGCCTTCGTCGATCTCGAACACGACGTCGACGCGGTTCTGCGGCAGCTGGATGATCTTGGGCTCGATCGTGGCGGCGAAGCGGCCCGAGGCGCGGTAGATGTCCTGCAGGCGCTTGACGTCGGCCTGGACGCGCGCGCGCGTGAAAACGGTGCGCGGCTTGATCGTGAGTTCGTTGGTGAGGTTCTCGTCCTTGAGGCGGCGATTGCCTTCGAACGCGATGCGGTTGACGATCGGATTTTCGACGACCCGCACGATCAACGCCCCGCCCTCCTGGCGGATCAGCACGTCGGCGAACAGGCCGGTGCCGAACAGGGCCTTGAGCGAGCGGTCGATTTCTTCGGCATCCACTTGGGAGCCGGGCTGCGCGGTCACGTAGGCGCGCACGGTTTCAGGGGCGATGCGCTGCGTGCCCTCGACGCGAATTTCGGAGACCGGCCCCGCGACCACGCCGGTGCGCGTCGCGAACTGGGCTTGGGCCGGGCCGGCCGCAAACAGACCGCCTGCGAACAGACCAATCGCCACGGCAAGCGCCACCGCACCCGTCGCTATTGTCCCTCGGCCTGTCGCAAAAACCATCGCAAGTCGTTCCATATTCGCCGGATTTCCGCTCTCGAGTCGCACCGCAGTCCAGCACATTACCCCAAAACCCCGGCGATAATCACGAGACGAGTCCCACCAGGAACCGCACCACGCCTGTATGGACGAGGTCGTTCCAAGTCGCAAAGACCATCAGACTTATAACCAAGCCAAAGCCAATCCGGAAACCGTATTCGACAGCCCGCGGCGGCAAAGGCCGCCCGCGCACAGCCTCGAGCGCATAAAGCACCAAATGGCCGCCATCGAGCATCGGAACCGGGAAAAGATTGATCAAACCTAGGTTAATAGACAAGATCGCCATGAATACAATCAGGTTGACGATTCCGCCCTGCGCCACCTCGCCCGACATTTGGGCAATCCGGATGGGCCCGCCGAGCTCCTCGGTGCCGCGCGTGCCCACAACCATCTGGCCGAGGGCTTTGAGCGTACCTGCGGCTTGCGTCCAGGTTTCGCCCGCCGCACGCCACACGGCACTGAGCGGATCGTGGGTTTTGAACGACATGCCCTGGCCGCGAATGCCGAGCCGCGCCACGCGCGTGACCTGGCCCAGGCGGTTGGTTTCCTCGATTACGGCCGGCGTGACCGGCAGATCGAGTGTGCGCCCGTCGCGCTCGATCGACAGCACGGTCGGGCGCTCGAGATTGAGCTGCACAAAGCGCTGGATTTCCTCGAAGCGCTCGATTCGCTTGCCGTCGATCGCCGTCACGCGGTCGCCGGCCTCGATCCCCGCGCGCTCGGCAGCCGACCCCGGCAGAACGGCGCCGACCAAAGCAGGCGTGAAAGGCTGGCCCACGGTCGCGAAGGCGCCCGCCAGCAGCACGATCGCGAGGAGAAAATTGGCCGCAGGACCTGCCGCCACGATCGCCGATCGCTGCAGCAGGGTTTTGTGGTGGAACGAAACCGAGCGTTCGGCCGCATCCATGTGCGAGACCTCGGCACCCGGCGTCGAGGCCGGATCGGCATCGCCGTACATCTTCACGTAGCCGCCGAGCGGCAGCCAGGAGATCTTCCAGCGCGTCCCGTGGCGGTCGTTCCAGCCCACGATCTCGCGCCCGAAGCCGATCGAAAACACTTCGACCTTCACCCCGCAGCGCCGCGCGACCCAGAAATGCCCGAGTTCGTGGAAAAAGATCAGCACGCTCAAAACAAGCAGGAAAGGCAGCAAATACTCGAAGATATTCATGTCAGCCCCGACTTTCTGCAGCCGCAAACACCGCGCGCGGGTGCTTTGCATCGATCCATTCGCGCGCACGCACGCGGGCCATTGCGTCGATCGCAACCACATCCGCGATCGATGCCGGCGCCGACGGCGCGTAGCCGTCCAACACGCCGGCGACGCAGTCTGCGATGCCCAAAAACCCGAGCCCGCCGCCCAAAAACGCCGCCACGGCCACTTCGTTGGCCGCATTCAGGATAGTTGGTGCAGCCCCGCCCGCTTGCAAGGCCAGCCGCGCCAATTTGAACGCCGGAAAGCGCGCATAATCCAAAGTTTCGAACGTGAGATCTGCCATTTTGGCAAGATCGAGGCGCGGGGCCGTCGTCGCCATGCGCCCGGGCCAGGCAAGGGCCACGGCAATCGGCGTTCGCATATCCGGCGTGCCGAGCTGGGCCAAGACCGAGCCGTCGGCATAGGCGACCATCGAATGCACGACCGATTGCGGATGCACGATCGCCTCGATGCGCGCTTCGCCGACCGGGAACAGATGGAACGCCTCGATCACTTCGAGGCCCTTGTTCATCATCGTCGCGGAATCGACCGAAATCTTCGCCCCCATCGACCAGTTGGGATGGGCCACGGCTTGCGACGGCGTCACGCTTGCCATGCGCTCGAGCGACCAGGTGCGGAACGGCCCGCCCGAGGCGGTCAGCACGATCTTCTCGACGCGGTCCAGCGCATCGAGATCGAGCACCTGGAAGATCGCACTATGCTCGCTGTCGACGGGGACGAGCGTGGCGCCGTGCTGGCGCACTTCGGCCATCGCAAGGGCGCCTGCGCATACCAGCGTCTCCTTGTTGGCAAGGCCGATCGTGGCGCCGCGCCGGATCGCGGCAAGCGTCGCCGGCAGACCTGCCGCCCCCACGATCGCCGAACACACAAACTCGGCCGGCATCAGGGCCGCTTCGACGACCGCTTGCGCACCTGCCGCAGCCTCGATACCGCTGCCGGCAAGCGCCTCGCGCAGTTCGCCGTAGCAGCTTTCGTCGGCCACGACCGCGCGCTTGGCGCGAAGTGCGCGCGCTTGCTGGGCAAGCTTGGCCGCATTGCGGTTGGCGACCAGCGCCTCGACCGCAAAATTCTGCGGATCGGCGGCGATCAGCTCGGCCGTGTTGCAGCCGACCGAACCGGTCGAGCCCAAAATCGTCACGCGTTTCATGGCCATGCCAGCATAAGCCCGCGCGTGGACCATTGGAACGCCGCAAGTGCGACGGCGGCCGTCAAAAGCCCATCCACGCGGTCGAACAACCCGCCGTGCCCAGGGATGAGACCGCTCGAATCTTTGGCCCCGAAATGGCGCTTGATCCAAGATTCGAGCAGGTCGCCGGCTTGCGCCACCACGGCCAAACACGCACCGGCTGCCGCCAACACGCGTGCCGACGGGCCAAGCGGCACCATCAAGGCCGCCGCCCATCCGACGCAGGCCGCCGCAACCATGGCGCCGATCAAACCGGCCCAGGTTTTGTTGGGCGACAGGCGCGGCGCCAGCTTCGCACCGCCGATCAAACGACCTGCGAAATAGGCGCCCGTATCGGTCGCCCACACGCTTGCCATCAGCCACAGAATTGCAGCCAAGCCCCCTTGCGCATCGCCGCGCAGCCAAATCAGCGCCACGACCGGAATGCCGATGTAAAGCGGGCCGACCGCGAGCCAGCGGCAATGGTCGCGCCCGCTCACGCGCGCAAAGGCAAGCACGAGCAAGGCCGCGACGAGGGCGAGACCAAGCCCGATGTCGGCGCGCGTGAGGGCTGCCGCCGCCCCGCTCGCCAGAACGCCCGCCGCCACGAGGAGCCCTGTGGCCCCGAACCGCCCGTCGCCGACCAGCCGCGTCCATTCCCACGCGAGAACGGCGCCGCACACGGCAACCATCAGTTCGAAAGCTTCGCGGCCCGAAAACAGCCCCGCCACGGCAAGGGCGAGCAATACGAGTGCCGACAGCGCGCGCTGGCGCAGATCGCGCATGCGCAAGCCGCCGGAATGGAACGGGGTTTGGCCGGGGCTCAACCCACGACGGCGCCGTAGCGCCGCTCCCGCCGTCCGAATTCGGCGATCGCCGCCTCGAAGGCCTCGCGCCCGAAATCGGGCCACAGCACGTCGAGAAACACGAACTCGGTATAGGCGCATTGCCACAGCAGGAAATTCGAAACGCGCTTTTCCCCGCTCGTGCGCACCAAGAGATCGGGGTCGGGAATGTCGGCGGTCGCAAGGTGCTGGGCGAAAAGCGTCTCGTCGATCGCCGCAGGGTCGAGCGCGCCGGCCTTGACCGCTTCGGCCAATTGGCGCGCGGCCGACACGATCTCGGCGCGGGCACCGTAGGAAAGCGCGACGACGAGATCGAGGAACGTGTTGTCGCGCGTCGTCGTCTCGGCCTGTTCGATCAGCGAGCACACGTCGGCGGGCAGGCGCTTGCGCTCGCCGATGATGCGAATGCGAACGCCCTGGCGATGCAGCTCGGCCAATTCGGCGCGCAGAAAGTGGCGCAGAAGGCCCATGAGGTCGGCGACTTCGTCCGACGGGCGACGCCAGTTTTCAGACGAGAAGCCGAAGAGCGTGAGATAGCGCACGCCAAGCTCGCCCGCCGCCCGCACGGCATTGCGCACCGCATCCGCCCCGCGCCGATGGCCCGCGATGCGCGGCAGGCCGCGCGCTTTGGCCCAGCGACCATTGCCGTCCATGATGATGGCGACATGACGGGGAATTTGGCGATCGTGCGACATTTTGATGGGCGGGGCGGGTTCGCTTGGTTCCAAGGACCGGCGGAGCAGGAAACGACGATACGGCCGCTAGACGGCCATGATGTCTTTTTCTTTGGCCGCCATCGCTTCGTCGACCTTTTTGATGAAATCGTCGGTCAGCGTCTGGATGTCGGTCTGGCGCTTGCGGTTGTCGTCTTCGGTTACCTTGCCGTTCTTGAGGAGCGCTTTGAGCGCATCCATGCCTTCGCGGCGCACGTTGCGCACCGACACGCGCGCGGCCTCGGCGTAGTTCTTGGCGATCTTCAGCAGTTCTTTGCGCCGCTCTTCGGTCATCGGCGGCATCGGGATGCGCACGAGCTGGCCGTCGGCCATCGGGTTGAGGCCGAGGCCTGCGTCGCGGATGGCTTTTTCGACGGCTTTGACGAGGCCCTTGTCCCACACCTGCACCGTCAGCATGCGCGGCTCGGGCGTTCCGACCGTGCCGCATTGGGCGAGCGGCATCTGGCTGCCATAGGCGTCGACGGTCACCGGATCGAGCAGGCTTGCCGAAGCGCGGCCCGTGCGCAGCCCCGAAAACTCCTTCTTGAGCACGTCGAGCGAGCCCGTCATGCGGCGGCGCAGATCGTCGATTTCGGCGGTGGCGGACATTGGCGTGTTCCCTTGGAAACGATTTTGCAAAGCGTCGCGCGTGTCGGACGGCAGGCGTAGGCTTTACCCCACTCAGTCGCACACGGTCGTGTAGCGGCCGGTTCCCTTCATCACTTCGGCGAATCCGCCGGGCTTCTGTATCGAGAAGACTAGAATAGGAATATGGTTTTCCCGTGCAAGCGCGATCGCGGCGGCGTCCATCACGCCGAGGTCGCGCTCCATCACGTCGCGGTAGGTGAGCGTTTCGAAGCGCGACGCGGTCGCGTCTTTCTTTGGGTCGGCCGAATAGACGCCGTCCACCTTGGTGCCTTTCAGCAGCGCATCGCAGCCCATTTCGGACGCGCGCAACGCCGCTGCCGTATCTGTCGTGAAAAACGGATTGCCGGTGCCCGCACCGAAGATCACGACGCGGCCCTTTTCCATGTGCCGCATCGCACGCCGGCGGATATAGGGCTCGCAAATGCTCGCCATCGGGATCGCCGACTGCACGCGCGTGGGCACGCCCACGCCTTCGAGCGCGTTCTGCAACGCAAGCGCGTTGATGACCGTGGCGAGCATGCCCATGTAGTCGCCGTTGGCGCGTTCGATGCCGCGCTTCGCACCCGACAGCCCGCGGAAGATGTTGCCGCCGCCGATCACGAGGCACACTTGCACGCCGAGATCGACGACCTCTTTGACGTCGGCGGCAATGCGGTCGATCGTGGCAGGATCGAGGCCGCGCTCGTCGCTGCCGGCCATCACCTCGCCGGACACTTTGAGAAGAACGCGGCGGTATTTGGTCTGCATGACGGGATCAAGCCTCGCCAGAAAATTCGGCCGGTCTTTTTGGGAAAAGACCGGCCATTGTCGGATCAGGCTTTCAACTGTGCGGCAACCTCGGCCGCAAAGTCGGACTCTTTTTTCTCGATGCCCTCGCCCAGGCCGAAGCGGCGGAAGGCGACGAGCTTCACCGGCGCGCCCACATCGGCGGCGGCCTTGGCGACCACGTCCTTGATGCGGTTTTCGCCGTCCACGACATAGACCTGCTCGAGCAGCACGGACTCTTCGTAGAATTTGCGAATGCGCCCTTCGACCATCTTCTCGACCACGGCGGGCGGCTTGCCCGAGGCAGCCGCCTGCTCGCTCAAGATCGCCTTTTCGCGCGCCAACGCCGCCGGATCGACCGACGCGATGTCGAGCGAGATCGGGTTCGTGGCGGCGATGTGCATGGCGATCTGGCGGCCGAGCGCATTGAGCTTCTCGACGTCGCCCGTGCTCTCGAGCGCCACGAGCACGCCGATCTTGCCGAGACCGGGGGCGACCGAGCTGTGCACGTAGGTTGCAACCGCACCGGCCGACACTTTAAGCACGACCGCACGGCGCAGCGCCATGTTCTCGCCGATCTTGGCGACGAGTGCCGTCAACGCTTCGGTCGCGGTCCCGCCGGCCGGATACGCAGCAGCGCCAAGGGCCGCCACGTCGTCGCCGACGACAAGTGCGGACTTCGTCACATTGCGCACGAATTCCTGGAACGCATCGTTGCGCGCCACGAAGTCGGTTTCCGAATTGACCTCGACCATCGCACCGGCGGTACCGCCGGCGGCGACGCCGATCAGACCTTCGGCGGCAACGCGGCCCGCCTTCTTGGCGGCAGCCGCGAGGCCCTTCTTGCGCAGCCAATCGACCGCCGCTTCGATATCGCCGCCGTTTTCGGTCAAAGCGCGCTTGCAATCCATCATGCCCGCACCGCTCTTTTCGCGCAGGTCCTTGACCAGAGCTGCCGTAATTTCGGCCATATCTATTCCATCCGTGTTGGAGTTCGTCGCAAAGAGGAGGATCGCCGCACAGCCGATCAGGCTGCGGGCGACGCCGCCTTTTCCTTCTTCTTGCGGGCCGCCGGCTTCTTGGCCACAACCGCATCCTTGTCGGCTTCCGGTGCCGCTTCGGCAGCGGCCGGGGCCGCTTCGCCTTCGGCCGCAGCCGCCGGAATTTCGACGGCCGGCGGAGCCACGGCTGCGCCCACATCGACGCCCGCGGCCTTCATTTCGGCCTGCAGACCGTCGAGCACGGCGTTGGCCATCAGCTCGCAGTAGGTCGAGATCGCGCGAAGTGCATCGTCGTTGCCCGGGATCGGGTACGTGACACCCTTGGGATCGCTGTTCGAGTCGAGAACGGCGATGACCGGGATGTTGAGGCGACGCGCTTCTTCGACCGCGATCGATTCCTTGTTCGTGTCGATCACGAACAGCATGTCCGGCAGGCCGCCCATTTCCTTGATGCCGCCAAGCGAACGCTCGAGCTTGTCGCGCTCGCGCGTCATGAACAGCAATTCCTTCTTGGTGAGGCCGCCCGAGGCCGAGCCGCCGGGCAGATCGCCCGACAGGCGCTCGTCGATTTCCTTGAGGCGCTTGATCGAGTTCGAGATCGTCTTCCAGTTGGTCAGCATGCCGCCGAGCCAACGATGGTTCACGAAATACTGGCCGCAGCGCTTGGCGGCTTCGGCGATCGGCTCCTGCGCCTGGCGCTTGGTGCCCACGAACAGCACGCGCCCGCCGCCTGCGCACACGTCGCGCGCGGCCTGGAGTGCACGGTCGAGCAGCGGCACGGTCTGCTGCAGATCGATGATGTGCACGCCGTTGCGAACGCCGAACAGGAACGGCGCCATTTTGGGGTTCCAACGGCGCGTCTGGTGGCCGAAGTGAATGCCGGCTTCGAGAAGCTGGCGCATCGAATAGACGGGCATCGCCATGAGCGATTTTTCCTTTTTCCGGTTGAGCCGCCGCGGGACGAGCACCTGCCCCCCATAAAGGGAGACCGGCACCGGAACGAGCCTTGGCCTATGGCGCCAAGGACCGCAAAATGCCCCGCGTGAGGGTTTGTCGTCCGAACCCAATGTCCGAACGCGGTGCGGGAGATATCCCAACTGGCCGGGTTTTGCAAGCCCGCCCGGCCTGCCGCCCCTAATGCGGGACCCGCCGCCCGGCGTAATAAAGCACCAAATCCGCAATTGTGCGCGTAAACGGGCTTTTGACGGCGTCCAGGCTGCGGCCGAAGGCAACGCCGCGCAAAAACGCCGCCATTTCGGCGCGCGATGCGTCGCCCGGAGCCCCCGGGGCAAGCGGCTCGGCCGTACGCACGAATCCGATCAGCTCGAGCAGAGCCGCTTGGATCTTGGGGTCGAGCACCCGCAATTCCTTCAAAAACGCCGCCCGCGGGATCATCTCGATTTCGGCGTTCGTTGCGGCCTGCGCACTGGCCATGCGGGCGGCCCCGTCGACGAGTTCGAGTTCGCCGAACATCTGGCCTGCCTTGGTGCGCGCGATCTCGACCTTCTCCGCGCCGCGCATCTGGAAAATCTCGATTTCGCCCGAGCGCACCAGGCACGCAAAATCGCCGCGCGCGCCCTCCTCGTAGACGAGCGTGCCGGCCGCATAGCGCACGATCGCGGGGATCAGCGCCATCGCCTAGTAGCCCGGCACGATGGCGCGCGCGCCGCGCGCTTGGGCAAGCGTCAGCGTGTCGAAGGCGCGCAGCGCCTCGGTCACCGGGCGGCCGACATTGCCGTGCAGGCGCGCAAGCGTCACCACGATCGTCTCGAAATTCAGCTGGTTCATGCCGCTTGCCCGGCACATCGTGGCAAGGTCGCCGAAATCGGCGGTGCGGCACGCGCGGCGCACGAGCCGCAACGGCTCGGCCAGATGCTCGGCCAAAGCCACTTCGAACAGATCGAGCCGGCCCGATTCGGCCAGGCGCACGAAGCCGCCGACTTGGTCCTCGCCCCACTGGCCCCATTGGCCCAGCATGGCGCCGAGCACGCCCGTGACCACGCCGTCCTTGGTGCCGAGGTCGCGCGCCACCTGGTCGGCGGCGGTGGCCACGATGTCGCGCAAAGCGTCGGGCGCCATCGCGATGCGCTTGTAGAGATAGCCGTGCAGCGCGTCGGTGATCCAGCTCAGCATTTCGTAGGCAAACGTGGCCGGCAGATCGGCGCGCTGCGAGAGCGGATCTTCGAGCTCAGGCCATTGGCGCGCAAGCTCGCACACCACGCCAAACGTCGCGTTGGATATCTGCGCGCGTTCGTTTGCGAGCAGCGTTCCGACCACGTCTTTCTCGCGGAACGCGACCAAAGCTTCGCTGAGCGCCAAGCCCACATCCATGCGACCGGCGATCGCCACGCGATGCTGGATCGTGGCCTGGTTCGCAACCTCGATGAGGTCGCCTTCCTGAAGCACGGGCGAGCCTGCGAGCACGGGCCACGAAACTTCGATTTCGTCGGCTGCCAGCAGCTTCACGATCGAAGGGGCGATGTTGGGTTCCTGGCTCAAGCGCTCGGCCACGAGGCGGCGCAGCGGCGCTTCGATCTCGCGGATGATCGCGCGCACAAGCTCGACCGCCATCGCGCGAATGCGCTGGTCGCCGGCATCCAGGCCGATCGCGGCGACGAATTCCGACAGATGCTCGACCGCCACGCGCCGGTCGTCCGGATGGTCGGCAGCCAGGCGGTCGGCGATCGACTGCAAACGCTGGATCAGCGTATTGGGGTCAGCGGGATTCAACATGGCTCGCGCGTTCGAGTCAGGAACCTTCGAGAATAGGCGGTTTTTACCTATGCGGCAATTGCAAGGCGTTCGGCCGCACCGCGGTCAAATTTCCGCCACTTCGAGGATGCCGGGGATGTCGCCCAGTGCGCGGCGCAGATCGGGCGTGATGGCGCGGCCATCTTTCAAACGAATATCCACTTCTTCGTCGGCCCCCGTGCGGATCTGGATGCGGATCGCCCCCTTGCCTTTGGGCGCCTTGCCGAGTGCGGCTTTGAGGCCGGCGATTGCGCCTGCGTCGGCAAGCGCCACGCGCAAACCCGCCGAGGTGCTGGCGACCGCGTCGTCGAGGGCGCGCACTTCGCTCGCCAAGAGCTTGATCGTCTCGCCTTCCACGCGCGCATCGGCCGTCACGAGCAACGGCTTGTTCGAGGCGAACAGCTCGCGCGATTTGGCCAGGAGTTCGGAGAACACCATCACCTCGAACGTGCCGCCCGCGTCCGACAATTGCACGAACGCGAATTTGTTGCCCTTGGCCGAGGTGCGCTCCTTCGAGCTCAGCACCGTGCCCGCAAGCTTGACGCGGCTCGACGCCCCGCCCGACAGGCTGCGCGCGAGATCGGCCGAGCGCACAGCACCCAGGCGCTTCAGACCGACCGCGTAAGAGTCGAGCGGATGGGCCGTCAAATAGAAGCCCACGCTTTCGAACTCGGCCTGCAGGCGCTCGTGCAGTTTGAGATCGGCCACTTGCGGCAAGGGCGGGTCGGCGGTTTTGCCGCCGGCCGGGCCGCCGAAAATGCTCATCTGGTTCGATGTCTTTTCCTCGGCCGCCGACTGCGACAGGCGCAGCATGGTTTCGATCGCCGCGAGCACGCGCGCGCGGTTGGGCTCGAGCGAGTCGAACGCGCCCGCTTTGGCGAGATTTTCGAGCTGGCGCTTGTTGATCTGGCGATGGTCCAAGCGCCGCGCGAGATCGTAGAGCGACGCGAACGGGCCGTTGGCGTCGCGCTCGGCCACCAAAGCTTCCATGGCAGCAAGGCCGACATTGCGCACGGCAGCGAGCGCATAGCGCACGCAGCCTTTGGCGTCCGTGCCGTCGGGATATTCGACCGAGAACACGGCTTCGGATTTGTTGATGTCGGGCGGCAAGGTGCGATAGCCGAGCCGCGCCACTTCCTGGCGGAACAGATTGAGCTTGTCGGTGTTCGACATGTCGAGCGTCATCGACGCGGCGAAGAACTCGACCGGATGGTTGGCTTTGAGCCATGCGGTCTGGTAGGCGACGATCGCGTAGGCGGCGGCGTGGCTCTTGTTGAAGCCGTAGCCCGCGAATTTGTCGACGAGATCGAAAATCTGCGAGGCCTTGGCTTCGTCCACGCCGTTGGCGACCGCGCCGTCGACGAAGACTTTGCGCTGCGCGTCCATCTCGGCCTGGACCTTCTTGCCCATGGCGCGACGCAAGAGGTCGGCACCGCCAAGCGAATAGCCGGACAGCACCTGGGCGATCTGCATCACCTGTTCCTGGTAGATGATGACGCCGTAGGTTTCCTTGAGGGTCGCCTCGAGCTTCGGATGCAGATAGTCGGGTTTTTCCGCGCCCTGTTTGACCGCGATGTATTTCGGGATGTTGTCCATCGGGCCCGGCCGGTAGAGGGCCACGAGTGCAATGATGTCTTCGATGCGGTCCGGGCGCAGGCGGCGCACGGCGTCGCGCATGCCGGTACTTTCAAGCTGGAACACCCCGCCCGTGTCGCCGCGCGAAAGCATGTCGTAGGTGCGCTTGTCGTCGAGCGCCAGACGGTCGATATCGACCACGACGTTCTTGCGCTTGAGCAAGGCGGCAGCGCGGCTCAGCACCGTCAGCGTCTTCAGCCCGAGAAAGTCGAATTTGACGAGACCCGCCTTCTCGACGTCCTTCATGTTGAACTGCGTAACGGGTGTCGCCGAACGCGGATCGCGATAGAGCGGAACGAGGTCTTCAAGCGGCCGGTCGCCGATGACGACGCCCGCCGCATGCGTGGAGGCGTGGCGATAGAGGCCTTCGAGATGCAAGGCGATCTCGGCAAGCTTGGCGACGGCCGGGTCGGCGTCGATCATCAAACGCAATTGGTCTTCGCCGTCGATCGCTTCTTTGAGCGTGACGGGTTTGGCCGGATTGTTGGGCACCAGTTTGCAGATCCGGTCGACCTGGCCGTAGGGCATGCCGAGCACGCGGCCCACGTCGCGCAGCACGGCGCGCGCCTGAAGTTTTCCGAATGTGATGATCTGCGCCACGCGGTCTTCGCCGTAGGTGCGCTGCACGTAGCGAATCACCTCGTCGCGCCGGTCCTGGCAGAAATCGATGTCGAAGTCCGGCATCGACACGCGCTCGGGATTGAGGAAGCGCTCGAACAGCAGGCCGAAACGCAACGGGTCGAGATCCGTAATCGTCAGCGCCCACGCAACAACCGAGCCCGCCCCCGAGCCGCGCCCCGGCCCCACAGGAATGCCGTGGTCTTTGGCCCATTGGATGAAGTCGGCGACGATCAGGAAGTAGCCGGGGAAACCCATCTTCACGATCACGTCGGCTTCGTAGTCGAGCCGTGCGCGATAGGGCGTTGCCGCTGCTTCGCGCGCCGCATCGTCCATGGCCTCCGTATAGACGTGTGCGGCCAGGCGCTTTTCGAGACCGGCCTTGGCAAGGGCGCGCAAGGCATCGGCCTCGGAACTGTCTTTGGCGCGCGTCGAGGCCGGCAGAATCGGTTTGCGTCCGCCGACCCAATAGGAACAGCGCTTGGCGACAACCAGTGTGTTGGCGATCGCCTCGGGCAGATCGGCGAACAAAGCCTGCATCTCGTCGGCCGATTTGAAGCGCCATTCGGCCGTGGAATGGCGGCGCTCTTGGTCCGCCAAGAAGCGGCCCTCGGCGATGCACAGCAACGCATCGTGTGCCGCCGACATCGTCGCGTCGGCGAAATAGACGTCGTTGGTCGCAACCAACGGCAGATCGCGCGCGTAAGCCAGATCGAGCAAGGCGCCTTCGATGCGCTTTTCGGACGCCAAACCATGGCGCATGATCTCGATATAGAGGCGGCCTGCGAATGCGGCTTGGAGACGGTCGAGCATGGCGGCCGCCGCATCGGCCTGTCCGTCGGCCAACAAGCGGCCGACCGGCCCGTTCGGCCCGCCGGTCAAACACAGCAAGCCGTCCGAGAGGCCGGCAAGCTGGTCGAGCGTCACCTGCGGCGTTTCGCCACCCGGCGTTTCAAGAAACGCGCGGCTCGAAAGCTTGGCAAGGTTGGCCCAGCCGGTCTCGTTCTGCACGAGCAGCAACAGCCGATCGGGCTCCGGCGCCTTGCCTTGGCGACCCATGCCCCCGTCATCCTCGCGCCGGATGCCGAGATTGCAGCCGACGACCGGCTGCACGCCCATATCGGCGGCCGAGGCGGAAAACTCAAGTGCCCCGAACAGGTTGCCCGTATCGGCGATCGCGACCGCCGGCATTTTGTTTTTGGCCGCAAGCTCGACGAGCTTTTTAACCTTGATCGCCCCCTCGGACAGCGAATAGGCCGAATGGACGCGCAGATGGACGAATGGAGCGTGCGACATGGGGGTATCCTAAACCGAGTCCGGCGGCCGCAATCCTACACACAAATTTCCGCCGGTCGTTAAGACTCCCTCAAAAAGACTCCCTCAAAGAAGGCGTCATACATCCGCACAAAGAAGGCGTCATACATCCGCAACATATGCGGCCTATCTTCGAATTTGTTGTGTAATACACAATGGGATTGCCGACATGAACGCACCGCGCTGGCTGCCTAACCAGACGATCGAATGCCGCATTGAGCTCGGCTTTTCCGCCATCCTCGCCCTCGTCGCCTGCATCAGCCTCGTTAGCGTGTGGTCGCCGCGCGAGATCGAAAATCTGACCAAAATCGCCGACGACGCCGAGTTGCTCAAATCGCAGACATTCGAAGCCCGGGTTTCGATCTGCAGGATCGATGCGTCGCACAAAAATCTCGTTTCTCCAGACGAACGACCGCATCCCGCCAGACATTGCGACCCGTCGGAATTGCCACTGGCGTAGGACACCAGCGAACGCCCCACTCGTAGGACTGCACATGATTTTGGAGTTTGCCGAATGCGCATGATCGGAACTCAGACAATCCGCAGCAAATTCGTTTTGCTTGCCGCCCTCGTCGTAGTCGCACTTGCTGGCATATCCACCTACGCATGGCGAACAGGTACCGCGATCACGCGCGAGATCGGGCGCATCGCGTCGGAACTCGACACGCTCGATCTTTCGGAGGCGGCAGGCGGCGCCGTCAACGCCACGATCGAGGCCGCACGCCTCGCGACAGTTGCGCAAACCAATGCCGAGTCCGAAAAACTCACGACGACTCGCGACCAGGCGCGTCAGACGATCGAGCGGGCGGCAGTTTCGCTGGAATCGCGCAGCGAACGCGAGCTTGCAGCCGCATTCATGCAACGCTTTGCCGAAATCGACAACGCACTCGACGAGTTGAAGCTTCGCATTCAGTCGCGAAACCAAGCCTTCGAACTGGTTGCTGCGGTAGGAGGTCAGCTTGCCGCAAGTGCCGATGCGCTTGCGGACGAACTCGAACGACGCCCAGCGGTCGACCGCGCCCTCGCGTCGAACCTACAGCTCGCCGCGCGCGATGCGACCACTGCCGCTCAGCGGCTGCTTTTGACGAAAGATCCCGAAGCACGTCAAGTTGCGGATGCGGCACTGAGAGCGATTTCCGACATCGTCGAAACGATTGATGCGGCGCTGGCGCCCGAAGGGCGCGCCGCACGCAACGTAACGCGTGCTGTGAGCCGCGACCGCGGCATTCTGCGCGATTCGGTTGCAAGCTACATGGCCGCCATCAACGACGACGGCGACTTTTTGGGTGCCATCGACCGGCGTTTGACGAACGCCGCCGAGGCAATCGCCCGCGTGCGCGCCGAAGCACGGGAAAGGCTATCGCAGGCCCAGACGGCGACGCGCCGGTATTCGGAGGAATCGACGGCTGTCATGGTGTGGACATCGGTCCTGGCCGCCACGCTCGCGACATTGGCCGCGATTCTGGTCGCAATGTCGATCGTGCGGCCCTTGCGCAGCCTCACGCACACGATGGAGGAGCTCGCGGCCGGCGACACGGGCATCGACGTGCCGTCGCTGGGCCGCAAAGACGAGTTGGGCCAGATGGCGGCGGCCTTGCAGGTCTTCAAGGAAAACGCGCGCAAGGTGGCTGCACTCGAGGCCGAAGCCAAGGAAGCCGAAGAACGCCTCGCCGTCGAAAAGGCGCGCGCGATGGGCGAACTTGCGGGCCAGTTCGAAATTCGCGTGATGGCGGCAGTCAAGAAAGTCGAGGCCGAATCGCGCGGCGTAAAACAATCGGCAGGCTCGATGGCGACGGCCGCGCAATCGGCGCAGCAGAAGGCGGCACGCGTGGCCGCAGCCTCGGGCGGTACTGCCGACGGCGTGCGCACGGTTGCCCAAGCGGCGGGCGAACTTGCCGCCTCGATCACGCAGATCGGCGCCCTCGTCGCCAAATCGAGCAGCATCGGCGAACAGGCGGTCGCGCAATCGACAGCGACCAACGCCACGATCGCCGCACTTTCGACGGCAGCCGAGCGCATCGGCACGGTGGTCAAACTCATCGAAGAGATCGCGGGCCGCACCAATCTGCTCGCCCTAAACGCCACGATCGAGGCCGCCCGCGCGGGCGAGGCCGGGCGCGGCTTCACGATCGTCGCCTCGGAAGTGAAATCGCTCGCCCAGCAGACGGCCAAAGCGACGAGCGACATCGCCGCACAGATCGCCGCCATCCAGTCCTCAACGCAAGCGGCCGTCAGCGCCATCGGGGCGATCGGCAAGACCATCACCGCGATGCGCGACATCTCGACGACCGTGTCGGACGCGATCCACCGCCAGGATTCGGCGACCAACGCGATCGCAGCCAACATCCAACAGGCCGCCAACGGCACGGCAGAAGTCTCGGCGAACATCGCCGACGTCACGCAAAGCTCCGAACAGACCGGCACGGCCGCCCACGGCATGCGCAGTGCCGCCGACCTTCTGGTCGGCGAAGCCGAATTCCTCAAGCACGAAGTCGAAAACTTCCTCGCATCCGTGCGTGCGGCCTAAGCCTTGCGCCATGCAGGGACGTGGATAGCGAGATCGTCAGTCGAACCCGATTGCGAGCTATGCTTGCGGCTCGAAGCCATGGCGCGCTGTCGCAAAGCGCCCCCTACGCGCCCAGCGTAAACTGCGGCGCGCGGGAACTCAGCGCAGCGGCGCAGACTCAACCGTCGCGCGCGGGGCGGCAACGCCGCGCGCTGGCGCCGGTGCCGGCGGCG
>VYKU01000158.1_pt1 | contig 18003 bp, 14 predicted proteins | sample 5114491 | NCBI WGS metagenome assembly VYKU01 (sample SAMN12291796, study PRJNA351875) | freshwater metagenome | isolation source: freshwater lake | place: USA: Michigan, Gull Lake | collected 2011-07-05 | reverse complement strand
GGCGCGGTAGGTGCCCGGCAGCCCCTCACCCGTGGTCGAGCCGCCAGTGCCATCCACGGCCCCGCGTTGCGAGGCTGGCGCGGGCGGGACTTTCTTGACTCGCGCAGCCAGAGCTGCCGCCGGGTTGTTGGCCGTGCGGGTGGTTCTGATTGCTTCTCGGGCCGCGTCTGGAGGCCAGTTGCGAGCTGCAGCCTCTGCCTGCTTGGGGGTGAGGCCCGCGCTTTCGAGCAGCATCCTCGTCTCGGGGTAGCCGCCAGCGGGCACGGCAGTCGGTTCTGTGAGTCGGAGGGTCATGGTCTTTGCCTTTCCCCGCGAAGCGCAGCAGACCGCGCCGCCGCCGCGTGTGGCGGATTCGGCGGCCCGCGTCAGCGGCGGGCGGGTTGGTGGTTTTGGATTGCCGACGGCTTGCGCACGGTCGGCGGACGGTCATGGAAGATAACGGAAGATCAGGGGCATTCTGTGCCCCACCAATCGGCACGGTTTGCCCCACCTACCGGCATTCTGTGCTAGGGGGTGGGGCATTCTGTGCTAGGTCAACCCCCCGCCACTAGGAGGTGTCGGTGGGCCTTGGCGCGGGAAAAATGATCGAGTAGGCGCTCGGCCCGTTCTGGAATGACCCTTTGCGGTCTCGGCGGATGTGCCCCTTGGCTTCCAGGTCGCGCAGGGCCTTGCGGATGGCCCGCTCGCTCATGCCGGTCATCTGCATCATCGTCTGGATGGACGGCCAGGCGCTGCCCCAGGTTTTCCAGTCTGCATATTGGATCAGCGTCACCAGCGTCAGCCTCTGCGCCGGCGTGGTGTCGATGCCGATGAACCGCTCCATCGCGGACTTCGGGTTGGCCGGGAGGTCGGCGTTGCTCACGCCCGCCCCCTCTCACGGTCGATCACCCACTCCAGCAAGGCAGCCCGCCGGTACCGGACGCTGCGCCCGATCCGCACGCTCGGGATCATGCCCACATTGGTCATGCTCCACAACGTCCGCGCGCTGATCGCCAGGAGTGCGGCGGTTTGCTTGGCATCGAGCAGGGTGTCGGGGTCGAGGGGTGTAGGTTCAGGGTTGTGGGTGCCGGGGGTTGCGATCAAAGGGCACCCCCCTTCTTGCTGATAGCCGCTCGCTGGTCGAGCACTTCGCGCACCGCAACGGGGTCGAACATCAGCCGACGGCCCATCACCACAACCGGCAGCCGCCGCGCGAGTGCTTCGCGTCTAAGCCATGCGGCGGCCAGCCCGGTCATGTGTGCGAGTTCATTCGAGTCCACGTATCGAGGTAGTTTGTTTGTCATGCCAACACCCTACCGGGCAAGTGAGCATGACAACACCGAAAACGCCTTGGATTCGGCTTTGTTCGGCTTTAGTCGGCTTGAGTCGGCTTCAGTCGATCGCGCAGTTCCACTAGGGCAACCCGGTCATCCGCGTCGATCCACTTGGGGATGAGTTCGTTGAGGTGATAAGCATTCTCGCTACCGATCTTGTACTTGTTCCATCTACCGCTCTTGGCACCCTTATCAAGTCTGTCGGGCTTGAGGCTCAGTTCGCTGTTCAGGTAAACCGCAGTAACGATCAGGGGATCGGCTTCGGATCGCGGGGCGGGATCAACAACAGCACCCCTCATCTCTCCCTCCAGTCTCAGTTCGTTGCTTCCTGCCTCACTCTCCAGCCGCCCCCACCCTTCGGGCACCGCGCCCTCCCGTACCCACTTCTCTAGAAACATAACGAGTTCGCTCATGCGGAAGGGTGTCGCTCCCTCATACCACAACCCGGAAGGGGATTTCTTCGTTGGATCGATCCTGATGCAGCGGCCATCCCAACAATCGTTACCCAAGAAAACTTCGTGCTCTGAACCCGTCGGGCGGGGCACAATCGGGTAGGACGCGCGACTATCGAATAGTCCACCCAGCGCGACGAGCCATATTGCCACTCGCTCCCGCTCGGGCATCGTTCCCTGGCTGTCAGGGTCGAGGCTTAACAAGAACGATGGTTCGACCCAGTCTTCCGGCTTGGCGATGAAGACTTGCCACCAAACCCTCCTCATGGCCTCTGCCTCTGGGCTGGCGAGGAATCGCTCACTCTCCGCCATCTTCTCTGCCTTGCTGAGACGATCCCAAGCCTCACCTGCGTTGAGAGCCGCCAGCAGCTCCGGCGCGATGCGTTGTTCCTCGTCCTGGGTGAAGGAGTAGAAGCCTGAACGCGCACCAAGGAAGTCAGCGACCGATGCGGGCATCGGCCACCAGATTACCTGTTCGAGCCACTCCGAGGGGGTGTGTGATAGATTCGGATCGCGGATCCGTCCACTGGTCAGCAACGCGCGGCAGAGTTCGAAGACTCTCTGCCTATTCCCGCGCTTGAGTTCCTCGTTCTTGGAATACTTTTCGAGCGCCCAGGCCGCCGCGGCGCGTAACGGTTCTCTGATCCACGGATTCTCAGCGACAAGGCGGCTGGTGTGGGCCTGAAGGTCCGCCATCGAATCCCCGGAAGCTTCTTCACCCCTTACCTCACCAACACGCAGGCGCGCGTGCGCGTGCGCGGATAGTGGTATCGGCGGGGTCCCGCTCGGTTCCTCTTGTGGGGCCGCACCAAACGACCCCGCCAGCCGGCCCAGCACCCGCCGCCCCTCATCGCGGTCTACGTCGCCCCAGCAGAGCCGCCACACCTCGCCCGCCGCCTCATTCCAGATTCTATTGCGATGGTCTAAGGGGCCATCACCCAACCGAACCGGCCATGCCAGCCCCGCCTTTTTGGAGTGTGGCAGCCCAGGCCCGCCATGCGCTTTGTACCGATCAAACTCGGCATAGCAGCCGAACGCCTCCACCGATCGTGGCTTGCTGGTGTCGAACCACTCGCGCTCCGGGCGAAACAGAATGGCCCAGAGCAGCACGTACAACTTCCTCCCCGTCGCATCGGTTGGCACACGATTTCGCCCGTCGTCGGTGTGGCTCCCGGGAGCGTGAGGTCTCGCCTCAGTATCAAACACCTCGGCGGCCTCAAGCAGGGCGGCCCCAACATCCGCGACACTGTAACGGTCCTCGCGGGCGAGTAATCGCAGTTCATGGGCGAGCGGGTTGTCAAACCCTTCGGGGGTGCGCCTGATGCCGGTGCAGACGCTCGCGATCGTGTAGTGAAAGTAGCGGTCGGCATTCTTCACGCTGTCCAGTAGGTCTGGGTCAGTAGCCCAGTACCGTCTGTCAACCAAATCGGCCCGATCACTGATCCCCTTCCGCAGCGTCCTCAGCCGCTCGCATTGCGCCGAGTCAAGCAAGTTTCCCACGCCCGCTCGGTTCTCGTCGTGCAAGTTTTTGGCAATCTCGGTAAGCATGTGGCCGGAGCCTGCCGCGTATTTCAGAGCGTCCCCCGTGAGGTCATCAACGTTGAGCCTAGCCAACTGGTTGAAGTTTTCTTCTAGCCTCTCCAGCACCCCGGCCACCTCCCGCGCCGGGTCACTCATCGCCACGTACGCCGCCTGTATCTTGGCGGCATTCGCCGCCTTTGTAGCCGCCTTGCGCTTCGCTGCCATGCGTCACCCGCTTTCCCCCGTCGGGCCGGGGGGTACGCCGCGCGAGTGGTGCGGCCTACCCCTCGGCTTTCGCGCTGACCAGCGCGGACCGGATGCGGCAGTATACGAAGCGTTGCGATTCCGCCCGTGGTACTGGTTGTGTTAGCGTCATCACCTGTGTGAACAATGTCGGTTGCCCGCCCGGCCCAGAATGGGGCGATATTGGTGCGTAGGCAAATCTGACGAAGGACCGGATCGATTTTTGGGCTTCGCACTAGAGCGGAGGGATCAATCCACTGCCGTGCGCACACTTCCCCCCGTACCCCCACAGCACCAAGCGCTGTGCGTATCCTCGCGCGCCCGCGAGTGGGCGACGTGGGTTTTTTCCCCCCCTGTTCTGGCTTTTCGACCTCTCAGACGGTGGATAGATCAAGCCGGTTGTGGGGCACGCTTTGTGCGATCCGGAGGGGGCTGTGGACACCATCGCCGGCAAGGCCCGCCGCCGGGCCCCTTCCCCGCCCCGACGGGGGGATGGGATGAAGCCAAAGGTGGAGGGCAGCGCAACCCGCAGGCAGCCACTTGCGGGGGTGTCAATGGCTTCCATCTAAACGATCGGCGCAAGCCCGGCCTTGAGAGTCTCCTCGATGGTCTCTTTCACCACCCACAAGAAGACGCACTTCCCGCCGGACCGCCCCGCCCACAGTGTGCCAGATGTACGCTTGGCGTCTTCTTCGGGGTCAAGTTCCATCTTGGTCATCTTGAACTCTACCGCCGCGTAGCGACCGTCCCGCAGTTCCACGATGAAATCCGGGAAGAAGCGCTGGCGAAAGCCCGGCAGCCAGAACGCGCCGGGCGCACGGTCCAGGTTTCGCACCCAGTGCTTGGTGTTCGGGTGTGCATCGATCTGCTGCGCACATAGCCGCTCGTCGCCGTTCATCTCGCCCACGCGTGGGAAGTAGTGGCGCGGGAATGCGCGGTTGTCAGTAGAGGCCCGCATCCCCGGATAATCTGCCCGGTGTACGTCGATCGGGAAGACCACTGACGGGTGTGGGTTCTTAAGCACTTCGACCATGCCGGTGATCATGGTCTGGTATTGCGTGCGCTCGATGCCTATTCGGTAGTGGTCGATTCGCTCGCGCAGTCGCTCGGCCAAACGCCAGCGCACCGGCGAGAGCATCTCCACGCTCAACCCTCGCGCGGTCGTCAGGTACACGAGCGCACGGTCGATGAACGCCCGCTTATCGTCCTGCGTCACTCGGGTCTCTTCAATCTCGCGGTCCAGCCACGCCGAGAGCGAGGCCAGCGAGCGCGGCCCTGCTTGATCCTGCGCCAACACCGTCTCGGCGAGTTCGCCCTTGTAGTGATCGACCCACGCGCCCTCGGCGTCGGGGGTCAACTCAAAGGTCCGCGTCCTGGGTGGCGAGGCATCGAACGCACCCGAATCAAGCTCGTGCGGGCATTTCGCCAGCGTCCACGGGGTCTCCCGGTGTTGCGAGTCAAAGAGCGAGTAGCCGCCTTCGGCGTGCGGATCGGCGATCGCCAGACCGGGCACCTTGAACGGGCTGCCAAGGCCCGACGGGCTGGCGTCTTCACCCGCTGCGGCACGCCTGAAGCGTTCCCCGGCCTTGGGGTCCTGCGGAGTGTTGAGCACCTTGGCCACTTCGCTCACCTGCACAGGCGTAAGCATGTCGCCCTTGTAAAGCGCTACCGTCGCCGAGCCTTCTGCGGCCCGCTCGAAGCGCACGTCACCCGGCACCACCTTGGCCAGCGCTGACTCTTCCTGAGCGGTCAGCCGGCGGTCGATGAATACCGGCACCTCGCGGCCCCGGAACAGCGGCGCGGGTTCGTCGTCGCTACCACGCTCCGGCGGCGCTTCCTGCACCGCGTTCTCGGCCTCATCACGGCTGAACCCGGCATCCACTAGGGCGTCCTTCAGATTGCCCGCCGCCTCGCCGAACTCGCCGCTGGACGTAAAGCAGTACGCGTGATTGAGAGCCTCGTCGCGCTTGAGCGTGACATACGGCATCCGCAGCACGCGGCCCAGAATCTGTTCCACCGCCACACTGCTCGACAGCGTTGCGACCGTGCATAGCACATACGCGAACGGGCAATCCCAACCCTCGCCCAGCGCATCGACCGTGATGACAAAGTTCACCGGGCACGCGGGCGAGAGGATGTTGTCTGGCAGGTCCTTGCGGTCGCCGACGTGAATGACCACTTCGTCGGGCTTGGCGTACTTCTCCTTGATGAGATAGTCGCGCAGCACATCAACCGACACGCTCTGGCGGTCCTTGTAGGTGTCCTCGGCCTTGAAGAGGACGATGGGCCGGATGTACCGCCCGCCCGACTTCTCTTCCGCCTCGCACGCCCGCTGGAGCGCCGTGCGCTTCTCCACCGCCAAACGTACCGCGTCGGGCCACTGCTTGGATTCCTTGAGGATGATCGGGGCCTTGATCATGTGCTCGTCGCGCAGGTCCGCCGCCGACCGTTCAACCAGCACGTTGCTGGCCACGCGGTCCTTGCCTTCGACGTAGGGCGTGGCGGTGAACTCCACCACTGCGCACGGGCTGAAACGCTTGAGGGTCTCAAACGTGAGTTTGGTCCTGAAGCGGTGCCCTTCGTCGATGATGACAATCGGCTTACGCAAGCGCAGGACGTTGGCCAGCGAATAGACGGGCCGCCCGACCTCGGACTGTTCGAGCTTCACCAAGAGGTCCGTATCCACACCGGAAAAGTGCCCCATCAGCGCCCCGTTGTCGGGCTGATACACCTTGCGGCCTTCCTTGCCCTCGACCCGCCACGACTGCGCGGTCGAGACAATGACCGTCACCGCGCCGCTCAGCGTCGCGGGCGTGACATAGAGCGCTTGGCGGATATCCAGCACCTCCACCTGACCGCCGAAATCTTCCGCCAGGGCCTTGTGCACCGGGTGCCCCCGGTCGCGCAGTTGCCGGAGCGTCTGCTGCACGATCGCGTCCGAGGGCGCGAGCCATAACACCACCCGCCGCTCGGCGTGGAGATAATCGCGGCAGACGCGGCCTACAGAGTGCGCGGCGAGCAACGTCTTGCCGCCGCCGGTGGGGATGCGGATGCAGACATATGGGAAGGCTTTGCTCTCCCTCCAGCCGGGGATTTCCTTGTAGGAGCCGCTGGGCCGTCGCAGCGCGTTGAACGCCCGCTCGGCATCGGTCTCCCGTGCTGCGGCCAAGAATGCCGAGAGCTCGGCCAGCGATTCCTCTTGATAGACTTTGAGCTTGGTGGTCATGGCTTAGCCCACCTCCACCTGATAGGGAATCTGCCGGAACGTGATGCCCGCCTTGCGGAGCGTCGAATCGCTCAGGCGGTTGGCCTCGCCAAAGACTACCTTCGGCCCTTCCCCCACGCCACCCGGCCCGGGGTTCTTCGGCATGCTGGCGAGCACGTCGCGGGTGAGCACGTTGCCGCCGCCGGGCGTCTTATCGCCGAGGATGCCGTTGTAGAGGAGGTAATACGCAGTACCCCGAAAGGTGCCGATCAACGGCGAGCGTTTGCCGTTGGTTTGTTTGGGGAGTGGCTCGCCTGTCTGGGTGAAGTAGATGTGCGCCGCGAGCTGCGCGAACGTGACTTTGTCTTCGCCGGTGCGGAAACGGCCGTATTCGTCAAAGAGCGTGGGTCCGAGCGTGACGTAGTGGAAGCCGCCGCCGAGTCCTTCGACTTCTTCCTTCTTCTTGTCGCCGCCGGGTCGGTAACCCTTGATGACCTTGGTGAGGCGTTGGGCGGTGATGTCCTTGGCGATGCCGGGGTCCATCTCGATGCAGATGAATCGGCGGTTGCCCCCGTCGGCCCTGTTCATCGCCAGCACGGCGTGCCCGGTCGTGCCGCTACCCGCGAAGGAGTCCATGATCAGGTCGCTCGGCCCCGTGCTGCATCGGATGATCGACTGGATCAGCGAAGGGGGTTTCGGGTAGGCGAACGCCTTTGTTCCGAAGATGTCCGACAACACACGGCCCCCCTCTTGCGTAAGGGCAGCCGAGAGTACAACGCGCCCGACCTCCTCTTCCCCTTCCGCCTCGGATTCGCTCACTCGTGGCTGGTTTGTGCTAGCGCTCTCAATCCAGCTTGTAACTGGCAAGGGCTTCTCGCTATTCGGATCCCAGTAAGTCTTGTAGCGCGGTCGGTTCATTCGTCCGTCCGCCTCGTCGGGCCAAATGACCAAGCCCTTCGCGATAACGCTGTCCATTGTCTCGGGGAAAAACCGCCACACGCGTTCGGGATTCGCCGGGAACTGCTTGCCCGTCCGGGGGTTGGTGATGGTGTAGAACTGTCCGGGACGCTCCCGCGCCGTCATTCCGATCGTCAGATCGGTACTGGCATAGCGGCCCCTGTCATCTGTGTTCGGATATCCGTCCGCGCCTTTCGCAAGCCCATACAAGAGCGTGTTGGTAATGTCCTTCCCATAAACCGCGACGTACTCGTGATCAACCGAAAGAGGCGTGCTTCGCATGGCCGACGACGTGCGGCTCTTCCAAACCATCGTTCCCAAATAATTGCGGTATCCAAGAATCTCGTCCATCATCCAACGGAGCGTCGGAAACTCCGTGTCGTCGATGGAGACGAAGATCGCCCCATCCTCGGTCAGAAACTCGCGCAGCAGCGCCAGCCGGGGGTACATCATGCAGAGCCACTTGTCGTGCCGCGAGAGGTCCTCTGCCTCCTTGCCCACGGCCTTGCCCAGCCACGCCTTCATCTGCGGGCTGTTCACGTTGTCGTTGTAGACCCACCCTTCGGTGCCGGTGTTGTACGGCGGGTCGATGTAGATGCACTTGATTTTGCCGCCGTAGTACGGGAGCAGGGCCTTGAGCGCTTCGAGGTTGTCGCCTTGAACCAGCAGGTTGCCCGAGCCCACTCCCCCATCCTCACCCTCACTCAAGTTGGGGTCGCGCTTGAGCAGGCGGTACGGCACCTCCCGGTGGTGATTGACCACGGCCTCCTTGCCTATCCACGTCAGACTTGCCATAGGGAGATAGGGTAACGCGCCCAAACCCTTTCCGCACGGGCCTTTCTCTGTGCCCCCTGTGCCCCTAGTGGTGAACTGCCTTTGCTCTTTCCCGCGCAGCGGCGTCCTACGCCGCCACCGTCGCCGTCGTGATCTCCGACCACGGACCCTTTTCGCCCCCAGCGTTGACCTACCGGGCGAAGCAGAGACGGCGTTACCGCATGCCGCCGTAAGGCTCTGGGGCCGAGGAAGGCGTCGCCGCCTTGACCATCGCCACGATCCCCGCCCGGATCACCGGGGGGAGGTCGGCCCACGCTGCCACCAGCCGGGCGAGGTCCGGGTCGGTCGGTACCCCAACGGGCACCGAGTTCTGCGCGCAGTCCCTGTGCTTTTCCCTGACAGTCTGGCCGGAAGTGCCCGATTTACTGGCGGTTTTCGTGGTTGCGGTCTGACTACGGATCAGAAGGTTAGGGGTTCGACTCCCTTCGCCCGCATTCCCAACCACTCACCACACACGCATCGGCACCTTCACGCCACGCTCATCGGCGCACCGCTGCGCCTCGGCGTACCCCGCGTCCGCGTGCCGAAACACACCCATCGCCGGGTCATTCGTCAGCACATTGGCCAACCGCCGCCCCGCCTCGACGCTCCCGTCGGCGACGATCACCTGCCCGCAGTGCTGGCTGTAGCCGATCCCAACCCCACCGCCGTGGTGCAGGCTCACCCACGACGCACCCCCGGCCACGTTTACCAGCGCACTCAAAAGCGCCCAATCACTCACCGCATCGCTCCCATCCTTCATCGCCTCCGTCTCCCGGTTCGGGCTGGCAACGCTGCCGCAGTCGAGGTGGTCGCGCCCGATCACAATTGGCGCCGCCACCTTCCCCGTCTTTACCAGTTCATTGAACAGCAGCCCCGCCTTGTCCCGCTCCCCATACCCGAGCCAGCAGATTCTCGCCGGCAACCCTTGGAACGCAAACCTCGGCTCGCACCTGTCAAAATCCCCCGCCAGCAGAGCCTCGGGGTGCTTGTGGCAACCCAGTATCCAGTCGTGCATCCGCGCCGCATACGCCGAGCTCTCACGCGGGAACAGCCGCAGCATCTCGAAATCGGTAACATAAATATCCCGCGCCTCACCCGACAACGCCACCCACCGGAACGGCCCACGCCCCAAGCAAAACTGCGGCCTGATAAACGCCGGCACAAACCCCGGAAAGTCAAACGCCCCCTTCACACCGGCATCCAACGCCCGCTGCCGAATGTTGTTCCCATAGTCAAAGACCACCGCCCCCGTCTTCTGCACCGCCAGCATCGCCCGCACATGCCGGGCCATGCTCGCCACGCTCAGCCGCTGATACCCCTCCGGGTCGCGTTCGCGCTCAACCTCCGCCTGCGCCACGCTCATCCCGACGGGCACATAGCCGATCAGCGGGTCGTGCGCACTGGTCTGGTCGGTGAGCACATCGACGCGCACCTTCCGCTCCAGCATCCTCTCGAGCAGTTCTACTGCGTTGCAGTGGACACCCACCGACAGGCTCTTGCCCAGCCGGGCATACTCCGCCGCGCGGTCGATCGCCGCGTCTATACCACTGTTCAAATCCGCGCCCCCCGGCACCACCTCATCCAAATACCCATCCCGCTGCCGCCGATTGAGGTGCGCGATATCCACGTCCGCGATCAACGCCGTTCCCCCCGCCATCGTGATCGCCAGCGGCTGCGCGCCACCCATCCCCCCGCACCCACCCGTAACACACAAGCGACCGCGCAAATCACCACCAAAGTGCACCCGTCCGCACTCGGCGAACGTCTCGAACGTCCCCTGCAAAATCCCCTGCGTGCCGATATAAATCCACGACCCCGCCGTCATCTGCCCGAACATCATCAGCCCGCGCTTTTCCAGATCATCAAACACACCCTGCGTTGCCCACGCCGGCACCAGGTTGCTGTTGGCAATCAACACCCGCGGCGCATCGGCGTGCGTCCGCACCACCCCCACCGGCTTGCCCGACTGCACCAGCAGCGTCTCCTCCACGCCCAACTCACGCAGCGACCGCACGATCGCATCAAACGCCTCCCACGACCGCGCCGCCTTCCCACGCCCCCCATACACCACCAAGTCCCCAGGCCGCTCGGCCACCTCGGGGTCAAGGTTGTTCATCAACATCCGCAAGGCCCCCTCCGCCTGCCACGTCTTGCACGTCATCGCACGCCCGCGGGCCGCACGGACCACACGCGGGCCGCTCGCTGGCAGCCCGCCATCACGAGCCAAAGCAGTGGGGGGGGTCAACACTTTTGTCGGCACCATAAACAACACTCCAGAGAGCATCGGCCCCAGGCAAGGCAAGCGCCCGCACGCCCAACACCCGCATCATTATTGCGTTGCCACGCCGTTGGGGATTACACCGAGCGGGCCCCTTCACGGACCAATCTCAGCAAACTCCCCGCGCCCGATCGCCCCGGCCAGAGCCTCAATCTCCCCCGTCAGCGAGCGGTCAGCCCCCATCGGCCTGGCGTACCGGCGCACCAACTTGTGCGCACCCTCCACGCCCCGCCCGCTCAGCAGCGGGCGGTGGATGTCAAGCCCCGCCGCCGCGATGACCATCTCGATGGCCACCACACGCCGGGCCAACTCGATGCCTCGCCCGGCCTTGGCCGCTGAGCGCGGGCCGAAGCTGTTGTAATCCTCCATCCCAGCGCACGTCGGGATGTTTGCCACGCTCGCTGGGGTCGCCAGCCCGATCATCTCATTGACGCACGCCGCCGCGGCGTACTGCGCCACCATCAACCCGCTCTGCAACCCGGGCTGCGGGGCCAAGAACGGCTTGAGGTGGCTCTCAGGCTCGAACGCCCCGGTCATCAGAAAACTCCGCCGCTCGCTCACGCCCGCAATGTGGCACAGCGCAATCGCCAGCGTGTCCAACGGGATCGCCACAGGCATGCCGTGGAAGTTCGCACCCGACCGCACCACCCCGCCGAGGATCAGCGGGTTGTCTGTAACAGCCTGCAACTCCTGCGAGATCGCCCCGGCCACACCCGCCAGCGCATCGCGCACGGCCCCCAGCACCATCGGCCCCGCCCGCAGCGAATACGGGTCTTGCACGCGCGGGTCGTTGGCTACGTGGCTCTTGACGATCAAACTCCCCGCAAGCAACCCCCGCAGCACCCCGGCCACCTCACCAGGACCGACCTGCTTGCGTGCGGCGTACAAACGAGCATCTAAAAACCCGTGCGACGCCCGGCACGCATCGATGCTCATCGCCAACCCCACCGTCGCCGCGTGCAGCAGGTGCCGGGCATCATGCACGAGCAGCGCGCCCGAGCCGGCCATCAGGTGCGTGCCGTTGATAAGCGCCAATCCCTCCTTGGCCGCTAGAGAAATGGGTTTCAACCCGGCATTGCGCAGCGCAACCGAGCTTGACATAACCGGCAAGACCCCATTTCCCCTCACCCCACCCCGCCCGCCTACCACCCGGCACGTCCCCTCGCCGATCATCGCCAGCGCCACGGCCGAGAGCGGGGCCAGGTCCCCCGAGGCACCGACCGATCCAACCGATGGCACCACCGGCACCACACCCGCGTTGAGCATCCCCACCAAGAGCGCAACGACCTCAGGCCGCACGCCCGACAACCCACGCGCCAGCGACGCGGCCAGGCAGAGCATCATCGCACGCGTCGTGCCGATATCCAGAGCCTCGCAAACCCCCGCCGCGTGGGATCGCACCAGGTTGCATTGCAGGTCGGCCAGGTCCCCCTTACTGATCCGCTGCTTGGCCAAGGCTCCGAAGCCGGTGTTGACCCCGTAGTGCGCATCGCCGTCGCTGAGACATTTCTCGATCACCCGGCGCGAGTCCTTCATCGCCGAGATTGCAGTCTGGGAAATGCGTACTTCGGCACCGGCGCGGGCGACGCGGGCGACGCCGTCGATCTCTAGCCAAGTGCCCGGCCCGAGCGCGATGGGTGGCCCACCCGCGCCCAAATCTCGCCTCGGCGGGCGACCGGTGGGCGTGCGGAGTGATCGTGCCGATGGGCGTTTACTCATACGCAAGTGTTGGCCCGAATGAGCAAAGACGCCAGAGACGACGCTCGGCAGCGTGATCGGTTCCCTATCCCCTGAACATTGCGCCGCAGAGTGGAGATGCGCCACGATCGCTTAGGAGCCTCGCCGAGGGTGTGGGTGGACCCGTTGATCCTCCCGGCAGCCGTGCCCGCTGGTGCCCGCCCAAGGCCCGGCAACGGGGTGTCGTGTTTTTGGATATCCACAAAAGTGCGCCCGTGCCGCTTCTGGGCGAATCAAAGGAGGCCCCCACCGCTGTTTGTGCCCTGGCAGAAAAGTCCGATAATGCGTGTTATGTTAAATTGCAGGGGATCGGGTCGATTGGCCCGCGTCCACAAGGGTATACGAGTCCCTCACCCCAGCCGGTGCTCGAACCAGAGCGTTGTTGGGTCCGGGTCATCGTTGTAGCGCTGGCAGCGGACGAACCCCATGGCCGTGTACAGCCCGATCGCCTCGGTCATCTCGGCGGAGGTGTCGAGTTTGAGCACCCGGTACCCCGCGCTGCGTGCGAAGGCGAACAGCGACTCCATCATCGCTCGGCCGACGCCCAGCCCGCGCGCGTGGGGTTGGACGTACATCCGCTTGACCTCGGCCACGTCGCGACCGGCGGTCGGATCGACCGCGTCGAGCGGGCGGAGAGCGGCGCACGCGACGGGGAGGGCGTCAAGCAGACCAAGGACGATCACGCCGCGCGGCGCGGCGTATTTGCCCGGCAGGCAGGCCAGTTCAGCATCGAACCCCTGTTGGGCCAGCGACGCGCCGGCGATGGGCGCGATGCTGCGTGCATACTCGGCAAACAGGCGAGCGGCGTGTGTGAGCTGGGGGGAGCTCGTGGCCGGGGTGATCTGCGCCGGGGGCATGCGGGTGCTTACTTTTTCTTGGCTTTCTTTTGGACGGCTTTCTTCTTCCCAGCCGGTTTGCCCTTGGGTGCTGGGGCGTGGCCTGTGGTGTCCTCGACGGCGGCGTTCTTGGCGTTCTGGATGACGAGGTGGACGTTCTTGAGGCAGTCGGCGTGCGTGTTGAACCCGCCGGCGCTGTCGGCGATCGGCTTGCCGGCGCCCTCGCGCAGCAGCCAGCGGAACTCACCCGCGGCGTCTTTGCTGATGACGAACTTTCCATTGGCCATTGGAGCATCTCCCAGATAAAGGATCGTGAACGGGGGCGGACCTGCACGCACACGCGTGGGTGTCTAGGTTACCTGTTCCAGTGGCGGGGTGTCAACGGGGTGCATGTGAAATAGTGCGCGGCGGAGCGTGTTTGCGGGCCGTATGCTGCGGTGTGAAGCGGACTGTTCGTAAACCTGCGCGACCAACCGGCGTGCCGCACACGAGGACGGGGGCCTGGCCGGGCGGGTCGACGGAGCGGTTCGCATCGCTGGTGCGCCCTGATTTGGCCGGGGCGGAAGTTGGGCTGCTGGGGCTTGCTGATGATCTGGGTGTTCGGCTCAACGGCGGGCGCGCCGGCACGGCCGATGGGCCGGGGGCGATTCGGGCCGCGCTCGGGCGGTACGGCGTGGCGGAGCCTGCGGGGATCCGCTGGCCAGTCGTCGGCGATGCGGGGGACGTGGTGCCGGCGGCTGGGTCCGGTGAGGCCGCGCTGGCGCGGACGCATGAACGAGTGGTCGAGTCCGCTGCGCACGTGGCCGGGCGCGTTGCGCTGCCGATCGGGCTCGGTGGTGGGCATGACCTGACGTACCCGTTTGTGCGCGGCGTGATGCAGGCGAAGGGCAAGCGTGGCGGACGGTGGGCGGGTGTGTACTTTGATGCGCACCTGGACGTCCGCCCCACTGTTGGCTCGGGGATGGCGTTCCGTAAACTCATTGACGAGTCTGGCATCGGGTCGTTGCTGGTCATTGGCGCAAACACGCTGGTGAACAAGCGCGAGCATGCGGAGTGGTTCGCCGGGCATGGCGGGGTCTATGCGGATGATGATCTGGGTGAGCGTGCGATGGCCGGGGAGTTGGATGCGGAGGGGATCACCGAGGTGCTCGGGGAGTTTGACCATCTCTTTGTGAGCTTTGATCTGGATGTGCTTGATGGATCGCACGCACCGGGGGTCTCGGCTGTGAACCCGGCGGGTTTGTCGGTGCGTGAGGGGGCCAGGTTGCTGTCGGTGCTCTGCCAGCACCCGAAGTTGGCGTGCGTGGACATCATGGAGCTCTGCCCCACGCACGACGAGCCGGCCGGCGGGCCAGGGCGCACCGCACGCGTTGCGGCGCACATGTTGTTGTCGGCGGTGCAGGGGTGGAAGGTCGGCCGGCTGCTGCGCGGGTAGGTGTGCGGGTGGCGGGGTGTTACACTGCCGGTGATGAGCAGTTTATCAGGCGTGATGTCTGCCGGGTCGTGGTCGGTGGTGCTCTGGGGGGGCTTTGTTGCGCTGGTGCTGCTGATTTTGTTTGTGGACCTGTTCATCTTTGCGCGCCGGCGTGAGCGGATCGCCACGGGTAAGGCCCTGCTGATGACGGGTATCTTCATGCTGCTGGGGATCGCCTTTAGCGGGGTGATCTATGTGGTCTATGACCACCAGTTGCTCGGGGCGCTGGCGAAGGCCAACGACGGCACGGCGATGACCGGGCGCACCGCGCTGGTCGAGTATTTCACCGTCTGGGTGCTTGAGTACATGATGAGCGTGGACAACCTGTTTGTCTTTACGCTCATCTTCGCGCACTTTGCAGTGCCCGACAAGTACCAGCACCGGGTGCTGTTCTGGGGGATTCTGGGGGCGATCGTCTTTCGCGGGTTGATGATCGGCGTGGGGACGGAGCTTGTGCACCTCTTTGAGCCGGCGTTGATCGTCTTTGGATTGGTGCTGCTGTGGACGGCCGTGAAGATGCTCAAGAGCGATGATGAGCACTTTGACCCGAGCAGGTCGATCGCGCTGCGTGTGGCAAGGTTTTTCTTCCCGGTTAGCGAGAAGATGCACGGGGACAGGTTCTTTGTTCGGTACGGGGTGGAGGGTGTGGAGGTCGGGCAGGCGGCGGGAAAAGCGTTGCGGGTGGGGGCGTGGGTTGCGACGCCGTTGTTTTTGGTGCTGTGCGTGGTGGAGGCAACCGACGTGCTCTTTGCCGTCGACAGCGTGCCGGCGGCGCTGGGGCAGAGCAAGGAGCGGTACATCATCTTCACGGCGAATGTCTTTGCGATCTTGGGGCTGCGGTCGCTGTACTTTGCGATCTCGAGCCTGATGCACGCGTTTAAGTATCTGAAGGTGAGCCTGGCGGTGATCTTGATCTTTGTGGGGTTGAAGATGGTGATCTCGCCGGAGTTGCGGTTTGTGCCGATCCCCGCTGGTGTGGCGAACTTTTTTGGGATGCTGGACATGAGCGTGGACCCGGCGGTGCCGATGGGGCATTGGAAGGGTGTGCACCTGCCGACGTGGGTGAGCCTGTCGGTGATCGGGTTGTGCTTGCTGGCGGGGGTGGTGGGGAGTTTGGTGGTGCGGCCGAGGGGGAAGTCTGGAAAGCCAGCTCACCACAAAGGCACAGAAGGACAGAGATGAGAGATGCAAGGGTTGTGATGTAGAGAGTTCATTCAGGCTTCTGTCTTACTCGGTGCCTCTGCGCCTTGGTGGTGGAATCTGATTGCCGTGCAGGCTGGAAGCCTGCACCACCGGTAGAGAACCCCACCCCTGCCCCTCCCCTCGGGGGAGGGGTTCTAATGGCAAGAACAGCGGTGATTGGGGGTCTAGCCTTGGGGATGCCTGGGAAGATTCACACGAGCGTGGCTGATGCGTTTGCCGACCTGAAGGCCAAGGGCGTGCTGCGCGATGGGATGACGGTGATGGTCGGGGGGTTTGGGTTGTGCGGCATCCCTGAGCAGTTGATCCTGGCGCTGCGCGACTCGGGGGTCAAGAGCCTCACGTGCATCAGTAACAACGCCGGGGTTGATGACTGGGGGCTTGGGCTGCTGCTCAAGACCCGGCAGATCGGCAAGATGATCAGCAGTTACGTCGGCGAGAACGCCGAGTTTGAGAGGCAGTATCTGGCGGGGGAGCTGGAGATCGAGTTCAACCCGCAGGGGACGCTGGCCGAGCGGATACGGGCGGGTGGCGCGGGGATTCCGGCGTTTTACACGGCGACGGGAGTCGGCACGCCCGTGGCGGCGGGGAAAGAGATCCGCGAGTTCTGCCGGCCCAGTGATGACACGCGGTGGCAGAACCGGACGCCCGTGGCAACGTCGGGGACGTACCAGCAGATGGAGCCGAGGTTGCGACCGAGGGGGGAAGATGTGCCCAAACGCCGGGAGTATGTGCTGGAGACGGGGTTGTTTGCCGACCTTGCGCTGGTCAAGGCGCACGTCGGCGATGCGTTTGGGAACCTGGTCTATCGCAAGACGGCACGGAACTTCAACCCGATGATGGCGACGGCGGCGAGCTTTGTGATCGCGGAGGTTGAGAAGATCGTGCCGATCGGGGAGTTGGAGGCGGATATGGTGCACACGCCGGGGAGTTATGTTGACCGGCTGGTGCAGACCAAGAGTGAGAAGAGGATTGAGCAGCGGACTGTTCGGAAGGTGTGATCGGGTGTCGCGGTTGGCGGCCCAACGCCGCCGGGAGCTTGCCTGTGGAAAATCCTGCTAGTTTCATGCTCGTTGCCTTGTTTGCCTCTTTGATTCAACTCGTGATCCTTGCCCTGATCGTCTGGCTGATCCTGCGGTTTGTGCGTGCCTTTGAACAGATGGGCGAAGCGGCAAAGGACATTGCCCGCGTGTATGAGCGGCAGTACAACCAGCAGCAGAAACTGCACAAGCATTACGAGAGCCCATGAAACTGTCGATCGGCCTGATCCTGACGATCCTGGGCACGGTACTGGCGGTGCTGGGGATTGTGATGGCGCTGATGAGCATCGCGTCGCTTTATCAGCAGGGGCTCAATGACCCGCTGGCGACGCACTCGCCGGATGTGGACTCGAAGTTGGTGGGTGCGTCGGCGTTGCGGTGGGTGATCGCGGGGGTGGCCGGGGCGGTGATGGGTGTGATCGGGTCGGTGCTGCTGGGTGGTGGTGTGCTGGCGTGGATGAAGAAGAAGTTGTCGCCGCCGGGTGAGGAGCCGCGGGCGTCGCGGCGTGGGGCGGTGCCGCCACGGATTCGGCCGACTGGCTCGCCACCTGTGGAGCGGTGAAGAGGTTACACTCGTGGATATGGGCAATGTATCCGCACCGTCGGCGTCGCCTGGAACGTCGCACCCCCCCACTGCCGGTATTGCTGTCTCGATCCGGCTGGATGTTGAGCAGCTGGAGCGGTCGGTCGTCTTTTATGAGCGGGTGCTGGATTTTCGTGTTGTGGCGTCTGATCGGGTGGGGATGCTGCTCGAGAGCAAGACGCTGCGGAGCCAGCGGTTTGCGGGGGTGGAGATTGTGTTGCGTGAGTCGTTTGGCAAGCGGGTGATGGGGAGCCAGGCCGGGAGCCTGACGGCGATCTCGCTGCCGGTGGATGACCTGGAGGGTGAGGTTACCCGGCTGCTGGGGATCGAGGCGGGGGTTGGGCGGGA
>VYKU01000156.1_pt1 | contig 18079 bp, 16 predicted proteins | sample 5114491 | NCBI WGS metagenome assembly VYKU01 (sample SAMN12291796, study PRJNA351875) | freshwater metagenome | isolation source: freshwater lake | place: USA: Michigan, Gull Lake | collected 2011-07-05 | reverse complement strand
GAGGCCTGCTGCGTGATGTTGGTGGCCGAGGTCGTGGTCACGGCCGGCGCCACGGTCGAGATCGTCCGGTTCACGGTCGTGGTCGTCGCGCCGTCATTGACCGCGAGCGTCACCCCAAGCGCATTCGTGGTCCCGGCGGCGGGCGAGCCCGGCAGGAAGCTCAAGGCGCGCAAAGCGGTCTGTGCTGCCGCAGGTGTTGCCCCCGTCAGCGTATAGACGCCGCCGCCGCCGTCGGTGAAGCCGCTCGCGGTCAGCGACGCCGCCGTGAAGGCGCCGCTCGTGGTGTTGGCAAGCGTGACGGTGACGGTGAGGTTCGTGCTGTCGGCATCGACGATTGTCGCGTCCGCGAACGGCGTCACGACCGTGGCCGGCCCGGTCGAAGCGGTAGCCGAACCGCCCACGGTGGGCGCGTCGTTGATCGCGGTCGTCACGACCGTGGTCGTGTTGTTGGTGATGTTCGCAGTACCGTCGTTGACGGCGACGGTGAAGGTCGTGGTCTCGGTATTGCCGGTGGCAACGCGATTGGCCGTCGGCGTGAACACAAGGGCTTGTACGGCCGCTTGGGCTGCCGCCGGCGTGGCGCCCGACAGCGTGTAGACCCCCGTCCCGGCATTGTAGGTGCCGCCCGACAGATTCGACAAAGCGCCCTTGGCAGCCGTGTCGAGCGTGACCGTCACGGTCACGCTCGTGTTGTCGGCGTCCGCGATCGTGAAACCCGAGAATGGCGTGTTCGTGGCGTTTTCGTTGATCGCCTGACCCGCAACCGCCCCGCCCAGCACCGGCTCGTCGTTGGTCGCGGCGACCGACACGGTCTGCGTTGCCGCCGTGCTGTTCGAAGTACCGTCGTTGACGACGAAGCTCACCGTGCGGTTCGCGGTGTTCGGCGTGTCCGAGCTGTTCGTGTAGGTGACGGTGCGCAGCGCCGTCTGGTAATTCGCCACCGACGTGGTGCCGGAGAGCGTCAACACGCCGGTCGCGGCGTTGTACGAACCCGTGATGCCGTTCTGGTTCGTGAAAGCAAGCGTGTCCTGGCCAGTCTGGAAGCCGCCGCTGATCGACACGCTTGCACCGGTCATATTCTGGCTGGGATCGACGTCGGCAACCGTCAGGCCCGTCGCGATCGCAACCGGCGTCGAGGCCACGTTGTTGGCTTCCGTGAACGCCGTCGTCCCGCCCGCCCCGCCGAGCGTGGGCGCATCGTTCATCGAGGTCGAGACGACGGTGGTCGTGTTGTTGGTCGTGTTGCTGTCGCCGTCGTTGACCGTCACGGTGAAGGTCGTGGTTTCGGTCGAGCCCACGGCGACGCGGTTGTCGGTCGGATTGAACACGAGCTGGCGGATCGCGGCTTGCGCTGCCGCCGCCGTGCCCGCCGCCAAATTATAGACCCCGCCGCCGCCATCGGTGAAACCCGACGCGGTCAAGGACGCGGCCGTGAACACGCCCTTGGCAGCCGTATCGAGCGTGACCGATACGGTCACGTTCGCACCGTCGGGCTCGGTGATCGTGAAAGCCGAAAACGGCGCCACGGTCGCCGAATCGTTGACCGCTTGGTTCGCGGCCGCCCCGCCCACCACGGCCGGGTCGCTGAGTGCTACGTTCAGCGAGGCTTGCGCCGTACCGCTCGAGAACGCGGTCGCCGCCCCGTTGGTGCCGGTGTTGGCCGTGTTGCCGGCCGTGCCAGTGCTGCCGTCCCACGCGCGATAGGTGAAGGTCGCGGTTTCCGCAGCAGCCGTGGCGTTGGGCTGATAGCGCACCTGATTGGTCGAAGCGAGCAACTGCGAGGCTGCGGCCGACCCGGTCAGCGTATTCCAACTGGTACCGCCGTCGGTCGAATATTGCCACGTACCGGCACCGCTGACGGCCGTGACGGCAATGCCAAGCGTGGTGCCGGTATCGACGTCGGCCGCCGTCGCCCCGCCGAGGATGGTCGCAACGGTCGGGGCCGCCGAGTTCGCGACCGTGCGCACGATGCCCGCATAATTGTAGGGCCCGCCCGTGACCGTCGGCGCGTCGTTGACGGCCGTGATGTCCACATTGACCGTGGCCGTCGCCTGCAACGTGCCGCCGGTGCCGGTATTGCCGCCGTCGTTGAGCGTCAAGGTCAGCGTCGCAGCCCCGGTGCCGTTTGCGTTGCTCGCACTCGTGTACTGCACGTTGCTGGCCGTGTTGAGGAACGTGTCGATGTTCGCGACCGTGCCGGTCAGCGTGATGGTGCCGGTCCCCGAATTCGCGACCGTTACGCCGCCGCCCGACGACGCCGCGAGCGTGCCCGCCGAGGCCGCGATCGAGAAGGTCACGTTCGTGGCCGTGCCGTCGGGATCCGCCAGCGTGATCGCGGACAAATCGACGTTCGAGGCCACGTCTTCGGTCACCGTCACGGCTGCGGGCGCCCCCGTTATCGTCGGCGTATCGTTGACCTGGGTGACGGCGAGGTTACCCGTGATGCTGTTGGAATTCTGCGCGGGCCCGCCCGACACGCCGTTGTCGTTGAACACGACCGTCACAGCGCGCGTGGTGCCGGGTGCATCGTTGGTCGAGTTGAAGAACACGACCGAATTCATCACTGCCTCGACGCCGACCTTGGTCGCGTCGGCGTTGAAGGTGAGCGTGAGCGGCTGGCCGCCCGTCCCGTTGCCGGCCGTGGCGATGACGGTGCCGTTGTAGCTGACATTGGGGGCGGCGTAGGTGACGTTGTTGACGCCGTTGGCGACGGTGATCGTATCGCCCGACGAATAGGCGCCGAACGAGATCGTGGCGGTCGCGCCCGTAAAGCTGCCGGCGGTACCGCCATGGTCGGCGTCGGTCACCGTGAACCCCGACCCGAAAACATAGGCCGACGACACCTGCTCGGTATAGGCGGCGGCCGACACCGTGCCCGAAATCACGGGCGTGTCGTTGGTCGTCGCAACCGACACGGTTTTGGTCGATGCGGTCGCGTTCGAATTGCCGTCGTTGACAACGAAGCTGATCGTGCGGTTCGCGGTGTTCGGCGTTTCCGACGAATTCGTGTAGGTGACCGAGCGCAGGGCCGCCTGGTAGTTGGCCACGCTCGACGTGCCGGAGAGCGTGAGCACGCCCGTCCCGGCGTTCCACGAGCCGGTAATGCCGTTCTGGTTCGTGAAGGCGAGCACGTCTTCGGCCGTCTGGAAACCGCCGGTGATCGACACGGTCGCCGAGGCCATGTTGGTTGAGTCGGCATCCGTGAGGGTCAGCGTCGTATCGATCGCGACGGCCGTGGACGTGACGTTGTTGCCCTCGGTGAACGCCGTCGTGCCGCCGGACGCCGTGACGACCGGCGTGTCGTCGACCGAAGCGACCGACACGGTCTGGGTCGAGGCCGTCGCGCTGGTCGTGCCGTCGGTTACGACGAAGCTGATCGTGCGGTTGCCGGTGTTCGGCGCATCCGACGAGTTCGTGTAGGTGATCGAGCGCAGCGCGGCTTGGTAGTTGGCCACGCTCGCCGTGCCCGTCAGCGCCAGCACGCCCGTACCGGCCGTGTAGGTGCCGGTGATGCCGTTCTGGGTCGTGAAGGCCAGCACGTCCTGGCCGCTCTGGAAGCCGCCGGTGATCGAAATGGTGGCTCCGCTCAGATTCGTATGGTCGGCATCGGAAAGGGTCAGGCCCGTATCGATGGCCACCGCCGTCGAGGTCACGTTGTTGCCTTCGGTGAAGGCCGTGGTCCCGCCCGATGCCGTGACGAGCGGCGTGTCGTTGGTTGCAGCGACCGTCACAGTCTGCGTGGCCGCCGTCGAATTGGAGTTGCCGTCATTGACGACGAAGCTGATCGTGCGGTTGCCGGTGTTGGGCGTGTCGGACGAGTTCGTGTAGGTGATCGAGCGCAGGGCCGCCTGGTATTGCGCGACGGTGGCTGTACCGGTCAGTGCCAACACGCCGGTGCTGGCCGTATAAGTACCCGAAATGCCGTTTTGGTTGGTGAAGGCCAGCGTATCCTGGCCGTTCTGGAAGCCGCCGGTGATCGACACGGTGGCACCGGTCATGTTGGCGGTGTCGGAATCGGTAACGGTCAGGCCGCTGGCGATCACGACCGGCGTGGAGGTGACGTTGTTGCCTTCGGTAAACGCCGTCGTCCCGCCCGCCCCGCCCACCACCGGCGCTGCGTTGGGCGCCGTGATGTTGTCGAGGACGATGGTGTCGAAGTGGACGACCATATTCCCGCTATTTGTCGTCTGCGTTATCCGCACATAGGAAACGCCTTGGAAATTTGCGTTTGAAGTAAGATTGACTGTCTGGGACTGGTTGGCAGTGTAGGCGACGTCAAAAAAGCCTTTGTTCGACGTAAAGCGTATGGTCTCGGCAAGACCGGTATCAGTTTGCAAAACTATCGTATTGAAATCGAAAGTCTTCCCGCCCGTGACCGTAAACTCGACTTGCGATGCAAAGTTAGCCAAGTCTTGATAGAATAATTGGCCGCTTGTACCGATTGTCGTCGCACCGGTATTGGCATCCGTATCCAAAAAATAGAGCGTGCCGGTACTCACCATGCGCAACGTATCGGCACCGATCGTCAAATCGATGTTGTTTTTCGCGCCGTTCGCGACAGTCGCATTCGTGCTCTCGTTGCCTGTAAAGGTCACCGCCGCGAGCACATCGTCGTAACCGTCGACAACAAGCTCATCCGCATCGACAGTCCCCGAACGCGCTTCGAGCACCCAATCGCCGCCTTTGGCGGCCGCACCCGTGGTGTCGGTCGAAGCGGCAATGTCCGCACCTGTCAGTTGCGCGAATTTGTCGATGAATTGCTGGCCTTCGACCCCTTCGGCCACGTCGCAGCCATAGAGCAGGATGTCGCCGTCGGCGGTCAGCGCCTGGCCGATCGTGGCGAGGGTGCCGGCATAGGCATCGAGCCCCTCGCCCGTGACATTGGCTGTGCCCAGATAGAGTCGCCCCATATCGCCGTGGCCGACGATGTGCATTGCCGAAAACTGCCCGACATGGCCCGCCGCCCAATCGGCGATCTGCTGCAAGCCGTCGGACCCGGCCTGCAGCATCACCACGGTTGCACCGGGGGCGACGGCATTGGCCACGGTCTGCGCATCGCGAATGCCGGCATCGATGAACACGACCACCCCGGAATTGGAACCCGCCCCGCCAGCCCCGGGATCGCCGACGGCGGGCGGCACCAGCGGATCGGGCGTGGGAGTCGGATCCGGGGTGGGGGCCGGGTCGCTGGGCGGGAGATTGTCGACCGTGGGTGCGGCCGCGGCATCGAACATGGTGCGCGCTTCCAACGCCCAAGCCAATGGCTGGCGCTGGCGCGGGGCAGAACTTGCCGCACGCGTTGCACTGGCAGTCGACCGAAACAAGCCCATCGAAAAATCTCCAGCGAATCAAGCATCCGATCCGAAACCCCGAATTCGCATGCGCCGCAGGCTAAACCCTTGGGCGCAGAACGATTCGGATTTTCAGCGATGCAAGGATATCCGCATTGCGGCGACGCTCGCAACCTCGAATATATAGATAAATTATAGTGAAACCTGAAATACGATTGTATGTGGCGCGCGGCGTCCGGGGACGATCGACGCCGCCATATAACTTAAAACACGAATTTATTTTTTAAAACATCATCAATTTTTCTTGCGATTCGCCGCCGTCGCTCGCTATCGTCTGCATTGAATGCAACCGGGCCTCGCGCCCGCAGCCGATCCGAGAAGCCGCAAAACACACGCAACAGCAGCAGGAGACGACGAAAATGGATAGCTACATTGGATTGATCTATATCTCGCCGATCCGCTATGCGCCGCAGGATTTCATGGCGTGCAACGGGGTCACGCTTCAGGTTCAGCAATACAATGCTCTTTATGCGCTGCTGGGGTCGATCTACGGCGGCAACGGCTCGACAGAATTCAAAATCCCCAACCTGGCCAACCGCTTTCCGTTCGGCAGCGCTCAGCTTGGCGGCTCGGCCAGCGGGGCGCCCAACTTAGCGAACGGCCAGACCGGCGGCAGCTTGGCGGGCACAACGCCCGTGACGGTCACGGGCACTTTGACGGCCAACAACCTGCCCGGCCATACCCATCCGGCCACTTTCGCCCCCACCTCGAGCCCGGTGCCCGTGACCCTCACAGCACCCGCCGCCACGATCCCAGTCACGATCCCGGTGGGCACGACGGCGCAGAGCAGTGCGCCCCCGGCCACGCTGACCGGCAATGTTTCGTTGACGAATTCGGTGTTAAACGGGAGTCAGGGTCCACAATACCGCGGCCCCTTCTCCTCCACCGCCCCCGCCGCGACCGTCAATTTGGCCGGTGCCACGATCGCGGGCAATCCGGGAGGGACGTTTACCGGCAATGTCTCAATGGTGACCGGCGGGACCGTCACGGTCGCCTCCCAGAACCCCAATTCGACGACCGTCACTTCATCCGGGATGGTGCCGCTGCCGCCCTATCTGGCGCTGAGCTTCATCATGTGCACGACCGGGCTCTGGCCGACGAATCCGAACTGACGCGGCGGCAAACGACCGAACCCAAGACGCAGGAAAAGCCCGACATGACCGAGGATTCGCAAAACGCGGCCGCACAAATCGCCACCCTATGCGCGGCCGATTTTGCGACCGCGATCGACGGCAACCTGTCGGTTCGGATCGTGCCGGACGCAGGGCCTGCCGAGGGCGGGGGCGAAGCTCTGGCGGCGGCAATTCTGATTGCCGCCGTCGAGAAGCCCGGCGCCACGATGCCGGGCAGCCCGCGCACCGCCTTTGTGCTGCGCCTCAAAGTGTCCGATCCCGGCGCCTTCGAGTGCGGCTACGGCCTGATCGACGTGCCCGGCAAAGGCCCGATCGGGCCGGTCTATCTTCAGCGCACGATGGCGCCGCCGGGCGATCCGACGGGCGTTTATTTCGGCATCCAGTTCAATTGAACGGCCCCGCCCCTACCGGATAAGCCCATGGCGTTTCAAGGAAAACTCAATTTTGCGGGCGGAACGTCGTTGCGCGCCGTGCGGCCGTCCGACGACGATTTTCTGCTCGGCATGTTTATGGCCGCCCGCCCGCATCTGGCGCATGCGCATCCCGACCGCGATTTCGTGCGCTTCCTTTACGAAGACCAGCGCCGCATCAACCGCATCGGCGCGGAAGCGCGCTACCCTGAGCATCTCGAATTCGTGATCGAGCGCACGGGCCAGGATATCGGCTATCTGCGCCTCAATTTCGGCTATTCCGACTGGCGCATCGCCGAGCTTTCACTGCACCCCTTGGCGCGCGGCAAGGGGATCGGCGGCGACATCCTCACCGGCCTCAAGGCCGTCGCGGCCCAAGCGCGCATGACGCTGAGCCTGTCCACCCCCAGCGTGATGGGGGCAGCCAAATTCTATGCCCGCCACGGCTTCGTGGTGCTGCCCGACCCCGACCCGATGCCCGCCATCCGCCACATGGCCTGGTACCCGCCCGGCCGCACCACGACCTTCGCGGGTGCGGGTGCCGCCGGGGCTGCGCGGGCCTAGCGCGCGAAAAGCAGGCGGCCGATGATCTCGGCGTGCGGGCTTTCGTCGATCGCGCGCAGACGCTCGAATTCCCCCATCGAGATCAGCATCGCAGCCGGCTTGCCCTTGCGGGCAACCGCCACGCGCGCACGGCCGCGCTTGATCTGGCTCAGCAGCCCGGCGAGCGGATCTTCGGCGCCGAGCGCTTTGGGGGCGCGATTTTTTGCGGAATGCGGACGGCTTTTGACGGGCGTGGACCGCAAGCTCTTCATTATTTCACCATCTGGTTTGTCTGGTGCCAGCGTTAACCAGAAACCGTCTGGGTTGCAACAAGATTCGAAGAGTTTCAATTAACTGTCAACTGCCGATTGCTAGTTCCGGGAAATCCAACCGCCGCCGAGTACGCGGCTACCGTCGTACAGCACGCACGCCTGGCCGGCCGCAACCCCAAATTCGGGATCGTCGAGCGTCACCAGCGCGGTTTCGCCGGGCCCGCGCGCGAATTTCGCGGGCTTGGGCGCGGTCGTCGACCGGATCTTGGCAAGGGCCGCACCTGCCGGCGTTTGCGCGCCCAGCCAGTTGGTTTGCTTGAGTGCGACCTCGCGGCGCGCCAAGGAAGCGTGCGGCCCCACCGTCACGCGTGCGGCGGCGGCATCGACCGCCAACACATAGAGCGGTTCGGCTGCCGCATCGCGCGCCCCGATATTGAGACCGCGGCGCTGGCCGACCGTGAAACCGATCGTGCCGTCGTGGCGGCCCAGCACATTGCCGGCCGCGTCCACGATGTCGCCGGGCCGTGCCGCTTCGGGCCGCAGCCGTGCGACGATCTCGCGATAGTTGCCGCCGGGCACGAAGCAGATGTCCTGGCTGTCGGGTTTGCTTGCAACCGGCAAGGCCAACCGTTCGGCCGCCGCACGCACGGCACTCTTCGGCAACCCGCCCAGCGGGAAGCGCAGAAAATCGAGCTGTTCTTGCGTGGTCGCGAACAGGAAATAGCTTTGGTCGCGCGAAGGATCGGCCGCCACATGCAGCTCGGCCCCGGCGCGCGTGGCCAAGCGCCGAGCATAGTGCCCGGTCGCAAGGGCCGCAGCGCCGAGATCGCGCGCCACGGCGAGCAGGTCGCGGAACTTGACCGTGCGATTGCACTGCACGCACGGGACCGGCGTTTCGCCCCGCGCGTAGCTGTCGGCGAAATCTTCGATCACGGCGTCTTTGAAGCGGCTCTCGTAGTCGAGCACGTAATGCGCGATGCCGATGCGATCGGCGACGTTGCGCGCGTCGTAGATGTCCTGGCCAGCACAGCAAGCGCCCTTCTTCTTGGCCATCTCGCCCTGGTCGTAGAGCTGCAGCGTGACGCCGACCACGTCGTAGCCCTGCTCTTTGAGCAAGGCCGCAACGACCGAGGAGTCGACGCCGCCCGACATCGCTACGACCACGCGCGCACCCGGTGCGAGGTCGATATCCTGCGCTGCTATTTCGAATGCGTGGCTCATGCAGCCGCCAATCCCTGGCGCCAGAAATCGGCCTCGAGGCGGCAGGCTTGCGCAAAGGTCTTTGCGAGGTCGGCAAAGCGCGCATCGCCGCCGCGCGTTTGGCCGAGACGATCGACTTCGTCGGCGACGCTGCGGGCGACGTCGGCAAACTCGTCGCCGGCATACATCGCGATCCAGGCCGCGTACGGATTTTCCGCCGTCGCCTGCGCGGCCAGTGCGCTGCCGATCTCGGCATAGCCGAGCGCGCAGGGGCTCAATGCGACGACGAGGTCCAAAAGATCGCCGTCGAGCCCGCGCGCCAGCACGTAGCGCGTATAGCCAAGCGTGGCTTCGCCCTCTTGCGTCGCCTCGAGCGTTTTTTCGTCGATGCCCCAATCGCGGCAGAACGCCACGTGAAGGCCCATCTCGACGTCGAGGATCGCTTTGACCGACGCGTTGGCGCTGCGCATTTCGGCAAGGCTCGTGGCCTTGGCCGTGGCCAGCGCCCAGGCGCGCGCGTAATGGATCAAGAACAGATAATCCTGCTTCAGATAATGCTGGAACGCCTGTTTGGGCAGCGTGCCCGCCCCCAATTGCCGCACGAAATCGTGCCCAACATAGGCCTGCCAGGCGGGCATGCACGCGTTGCGCAGCCGCGCGAACAGCCCGCCTTCATGCCACAGGGAACGCGTCATTCGCGTTCCTTGAGCCACGCCATCTGGATCGCTTCGAGAATCTTCTCGTTCGATTTGTTCGGATCGTCCGCGAAGTTCGGCAGCGCTTGCACCCATTTCCACAGATCGGTGAAGCGCAGGTTTTCGACGTCGGCCTCGGGGTGTGCTTCCTCGAGCTCGATCGCAATGTCGGCGACGTCGGTCCAGCGCAGCTTCATCGGGGCGTATCCTTCAGGCCTTGTCGACCATCATGTTGCGCGTGGCCGTGGGCAGCGCCACGGTGAGCCCGTCGAGCTCGTCCGTGATCGTGATCTGGCAGCCCAGGCGCGACGTGTGCGTGAGGCCGAAGGCGAGGTCGAGCATGTCTTCTTCGTCTTCGCTTGCTTCCGGCAGGCGTTCGTAGTCGTCCTTGTCGACGACGATGTGGCAGGTCGAGCAGGCGAGCGAGCCTTCGCACGCACCTTCGAGCGGCACGTCGTTGCGGTGGGCGATCTCGAGCACCGACAGGCCCACGGGTGCGTCCACTTCCTTGCGCGTGCCGTCGTTCAGGATGAAGGTCATCTTCGGCATGGTCGTCGTGCTTTCTATGTTGAGGTTGGGCTATGTTGAGGTCAGAAGGTTCTCGAAGGTCAGCCGCCGATTTCGGCGACGTTGCGGCCCGCAAGCGCTTTGCGAATGCCGCGATCCATGCGCCGTTCGGCGAAAAACTTGGTGCCCTGCTCCAAAGCTTCGGCGGCCCCCTGGATGGCCGCGCGGTCGCCCTTCGACATGGCGCGCTCGAGCGTTTCCTGCACGGCGGCAATAGCGCCGCGCTCGGCCTCGGTCAAGAGATCGGCATCGACCGCCAAGGCCGCTTCGAGCGCGTTGATCGCCCGGCGCGCCTCGACGCGCGCTTCGGTCAGCAACCGGCGCTCCATGTCGGCTTCGGCATTGTCGATGGAGGCGCGCAGCATGTCGGCCATTTCGTCTTCGGTGAGGCCGTAGGACGGCTTCACTTCGACGCGCGCTTGGCGGCCGGTCGTCGACTCTTCTGCCGAGACCGACAGCAACCCGTCGGCGTCGACGGCAAAGCGCACGCGGATGCGCGCGGCCCCCGCCACCATCGGCGGAATGCCGTCGAGTTCGAAGCGCGCCAAGCTGCGCGTCTGGTCGGCCATTTCGCGCTCGCCCTGCACCACGTGGAACGACATGGCCGTCTGGCCGTCCTGGTAGGTCGTGAAATCCTGGCCGCGCGCAACCGGGATCGGCGTGTTGCGCTCGACGATCTTTTCGACAATACCGCCCATCGTCTCGAGCCCCAGCGACAAAGGCAGCACGTCGAGCAGCAGCGTGTCCGAGCCCGCCGTCAGCGCTTCGGCCTGCAACGCGGCACCGACCGCCACGACCTCGTCCGGGTTTATATCGGCGAGCGGGGCTTTCCCGAAAAATTCTTCGACTTTTGCGCGTACAAACGGAACACGCGTCGAGCCGCCCACCAGCACCGTGCCGTCGATCGCCTCGGGCTTCACGCCGGCGTCTTCGAGCACGCCCGCCGCAATCTTGAGCGTGCGCGCGACCAGGGGCTCGATCAGCTTCTCGAGCTCGGCGCGCGTGAGGCTGTGGCGGCTGTCGCCGGCATCGAGCATCAACTCGCCTTCCCACGGGTCTTGGCTGCTCACGCATTCTTTGGCGAGGCGCGCTGTCGCCAGCGCCTGCTTCGTCTCGTCGCGGCTGAATTCGCCGCCGCGCTCGGCGAGGAACTTCGCCGCCACCGCATGGTCGAAATCGTCGCCGCCCAGCGCCGCGTCGCCGCCCGTCGCCAACACCTGGAACACGCCTTTTTCCAGGCGCAGTAGCGAAAAATCGAACGTGCCGCCGCCGAGGTCATAGATGGCGAAAACGCCCTCGGATTTGCTGTCGAGCCCGTAGGCAAGGGCAGCCGCCGTGGGCTCCGCCACTAGGCGCAGCACTTCAAGCCCTGCAAGCCGTGCGGCATCGCGCGTCGCCGTGCGCGCCGCATCGTCGAAATAGGCGGGCACCGTCACGACCGCGCGGTCCACGTTGCGACCCAAAGCGAGCTCGGCGCGTTCTTTGACCGCGCGCAGGATATCCGCGCTGATCTCGACGGGCGTAAGGAGGCGCTCGCCGATCTTGAGGCGCGCCATGCCGCCTTCGGCCGCCGCACCGAGCTCGTAAGGGAGCTGGCCGCCGAGGCGGGCCAAGTCGGCAGCCCCGCGGCCCATCAGCCGCTTGATCGAGGAGACGACGATTTCGGGCCGGTCGAGCAATTGGCGGCGCGCCATCTCGCCGACCAGCGGATCGGCGCCGTCGATATAGGCCACGACCGAGGGGACGAGTCCTGAGCCGCGCGCGTCGCGCACGATCTCGGCCTTCTGGTCGCGCGCCAGCGCCACGACCGTGTTCGTCGTGCCGAGATCGATGCCGACCGCGAGCCCCTGTTCGTTTTCGTGCGGCAGCGGCGTCTGGCCGGGCTCGTAGATCTGCAGGAGCATCAGGCCGATTCCGATTTGAGGGCGAGCAACGCGCGCCGATTGCGCGCCTCGTCGGCGAATTTGTCCAAGTATTTGAGGCGCAGCGTGGCAAGCCGTGCTGCCGCAAGGTCGCCGTCCGCAAACGCCGCCGCGATTTCGCCCAAGCATGCGGCCGCATCGCTGCGTGCGGCAGCCGCGAGTTTTTCGACGGCGGCCGCGTCGGGCGCTTCGTGCAGCGCCTCGCGCCGCTCGAGCTGGTCGTCGAGCAATTCCATGTCGCGGATCGTGTGGCTGCCCTCGCCGTCGATGGGAAGCCCGCGCAAGGCCAGCAGATACGTGGCGCGTGCCAGCGGGCTCTTCAGCGTCTCGTAGGCGTCGTTGAAGGCGACCGCTTGGCTTTGCGAGATCTGGCGCGCGCGCGGGGCCGCATTGGCGAAGCGGTCGGGGTGCAATTGGCGCTGGAAGCCGAAATAGAGCTGGTCGAGCACCGGCACTTGCAGATCGAAACCGGGTTTGAGCCCGAGGCGCGCGAAATGGTCGAGCGGCTGCGGCGGCTGGATCGCCTTGCAGGTGGCGCAGAACAACGCAGCCGCCGCCACGGGTCCGCGGCACGACCAGCACGCGCCAAAGGCGGCGGCCGGCCGGGCTGAATCGGAATCGGGTGCGAGCGGCGTAATCTGCATTTTTGCGGGCGGCGTTGGGCTGCGTCGGGCGGACTTAGATGTGGAAGCTTTCGCCGCAGCCGCAGCGGCCTTTTTCGTTCGGATTGCGGAACACGAAACCCGACTGCAGCTTTTCCTCGACGAAATCCATCTCGGTGCCGAACACGAACATCGAGGCCTTCGGATCGATCAGGATTTTGACATCCTGGGCGGGCTCCACCACCTCGTCGGCCGGCCCCTTGTCGTCGGCGTATTCGAGCGTGTAGGTCATGCCCGAACAGCCGCGCGTGCGCACGCCCACGCGCACGCCGAAGGACGGCTTGCCGCGCTTGTCGAGCAACGCGCGCACGCGTTCCACCGCCGCCTCGGTGACCGTGATCGGCGGCGGGCGCACGCGGGGCGTGCGCTTGGGCGGTGCAGCAGCAGCGGTGGGTTCGCTCATGGCGGAACGTCCTAAGCTTCTAAGGCAGGGGTTTTTCAGGCGTGCTTCTTGCGGTAGTCCTCGATCGCGGCCTTGATCGCGTCTTCGGCCAGCACCGAGCAGTGGATCTTCACCGGCGGCAAAGCGAGATGCTTGGCGATGTCGGTGTTCTTGATCGTCGCGGCTTCCTCGACCGTCTTGCCCTTGACCCATTCGGTCACGAGCGAGGACGACGCGATCGCCGAGCCGCAGCCGAAGGTCTTGAACTTGGCGTCTTCGATGATGCCGTCGGGACCGACCTTGATCTGCAGCTTCATCACGTCGCCGCAGGCGGGGGCGCCCACGAGGCCCGTGCCCACGCTGTCGTCGCCCTTGTCGAAGGCGCCGACATTGCGCGGGTTTTCGAAATGATCGATCAGTTTTTCGCTGTAGGCCATGGGTGATGCTCCTGGTTCGAGGGGGTTATAGCGGGTTCGGGATGCCGTGTCAGTGCGCAGCCCATTGGATGGATTTGATGTCGATGCCGTCCTGCGCCATCTCCCAAAGCGGGCTCATGGCGCGCAGTTTCGACACGGCCTGGATGATGCGCTCGGCCGCGTAGTCGACCTCGGCTTCGGTCGTGAAACGCCCGAAACCGATGCGCAGGCTCGTATGCGCCAGCTCCTCTTCCACGCCAAGGGCCCGCAGCACGTAGCTCGGCTCAAGCGAGGCCGAGGTGCAAGCCGAGCCCGACGACACCGACAGATCCTTGATGCCCATCATCAGCCCCTCGCCTTCCACGTAGGCGAAGGAGAGGTTGAGATTGCTCGGCAGGCGGTTTTCAAGATCGCCGTTCAAGAACACTTCGGGCAGCTTGGCGTTGATCGTGGCCATGAAACGGTCGCGCAGGACTTTCATGCGCGCGGCTTCGGCCGCCATTTCGTTCTTGGCGAGCTCGGCGGCTTTGCCGAGGCCGACGCACAAGGGCGTGGGCAACGTGCCCGAACGCATGCCGCGCTCCTGGCCGCCGCCATGGATCATCGCCTGCAGGCGCACGCGCGGGCGGCGGCGCACGAACAAAGCACCGATGCCCTTGGGCCCGTAGATCTTGTGGCCCGAGATCGACATGAGATCGATCTTCATCGCTTCCACGTCGAGCGGGATCTTGCCGAAGGCCTGCGCGCAATCGGTGTGGAAGAAAGCGCCCTTCTTGCGGCACAAGGCGCCGATTTCGGCGAGCGGCTGGATCACGCCGATCTCGTTGTTGGCCGCCATGACCGAGACGATGGCCGTGCGCTCGGTGATCGCGGCTTCCAGCGCCGCAAGATCGACGAGGCCGTTCTGCTGCACGGGCAGATACGTGACCTTGAAGCCTTCCTGTTCGAGATGGCGGCACGTGTCGAGCACGCATTTGTGCTCGGTCACGAGGGTCACGATATGGTCGCGCTGGTCCTTGTAGAAGCGCGCGACGCCGCCGATCGCGAGATTGTTGGACTCGGTCGCCCCCGACGTGAACACGATCTCGCGCTCGTCGCCGCCGATGAGATCGGCGATCTGCTGGCGCGCTTTTTCAACGCCCTCTTCGGCTTCCCAGCCGTATTCGTGGTTGCGGCTGTGCGGGTTGCCGAATTTCTCGGTGAAATACGGCATCATCGCTTCGAGCACGCGCGGATCCATCGGCGTCGTCGCCTGGTAGTCGAGATAGACCGGGCGGCGCGGCGCGTTGGCGCGGTCGTCGCCGGGGGCGGCAGAAGCGGCGGTCTTAAGGGCGGTGTTCATGTGTCGCTGGCTCCAGTTCGGTCAGGCGGCTTGTTGCGGTTGAGCGCGGCCGAGGCGCGCGGCGAGTGCGACCCAGGCTGCGGCGAAAGCGTCGATATGTTCAGGCGTCGTGGTCGGCCCCAGCGACACGCGGATGGCGTCGCCGGCAGCGGTCCCCGCCCCCATGGCGGCCAGCACGCGGCTCGTCTTGACCTTGCCCGACGAACACGCAGCCCCCGCCGATACGGCGAAGCCCGCAAGGTCGAGAGCCATAACTTGGGTCTCGGCGGCCACCCCGGCAAGGCCGATCGAGCTTGTATTCGGCAAACGCGGGGCGCCGGCGCCATGAATCTGCACATGCGGCCAAGCCGCGCGCAAATTCGCCTCCAAACGGTCGCGCAGATCGGCTGCGATCGGCGATGCTGCCGCAGCGGCCGCCCCGAAGCCCGCAATGCCGGCCACGTTGTGCGTGCCCGCGCGCAGGCCCAGCTCCTGGCCGCCGCCGCGCAGCAACGGATTGATCGCAACACCGTCGCGCACAACGAGGGCGCCCACGCCTTGCGGGCCGCCGAGTTTGTGCGCCGACAAAGCGAGCGTATCCACGCCGAGTGCGGCAAAATCGACCGCGATCTTGCCGAGGCCTTGCACGGCATCGCAATGCAGCCGCACGCCGGCCGCACGGCACAGGCGCGCCACGTCGGCGATCGGCTGCACCACGCCGGTTTCGTTGTTGGCCAGCATCACGGCCACAAGGCGCGGGCGCTTGGCCGCAAGCAAATTTTCGAGAGCGCCAAGATCGACAACGCCATCGCGATCGACCGGGATCGTCTCGGCACCCTTGAGGGGGGCGAACACGCAATCATGCTCGATCGCCGACACGAGGCACGCCTCGGGCGGGAAGCCATGCAAGGCGGCGGCATTGGCCTCCGTGCCGCTGCCCGTGAACACGATGCGCGCGGGCCCCGCATTGATGGCGTTGCCCACTTGCGCGCGCGCGGTCTCCACACGCCGGCGTGCGGCACGCCCCGCCGCATGCACCGACGACGGATTGCCGACCCCGGCCAACGCGTCGAGCATCGCTGCGTGCGCTTGCGGCGCCAACGGTGTCGTCGCATTCCAATCGAGATAGACGGGCTCGGTCATTCCGCGGCAGCCATCTCGCTGCAGGCGTGCCCGGCGGCGGGCGCGTTGCCGATGGTGCCGCCCACCCGGCGCGCGCACACGTCGGCCAAGCTCACGCGCGACAGATAATGGTGGATCTGGTTGCCGAGTTCTTCCCAAAGATCGTGGGTGAGGCAGCGGCTTTTGTCCGTGCGGCAGCCGACCGGCGAGTGCGAAGCGCAGCGCGTCGCACGGATCGGCTCGTCGACCGCCATGATGATGTCGGCAACCCGCGTGGCGTCGCTGGCGTGTGCGAGCAGATAGCCCCCGCCGGGCCCGCGCACCGAGCGCACAAGGCCGCCGCGCCGCAGCTTGGCGAACAGCTGCTCGAGATAGGACAGCGAAATTTCCTGCCGCTCGGCAATGTCGGCAAGGGCGACGGGCTGGCCCTTGCTGGCATTGGCCAGATCGACCATCGCCATCACCGCATAGCGCCCTTTGGTGCTGAGTTTCATGCTTGCGATTCCTCGGATCTATCGATCGAATTTGGCCGGCGACGATTCAAAGCGTGCAGTTTCGAGATCGCGCGCATCCAGCTCGTCGCGCTGGGCCGCCACACGGCCCTCGAGCTCGGCAATGCGCGCGCGCAAGGCCCCCATCTCGCCCTCCATGCGGTCGAGCGCACGCGCAACCGGGTCGGCGATCTCGCCGGTCGCCCCGTAGGCGCAAAAATCGTCGTTCTTCGGCCGGCCGACCACGCGCGCCGGGATGCCCACGACCGTGGCCCCGGCGGGTACGGCCTCGAGCACCACGGCGTTGGAGCCCACACGGGCCCCCTTGGCGACCGTAAACGGCCCCAAGATCTTGGCCCCCGCACCCACGATCACGCCGTCTTCGAGCGTGGGATGGCGCTTGCCGTGGTCGAGCGAGGTGCCGCCGAGCGTGACACCCTGATAGAGGGTCACGTCCGCACCGATCTCGGCCGTCTCGCCGATCACCACACCCATGCCGTGGTCGACGAAAAAGCGCGGCCCGATGGTTGCGGCCGGGTGGATCTCGATGCCGGTCAAAAACCGCGCGAGGCCGGAAATCAGCCGCCCGAGCAGCTTGAAATCGGCCTTCCAGGCGCGATGGGCAAGCCTGTGCAGCATCACGGCATGGAAGCCCGGATAGCTCAAAATCACTTCCAGACGCGAGCGCGCGGCGGGGTCGCGCGCCAGAACGGCGTCCAAGTCGGAGCGAATAGCCTTGAAACTCATCGGGTTGACTGCCTAATCTGCGGCTGAAGGGGAGCCGAACGTCGCGAACACCCCATAATGTCCTACGCCACTGCTCAAGAATTTAGGTTACCCGACTAGTCCGATCAAGTATCTTTTTGTTCAATCGCCGCAAGCGGCACGAATATACCCGAGTGCTCAACACGGGTTTTCGGTGTATCTGGAGGAACGATGCCCGACGTCATTATCAACGGGGCCGACGGCCGGTTGGAAGGCCGCTTCGTCCAGGGGCCGAGCGAGCGTGCGCCGATCGCGTTGCTGCTGCATCCGCATCCCCAGCATGGCGGGACCATGCACAACAAAGTCGTCTATACGCTGAACCAAGCCTTCCTCAAGGGCGGCTTTTCGACGATGCGCTTCAATTTCCGCGGCGTAGGCCGCAGCCAGGGCGTTTACGGCCGCGGCGAAGGCGAATTGCAGGACGCCGCCTCGGCCCTGGATTGGCTGCAGCAGACCAACCCGAACGCCGCGAGCTGCTGGGTTGCGGGCTTTTCGTTCGGCGCATGGATCGGCATGCAGCTGCTGATGCGCCGGCCCGAGATCGACCGTTTCATTGCCGTGGCCCCGCCCGCCAACGTGTTCGATTTCACGTTCCTGGCCCCGTGCCCGTCCTCGGGCCTCATCGTGCAAGGCGACAAAGACGAGGTGGTGCCCGAGGAATCGGTCGTCAAACTCGTGGACAAGCTCGCCAAGCAACGCGACATCCGCGTCGATTACCGCGTCATCAAAGGTGCCAACCACTTCTTCACCGACCGGCTCGACAAGCTCGAGGCGATGGTGAACGAATATTCGAGCCAGCCCGTCCCCATCCCGCCGCCCCCACCGCC